>Ga0210040_10000046_pt1 | contig 299394 bp, 263 predicted proteins | sample CryGeyCG12114_NA_FD_185462 | JGI IMG/M metagenome (GOLD analysis project Ga0210040, IMG submission 185462) | Groundwater microbial communities from aquifer - Crystal Geyser CG19_WC_8/21/14_NA (SPAdes) (version 2) | ecosystem: Environmental > Aquatic > Deep subsurface > Groundwater | place...
TCAGCGTGCCGAAGTCGCGGGTGCGGCGGGTGACGCCGGAGATGGTGAACAGCACCGCGAGGCCGAAGGCAGCCACCAGCACCGCGATCGACAGCCACCTGCCCAGGTTCTGCACCAGCGACGACGCGGAGGACAGCGATCCGGTGACGCCGGAGGCGAGATCGGACTGGGTGGTCACGGTGGCCTCGGGCAACGCGGCGGTGATCGCGGCCGCGGCGGTGTCGACGGTGTCTGCGCTGGTGGCCTGCACGTACACGGTGCTGATCTGGTCGGTCAGCCCGGACAGCGCCTGCGCCACGTCGATCGGCAGGTACACGTCGGACAGCGTGGTGGCCGAGTCGTCGCTGCCCAGGACGCCGACCACGGTGACGGGGGTCCCGGTCAGGGTGATCGTGCTGCCGACGGACAGGGTCGCGCTGTCGGCGTAGCTCTGGGAGATGAGCGCGACATCCGCGCCGGCGTCCTCGGTGGTGAAGCCCCGACCGTCGGCGACGTCAGCGCCCGCCAGCGGGCCGAGCGCGGTGGCGCCGGGGGTGATGCCCTCGACGCTGAAGCTGTCGACGTCGAAGTTGCCGCCGCCGAAGCGCGCGCCGCCGCCACCGCCGGTCGGCGGGCTGGCCGGGGCGGCGCCCGCGTCGGGGAGCTCACCGCTGAAGGTCTGATCGGTCAGCATCAGGGTGGCGGTCACGTCGGAGACGCCGTCCGCGGCCGAGATGGTGCTGGCGACGTCGTCGCTCATGGCCGTGGTGCCCCGGGTGATGCTCAGCTGATCGGTGGCGACGCTGGTCGACCCGTCGTCGCTGGTGGTGCCGTCATCGGCACCGAAGGAGAACTGCCCGGGGCGGCCGCCGGCACCGCGCGCGGCCGCCTGGGTGACCTCGATGTCCGTACCGACGCCGTAGACGGACTCCAGGACGTCGTCCTGGGCGTTACGGACGCCCGCGGAGGCGGCGTTGACGACGAGGACGAGGGCGATGGCCACAGCCAGGCCCACGGCCACGATGAGGGTCTGCCGCAACCGCCCTCTCAGTTCCCGGCGCACGTAGGTCAGCAGCATGCAGGTCCTCCAGCGCCCGCCTCGCTCGCGGGAGCGGGGACGGGCATGGTGATGCCCGCCGACCGGTGCGGTCGACGGGTGCGGGATGTACTCACCGTCATCCTCCGGTCGGAACTGAGAATGGCCTGTGAACTCACCCCGAGCTGCGCTGTGAGTGGGGGGAGCAGGACATCCGCCTTCTGGATCGACAGCTGGGACTGACCGGTACCCGACCGTTTTCGGCCGACGAGTGCCTGACCGGGCCGGTCAACCGGAGTCAGGGCAGTCCCGTCCGACCGAGGGCTGGGACGACCCAGAGATCATCCAATGGTGGCCACTCTGCCTCCTGCTTCCCGCGGCAGCCGCCTACATAGCGGCTGATTATCGGCGACACCGTCCCGCCTGAGCAGCTACTGCTTTGCCGCAGCCAGCACGTCTTGCCCCTGGTCACCGATCCTGAGAGCGTGGCCCGGTGACCGTGGACCGGAAAGTCGTCTCCTCCCCCTGTGGCTGAGCCGCGGCGTCGCTACCTGCGACCAGGTCTGCTGATACCGGTTGGCGAGCAGGTCTGGGTCGTCGATGAGGTGCAGCCGGTCGCCGTCGTCCTGGACGCTCACACCGGAGCGCTGGTGCGGACGGTCGCCTGGCCCCAGGTGCCGCCGCCGGCCCAGGAGAGCTGGCGGGGCAGCTGGCAGGTGCGCGCGGCGACGGTGGGTCTATGGGTGCAGCAGCCCGGTGGCCCGCTGGCGCTGATCGCCGAAGGTGGGCTGCGCACCGGGCACGTCACCGCGGGCCTGACCTTGGGCGCGGTCTCCAGGCACGGGGCCTGGTGTCTGCCCGACCCGCCCGCCCAGGACATCGCCGCGAGTGAGGATGCGCCTCCTGCAGGGGGTGGTGGCGTCCACCAGCTGCTCGTCGCCCACCCTGAGCGCACCACCGCATCGGTGTACGTCGACTCACCCGTCCACGCCGCCCGTTCCCACGACGGCGACCTGTACCTGCGGGTGGAGACCGGCGGTTGGAGTCGCCGGAACATCGGACCGGCCTCCTGGGATTTGGAGCCCGTGACCGCCTGGCTGCGTCTGCCGGCCGACCAGCCACTTCCCACGCAGCTGAGCCTCACCACGCACTCCTCAGATGCCCCGCCCGGCGGACAGCACGCCGAACATGACGGCGGTCGGCGCGATACCTCGCCGTGGTTGCAGCTACCCGGATCCCAGAGCTTCTTCTCTCTCGGACCGTGGGCCGCAGATTCAGAGTTGCCCGGCGGACTGACCTGGTACGCCGGCTGGGACTGCGGCAGCCGGGGTCGGGACGTCGTCGCGGTGGCGTGGGATGTCGTCAGGGACACCGAGCTCGGCCGGGTGAGCCTGGGCCCGGGCGCCATCCGGGCGATGACGGCCACCGCGGGGTCGCTGTGGCTGGCCATCGAGGGGCCGCGGCACTTCGCGACCTACAGCCACCCGGCACCGACCCGGCTGCTCCGGATGAGGTCCGACGGCCGTACAGCCGAGACAGTGCTGCCCCCGGGCACCGTGGACATCACCGAGCGCTGCTGGCCGCTGCCATCCGAGCCGATCGACGCCGCCGACTACACCGCATTCTGGCGTGACAAGTTCGCCGATCTCGAGCACTACTGGACCCGCCCGGATGGCCAGCGGGAGCCGCTGACCCATGGGCTCAGCGACAGCGCGGTGCAGGTGGTGGGCAGCTGGCCCGACACCGAACTGCACATCACCTTCGCCTACGCGCCCCGGCCGGGGCACCGGCTACGCCGCACCGTGCCACTCTTCGACGAACTCGGTCGCCAAGCCGCACCCGAGTACGCCGCGATCCACATCATGGAAGCCCTGGACACGCGCGACATCCCCGACGGCGCAGCCCCGGGCGCCGAGTACCTCGACATCTGATGCCCGACCCGTTCCGCCGGCCCAGGCAGGTCAGCAGGTGATGCACAAGCCGGAGCGCCACTGAGGCTTTGACCGAAACCCACAGGTTCTGGGCCGGTTGACCCGTCGGTCGACCTGGGCAAATGCGCGACGGGTCAAGGGGTGAGTGGAGAGGCCCAAAAACGGGTGATTGTGGGCCGCCGTTTCGGACCCCGATTTTGGTCACGCCAAGTGAGATGTCCGCTTCCCTGTCGCGCACCGCGATCGCTGGGCCGTAGCTCGTCATACTACTGATCATGGCGAGACGTCGGGCACGTCGTACGGACACCGGAGCAGCATCCCGGGGGCCTCGTCAGGTCACGCTCCTCGCCGAGCTCTTCACGCGCCCCGGCGATGACCTGGGGACGCTACTTGCCTTGTCCTCTGAGCTCGTCGACAGCTTGAATGCTTGGAATGAGCGTTATGAGGCCGCGCCTCGTGAGCCTGGTGACGTTTGGGTTGGGGCAGATGAGTGGCTGCATGAGGGTGCAGAACTTGCGCGTCTTGTGCAGCTGGAAGCCGATCAAGCGGGCGAGGACGTGCAAGTGATTTACTACCACGACCGATCGCGGAACCCGCAGCGTGGAAGGGGTAGCAAGGGATTGCCGCACAACTAGGGGGTCCTGCCTCCGACGCCCGCGGCGTCGGTGACCTCAGAATCGCCTGCAGTTACGAGTCCTGGCTGGCCCAAAAACGGTGCCCGAAAACAACGGCCCGAATCTATGAGGCCCTGACGTTTGTGGGCCGCTCCCGCTAGCCTGCGCGCGTGAACATGGTCGGCTACGCCCGGGTCTCCACCCTCGAGCAAGATCCGGCGCTGCAGCACGACGCGCTCACCGCAGCCGGCGCGGTTCGGGTGTTCACCGACTTCGCCTCCGGCGCCACCGCCGCCCGCCCTCAGCTCATCGCCTGCCTGGACTTCCTCCGGCCCGGCGACACCCTCGCGGTGTGGCGGATCGACCGGCTCGGCAGGTCGGTCGCCGACCTCACGACCATCGTCAACGACCTCGCTGCCCGCGGCATCCAATTCCGGTCCCTCACCGAGGTCATCGACACCACCACCGTCGGCGGGGAACTCGTCTTCCACATCTTCGCCGCCGTCGCCCAGATGGAACGACGCCTCATCAGCGAACGCACCCGCGCCGGCCTCGTGGCCGCCCGGGCCCGCGGCCGCGCCGGCGGGCGCCCCACCGTCATGACCGCCGAGCGCATCACCGCCGCCCACGCGATGCGCGCCCAGGGCATGACCCTCATCCAGGTTGCCGCCACCCTCGGCGTCGGGCGCAGCTCCCTGGTGCGGGCACTGGCGCAGACACCCGAAGACCTAGGAAGCACGACGACCAGCGTTGGCCCTGAGCAGACTGCCATTCAGCTGCCCGAGCCGGTGGCCCCGTCTGTCGAGCTGAGCGAGCGCTCGGCAGCAGCGTCGGTGCCGCTGCCGGAGGTCCAGTTGTTGGGAAGGTCGACGCGCCGCGGTGCGGAGCTCGAGGAGTTCGCGTGGCCAGCCGGCTACTCCCCCGCCTGCCCCATCTGCAGGGTCCCGACAGTTGGTGTCGAGGAGCAGTACGCCCGCCTCAAAGGCCAGCGCGAGCCGATCGTCGTCACTCTCGCCCAACCCTGCGGGTGCCTCATTGATGAGCATGTGAGTGCACTGCTGGGAGCCATCCCAGAGGGGTAGCGGCTCACTCGACGTGATCATGACCCGCAACTCAAGGATTAAAAGGTTGAGGATTCGCCTCCCATGCTCACACGGAGTAAGGAGCGGGCAACGCGCCCGGGTCGTAGCTGAGAAACGTCGGACTTTGGATCAGAAGGTTAGGAGTTCAGGGCAGGCCACCTCCACGGCGACCTGACGCCGCGTAACGGCCTCGCTAGCCGAGCCGCCGCCGGGTCTTAGCCCGTTCGGCCAGCCCGGGTCACCCATCTTGTCGGTGGCCGCTCTTAGCGTCCGTGCCGTGAGCCTGTCCCGCGAGGAACTCCGCAGCCTGGTCCATGCTCGCCTCGACGAGCTGGAGAAGCGCTTCGCGGACATAGCCGAGCACAGTGCCGACCGCTCCGAGCCGGAGATCCTCCGCCAGCTGATTGCCGCCACTCACCATGCCGGCGCCCGCCCCGACCACCGAGCACTCGAGCAGATGGCGCGTCGCATCTCCCGCGGGGAAGGCCTGGACGTGACTCCCGACCCCTACGACGACGTCTGCTGAGCTAAGCCCCGGGCGGGCTGACATCGCCCCGGCCTCCGAGCTGCCGGCGGAAAACCAGCCCGGATACCACCGCAAGGCGGTCCGATCGAACCGGTACCTGGTCGGCCGCCGGGGCCCTCCGCGCTGATGCGGAGAGCCCCGATCACTACACCGCGCCTACCGACGGTAGACCTGTAAGCATTTACATAAGCTCTGTTATAACTGCTTCATGTTGACTCCTGCGCTGGGTACGCGGCTCCGGGTGCTGTTCGAGGCCATGGACGCCGACGTAGCTCTGGCCCTGTCTGACCTTGGACTGCGCGACTACCGCACGCGGTATTCGGCAGTGATCCGGGCGATCCACGCCTCCGGTCCGACGTCGATCCGGGAGATCGCCGAGGGGTTGGGCGTGACCCACTCGTCGGCGAGTCAGCTGGTCACCGAGATGCAGCAGCGCGGTCTGGTGGCCACGCGTCCAGGCGGGGATGCCCGGGTGCGCTTGGTGGAGCTGACCGACAAGGCGCGGGACCTGCTGCCGGCGATCGCTGCGGAGTGGGACTCGACCGAGGCCGCAGCCGAGGCCCTGGATGCCGAGCTGCCCTACTCCCTCAGCGCCCTGATCGATGACCTCGCTGCCGCTCTGGAGCGCCGCCGCTTCCGGGACCGGATCGCCGACTCAGCCGAGACGGTGGTCACCGACGAGGAGCTGCGGGCGACCCTCACCCGGCGCCCGTGATGCGCCGACTGTTCGCCGACATCACCCCACTGCGCAGCTTGCCGGCCTTCCGCAGACTCTGGGCGGGCCAGCTGCTGTCGGGCATCGGGTCGCACATGACGGTCTTCGCCGTCGCCCTGCAGGTCTACCGGATGACATCCTCGTCGCTGGCGGTCGGCGCGATCGGGCTGGTCAGCGGAGCGACCGGCATCGCTGTCGGCATGCTGGCGGGCGGTTTCCTGGACGCCGCCGACCGCCGTCGCCTCGTGCTCGTCGTCACGAGCCTGCAGCTGCTGACCTCCGGGGTGCTCACCGTCCAGGCGTTCACCGGCGCAGGCCAGCTCTGGTTGCTCTACGTCGTGGTCGGCGTCCAAGCAGCGCTCATGGCCGTCGGTGCACCCGCCCGCCGGACGTTCCTCCCGCACCTGCTCCCGGCCGGCCAGCTCACCGCGGGGGCAGCCCTGCAGACGCTGTCCGGGCGCGTCAGCTGGGTCCTGGGGCCGTCGCTGGCAGGCCTGCTGACCGCCGCCGGCGACCTCCAGCTGTGCTATCTGGCCGACACGGCCAGCTTCTTGGCCTCCCTCTACGCCGCCATCGGGCTGCCGCGGCTCGCGCAGGCGGCCACCGCCGGTCCCGACCGCGGAGTACGCGCCATCGCCGAGGGACTGAGCTTCATCACCCGCAGCCGGGTCCTCCTCGGTGTGCTGCTGGCAGACATCAGCGCAACCCTCCTGGCCCTCCCGGTGGCCCTGTTCCCTGCGATCAACGCCGAGCGCTTCGGTGGCAACCCCCAGACTCTCGGGTTGATGAGCACCGCCATGGCCGTGGGCGGCATCCTCGGCTCGACCTTCTCCGGGCCGGTGGGACGAGTGCAGCGCCAAGGACGGGCGATGCTCATCGCCGTCGCCGTCTGGGGACTGGCCATCACGGCCTTCGGCCTAGCGCACGGCCTGGCCGCCACACTGCTGGCCCTGGCGATCGCAGACGCCGCCGACGTCAGCAGCCTGGCTCTGCGCTCCACGGTCATCCTGACCGCCACGCCCGAGGCACTCCGTGGACGCGTGGCCGCCACCGACTACGTCGTCGGCTCCTCGGTCCCCCAGCTGGGCAACTTCCGGGCCGGGGTGGTGGCCACCGCCAGCACCCCGACGTTCAGCGCCGTCAGCGGGGGCCTCACCGCCACCGCGGCAGCTGGTGTGCTCGTCCTGGCCTTCCCCGCGCTCGTCCGCTACAGGGCCGACACCACAGCTCATCCGGCCTGATTCGATTGCCTGTCGCTGCACTCCGAGCTTGGCGCAGGTGATGAGTCAGGAGCATCAAAAGCGGGCACATCAGCGGTCTGCGGCGCCGTTCCGATCGCTCAGTCGGTGCAGGATGGGTCGTGACCGCCACGCTCCGCGCTCCGCTCCCCGTCGAACTGATCGGCCGGCAGGCTTCGCTACGTCTGCTCACGATGGCCGACTGGCCCGTCGAGGTCGCTCTGTCTGCACAGCCCGACGTGGTGCGCTGGACGAGGTACCCGCCCGACCTGGACGAGGCAGGCGCGCGCGCCCGCATCGACGTCAGGCTCTCGGGAGCCGCAGCCGGCACCGGCGGCCGGTATATCGTCCGCGATCCTGCCGGCACCGTCGCGGGCAACGCCGGCATCGCCATGAACCAACAGCAGGCACCGGAAGTCTTCTACGCGCTGCTCCCGAGTGGACGGGGACGGGGACTCGCCACCGCCGCGACCTGTCAGCTCACCGACTGGGCCCTGAGCGTCGGCCACGAGCTGGTGGTCCTGAAGACGATCGTGGGGAACACGGCCAGCGAGGCGGTCGCACGTCGTTCAGGCTTCACCCCGGTCTCAGTCGAGCCTGGAGTCATCCGAGACTGCGAGGTTCAACTACGCCGCTGGGAGCGACGGGCGGGCGCCGTGGACATCTGACAGTTACGGGCGGCAGGCGCGCTGAGGTGATGCCTCCGCCGACACGGCACCGAGCTCCGCTTCCTTCCCGACCAGAGAATCAGCAGCGCGGCCGCTGCTGCAAGGTCGTTCGTCCTCGCTGTGCTCGGGACGCTCCCTGCTGCCTTCAACGCCCGTCACCGCCCGCTGCCCTCTCCTCGCCGGGGAGGAGCAGAGGATGGATGAACCGTCCGACGCGCGAGCGACTACGCCGACCACTTCCCCTCTACCGAGCCTGAGCAGCCAATCGAGCTGGCGATGGTCACACATTTCGCCTCCCTGCTCCCAGAGACGAGCAAGGACGTCCTGGACGCTGGCTGCGGCGCCGGACGCATGCTCCCAGTCCTCGCGGGCGCCGGATGCCACGCCGCCGGAGTCGACCTGTCCGAAAGCATGATCCGGCGGGCCCAGCAGGATCACCCCACCTTCGATACCCGGGTCGGCAGCATCACCGCCCTCCCCTACCCCGACAGCTCGTTCGACGGCCTCTTCTACTGGTACTCGACCATCCACACCCCCGACGAAGAACTCGGAACCGTCTTTGCCGAGACGCGCCGCATCCTTCGCCCCGAAGGACACGTCCTCGTGGCGTTCCAAGCAGGTCACGGACCCCAGGAAGTCGGGCACGGCTACCGCCGCCTCGGACACGACGTCCAGCTCCACCGGCACGACAGAACCCCCGACCACGTGGCCAACGAGTTGCGATCGGCTGGCCTTGCCGAAGTCGCACGTCTCGTTCGCTCACCGGCTGCGATCGAGCGGACCGACCAAGCCGTGATCATCGCCCGGGCTGTCGCCACCACCGCCTAACGTCCGCGCCGTGACCCACAGCGCCGAATGGCTGGCCAACAACAGACGCTCCTACGACGCGGTCGCCAACCCCTACACCGAGCTGCTGCGCGGCGAGCTCGAGCAGCAGCCCTACGACCGCGGCATCCTTCGCCTGTTCACCGAACTGGTCCACGCGCAGGATGGGGGCCCCGTGGTCGACCTGGGCTGCGGATCCGGACGCCTCACCGCCTACCTCCATGACCTTGGCATCGACGCAATGGGCATCGACCTATCCCCGGCCATGATCGATCTGGCACGACAGGAACATCCCGGGCTGCGGTTCGAGGTCGGCTCCATGACCGACCTCGACCTGCCCGACCGCTCACTGGCCGGCGTGCTGGCGTGGTCGTCGCTGATCCACGTGCCCGACCCCGACCTCCCCCGCGTGCTCGGCCACGTCCAGCGGGTCCTTCGGCCCGGCGGGGTCGTGCTGCTCTCCTTCTTCATCGGCGACCGCACCCACCACAAGACCCAGGGCTACGGCGGCCACCCGATGGACGTCCACGTCCACCACCGCTCAGTCGAGCACGTAGCCGGCTGCTTGTCCGACGCCCGCCTCACCGTCGAGCTCCAACTGGTCCGCGACCCAGCTGCGGCAGTCCCAGGCGGCGTCATCATCGCCCGCCAACTCGAAGACTAAGACCGCCCTTCACACCCATAGATAAAGGACGTTATCTAACGATCACCGCGGCCTCAGCGCCTAGCTCGCTGAGCGTGCTGCACAGTAGGCGCCCCGCGACTGAACGATTGACACCTAGGAGTGAGCGTGCGACTGCCTGGATCTCGAGCCGCCAAACTGGCCACGTCGCGATCAATCATCTTAAGCGAAACGGGTAAGGACCCCGACAAGGCTCATGTTGGAATCGCCCTCGCTGGGCAACTCACCTACATCGTGGGCGCTTTCCAAGACGACGAGATCGTCTTGATCCCGATACGATTCATCGTCCCATTGCGCAGACTGCCGGATGAGGACTTGTTAACTTTCCCTTTGGGAACAACGAGGGTCATCAAACGAAGCACTGGGACTTTGTACTCAAGATTTGAGCTGGTCACACCCGAGTCGAGCTTGCGACTGCACATAGCGAAGCAATGGCGCGAACTGATAGACGCTCTGGGCCATAGGTCTGGAAATCCGGCCTGACCTCGACAGTCCTCGACCACCCGACGCACGAGACGACTGACTCGCCAGAAGGTCGCGAAGCCTGCGCGGGCTGACTGCAACACCGAATCAGCCCCGTTGGCCGTCCAGACGCTGAGCTCTCGCAGGACGAGCGCCCTGCAAGGCCATCGACACAGAGCAACGAGGGATACAACATAAAGGACGTTATGTTGTATCGCTTCTTCTCGGCCAGCTGATGTGGAAGGCGCGCCTCGTGTCTTCTGCTCGCCGTCATCGGGCTGAGATGGGGCGCCGTGAGCGCGCCTGGCGCCCGGGCCCCGTCCGCCGCCGAGTCCGGGTGCAGTCCACCGAACCGGCATGCGCACCGGGCGGATGCAGCCCGTCTGGTTAGAGTCCGGGCATGGGACGGTCGCTGCGGGTCGCGCTGCTGTCCTACCGCTCCAAGCCGCACGGCGGCGGGCAGGGCGTGTACGTGCGGGCGCTGTCGGCGGAGCTGCGCGAGCTGGGGCACCGGGTCGAGGTGTTCAGCGGGCAGCCCTACCCCGAGCTGGTCGAGGGCGTACCGCTCACGCGGGTGCCGAGCATGGATCTCTACCGGGAGCCCGACCCCTTCCGCACGCCCCGGCCCGGCGAGTTCTCCGGCGTCCTCGACGTGGCCGAGTGGGCCGCGATGTGCACCGCCGGCTTCCCCGAGCCGCTGACGTTCACCCTCCGCGCCGCCCGGCTGCTGGGCCCTCGCGCGGGTGACTTCGACCTGGTGCACGACAACCAGTCGCTCGGCTACGGCCTGCTGCAGCTGCGCCGGCGGGGGCTGCCCACGGTCGCCACGGTGCACCACCCGGTGCAGATCGACCGCGACCTGGAGCTCGCCGCCGCCACCACCCGGCGCAGGCGGCTCCAGCTGCGCCGCTGGTACGGCTTCACCGCCATGCAGGCCCGGGTCGCCCCACGGCTGGACGGGATCACCACCGTCTCGGAGAGCTCCCGGCGGGACGTCGGGACGCACCTGGGCGTGCCGGCCGCCGGCGTCCGGGTCATCCCGGTGGGCATCGACCCGGCGGTGTTCACGCCCCCCGCCGGCACCGCCCGCCGGGACGCCGACCACGTCGTGGTGACCACCAGCGCCGACGTCCCGCTCAAGGGGCTGGTGCACCTGCTGGAGGCGGTGGCCAAGCTGCGCACCGAGCGCGACGTCCGGCTGACGGTCGTCGGCACCAAGCGCCCCGGTGGGCCGGCCGCGACCGCGCTGGACCGGCTCGGGCTGGCCGACGCGGTGCGGTTCACCGGTCCGATCCCGACCGAGGAGCTGGTGCAGCTGCTGCAGACCGCCACCGTCGCCGCCGTCCCGTCGCTGTACGAGGGGTTCTCGCTACCGGCGGTGGAGGCGATGGCGTGCGGTACCCCGCTGGTCACCACCGACGGCGGCGCGCTGCCCGAGGTGGTCGGCTCGTACGCCGGCGTCCAGGTGCCGGCCGGTGACGTCGGCCGGCTGGCCGAGGCGCTGCACCTGGTGCTCGACCACCCCACCTTCGGGGAGCAGCTGGGCCGCGCCGGCCGGGCGCGGGTGCTGGAGCGCTACACCTGGCGGCGCACCGCCGAGCGCACGGCCGAGTGGTACGCCGACGTGCTGGACCGGCGGGCCTGATGCTCACCGTCGACTACGACCTGCTCGACGTGCGGCCCGGGATGCGGGTGCTGGACCTGGGCTGCGGTGAGGGCCGGCACGCCTTCGAGGCCTACCGCCGCGGCGCCGACGTGCTCGCCGTCGACTGGGGGCAGCACGAGGTCGCGACCACCGCGCAGTGGCTGGGCGCGATCGCCGCCGCCGGCGAGGCACCCGCGGGCGCCCGCGCCGCGGTGGCCCGCGGTGACCTGCGGGCGCTGCCGGTGCCCGACGCCAGCGTCGACCGGGTGATCGCCTCGGAGGTGCTCGAGCACATCGTCGACGACCGGACGGCGATCGCCGAGATCGCCCGGGTGCTGCGGCCCGGCGGCCGGGTCGCGGTGACCGTCCCCCGCTACGGCCCGGAGCGGATCTGCTGGGCGCTGTCGGACGACTACCACGCCAACTCCGGCGGGCACATCCGCATCTACCGCGGCGACCAGCTGTCCGAGCGCCTCTCCGCCGCCGGGCTGCGGCCCACCGACACCCACCACGCCCACGCCCTGCACGCCCCTTATTGGTGGCTCAAGTGCGCCGTCGGCGTCGACCGGGACACCGCGCCCACCCGCGCCTACCACCGGCTGCTGGTCTGGGACCTGATGAAGCGCCCGTGGCTGACCCGCACCGCCGAGCAGCTGCTGGACCCGGTGCTGGGCAAGAGCTTCGTGATCTACGCCGACAAGCCGGCGTGACCGACCTCCCCGAGATCCCCGGCGTGATCGGCGCCGACCAGCTGCGGACGACGGTGGCCGCGATCGCCGCCGAGCAGGCCGACGACGGGGCGCTCCCCTGGTTCCGCGGCGGTCAGCTGGACGCCTGGGACTCCGTGGAGGCCGCGATGGCCCTGGACGTCGGCGGCGAGCACGCCCGGGCGCTGGCGGCCTACGACTGGCTGGCCCGCCACCAGCGCCCCGACGGCTCCTGGGCCGCCGAGTACCGGGACGGCGCCGTCACCGCGCCGGCCGCGGAGAGCAACCACGCCGGTTACCTCGCCGTCGGCGTCTGGCACTCCTGGCTGTGCAGCGGGGACGCCGCCGCGGTCGACCGGCTGTGGCCCGCCGTGCGCCGCGGGCTGGACCTGGTGACGGCGATGCAGCTGGCCGGCGGCGCGATCAGCTGGGCGCTGCGCCCCGACGGCACCCCCGACGGCACGGCGCTGCTGACCGGCAACGCCAGCCTCTTCCAGGCGCTGCGCTGCGGCATCGCGCTGGCCGGGCTGGTCGGCGAGCCGCAGCCGGACTGGGAGCTGGCCGCCACCGCGCTGGGCGTCGCGCTGCGCGAGCGGCCCGCGGCCTTCGCCGACCGGTCGCGGTACTCGATGGACTGGTACTACCCGGTGCTCGCCGGCGCGCTGACCGGCGCCGCCGCCGGCGCCCGGCTGGCCGCGGGGTGGGACCGGTTCGTCGTCCCCGGGATGGGGGTGCGCTGCGTCGCCGACCGGCCGTGGGTGACCGGGGCGGAGACCTGCGAGCTGGCGCTCGCGCTGACCGCTGCCGGCCGCCGGGACGACGCAGCCGGGCAGCTGGCCGCCATGCAGCACCTGCGGGCCGAGGACGGCTCGTACTGGACCGGCCTGGTGCTCGCCGACGGCGTCCGCTGGCCGGTCGAGCGCACCACCTGGACCGCGGCCGCGGTCGTGCTGGCCGCCGACGCGATCGCCGGTACCGGCCCCGCCGCGGCGCTGTTCGCCGACCCGGCCGCGCCGGACCGCCCGGCCCGGGAGGCGCGGGACCGGCCTGGGAGGATCGCGCGGTGATCACCCCGCCGGAGCGCGCCCAGGTGACCTGCGTGATCGCCAGCCGCAACCGCCGCGACGACCTGCTGGACAGCCTGCCCCGGCACGAGGCGCCCGTCGTCCTGGTCGACAACGCCTCCACCGACGACACCGTGGCCGCCGTCGCCCGGGCGCACCCGGAGGTGACCGTCGTCCCGCTGCCGGAGAACGTCGGCGCGGTGGCCCGCAGCATCGGCGTCAAGTACGCCCGCACCCCGTTCGTGGCCTTCACCGATGACGACTCCTGGTGGGCGCCCGGTGACCTGGCCCGCGCGGTCGCGGTGATGCAGGCCTCCCCGCGGCTCGGGCTGCTCGCCGCGCGGATCCTGGTGGGCCCGGAGAACCGGCTGGACCCGGTGTGCACCGAGATGGCCGGGAGCCCGCTGGGGACCGAGCCCGACCTGCCCGGCCCCTCGCTGCTGGGCTTCGTCGCCTGCGCCGCGCTGGTGCGGGTCGAGGCGTTCACCGCCGTCGGCGGCTTCGACCAGGTGGTGCGCTTCCCCGGCGAGGAGGAGCGGGTCGCCCTCGACCTCGCCGCCGCCGGCTGGGGGCTGGCCTACGTCGACGAGGTCACCGTGCACCACCACCCCTCACCGCGCCGCGACGCGGACGCCGTCCGGCAGACCGGGATCTGGCGCAGCCGGGTGCTCACCGCGCTGATGCGCTACCCGCTGCCGGCGCTCGCCGGGCAGCTGCTGCGCGCCGTGCGGGCCGGGCGCCCCGGCGTCCGCGGGCTGGCCGGTGCCGTGCCCCGGGTACCGGCCGCGCTGCGGGCCCGCCGGGTCCTGCCCACCACCGTCATGTCCGGAGTCCGCGAGCTGCAGGAGCCATGACCGCCCCGAACCCCGACCCGCGGGTCGCCGTCGTCGTCATCACCCACAACCGGCGCGAGGAGCTGCTGCTGGCGCTCTCCCGGCTGCGCGAGCTGCCCGAGCAGCCGCACGTGGTGGTCGTCGACAACGGCTCCGCCGACGGCACCGCCGAGGCCGTGCTCCGCGACCACCCGGAGGTCGAGCTCATCGCCAGCGACGAGAACCTCGGCGCGGTCGGCCGCAACCTCGGCGTCGCCCGCCTGCGGACCCCCTACGTGGCCTTCTGCGACGACGACACCTGGTGGGACCCGGGCTCGCTGCGCGCCGCCGCCGACGCCCTCGACGCCCACCCCCGGCTCGCGGTGATCACCGCCCGCATCCTGGTCGAGCCCGGTGGCGTCGAGGACCCGATCGTCGTCGAGCTGCGCGACTCCCCCGTCGTCGGTGCCGACTGGCTGCCCGGGCCCGCACTGGGGAGCTTCCTGGCCGGGGCCAGCGTGCTGCGCCGCACGGCGTTCAACGAGGTCGGCGGCTTCAGCGCGCGGTTGTGGCTGGGAGGTGAGGAGGAGCTGATGGCCGGCGACCTCGCCGCCCGCGGCTGGGAGCTCTGCTACCTGGAGCACCTCACCATCCACCACCAGGCCAGCACCGCCCGCGACCCGCACAAGCGCCGGGCCGACGGCATCCGCAACACCCTCTGGACGACGTGGCTGCGCCGTCCGCTGCGGCCGGCGCTGCGGCGCACCGGGCACCTGCTGCGCACCGTGCCCCGCGACCGGGTCACCGCGACCGGGCTGGTTCGCGCGGTCCGCGGCCTGCCGTGGGTGCTGCGCGAGCGGCAGGTGCTCCCCCCGCACGCCGAGGCGCGGTTCGCTGCGCTGGAGGAGGCGCAGCGGAGGTCGGCCGCCCGGCGCTACGTCAGCTGAGCAACCGGCCCACCACGGTCAGCCCTGCGACGATGCGGGGCGGTCCGGCGCCTGACCGGACGAGCTGCCGCGGCGCGAGATGAGGTAGAGGCCGCCCAGCGCCCCGACGAGCACGAGGACAACCACCGTCGTCGTCACCGGCGACCAGGGAGAACTGGCCGAGTCCGCGTCGGTCTCCAGCCCCTCGGCCATGGCCACCACCGCGTCGGACCACTCCTCGTCCAGGATCGACGGCTCGACGTCCTCGCTCATCAGCGTGTCGACCGCGTCGGGGTCCAGCGGTGCGCTGTCCCCGATCCACCACTCGTACTCGACGGCGTCCGTCGCGATCACCAGCAGCACCTCCTGGTCACCCAGGCCCGACTGCTGCGCGGTCAGCTCGGCCCAGTCGGCGGCGTCGGTCTCGCCGTCGAACGTGGGCACGAAGACGGCGGACAGGACGATCCCCTTCTCCGATCGCAGCTCGGCCACGGCGTCCTCGGCCGCTGCCGCATCCGCCCCGAGCACGCCGGACTCATCGGTGATCGCTGCGTCCACCGTCACCGGCGACTCGGCCTGGGCGATCCCTGCGGGCAGCAACGCGGCGACCAGGGCGATGAACAACGTGGCACGCGTGCGCACACACACTCCTCGTAGATGGGTGACCGGGTTTCCGGGACACGTCGACTGCGGGGCCCCAGGCACCCGAGCCGATCAGCCCGATGGCGGCGAGCGTGATCGGCGATCGCTCCCTGTGCAGTGACGCAGCACCCATTCCGTCGACACGCCCCGCAATCCTACAAGCACGTAGTCGATCAATTACAGGGAGTGAGCATTCGACCCTGCAATATCGGGAACGGCGGCGTCACAGAATGGTAGACCACCCCGCCGTGCCGTCGATCACCTCGGCGATCGCGCAGGTGAGCGGGGCGGCTGCGCCGGCGACCGCGACCTGCACCTCCCGCGCGGGGTCCCACCAGTCGACGAGGTGCAGGCCGCGGTACCGGCTCACCGAGCGCCCGGCGCTGTCGATGCGCTCGGCCACCCGGGACAGGTCCACGTGCGCCATCCCCGCCGGCGCCACCTCGCCGGCCTTCACCAGGCACTCCTTGCGCACCCAGTACCGGAGTGCGCGCGCGGACGGCTGCGCCGCGGACCGCGCCTGCGATCGCTCGGCCGGGGTCAGCACGGCGAGCAGCTCACGCGCGGCGCCGTCCCGGGGCAGCTCCTCGACGTCCACGCCGACCCGGTCCCAGGCGGCCGCCGCGACCACCGCCCCCCGGGTGTGCGCCCACCCGACCTGCACGTCGGGCATCCCGGCCAGCGACGGGCGGCCGTGGCCCGCCGTTCCGCACTCGGTGCACCACTGGTGCACCGACATACCGTCGGCGGCACGTCCGGTCAGCAGGGCGGCGCACCCCCGCACCAGCAGGTGTGCAGCCACATAGGCCTCCCGGTCCGCCGGGTGCCGGAACGCCTCGCTGCGCACCCGCTCGGCCGTGCCGAGCAGCCGGGGGTCGGCGGCGGCGAGCACCTCGCGGGGGCTGGCCACCACGACCAGCGGTCGCCGGACCCCGGGCCGACGCAGCCCTGCGAACACCGCGATCCCCTCCTCCCCCACCCGTCCGGCGGGCCACGGCCGCCGATGCGGCGACCTGTCCACCGAGCCCGGGCCGATTCGCGACCCGGGGTCAGCGCGTGACAACTCTCCGAACATCCTCGAACACGCAGCGAATTTAGTGGCGAATGATGTTTGAAATGCCTTCGACTGCCGGAGAGCAACCACTCACGGAGCGTAACATTTGCCCGTGATGTTGCAGATTTCCAGCAGATCTTGATGCGGAGGCCAGTTATTTCCCTAGCGTTGCGTCGGATCAACAATTGTCAACTATTGAGAGCGAGTCCATGGCGACGGAGCACGATGACCGGGGCTTCATCCCGGGCTTCACCACCCCCTCGGATTCCGGGCACAGCACCACGAACCGGAGCTTCCACTTCGCCGACAACGTCGCCGGCCCGCACCACCAGCCGCACGAGGCGACCCGGCTGTCCCAGTACTTCGAGTCGACGTGCGACCAGCGGCCCGCTGCCACCGCTCTGGAGTGCGACGGCGAGCGCCTGAGCTACGCGGACCTCGACCAGCGGGCCAACCGGCTCGCGAACCACCTGCTCAGCCTGGGCGTCCGCGCCGGGGTGCGGGTCGGCATCCTGCTCGACCGCTCGGTCAACACCTACATCACCCTGCTCGCGGTGACCAAGACCGAGGCGACCTTCGTCCCCATCGACCCGGCCGCGCCGGCCGATCGGGTGCAGTACATCGCCGAGGACTCCGAGCTCGGGATGGTCATCACGACCAGCTCGTTCGCCGCGACCTGCAGCGGGCTGCCCTGCCCGCCGGTCTACCTGGACGAGCTGGGCGGCGCCCTCGCCGGCGCCCCGAGCTGGCGCCCCAGCGTCGAGACCGACGGCGACCCGGTCTGCTACATCATCTACACCTCGGGTTCGAGCGGGCGCCCCAAGGGCGTCGAGATCGCCCAGTCCAGCATCTGCAACTTCATCGCCATCGTCCCAGTCCTGTACGGCGTCGAGCCGTCCGACCGGGTGTACCAGGGCATGACCATCGCCTTCGACTTCTCCATCGAGGAGATCTGGCCGACCTGGGCCGTGGGCGCAACCCTCGTCGCCGGGCCCACCGACGGTCGCCGGGTCGGCTCGGGGCTGGCCGACTTCCTGGCCGAGCACGAGATCTCGATGATCTACTGCGTCCCCACCGTGCTGGCCACCCTGGACCGCACCCTGCCGCTGATCCGCACGGTCAACGTGGGCGGCGAGGCCTGCCCGCGGGAGCTCGTCGACCGCTGGGGTCCCGGTCGCCGCATCCTCAACACCTACGGCCCGACCGAGACCACCGTCACCTGCACGATGGCCGAGCTGTACCCGGGCAAGCCGGTGACCATCGGCCGGCCGCTGCCCACCTACCGCGTCACCCTGCTGGACGACGAGCGCCGCCCGGTGGGCAACGGCGAGATCGGCGAGATCTGCGTCGGCGGCCCCGGGGTGGCCATCGGCTACGTCAACCGCCCCGAACTGACGGCCGACCGCTTCCTCCCCGACCCGAACGGCTTCCCCGGCGACCGGATCTACCGCACCGGTGACCTCGGACGCTTCCTGCCCGACGGCGAGCTGGAGTACCTCGGTCGCGCCGACAGCGAGGTGAAGGTCCGCGGCCACCGCGTCGACCTGCAGGAGATCGAGGGCATGCTCCTGCAGCACGAGCGGGTCACCGCGGCCGTCGTCACGCTGCTGCCCGCGCCGGACACCGGCGGGGAACTGGCCGCCTACGTCATCCCGCGCTCCGCTGACGACACCGAAGGGCTCATCACCGAGCTGCACGACCTCGTCATCGAGCAGCTGCCGCCGTACATGGTCCCGGCCTACCTCGACGTGGTCAGCACCATCCCGATGCTGCCGAGCGGCAAGGCGGACCGGAAGGCCCTGCCGGAGCCGCAGGGTCCGCGGCTGATGCGGGACACCGGTGCGTACGTGGCCCCGGACACCCCGGTAGAGGCGTGGATCGCCGGGCTGTGGGAGGAAGCGTTCGGGCTGCCGGGCGGATCGGTGTCGGTCGAGGCCAACTTCTTCGACGCGCTGGGTGGCCACTCGCTGCTCGCCGCCCGGATCATCTCCACGATGCGGTCCAGCGACCTGGGCGCCGGCCTCTCCATCCTGGAGCTGTACCGGCACCCGACGGTCCGCTCCCTCGCGGGGCACCTGGAGGAGGACGCCCGGTCCGGTGCGACTGCCGGCGAGTCGGGCACGGCCCGCCCGGTGCAGTCCTCCAGCCGCCGGGTCGCCGCCTTCGGCTCGGCCCAGCTGGCCACCCTCTACGGCATCGTCGGGCTGTTCCTCTTCCCGGCCGCGGTGATCTACGTGCTGAACGGCGGGGAACCGTCGCTCCGCCTGGTCGTCGAGCTGGCGCTGGCCATGCCGGTGTTCTTCCTCCTCGTCCGCTGGGGGCTGCCGATCGCCGGGTCCCGGCTGCTCTCCCGGGGGCTGCAACCCGGTGACCACCCGCTGTGGAGCTGGACCCACCTGCGGGTCTGGACCATCCAGAAGCTCATGGTCATCTCTCCGCTGACCGTGCTGAGCGGCTCCCCGTGGGCGGCCACCTACCTGCGGCTGGCCGGCGCGCGGATCCACGACGAGGCGCACATCGGGACGGCGGAGATCAGCCTCCCGGCGATGCTGGACGTGGGCCGCGGGGCGACCATCGGGTACGGCACGCAGCTGCACGGGCACCGGGTCGCCGACGGCGTGCTCACCCTCGGGGTCATCTCCGTGGGTGCGGGCGCCACCCTCGGCTCGCAGTCCCTGCTGGAGGCCGGCTCCGCGGTCGAGGACGGCGCAGTGCTGCGCGAGCAGTCCCTGCTGCCCGCCGGCCGGATCGTCCCTGCCGGTGCCGCCTGGGCCGGTTCCCCGGCTGAGGCCACCCCGGAGGCGGTCGACCCGGTGATCGGCGTCATGACCAGCTGCGACCAGGCACCGCGCACCTGGTCCCAGCAGCTGAAGACGGGGTTCGCCGCCGGCATCACGCTGCTGGAGCTGCTGCCCTTCTTCGTCCTGCTGCCCGTGGTGGTGCTGGTCTGGCTCGTGCTGCTGAACTTCGGCGTGGGCCCCGCCCTGGTGGCCACCGCACTCTCGGGGCCGGTGTTCGTCGCCGCCTCCTGCGCCCTCGTCCTGGGCTGCCGCCGACTCGCCCTGACCGAGACCCCGCCGGGGGTGCACCACCTGCGCTCCCAGCTCGGCCTGGAGAAGTGGATGGGCGACAAGCTGCTGGAGATGAGCCTGATGCTCAACAACAGCATGTACGCCACGCTGTACACCTCGATGTGGCTGCGGGCCATGGGCACCAAGGTCGGCAAGGGTGCGGAGATCTCCACCATCGCCAACATCGACCCCGACCTGCTCACCCTGGGCGAGGGAAGCTTCATCGCCGACATGGCCAGCGTCGGCAGCGCCACCTACGCCAACGGGCACGTGGCCTTCCAGGCCACCGAGATCGGTGCCCGGGCGTTCGTCGGCAACGCCGCCTTCATCCCCTCGGGCTCCCGCATGGGTGAGGGCTCCCTCGTCGGTGTGCGCAGCGTGCCGCCGACCAGCGGCGTCGAGGCGGACAGCTCCTGGCTGGGTTCTCCTCCGATCCACCTCCCGCGCCGGGAGATGTACGAGGAGTTCACCGAGGCGCAGACCTTCGCCCCCAGCCGGCGCCGGGTGCAGGCCCGCTACGCCATCGAGTTCCTGCGCATCGTGCTGCCCAGCTCCCTGCTGGCGGTGGCGATGTTCGGCACGCTCTTCTTCGTCTCCCGGCTCGCCGCGACGCAGGGGATGCTCCTCACGGTCCTCGTGGCACCGGTGATCGCGCTGGTGTCCAGCCTGGCCGTGGTGGTCCTGGTCGCCCTGCTCAAGTGGGCGATGGTCGGGCGCTACCGGCCGCGGGTCGAGCCGCTGTGGAGCGGCTTCGTCCGGCGAACCGAGTTCGCCACCGGGATCTACGAGGCGGCCGCCGTGCCGGCGCTGCTCACCTGGCTCACCGGTACCCCGCTGCTCGGCCCGCTGCTGCGGCTGTACGGGGCGAAGATCGGCCGACGGACGCTGATCGACACCACCTACCTCACCGAGTTCGACCTGGTGACCCTGGGCGACGACGTGTCCGTGGGCACCAACGCCTCGCTGCAGACCCACCTCTTCGAGGACCGCGTGATGAAGATGGACCACGTGATCATCCGGGACCGGGCCAGCGTCGGGGACAAGTCCGTGGTGCTCTACGGCTCCACCATCGAGCACGACGCCACCCTCGCCGACCTCTCCCTGGTCATGAAGGGCGAGGTGCTGCCCGCCGGTACCGCCTGGAGCGGCATCCCGGCCCAGAAGGTCGGCCGCGCGCCGGCCAGCACCCTGCCGCTGCGGGACGACCCCGCTCTCGATGCTCCGGCGGCCGACAACCCCGCCACCGAGAGCCGGCAGCTCAGCACCGCATCGAACAGCCGGGAGCAGTGACCGTGGCCCAGACGAGCCAGCACCAGAACATCGTGGCCACGCTGCCGCCGGAGTCCCCACCGGGGTCGACGGCCTCCGGCGCCGTACCGGGCCTGGCGCACAGCTGCGCCCCCGCGGCGCCGGGTGACGTCGCCGGCACCCCCGCGGAGGGGCGGCCCGCCCAGCCGGCCGCCCGTCGCCGACTGGTCGGGATCGACGCGGCCCGGGGCGTCGCCCTGGTCGGCATGATGTCGGTCCACCTGATCACCCCGGCCACCGAGGACGGTGACGTCACCCTGGCCTGGCTGCTGTCGAACGGCACGGCCTCGGCGCTGTTCGCGCTGCTGGCGGGGGTGGGCATCGCCTTCACCAGCGGCGGCCGCCGTCCGGTGCGCGGGCTGGCCTGGCGGGCCAGCGCGCTGTCGCTGCTGACCCGCGCCGTGATCATCGCCGCGGTCGGGCTGGCACTCGGGTACGTCATCGGTACCGACGACGCCGCGGTGATCCTCGCCTACTACGGCGTGATGTTCGCCCTGACCATCCCGTTCCTGCGGCTGTCCACCCGCGGCCTGGCGATCGCTGCCGGCGTGGTGGCGATCGGCGCCCCGATCCTCAGCCAGGTCCTGCGCAGTGGCATGGCGCCGGTGGAGGAGACCAACCCGACGCTCACCGATCTGGTCACCCATCCGCTGGCCCTGCTGTCCCAGCTGACGCTCACCGGTGTGTTCCCCGCGATGGTCTGGCTGGCCTACCTGCTGGCCGGCATGGCCGCCGGGCGGGCGCTGCTCTCCTCCCGGCGGGTGGTCGGCCAGATCACCCTCATCGGGCTGGCACTCGCCCTGGGGGCCAAGCTGGTCTCGATGCTGCTGATGACCATCGGCGGCGGCGGCAGCGCACTCCGGACGGACGCGCTGCAGAGCATGGACTTCGAGGACTACCAGGACACCCTCATCTGGGGTCCGACCGGGACGACGCCGACCAACAGCTCCTGGTGGCTGGCGACCGTCGCCCCGCACAGCGGCAGCCCGCTGGACATGGTCTTCACCATCGGGGTGGCGCTCGCCGTGCTGGGCGCGTGCCTGCTGCTCGGGCGCGGTCTGCAGCCGCTGCTGCGCCCGCTGGCCGCTGCCGGCAGCATGACGTTGACCTTGTACAGCGCCCACCTGCTGATGGTCGCCGCCCCGATCACCCGCGGGGTGGGCAACTGGGTCGTGCAGGTGCTGCTGGTGGTCACCTTCGCACTGCTGTGGAGCCGGATGCACGCACGCGGCCCGCTGGAGGAGCTCGTCTGGCGGATCACCGGCGGGGTGCGCCGGAAGGTGCTGGCCTCCGCGGGTGCGCACCGCGCACCCGACGCCGGCTCGGCGTGACCGGCGACCAGCCACTCGCGCTGGTGTACCGCGGGCCGGCCACCACCGACGGCTGCCCCGAGGCTGTGGCGGCTGCGCTGCGGCGCAGCCGCTGGAACCTCGCGGTCCAGTTCGTCGGGCCGAAGGAGGAGCTCCAGCTCGGGCCGGAGGCGCTGGCCCGGGCCGCCGTCTACGCCCAGCCCGGGGGTGGCACGCTGCGACGGGCCTACCGGAAGATGAAGAAGGATGCTCCGGCGATCCGCGATTTCGTCGGCTCCGGCGGTCGCTACCTGGGCTTCTGCCTGGGCGGCTACCTCGCCGGGGAGACCCCCGGGTTCGGTCTGCTGCCCGGGGACACCGACCGCTTCATCTCCTCACCCGGCGCCCGCCCCACCCATGCCGACGACGCGGTGATCGGGCTGGACTGGGGCGGTCACCGGCGGCAGGTGTTCTTCCAGGACGGTCCCTGGTTCGACCTGGACCCCGGCCGGGGTCCGGCGGACGTCGTGGCCAGCTACGACAACGGGCTGCCCGCCGCGGTCGTGGCCGGGTTCGGGCGCGGCGCGGTGGGCGTGGTCGGGCCCCATCCCGAGGCCACCCCGGACTGGTACACCGACAGCGGTCTCCCCGTTCCCGGGGACCTGTCCGCCGACCTCGCCCAGGACCTGATCGACCGGGTCCTGAGCCACCGCTCGGCGCAGCACCCGGTCTGACCCTCGGCCGGGTCGGCGGCACGGGCTGCCGCCGACCCGGCTGAGCCGCGCCGGCACGCAGCGCGCCGGACCAGGTCACCGACCGTCGATGGCCCTGCCGATGATCGTGCCGAACTGCCCGTTCCGGGCATGGCCGACCCCGGCCGGGGCGACCAGTTCGGTGTCGAAGCCCTTGCTCGCGTACCATTGCTCGCCGGCCTCGGCCCCGTAGGGACCGGACAGTGCGTTGAACCCGCCGTTGGCCCCGGTGTCGGCCGCGCCGGTGTCCCAGCGCAGGACCACCCGGTCCTGGATACCTGCCGGGAAGGTGACCGACCGGGCGGTGGGCGCACCGCCGCCGCCGATCGCCACGACCCCACCCGTACCGGTCCACAGGCCGGGGTGGGCGGGGAACAGGAAGCGGGTCGCGGCCTGGGCCCCGGACGAGTAGCCGGTCACCCAGAGCTCGGACGAGCCGTACCGGCTCGTGACGTCGGTGATCAGCGCTGCCAGGTACTTGGCGTACCCGACCGCGTCCCCCTGCTCCCAGCACTTGCAGGAGCTGTTCGGGCTGAACGGCGCGAGCAGCACCATGTTGTGCGCCCGGGCGACGGCGGCCAGGCCGCTCGACCCACCGATGGCGTAGCTGCTCGTCGGGTTGTTGATCCCGTACTCGCCGGTCCCGTCGGCGTAGACCAGCAGCCCGATCGGCTTCGAGGCATCCAGCCCCGCCGCGAAGACCCGGTAGCGCGCGGAGTACCCGGCGGCGCTGAAGGACGCGGTGCTGTCGGTCAACGTCGCCGCCGACACGCGAGCAGCCGCGGTCTGCACCCGGGTCGGAGCGACCGACGTGCTGCTGCTCGGGGCCGCTGCGCTCTTCGGTGCGGCGCTCGACGCCGCGGCGCTCGTCGGTGCGGCACTACTCGACGCCGCTGCGCTCTTCGGTGCGGCGCTCGACGGCGCTGCGCTCGACGGCGCAGCGGTCTTCGGTGCAGCGCTCGACGACACGGCTGGTGCCGGGGCCGCCTGGGCCGGCGTGGTCGTGGCAGGCGCCGGGGTGGGGACGGCACGCGTGGCGGCCGGCACCGGAACCGCTGGACGGCTGACGGGCTCCACCACCTCGGCCGGCCCGGTCACCGGGTTGGGAACGGCGCCGCCGGTCGGCAGCTCTCCCGCGCTCCCGGTCGCCGGCACGGCGACCGGCGAGACGCTGGGCGGCTCCTGCGCGGCCGAGCTGCTCGGGTCGTCGACCCCCCACGCGGCCGCCAGGCAGAAGGCGATGCCGGCCGCACAGGTGCGGCCGCGGCGACCCCCGGTGGAGAACAGCGCGGTGGACAGGCGGGCACGGTGGCCACGTCGGGTGGAGCGAGTGCGCAAGAGAGGAGCCCTCCGGACGTCCGGCGCGAAGGCGCGGACGAGTTGGTGCGTTGACGAATTCGATCGAAACACATACGTCCCGCATCCAAAAGGTGACGGAGCGCTCACCTTCGCCCCGTAAACCCCATTCGCCACATCCATCCCGACGACGCGTGTCGCCACGCCGACGAGCGGCGACCACCTCCGGCCGACGGCCCCGACCGGCAGGCGGCAGGATGGGAGGCCGGAACGGCAACCCCGCCGTCCCCGCGTGAAGGGCAGTCATGCAGTTCGGTGCGCGACGGAGCACGGCCGTGCTGATCGGCTCGGCGCTCGTGCTCGGGGGTTGCGGCGGCGCCGACGGGCCGGCACCGTGGCCGGACCGGCCGGTGGTCCAGCTCGAGTTCGACGTGGCCGCGGACCTGGCGTCCGTCGCCGGCCGGGAGCGGGTGGTGTTCACCCCGGACGCCGACATCTGCGAACTGGTGTTCCGGGCCTGGCCGAACAAGCCGGCCACCGCCCGGGCGGGCAGCTCCCTCGTGGTCACCGACGTGGTGGTGGACGGGGTGGCCGTCGAGGCCCTCGACGTGGCGGCCGGCGCCCCGGCGACCGCACCGGCGGGGACCCTCCTGGAGGTCCCGCTGCCCGCCTGCGTGTCAGCCGGGACCGAGGTCACCGCGGAACTCGGGTTCGACCTCGAGCTCGGCGAGGACGTGGACGAGCGGATCGGCACCTCCGCCGACGCCGACGTCGCCTGGTTCGGCACCGCCTTCCCGCTCCTGTCCTGGGTGCGCGGCCGTGGGTGGGACCGCGACCCGGCCGTGCCGGTGACCGGGGAGATGGCGGTGAGCGAGGACTTCGACCTGCGGTCGCTGGAGGTGACCGCACCGACGTCCTACGCGGTCAGCGGCACCGGGCTGCTGCTCGGAACGGTGCCCGGGACGGCGGAGGGGACGACGCGGCACCGGTTCACCGCTGCCGAGGTCCGCGACGTCACCGTGTCCGTGGGTGACCTCACCGTGGCCACCGAACGCATCAACGGCGTCCGGGTGCACCTGGCCGCCGACCGGCTGGCCGACGAGTCCGCGCTCGCCGAGTGGGCGGAGCAGATCCGCACGTCGATGGACTCCCTGACCGCCCTGCTGGGCCCCTTCCCCGACGAGGACCTGTGGATCACCGTGCTGTCCAGCGAGTCCAGCGGGATCGAGTTCCCCGGCGCCGTGCAGTTCGGCAACGTCGACGTGGGGGTGCGCGGGTCGCTGGTCACCCACGAGCTGGCGCACATGTGGTTCTACGGCCTGGTCGGCAACGACCAGGGCACCGACCCCTGGCTCGACGAGTCCTTCGCCACCTTCGCCCAGATCGTGGCCGACGGCCAGGCCTCCCCGGCCGACGTGCTGGCGACGAGTGACCGGGCGGACGTGGGCGAGGACATGACGTACTGGTCGGACCAGCCCCAGGCCAGTTCGACGTACTACGACACCGTGTACACCCTCGGCGGCGCCGCGCTGCTCGAGGCCCGCGACCGTGCCGGGCACGAGGCCTTCGATGCTGCCCTGCGCAGCTACGTGCAGGACAACGCGTACTCCGTGGCCACCCCGGAGGACGTCGCCACCGCCTTCGCCGACCTGCCCGAGGTGCTCTCGATCCTGCGCCGGGTCGGTGCGCTGCCCTGAGCGGCCCGACCGCGAACCCGGGCCGAGCACCCGACGGGCAGGCCCCTGACGCCGGCCTGGCCCGGCCGGCCGCGTCGACGGCGGTCGGCCAGCCGGACCGCGTGGGCAGGGGCCGGGCCGCTCACACCGCGCAGGCGATGCAGGTGCGGGCCTGCGGGCGGGCGGCCAGCCGCTCGGGTGCGATCGGCCGGCCGCAGGAGTCGCACACCCCGTAGCCGCCGGCCGCGGCGCGGGCGAGTGCGGCGTCGACGTCGGCCAGCCGTTGCTGCGCCTGGGCGATCAGCGCGGCGACCTGCTGGCGCTCGAAGGCGATCGTGGCGCCCTCCGGGTCGTGCTCGTCGTCGGCGTTCGAGGACCGCGACGCGGCCACCACCTCGTCGAACTCGCGGGTGAGCGCACCGATCTGGGCGAGCGTCTCCGCCCGCGTACGGCCCAGCGCGTCGGTGGGTGTCACTCCGCCATCCTCCTCCACCGGCGCCTGCGGAGTCCCAGCGCTCGGAAATCGCACCGCTGGGACTCCACAGGCGTCAGCGCTCGTCAGCAGGCGTCAGCGGGACGTCGGCTGCGCGTCAGCGGCGGCGCGCACCGTCCTCCTCGCACCCCATCGAGGAGGACCCATGGAGAACACCATCGAGGCCGAGGGCCTCGTCCTGCACTACGGCTCGACCCGCGCCCTGGACGGCGTGGACCTCTCCGCCCCCGCCGGCACCGTGCTCGGCGTGCTGGGCCCCAACGGCGCCGGCAAGACCACCGCCGTGCGGGTGCTGGCCACCCTGCTGCGGGCCGACTCCGGCTCCGCCCGGATCGCCGGCCACGACGTCGCCCGCGAGCCGCAGCGGGTGCGGGAGCTCATCGGGCTCACCGGCCAGTACGCCTCGGTCGACGAAGACCTCACCGGCCGGCAGAACCTGGTGATGATCGGCCGGCTGCTCGGGCTCAGCCGCCCGGAGGCGCACGCCCGGGCCACCGACCTGCTGCAGAGGTTCAGCCTCACCGACGCCGGCGGCCGACCGGCGAAGACCTGCTCCGGGGGCATGCGCCGCCGGCTCGACCTCGCCGCCAGCCTGGTCAACCGGCCGCGCGTGCTGTTCCTCGACGAGCCCACCACCGGTCTGGACCCGCGCAGCCGCAACGAGGTGTGGGACACCGTGCGGGGCCTGGTCGACGACGGCCACGGTGCTGCTGACCACCCAGTACCTGGAGGAGGCCGACGAGCTCGCCGACGACATCGTCGTCTTCGACGCAGGCAAGGTCGTCGCCCGCGGCACCAGCGACGAGCTCAAGCACCGCACCGGCGCCCAGACCCTCACCGTGCGCCCCCGGGACCGCCGCGACTCCCCCGTCGTCCTGCAGGTGCTCGAGCAGGTGACCGGCGCCGTCCCCACCACCGACAGCCGCGGCACGTCCGCGGTGCCGGTGCCCAGCGAGGCGCTGCTCGGCGCGGTCCTGGACCAGCTCACCGTCCGCGGCGTGGCCGTCTCCGAGCTCGCCGTCCGGCTGCCCAGCCTGGACGACGTCTTCTTCGCCCTCACCGGGTCCACCACCACTCCCGAAACGAGCCTGGCATGACCACCCTGACCGCCACCCCGACCACTCCCCCACCCACCCGGGCGGCCGGCGGCAACGCCGTGCAGCAGGCGCTCACCCTGGCCTGGCGCAACGTCGTCAAGATCCGCCGCCAGCCCGAGGCGCTGCTCGACGTCACGCTGCAGCCGATCGTCTTCACGGTGCTGTTCGTGTTCGTCTTCGGCGGCGCGATCGCCGGCAACTGGCACACCTACCTGACCTACCTGATCCCCGGCATCCTGGTGCAGACGCTGCTGTTCGCCACCAGCGGCATCGGGGTGGCGCTGAACAACGACATCAGCAAGGGCGTGTTCGACCGGTTCCGCAGCCTGCCGATCGCCCGGTCCGCGCCGCTGATCGGTGCGGTGATCGCCGACGTCGTCCGGTACGTCACCTCGATCACCGTGCTGCTGGCCTTCGCCGCCGCGCTGGGCTTCCGGACGACGCAGGGGCTGCCGGCGGCCGCGCTGGCCGTGCTGGTCGCGATCGGCTTCGCGATGTGCCTGTCCTGGGTCTTCGTCTGGATCGGCCTCACGGTGCGCACCGCGGGTGCGGTGCAGGGCGTCGGCTTCCTGGCCACCTTCCCGCTCACCTTCGGCAGCACGGCCCTGGTGCCGGCCGGCACCCTGCCCGGCTGGTTGCAGGCCTTCACCACGAACAACCCGGTGACGCACCTGATCGACACCGTGCGCGGGCTGCTGCTGGGTGGCCCGGTCGCCGGGCCGCTGGCCTGGACGGCGGCCTGGGGCGCGCTGCTGCTGGCGGTGTCCGTGCCGCTGGCGATGCGGGTCTACCGCCGCCGGGTCTGAGGCTGCTCACCGGTGACCATCGCGCCCGGCCAGCCGCCGGGGTAGGTCACCCCCAGGTCGGCGAGGACGTCGGCCCGGGGCGTGACCGCACCGGCGGCGTGCCCGCGCTGGAGCTCCTCGTCGCCGATCGCCGCACGCACCCGGCGCTCGACGACCAGCCCCAGCACGCCGGCCCGGCCCCGCCGCCCGCGGACCGCGGTGGCCCGGCCGAGCAGCACCGCCGCCCGCTCGGGGTCGCCCGCGCCGAGCGCGAGGGCCGCGGCCGCCTGCACCGCGACGGCGGCCACCGGCATGTCCGCGGCCATCCGGACCGCGAGGTCGGTCGCGGCCGCCTGCTGCTCGGCGGCCTCGCCGAGCAGCGCTGTGGCGTCGGGGACCGCTGCGGCCTGCAGGGCCAGGGCGACGGCCAGCCCGCTGTGCGCGGCGGACGGCACCTGGGGCGGTCCGGTGGGGGCCGCCGCCAGCCGGGCCAGTGCCTGGCGGTACCAGCGCTCGGCCTCGTCGAGCCGGCCGCCCAGCAGTGCCAGCTCCGCGGCCCCGCTCTCCGCGAAGGCCAGCAGCATCCCGCCGTCCCGCTCGAGCGCGGCGCGCACCTCGGCGACCTCCCGCTCGGCCCGCTCGACGTCCCCGGCGGCTGCCCGCACGAGGGCCAGGCGCACCCGCATCATCGGGGTGTCCTCGGAGGTGCCCAGCTCCTCGGAGAGCGCGATCGTCTCCTCGTAGCCGGCGACGGCGGCGTCGAGGTCGCCCTCGGTCGCGCGCAGCTGCGCGAGCGCGGCCACGGTGATCGAGCGGCCCCACCGGTCGCCGAGCCGGGTGAAGCCCGCGCGCCCCGCCTCCAGGTCCTCGGCCAGCCCCTCGAGCTGCCCGTCGTTCTCCGCGACCTGGGCCCGCACGCTGTGCGCCATGGCCACCACCCACGGGTCCGCGTGGGCGAGCAGCCGGTCGATCGCGATGAGCGACTCGGACCGGCCGGTGAACATGGCCGCCATCCCCCAGGCGACCGCGGCCGTCACGTCGGCCGACGCCCAGCTGACCTCCGGCGGCAGCGCGGCGACCTCCTGCAGCGCCGGCAGCGCGGCGTTCCAGTCCCCGCCCTCCAGCTGCAGCATCGCGCCGAAGGCCAGGCAGGCCGTGCGCAGCGACGGCCGGCCGCCGGGCAGCGGCACCACCTGGGTCAGCCAGCGCGCCCCGGCCGCCTGCATGCCGGAGAAGAACCAGTACCAGGTCAGCCGGCCGGCGAGGTGGACGGCGGCGTCGCCGTCCCGGGCGGCGACCAGCCGCTGCAGGACGGCGACCAGCCCGTCGTGCTCGGCCCTCAGCCGGTGCATGGCATCGAGCTGCTCGGCCCGCCGCAGCCGCGGCTCCAGGTCGTCGACCAGCCGCAGGCACCAGGCCGTCTGCGCCGCCTCCACCGCGTCGCGCTCCCCGGCGGCGTCCAGCTGCTCGTCGCCGTAGGCGCGGATGGTCTCCAGCATCCGGTAGCGCACGCTCCCGTCGGGACCCTCGGCCGCCAGCAGCATCGACTTCTCCACCAGCCCGGTGACCGCGTCGAGCACCGCACCGGCCGGCCAGCCCGGGTCGGCGCACAGCTCCTCGAGCGCGTCCAGGGTCGCGCCGCCGCTGAACACCGACAGCCGGCGGGCGACGGCCCGCTCGCGTTCGGCGAGGGCCTCCCAGCTCCACCCGACGACCGCGCGCAGGGTCTGGTGCCGGGGCAGCGCGACCCGGCTGCCGCCGGTGAGCAGGGAGAACCGGTCGTCCAGCCGGGCGGCGATCTGCTGCACCGACAGGCTGCGCAGCCGGGCCGCGGCGAGCTCCAGCGCCAGCGGCATGCCGTCGAGCCGGGCGCACACCTCCAGCACCGCGGGCAGGTTGGCCGCGGTGACGGCGAAGCCCGGCCGGACGGCGGCAGCCCGGTCGGCGAACAGCCGCACCACCGGGGTGCCGGCCGCGTCGTCGGCATCTGCGCCGGGCACCTCCAGCGGGCCGACGGGCAGCACCGCCTCACCGGGCACGCCCAGCGGCTCGCGGCTGGTGGTGAGCACCGACAGCGCCGGGCAGTGCGCGAGCAGGGTGTCGGCGAGCTCGGCGACGGCGGCGACCAGGTGCTCGCAGTTGTCCAGCACGAGCAGCGCACGGCGCTCGGCGAAGGTCTCCTGGAGCCGGTCGCCGGCCTCCCGCAGGGTCGGCACCCGCTCCAGCGACGTACCTTCCCGCTGGCCGACCGCGGCCAGCACGGCCGCCGGCAGCAGCCGGGCGTCGGCGACCGGGGCCAGCTCCACCCACCAGACCCCGTCCGGGACGGCGGCCCGGCGGCGGTGCGCGGACTCCAGCGCCAGCCGCGTCTTGCCCGCACCCCCGGGCCCGAGCAGGGTGACCAGCCGGCCGGCGTCGAGCAGCCGCTGCACCTCGGCGAGCTCGGTGTCGCGGCCGAGGAAGCTGGTGAGCGCGCTGCGCAGCGGGGTGCCGCCGCGGGCCACCGGCGGCGCGGGCTCGGCCGGCTGCCCGCGCAGCACCGCGAGCTGCTCGGCCTGCAGCGCCGGCGAGGGGTCGAGCCCCAGCTCGTCGGCCAGCCGGGCCCGGCAGCGGTCGTGGGCGGCGAGCGCGTCGGCCGGGCGGCCGAGCAGCCGGAGGGCCCGCACCTGCAGCACGCACAGCGGTTCGCGCAGCGGGTGGTCGGCGACCAGCTGCTCCAGCTCGGCCAGCGCCCCGGCCGGATCGCCGAGGGCCAGCCCGGCGGCCAGCCGCTGCTCGGCCGCGGTCAGCCGCAGCTCGTCCCAGCGGGCCACCGGGGCCGCCGTGAAGGCGAGGTCGCGGAGGTCGGCCAGCGCCGGGCCGCGCCACAGCCGTTCGGCCTCGCTGAGCAGCGCGAGCACCCGCGCCGGGGCGGGCTCGGCGCGGGCCCGGGTGGTCAGCGCCTCGAGGCGGCCCGCGTCGACGGCGTCGGCGGGCAGGTCCAGGAGGTAGCCGTGCGCCTGGGCGCGGATCGACAGCTCCGGCGCGGCCCGGCGCAGCCGGGAGACCAGCGCCTGCAGCGCGTTGCCCGGCGCGGCCGGCGGGTCGGCGTCCCAGACGGCGTCGACGAGGGTGTCCAGCCCGACCACCCGGCCCGGCTGCAGCGCCAGCCGGGCCAGCAGCGCGCGGGCGCGGGGCCCGCCGACGTCGACCGGCCGGCCGGTGCCGTCGAGGACGGCGACCGGGCCGAGCAGGCAGACCGAGAGGGGCACGACCGACATGATCTCCCGGCCGCGGGTCAGGCCGTCGTGCGGCGCAGCAGGCGCAGGGAGCCGGTGCCCGGCAGCTCGGTGAACTCCCCGGACGCGAGCACCCGGGAGTAGACGCCGAACGGGGCCTGCCCGCCGTCGGCCGGGTCGGGGAAGACGTCGTGGACGGCCAGCGTGCCGCCGACGGCGAGCTTCGCGACCCAGGCGTCCTGGTCGCGCCGGGCCGAGACCTCGGTGTGGCTGCCGTCGAGGAACAGCAGCGCCAGCGGGGTCGACCACAGCGGCGCCAGCACCTCCGACCGGGTGACCACGGCGACCACGACGTCCTCCGCGCCGGCGTCGGCGACGGTGCGGCGGAAGCCGGGCAGGGTGTCGAGCCGGCCGACGAGCGGGTCGACCAGCTCGGGCTGGTGGTACTCCCAGCCGGGCTGGTGCTCCTCGGAGCCGCGGTGGTGGTCGACGGTGACCACCACCCGGTGCGTCTCCCGGGCGGCGGCGGCCAGGTACAGCGCGGACTTGCCCAGCCAGCTGCCGATCTCCAGCAGCGGCCCGGGCACGGTCACCGCCCGCGCCGCCTCGTAGAGGGCGCGCCCCTCGTCCGGTGGCATGAACCCGGGTGCGGCGGCCGCGGCGGCCAGCAGGTCGGCGGTCACCGCGGGTCCCTCGGGCGCGGCGTCGTCCCGCGGCCGGGTTCGCCCCGCGGCGGCGGGTCGGCCGGTCGCCGTCCGGCGGGGTGGGCGCCGGGACGGCGGGGCGCCTGGCCCGCGGCTGCGGCGGCCGGTGCGGGCGCCGGCGCCCCGGCCACTGCCGCGCCGGAGGCGGCCGCGGCGACCAGGGCACCGATCAGCGTGGTGACCGGGACGGCGAGCACCAGCGCGATCCCGGCCACCAGGGTGCCGACCACCTGCTCGCCGACCTCGGTGCCGGTGAGCGTGGTCCAGAACGGCCGCTGGTAGATCTCGAACAGCAGCAGCAGCGGGAGCGACGCCCCGGCGTAGGCGAAGACGATCGTGTAGACCGTCGAGGCGATGTGGTCGCGGCCGATCGCCATGCCGCGGCGGAACAGCTCCAGCCAGCCGGCCCGCGGCGAGGCCTCGTGCAGCTGCCAGACCGCCGAGGCCTGGGTGATCGTGACGTCGTTGAGGATGCCGAGCCCGGCGACCACCAGGGCGGCCAGCACCAGCCCGGAGAAGTCCAGCGTCGGGTCGAACTGCAGCAGCTGCACCGCCTCCTCGCTGGAGAACCCGGTGAGCCGGGCCGCGGCGACGGACACGGCACCGAGCACCGCCGACAGGGCGAGCCCGAAGAGGGTGCCCAGCAGCGCCGTCGTCGTCCGGGCGGAGAAGCCGTGCGCCAGGTACAGGACGACGAACATGATCGCCGACGAGCCGACCAGGCTGACCCAGATCGGCGAGCCCCCGTCGAGCAGGCCGGGCAGCACGAACGTCAGCAGGACGGCGAAGGCGAAGCCCAGCCCGAGCAGTGCGAGCAGCCCGCGGAGCCGGGCGACCGCGCCCACGATGGCGGTGAAGGCCAGCGCCAGCACCACGATCGGGGTGCCGCGCGGGAAGTCCTGGAAGGTGTAGCCCGGTGCGCCGGTCTCGATCCCGGGGTCCCGGTTGAGCACGAGCTCGTCGCCCACCCCGACGCCCTCGGCCACCACCTCGGGCGGCAGCTCGACCTGCACGTAGTCGCCGGCGCTGGGGCCCTCGGCGACGACCATCACCGCGCGGGCGCACACCTGGGCCGGGGCGTTGCCGGTGGCCTCGGCGCACTCGTAGGTCTCCAGCGAGGCGATCGTGCCCTGCGGGTAGGTGGTGCCCGGCGGCATGAAGGACGTCGCCGCCTGCTGGGCCGCGGTCTGCTCGCCCTGCGGCCACAGCGCCACCAGCCCGACCAGCGTGGCCAGCCCGATCGGGACGAGCACGTACAGCATCAGCCGGACCGCCCGGCGCCGGCGCGCGGCCGCCGCCGGGTCGGGCGGGAGCTCCTGGCCCTCGGGTCCGGTGACGGGTCCGTGGCTGTGGGTGGAGGCCGGCACGCGGTCAGGCTAGGCCGCCGACCGGCCGGGACCCGGGACCCGGGGCCCGGCCGGCCGGCGGGGGCGCGACCTCGCCGAGCAGTTCGGCGCCGGCGAGGTAGCCGGCCAGCAGCGCGGTGGCCACCTGCCCGACCACCTCGTCGCCGGGCAGGAAGCGCGGCGAGTGCAGGCCGGGACGGCGGCCGTCGACGCCCGCGGGACCGCCGTCGACGCCCAGGAAGAGCATCAGCCCGCGGGCGCCGGCGCAGAAGTGCGAGAAGTCGTCGGAGCCGAAGGAGCGCCACGCGTCGTCCACCGTCGTCCCGCTGCGCAGCAGCCAGCCGGCGGCGCCGCGGGCCAGCTCCGGGTCGTTGGCCAGCACCGGCATGCCGTGCTCGCTCTCCACCTGCACGGTGCAGCCGTGCGCGGCCGCGGTGTGCGCGGCGACGTCGGTGAGCGCCTGCACCAGCGCCAGCCGGTCCTCCTCGCGCATCGCCCGCAGGCCACCGCGGGCCCGGGCGGTGTCCGGGACGACGTTGAACGACGAGCCGGCGTCCAGCTGGGTGACCGCCAGCACCGCGCCCACCGTCGGGTCGACCCGGCGGCTGACCAGCTGCTGCAGGTTCAGCACGATCGCGGCGAGCGCCAGCACCGGATCCGCGGTGGTGTGCGGGTAGCCGCCGTGCCCGCCGGAGCCGGTGACGGTGATCGTGAACTCGTCGCTGGAGGCGTTGACCGCACCCGGCGTGGCGTTGACGACGCCGGCCGGCAGCTGCGGCTGCACGTGCGCGGCGACGACGGAGTCCACGCCCTCCTCGGCCAGCACGCCCTCGGCGACGACGTCGGCGGCGCCGGAGGGCGCCCGCTCCTCCCGCGGCTGCAGCAGCAGCACCAGCGGGGCGGGCCCGCCGACCCGGGAGACCGCCCGGCCCAGCGCCACCAGCCCGGCCAGGTGGGTGTCGTGCCCGCAGGCGTGCATCACCCCGCCGGTCGCGCTCCACGCGGCCCCGGTGCGCTCGGCGACGGCCAGCCCGTCCAGCTCGGCGCGCAGCGCGACGCTGCGACCCGGCCCGTCGACGACCCGCACCAGTCGGCCGGTCCCGGCCACCACACGCCCCTCCCCCAGACCGAGCGCGGAGACCACGGCGTCGGCGGTGTCCTGCTCGTCCCCGGACAGCCGCGGGGCGGCGTGCAGGGCGTGCCGCAGCTCGACGGCGGCCGGCAGCTCCTCGGCCAGCGCGGCGCTGAGCCGCTCGAACCAGCCGGTGAGCGGGGTCGGGGTGTCGGCGGCCGCAGGGGTTCGCAGAGCAGTCACCGGGCCATCCTCGCCGGGTGCGTGTGCCGTCCGGACGTCGGGCCGATGACCTGACCTCCCGCGGATGGACCTCGACCGGGTGCGCGGCGCCTACTCCTCCGTCGCGGACCAGTACATCGCGCTGTTCGACCGCGGCTGGGCCGAGCACGAGCACGGCGACGACCTCGCCCTGGTCCAGCGGCACCTGGTCGGCCTGCCCGGCCCCGTCCTCGACTGCGGACCGGGCCGGTGGACGGCGCACCTGCACTCCCGGGGCGCGGACGTCACCGGCGTCGATGTCGTCCCCGAGTTCATCGCGCACGCCCGGGCGGCGCACCCCGGCCCGGAGTTCCTGCTCGGGTCGATGACCGAGCTGGACCGCCCCGCGCACTCGGTGGCCGGCGTCCTCGCCTGGTACTCGACGATCCACCTGGAACCACCCGAGCTCGACGGGGTGCTCGCCGGGATCCGGCAGCTGCTGGCGCCCGGCGGCACGCTCGTCATCGGGTTCTTCGACAGCGAGGACGACGTGGCCCCGTTCGACCACGCGGTGGACACCGCCCACCGCTGGCCGGCCGACGTCCTCGCGGAGCGGCTGGTGCCGGCCGGGTTCACCGAGCTGGAGCGGCGGCAGCGGCAGTCGCCGACCCGACCGGACCGGAGGTACGCCGCGATCGCCGCGCGCGCCTTCTGAGCCGCGCCCTCCCTGGCACCCGGCAGGCGCAGGTCCCGGTGGTCGCGACCCCCTAGGTTCAGCTTCCGTGCAGGCCGACTCGAGCACGTCCCGCGTCCTGGTCACCGGCGACGTCCTCGTCAAGCTGGCGACGACGGCGCTGCTGGTGTTCGCCGCGCTGCACCCGGAGTGGCAGCAGTTCGCCGGCAAGGCGATGGCCGCCCGTGCAGTCGGCTACCCGCTGGCGCTGCTGGTCCTGCCGGTGCTCTGGTGGATCGTCCGGCGCCGGTCCGGCCGGCCGTACCCGGCGCTGGCGGACCTGCTGGTCTCGGTGCCGTTCCTGGTGGACACCGCAGGGAACGCGCTGGACCTCTACGACGCCGTGCCCGGGTTCGACGACGCCTGCCACCTGGTCGACTGGGCGCTGCTGATGGGTGGGCTGGCCGTCTCGCTCCCCGGCCGGCTGCCCCCGTGGACGCGCCTGGGGCTGACCGTCGGACTGGGCTCGACGACGGCGCTGCTGTGGGAGGCCGGCGAGTACATCGCCTTCCTGCGGAACAGCCCCGAGCTGGCCACCGCCTACACCGACACGCTGGGCGACATGGTGCTCGGGACGACCGGGGCGCTGCTCGCGGGACTGCTGGTGCTGCGGCTCCGGCCCAGCCGGGCAGCGGGGCAGACCGCGGCGCCGCGCTGAGGCTGGTGGGACCGCGGCTGTAACGATCGGCGCCACCCGGACATGTAGGTGTGTGGTCACCATGAGAGAGCAGCCCCCGCCAGCTGTGGGTCCGCCGTCCGGGTCCGTGGACGACCTCGTCGCGGACGCCTACCGCACCTGCGGCACCGCCGTGCTCGGCTACGCGCTGCGGCGGAGCGCCTCGCGCGAGGACGCCTTCGACGTCGTCGCCGAGACCTTCGCGATCGCCTGGCGGCGGCGGGCGGAGATGCCGGCCGACCCGGAGGAGACCCGCCCCTGGCTGTTCGGCATCGCCCGGCGGTGCCTGGCCAACACCGCCCGCACCACCGAGCGGGCCGGCCGGCTCGGTGCCCGGCTGGCCGAGTCCCTCGCCGGCGCGGCGGTGCCCGAACCGTCCGCCGTCTCCGAGGGTCGGGCCGACAGCCGGGTGGTCCGGGAGGCGCTGGCCCAGCTCTCCCCCGAGGACCGGGAGCTGGTGACGCTGATCGCCTGGGAAGGCCTCACCCCCGCGCAGGCGGCCACCGCCCTCGGCCTGACCGCGGGCACCGCCCGGGTCCGTCTGCACCGCGCACGCACCCGGCTGCGCACCGCGCTCGCCCCCACCCCGGACGCAGAGGAGACCGACCGTGCTCACTGACCCGGAACTGGACGCCCGGCTCGCCGGCGCCGCCGGCGTCCGCGACGGCGACCTGCCGCCGCTGCCCGCCGACCTCTTCGCGCTGATCAGGCAGCCGGCCGAGCCGGCGTCCGTGGTTGCGGCCCGTCAGCTCGTGGACGACGCCCACGCCGCGCGGACCTCGCCGCGCACCCGCCGGCGCCCGCGGCGCACGGTCCTGCTCCGCGCCGGGGCGGCGGCGCTCGCCGTGGCCGCCGCGTGGGCCGCGGTCGTCCTCCCGGCGGAGACTTCTGCCGTCCCCCCGGACGGCGGCACCGCGGCACCGGTCGTCCCCACCCCGGCGCCGCCGACCATCGCGCTGCCGGCCGAGGGCATCTCGCTGGTCGCGGCGGAGGCGATCACCTTCCCGTTCTCGCTGGATCCCGCCCCTGCCGGGCTGACGCCGCTCCTCAGCCGCAGCGGCGGGGTCGAGGCGCAGGGGTTCGGACCCCTCACCTACACCGCCAACTACATGGCCGCGGACCTCTCGGGCGAGGACCGGGTCCTCATCGAGTTGTTGCCCACCCACCCGCGCGACTCCGTCACCCTGCCCTGGCCGCAGGAGACGCCGGACGAGCCCGACGACACCGACTTCTACGACATCGACGACACCGGGCAGGTCGTCATCGACGGTCAGGAGGCGGAGTACCTGCAGGCCACCGAGGCCACCGGGGACGAGGTCGCCCACCTGACCTGGCAGCGACCCGACGGGCAGTGGGTCCACGTCCTCGGCGACGGCGCCTACGGCCAGGTGCCGGCTCTCGTCACGGTGGCGGAGTCGATCGTCTTCCGCCCGCAGCCGGTGGACCTGCAGTTCGGCCTGGCGCCCGCCGGCTGGTCGGTCACCGGGTACGAGACCGGCGACCCGGCCGCGGGCGGGTACCTCGACCTGACCAGTGACCGTGATCCGGCACAGCTGCTGCGGCTGAGCCTGATCGGGCGGCAGGGCGGCGCGACCATCGACAGCGCGATCGAGGACATCGTGCCCGCTGCCCCGGTCGAGCCGGTGACCGTCCACGGCCTGGACGCCCGGCTGGCCCGGGTGAGCGGGGACGAGGGGCAGCCGGACTACTGGTTCCTGGTGGGCCAGTTCGTCGACGGGCCGCTGCTCGTGCTCCTCGCACCGATCGAGCTGACGCAGCAGCAGGTGCTGGAGATCGCCGACCAGACGTCGTACACGCCCTGACGACGGCGCGCCGGTGCGGGCACGGGGGCTCCTCCGTGCCCGCACCGGCGGTCGTTGCGCCGGTAGCAGAACGGCGGCGTCGGGCAGGCCGGGACGACCGCGCACGGAGCACGGTGCGTCCCATGAGCGCCGACTTCGCCGGGGAGACCGCCCGGCTCTACGCCCGCTTCCGCCGCGACCTGCCGGCCGACCAGGCCGCCGAGCTGGCCGGGCAGCTCGGGCTGACCCCGAGCGACCTGGTCCTCGACCTGGGGTGCGGCACCGGGCAGCTCACCGCCCCGCTGCTCCCGCACTGCGCCGGCGCCGTGGCGGTCGACCCGGAGCCGGGGATGCTCGCCGGGCTGCGGGGCCGCGGCCTGCCCGACGTCCTCTGCGTGCTCGGGGCCGACACCGACCTCCCGCAGCTGGGCCGGCTGCTGCCCCCGGTCGGTGCGGTGGTGGTGGGCAACGCGCTGCACTGGATGGACGAGACGGTGGCGCTGGCCGCGGGGACGGCGCTGCTGCGCCCCGGCGGCGGGCTGGCGGTCGTCACCCAGGGTCCGCCGCTGTGGCTGGGGCCGGCGCCCTGGCAGCGGGCGGTGCGCGACGTGCTGGAGCAGTTCCTCGGCCCGGTCACCGCCACCTGCGGCAGCGACGCCACCGCCCTGACCGGCCGGGTCGGGCTGCTGGAGGCCCAGGGGCTCGACGTGCAGGTGTCCAGCTGGCGCGCCGAGCACGTCGTGGACACCGGGTGGGTGGTCGGCCACCTCGGCAGCGCGCTGCCCGGCGGGGCGCTGACGTCGGGCGGGCTGCGCGCGGCGCTGGAGTCGGCGCTCGACCGGCAGCCCGGGCCGCTGGTCGAGCAGGTGCTGACCACCGCGGTCGTCGCGCGGCGCACCTAGAGTCGCCGGTCATGGGCACCCCGTGGAGCACCGCCGACATCCCGCCGCAGACCGGGCGCACCGCCGTGGTGACCGGTGCAAACAGCGGGCTGGGCCTGGAGACCGCCCGGGCGCTGGCCGCCGCCGGCGCCCGGGTCGTGCTCGCGGTGCGCGACCCCGCCCGCGGCGAGCGGGCCGCGGCCGGGCTGACCGGCGACGTCGAGGTGCGCCGGCTGGACCTGGCCGACCTGTCCTCGGTGCGGGCCTTCGCCGACGGCTGGACCGGCCGGCTCGACGTCCTGGTCGGCAACGCCGGCATCATGCACGTCCCGCACGGCCGGACGGCGGACGGCTTCGAGCTGCAGTTCGGCACCAACCACCTGGGCCACTTCGCGCTGACCTGCCTGCTGCTGCCGCACGTCACCGACCGGGTGGTGACCGTCTCCTCGTTCCTGCACCGCCGCGGGCGGATCGACCTCGAGGACCTCAACGGGGAGCGCCGCCGCTACTCCGCCGAGGGCGCCTACGCCCAGTCGAAGCTGGCCAACCTGCTGTTCACCCTGGAGCTGCAGCGCCGGCTCACCGCCGCCGGGTCGCCGGTGCGGGCCACGGCCGCGCACCCCGGCTGGGCGGCGACGAACCTGCAGGGGCAGTCGGGCAACCGGCTCAAGGACGCCGCCCTGGCGGTGGGCAACCGGGTGGTCGCGACCAGCAGCGCGCAGGGGGCCCTGCCGGTGCTGATGGCCGCCACCGCCGACCTGCCCGGCGGCAGCTTCACCGGGCCCTCCGGCCGGCTGATGCGCGGGGCCCCGACCCTGGACGGCCGCAGCCCCGCCGCCTCCGACGGTGAGCTCGCCCGCCGGCTGTGGGCCGCCTCGGCCGAGCTCACCGGGGTCGACCTGCCGGCCGTCCCCGCCTGACGTGGTGGGCCGACCGCCCACGTGATCGACTGCGCCGGTGTCACTCACCGACCGGCTGGACAGGCTGCAGCGCCGGCACCGCGCCGCGGGGTTCCCGATCGCCGTCGTCTACAAGTACATCGACGACTCCGGGCCCTACCTGGCCGCGCTGATCACCTACTACGCCTTCGTCTCGCTCTTCCCGCTGCTGCTGCTGTTCTCCACGGTCCTCGGTCACGTGCTGACCGGGAACCCGGAGCTGCAGCAGCGGCTCATCGACTCCGCGCTGAGCCAGTTCCCGGTCGTCGGTGACCAGCTCGGCGAGCCGCGCGAGCTCAGCGGCGGGGTCGTCGGGATCGTCGTCGGCGTCCTCGGCGCGCTGTACGGCGGGCTCGGGGTGGCCCAGGCCGTGCAGTACGCGATGAACACCGCCTGGTCCGTGCCGCGCAACAGCCGGCCCAACCCCTTCCTGGCCCGCGGCCGCAGCCTGCTGCTGCTGGGCACGGCCGGGCTCGCGGTGATCGGGACGACGGCGCTGTCGACCCTCGGCTCGGGCAACGCCGGCTCGCTGGGCACGGCGCTGCGGGTCGTGGCGCTGGTCGGCTCGGTCGGGGTCAACGCCGTCGTGTTCGTCTTCGCCTTCCGGCTGGCCACCGCACGGCACCTGACCATCCCGCAGGTGCTGCCCGGCGCGCTGATCGCCGCCGTGCTGTGGCAGCTGCTGCAGACGTTCGGGGTCGGCTACGTCAGCCACGTGGTGGCCACCGCCAGCGCCACCAACGGGGTGTTCGCCCTGGTGCTGGGGCTGCTGGCCTTCCTGTACCTGGCCGCGGTGGTCGGCGTGCTGAGCGTGGAGATCAACGTGGTGCGGGTCGACGCGCTGCACCCCCGCGCCCTGCTCACCCCGTTCACCGACGCCGTCGACCTCACCGCCGGCGACAAGCGCAGCTACACCGGGCAGGCGACGGCGCAGCGCAGCAAGGGCTTCGAGCAGGTGCACGTCACCTTCGACCCGCCCGCGCACCGCCGGGAGGACGCGGCGCACCCCGACGGCGCCGAGCAGGAGCAGCCCGCCCCGCCTCGCGGGTGACCCACCAGCAACGACTGCAGACCGCGCCGGCGATGCCGCCTGTCGTCCTAGCTCACCGCGCCTGCTCCTGGCTCACCTCCTGCACTGAGCCAGGAGCACGCACGATCAGGTCAGCTGATCCCGGCGTCAGACCAGCGCGGGCAGCACCAGCAGTAGCGACGGCACCAGCAGCAGGGCCAGCGCGCACAGCAGCGCCGCCGACCGGGCCCATCCCGGCAGCGGCTGCGCAGGGGCGAGCAGCCGGCGGACCCGGACGGCGACCGGCCCCCCGGCGACCGCCAGCGCCCCCTCGGGCACCTGACCGCCCGCTCCCCCGGTGGCGGCCACGATCGCCGCGGCCAGCGTGTGCCGCGGGTCGGGGCAGCCCAGCGAGGTGAGCGCGACGTCGTCGGCCCGCATCTCGACCAGGTCGCGCACCGCGTCGTGCGCCCGGGCGGCGGCCGGCAGCACCGGCAGCGCCGCCCGCCAGGCCACGAAGGGCAGCAGCAGCAGGTGGTGGTGCTCGCGCAGGTGCGCCCGCTCGTGGGCGATCACCGCGTCCAGCTGCGCGCCGTCGAGCTCGGCGACGATGCCCGAGGAGAGCACCAGCAGCGGCCGGGCGCCGGGGATGCAGAAGGCGATCGGGGCCGGGTGGTCCAGCAGCCGGGTGTCCTCCCCCGGCACCGGCCGGACGACGAGCTCCAGCAGCGCCCGGTGCCGCCGCCGGGTGCGGGAGGTGCGGACGAAGGACAGCAGCAGGACGCCGAGCAGCTCGCACGCCAGCACCGCGGCGAGGGTCTGCGCGACCCAGTGGTCACCGCGCACGGCCTCCTGCGCCGGCTGCCGGGTGACCCAGTGCCACCACGCCTCGGGCAGCGAGCGGCCCCACGGCGAGAGCCCGTGCACCAGCAGCGCGCCGATGATCGACAGCCCACCGGCCAGACCGATCGCCTGCCAGCAGACCAGTGCCACCAGCGGGTCGCGGCGCGGCCAGCCGGCGCGGGCCAGCGCGGCGGGCACCGGCCAGGCCAGCAGCGCCGCCAGCACGCCCAGGGCGATCGCGGTCGCGGGGAGCACGGTCAGCCGAGGCGGTCCCGCTCGGCGCCGGCGAGCAGCTCGCGCAGCATCGCGGCCTCGGCGGCGTCGACGCTGCCCACGAAGCGCGCCAGTGCGGCCTGCCGGTCACCGGCCTGGCCGAGCACCTCGTGCATCAGCTCGGCCACGTGCTCCTCGCGGGTGCCCACGGCGCGGAACTGCCGGGGCCGGGCGTGGTCGGAGGCGACGAAGCCCTTGGACTCCAGCCGGGTGAGCACCGTGTGCACGGTGGTCAGCGCCAGGCCGCGGTCGGCCAGGTCGTCCTTGAGCTGGGTCGCCGTGCGGGGGCCGCCGACGGCCCACAGGTGCTCCAGCACGGCGCGCTCCAGGTCTCCCAGGGTGTTCATCGGTCTCCTGTCGGCCAGCTCACACCGTGCGTCTTCTACGAGGTGTAGAGAAGTGTCTTCTACCCGGCGTAGAAAGAACGTGTCGAGAGTACGTCAGCAATCGAGGAGGCCGCGGTGGACGTGCTGGACATCGCCCGCTGGCAGTTCGGGATCACCACCGTCTACCACTTCCTCATGGTCCCGCTGACCATCGGCCTGGGGATCCTGGTCGCGGTCATGCACACCATGTGGGTGCGCACCGACTCACCGGAGTGGCTGCGGATGACCCGCTTCTGGGGCCGCATCTACCTGATCAACTTCGTGCTCGGCGTGGCCACCGGCCTGGTGCAGGAGTTCCAGTTCGGGCTGGCGTGGAGCGAGTACAGCCGGTTCGTCGGCGACGTCTTCGGCTCGCTGCTGGCCCTGGAGGCGCTGCTGGCCTTCTTCCTGGAGTCGACCTTCCTGGGCCTGTGGATCTTCGGCTGGGGCCGGATCCCGAAGAAGGTGCACCTGGCCACCCTGTGGGCCGCGGTCATCGGCTCGGTGATCAGCGCGTACTTCATCATCGCGGCCAACTCCTGGATGCAGCACCCGGTCGGCGTCGTCACCGACGACGCCACCGGCCGCCCGCGGCAGGTCGACTTCTTCGCCGTGCTGACCAACAACACCGCGCTGGCCGCCTTCAGCCACACCCTCGTCGCCGCGCTCATGGTCGCCGGCGCCGGCCTGGTCGGCATCGGCCTGTGGCACCTGCGGAAGCGGAAGCTCGCCGGCGCCCCCACCTCCGAGGTCGACTCCAGCGTGTGGCGCCGCTCGGTGCGGCTGGGCGGCTGGGTCTCCATCGCCGCCTTCCTGCTCACCGCCATCACCGGCGACGTGCAGGGCAAGCTGATGTACGAGCAGCAGCCGCTGAAGATGTCCTCGGCCGAGGCGCTGTGCACCACCGAGGCACCGGCCCCGTTCTCGATCTTCGCCTTCGGCAAGCTCGGCTCCAACGAGTGCGACGACGTCCACTCCTGGACCGTCCCCTACCTGCTCTCCTACCTGGCGCACGGCGACTTCTCCACCGCCGTCCCCGGCGTGAACGAGCTGCAGCAGGAGTACTCGGCGGCCTACGGCGCGACCTACCCCGACGACCCGAGCTTCGGCGACAAGGCCGGCGAGCCCATCGACTACACCCCGCTGCTGGCCGTCACCTACTGGAACTTCCGGCTGATGATCGGCATGGGCATGGTGTCGGCCGCCGTCGGCGCCTACGCGCTGTGGTCCACCCGCAAGGGCCGGGTGCCCACCAACCCGGTCGCCGTCTACGGCTCGCTGCTGGCCATCGGCGCACCGTTCGTGGCCAACGCCGCGGGCTGGATCTTCACCGAGATGGGCCGCCAGCCCTTCGTCGTCTACCCCAACCCCGACGTCCCGCGGGCCGAGCAGGTCTACTTCTTCACCGCCCAGGCCGTCTCCCCCGGCGTCGGTGCCGGAGAGGTGTGGACCTCGCTGAGCACGCTGACCGTGCTCTACGGCGCCCTGGCCGTGGTCGAGGCGTGGCTGATCGTCCGGTTCGTCCGCCGCGGCATCACCAGCGGCGACGGCGCCCCGACCCCGGGGCACACCCCCGAGGGGACGCCGGACGAGGACCTGCCCGGTGGCCGGGACCAGAAGTCCGCCGACGACGACGTCCTGTCCTTCGCGTACTGACCGCCGACTGATCGAGAAGAGCTGACATGGACCTGCAGACCCTCTGGTTCATCGCCGTCGCGGTGCTCTGGACCGGCTTCCTGCTGCTGGAGGGCTTCGACTTCGGCGTCGCCGCCCTCCTGCCGGTGCTCGGCCGCCGGAAGACCGACCGGCACCTGATGCTGCGCTCCATCGGCCCGCTGTGGGACGGCAACGAGGTCTGGCTGATCACCGCCGCCGGCGCGGTGTTCGCCGCCTTCCCCGGCTGGTACGCCACCTGGCTGCCCGCCCTCTACCTGCCCTTCGTGCTGGTGCTCGTCGGGCTGATCATCCGGGCGGTCGCCTTCGAGTGGCGGCACTCGCACTCCACCGAGCAGTGGGACTCCACCTGGACCCGGGTCATCACCACCGGCTCGCTCATCGCCGCGCTGGGCGTCGGTGCGGCCCTGGGCGCGACCACGCTCGGCCTGCCCATCGACGCCGAGGGCAACCGGGTCGGCGGGGCGTTCGCCGGGATCGGCTGGCCCGCGGTGCTGGGCGCGGTCGCCGTCCTCGGGTTCTCCCTGGTGCACGGCGCCGTGTTCCTGGCGCTGAAGACCGACGGACCGCTGCGGCTGGCCGCCCGGGCCTTCGCCCAGCGCTGGTCGCCGGTGGCCGCGCTGCCGCTGCTGGCCTGGGCCGGGCTGGTGCACCTGCGCGGCGGCACCGCGGTCACCGCGGTGCTCTGGCTGGTCGCGGCGCTGGCCGTGCTGGTCGCGTGGGCGCGGATCCGGGTCGACCGCGAGGGCCAGGCCTTCACCGCCTGGGCCGCGGTGCTGCTCGGCTCGACCGCGACCATCTTCGGCGCCGCCTACCCGGTGGTCGTCCCGTCCACGATCAGCCGCGCCTTCGACATCACCATCTCCGACGCCTCGGTGAGCGACTACACCCTCACCGTGATGACCTGGGCGGCCGGCGTCGGGCTGCCGATCGTGCTGGGCTACCAGGCGTGGACCTACTGGGTGTTCCGCAAGCGCCTCTCCGCCGAGCCGGAGCACCCGCACGCCGATGCCGGGGAGCCGGTGACCGCATGACCCCGCCCGCCGACCACCACGATGGCCATCTCGGTGGTGCGCGGGGGCGGGGGCCGCTGGGGGCGCTGGCGGGGGTGCCGGGGCTGACCGGCGCGCTGGTGCGGGCCGCGGCCGTCGCGCTGGTGCAGACCGCCGGCGTCGTCCTGCTCGCCGCCGGGCTGGCCCGCGCGATCGCCGACGTCTTCGACGGCGCCGTGCCCGGCACGGCGCTGGCGGTCGCCCTGGCCGGCGCCGTGCTGCGGGCCGCGGCCGGCGGGCTGGGCGGCGTGCTCGCCACCCGCGACGCCCGCCGCGCCGAGGACACCCTGCGCCGACGGCTGCTCACCCGGCTGCTGTCCGGCGAGGGCGAGGCCGTGACCACCGCCGGCGGCACCGGCCCGGCCGCGGTGCTGGCCACCACCCGGCTGCACGACCTGGGGCCCGCGCTGGCCACCTACCTCCCGGCGCTGGCGCAGACCGTCGTCGTCCCGCCGGTGCTGCTGCTCGTGCTCGGTGTCACCGACTGGCTGTCGGCGCTGCTGGTCGCGGTGACCCTGCCGCTGGTGCCGCTGTTCATGGCGCTGGTCGGGCTGCACACCCGGGACGAGACCGCCCGGGCCGCCCGGGCGCTGGACCGGATCGCCGGGCACGTCGCCGAGCTGGTCCGCGGCCTGCCGGTGCTGGTCGGCCTGGGCCGGGCCGCCGACCAGCTGAGCGCGCTCGCCGAGCTGGGCGAGGACCACCGCCGCCGCACCCTGGCCACCCTGCGCGTGGCGTTCCTGTCCGCGCTCGTGCTCGAGGTGCTGGCCACCCTGTCGGTCGCGCTGGTCGCGGTGACCGTGGGCCTGCGGCTCACCCACGGCACCCTGGACCTCTCCGTCGGGCTGCTCGCGCTGCTGCTCGCCCCGGAGGCGTTCGCGCCGCTGCGCGCGCTGGGCTCGGCGCACCACGCCGCCGAGGACGCCGCCGAGGCCGCCGCCGCGGCCCGCGCGGTGCTGGCCACGCCCGCGCCCCGGCCGGTCGTCGACGCGCTGCCCGACGGCGGCCTGCGCGGCGTCGCCGTCTCCGACCTCACCGTCACCTTCCCGGGCCGCGGCACCCCCGCCCTGGACGGCGTCGACCTCACCGTCGCCCCGGGCGAGCTGGTCGCGCTGCGCGGCTCCAGCGGCTCGGGCAAGTCCACCGTCCTCGCCGTCCTGGCCGGGCAGCTGCAGGACGGCGGCACCGCCCAGGTCACCGGCACCGTGCTGCGGCCGGCCGATGTCGCCGTCGTCCCGCAGTTCCCGGTGACGGCCGCCGACACCGTGCTCGGGGAGCTGCACCGGCACGCCGGCCCGGGAGAGCACGCTCCCGAGCTCGCCGACACCGCTCTGGCCTGGGTGGGTGCTGCGCACCTGCGCGACCGCGCCTGCCGGACCCTGTCCCCCGGCGAGCTGCAGCGGGTCGCGCTGGCCCGCGCGCTGGTGCGGGTGCAGCGCGGCGCCCGGGTGCTGCTGCTCGACGAGCCGACCGCGGCCCTCGACGCCGCCGCCACCGCCCGGGTCGCCGAGCTGCTGCACGGGCTGCGCGGCTCGCTGTGCACCGTGCTGGTCACCCACTCCCCCGCGCTGGCCGCGCTGGCCGACCGCACCGTGGACCTGCCCGCCCGCACCGCCGTCCCGGCGCTGACCTCCGTGCCGGCCCTCGCCCCCGCCTCCGTTCCTGCCCCGTCCCCCGCCCCGGCTGAGGCTCCCGTCCCCGCCTTGGCCTCCGCCACCGAAATGGCCATGTCGGTGGCAGGGGCAGGGGCGGGGGCGGCCGTCCGCGCCGGGGGGACGACGGGGCTGAGCTGGCCGCGGCGGGCTGTCGTGCGCGCGGTCGCCGCGGGGGCGGCGTCGTCGGCCTTCGGTATCGCGCTGACCGCGGTGTCGGGCTGGCTGATCGTCCGGGCCGCCGAGCAGCCGCAGATCCTCACCCTGATGATCGCCATCGTCGCCGTGCGGGCCTCCGGCCTCGGGCGGGCCCTGCTGCGCTGGCTGGAGCGGCTGGCCGGCCACGACGCCGCCTTCCAGCTGGCCGGGCACACCCGGCTGCGGCTGTGGCGCGCGCTCATCGCCCAGGGCCCGGCCGCCGACCGCACCCCCGGCCGCGCGCTGGCCCGGGTGGTCGGCGACGTCGGCCTGCTGCAGGACCTGTCGGTGCGGGTGGTCACCCCGCCGCTGGTGTCGGCCGTGGTGCTGACCGGGACGACGGCGGCGCTGACCGTCCTCGACGTGCGGGCCGGGCTGCTGGTCGGTGCGGTGGTCGCCGCCGCGGTGCTCGCCGTCCTCGCGGTGCACCGGCGGGCCGACCGCGGCGCCGCCCGCACCGCCGCCGAGCTGCAGACGGTGACCCTCCGCGAGACCAGCGCGACCCTGGAGGCCGCCGCCGACCTGCGGGTGCACGGCCTGGCTCCCGGCGAGGTCGACCGGCTCGACGCGCTGGGCCGCCGGCAGGGCCGGGCCGCGCAGGCCGGTGCCGCCGCGGCCGCCGCCGGGGACGCGATCGCGGTGCTCGCCACCGGCTCGGCCGCCGCCCTGGCGATCGCCGTGGCCGGGGCCGCGGTGCGCGCCGGCGAGCTGTCCGCCCCGGTCGCCGCCGTGCTGGCGCTGGCCCCGCTGGCGCTGCTGGAGCCGCTGACCGCGATCGGTGCCGCCGCCCGCTCCCGGCTCGCCTGGCGCGACGCCCGCGCCCGGGTGGAAGCCGTGCTCGCCGAGCCGGTCGCCGCCGACCCCGCGCCGGCCGAGCGCCTCGCCGTCCCCCGGCCGGTGCGCGAGCTGGCCACCGAGCACCTCACCGCCGGCTGGCCCGGCCGGCCCGGCGTGCTCAGCGACCTCGACCTGGTCGCGACCGCGGGTGCCGGCTGGCTGGTCGTCACCGGTCCGTCGGGCTCGGGCAAGTCGACCCTGCTGTCGGTGCTGATGGCCTCGCTCCGGCCGGCGTCCGGCGACTACGTGCTGGGCGACGGCCGCCGTCCGGTGCCGGTCGACCGGCTGACCCGCGCCGACGTGCAGGGCGCCATCGCCTGGTGCCCGCAGGACGCGCACGTGTTCGACGCGACGCTGCGGGCGAACCTGGCCCTGGCCCGGCCGCGCGGGGAGCTCACCGGCGACGAGGGCGAGCAGGCGATGCGCCGGGCGCTCACCGACGCCGGTCTGGCCGGGCTGCTGGCCGAGCTGCCCGCCGGACTGGACACCCCGGTCGGCGCCGGCGGCACGTCGCTGTCCGGCGGCGAGCGCCGCCGGCTCGCCGTGGCCCGGGCGCTGCTGGCCGACCGGGACGTCGTCCTGCTCGACGAGCCGACCGCGCACCTGGACCCGCCCACCGCCGCCGCGCTGGTGGCCGACCTGCGGCGGGCGCTGACCGACCGGCTGGTCGTCTGCGTCACGCACGACCCGGCGCTGGCCGGCGAGCGGGACGGCGAACTGGTGCTGACCGGAGCCGCCGGCGGGCGCGTGGCGACGGCGCGCCGCTGAGCCGCTCCGACAGGTCGGTCGTCTGTGACCATGTCGGGCATGACCCTCGCCACCCGCTTCGCCGCCGCGCTCGCCGCGGAGCAGGAGGACGCCGAGGAGCACCTGCTCCCGCGCCGGCTGGCCCGCGCCGTCGTCCGGGTGCTGCCGGCGGACGGCGCCGGGCTGTGCGTGCTGGGCGACCCGGCGCACCGCACACCGCTGGGCGGCAGCTCCCCCGACGCCGAGCAGGCCGAGCACCTGCAGTTCACCGTGGGCGACGGGCCGTGCCTGCGGGCCTGGGAGACCGGCCACCCGGTGTTCGCCGTCGAGGCCGACCTGCGGGCACGCTGGCCGGCCTACGCCGAGCAGCTGCTGGCCCGCACCCCCTACCGCGGCGTGGTCTCCCTGCCGGTGCGGCGGCCCCACGGGGTCGCCGGCGCGCTGGACCTGTTCTTCACCGACCCCGCCGACGTGCCCCGGATGGACGTCTTCGACGCGCTGTCGGTCATCGAGCTGCTCACCGCCGCGCTCAGCGACGCCGCTTTGGCGTCCACCTGGTCGGCGGCCGAGGGCCCCGGGTGGCTGGGCAGCCCGCCGGCGGTGCGCCGGGTCGCGGTGTGGCACGCGCTGGGCTCGGCCGGCCTGGCGCTGGGCCGGGACACCGACGAGGCGCTGGCGCTGCTGCGCGCCCGGGCCCGCGCCGAGGGCTCCTCGGTGGACGACGTCGCCGCCGACCTGCTCAGCGGGCGGCTCGCACCGCAGGACCTGCTCGACGCGACCTGAACCGTCGGCGGGGTGGTGCACCCTGGGTCCATGGCACAGCAGACGGTCGAGGAGTTCCTGGCCGAGCTCGACCACCCCCGGGCCGACGACGTCCGCCGGCTCCGCGCGGCGATCATGGCCTCGGCCGCCGACCTCACCGAGCACGTGAAGTGGCGGGCGCCCAGCTTCTGCGCCGCCGGCGTGGACCGGGTGACCTTCCGGCTGTTCCCCGTCGACCACCTGCAGCTGGTGTTCCACCGCGGCGCCAAGCCCCAGGACACCGCGGGCTTCACCTTCCCCGACGACACCGGCCTGCTGCGCTGGGCCGACACCGACCGGGCCGTGCTCACCCTCGGCGACAGCGCCGACGTCGCGGCGAAGGAGGCGTCGATCGTGGACCTGGTGGCGCGCTGGGTGCGCGTCTGACCGGTCAGCCGCAGCCCGGGCCGGCCGGGACGTCGACCCGGATCCCCGACCCGAGCTCGGCGGCGACCAGCGGCAGGTCGTCGCCGGAGGAAACTGCTCGGAGTCGCCGGGATCGTCGGAGTTGCCGCGACCGGTGCGGTGCGGGCCCGGCTGCAGGGCCGGGTGGCCGAGGTGGCCAGCATCTCCTCGGAGCCCGACCTGGCGCCGGGCTGGCCGGCCGAGGTCGGGCCCCCGCGCCGCCACCCGCGGGAGGCCGCGCTCAGCGCCCTGCTGCGGATCGGGCCGCTGCGCCGGTCCGGAGAGCCGGTGCCCGCTGCGGCGCACCGGGCGGCTGCGGTTGCCGGACCCGCCCGGGGGACGCAGGCTCGGACGATGACCGGGACCCTGACCCGGGGGCTGCTGGCCGGCGCTGCCGGCACCACCGCCCTCACCGCTGCCACCCACCTCGACATGACCCGCCGCGGCCGCCCGGCCAGCACCGTGCCCGAGCAGACCGTGCGGGCGCTGCTGGCCGCCACCGGGCAGCGGCTCACCGGCTCCGGCGAGGAGCGGGCGGCCCGGGCCACCGGTCTGGGCGCGCTGCTGGGCATCGCCAACGGGCTCACCGTCGGGGTGGTGTCGAGCGTGGTCCGCTCCGCCGGCGTGCGGCTGCCCTTCCCCGTGGGCTCGGTGGTCAAGGGCGCAGCGTCGATGGCCACCACCGACGTCCCGGTCGCCCTGCTCGGCGTGAGCGATCCGCGCACCTGGTCGCGCGAGGACTGGGTCGCCGACGCCCTCCCGCACCTGGCCTACGGCGCTGCCGTGCAGGCCGTGGTCGCCGGCCTCCCGACGCCGAAGGAGCGGGTGCTCCCCCGGCAGAAGGCCTCCGCCGACCTGGTCCGCCGCTCGCTGCTGCTCGGCGTCGCCACCGGCAGCCGCAGCACCCTGGGCCTGGCCGCCCCGACGCTCACCGCCGCCGACACCGGGGCGCTGAAGAAGCTGGCCTCGCTGGCCTCGCTGGGCGGCGAGCTGTACGGGGACAAGCAGCCGGGCACCCCCGACCGCACCAGCGGCGCCGGCCTGCCGCCCCGGCTGGCCAGCGGCGCCACCGGTGCCGGGCTGCTCGCCCGGCGGCAGGGCGCGAACGCGGCGTGGCCGGTGGTCGCCGGCATGGCCGGCTCGGCCGCCGGGTCGTTCGGCGGCCTGGCCTGGCGGCAGTGGGCGAGCACCCGGATGCCGGCCCTGCGGGCCGGGCTGATCGAGGACGGCGTCGCCCTCGCCCTGGCCGCGGCCGCCTGCCTGCCCGGACGGCGCCGCTCGACCCGGCTCACCCTGGTCAGGCCGCTGGACTGAGCGGTCAGCCGTTCCAGCGGGGGGCGCGGCCGGTGAGCCCGAGCGCGCGGTCGACCGCGGGCGCGTCGTCGGCCACCGGCACGGCGGGGCCGAACCAGCCGCCGTCACGGCCCAGCTGCGCAAGGGGCTCGACCGCGGCCAGCGTGGCCTCGCCCAGCCCGGCCGGGACGTCGTAGGGCGCCCCGACCGCGCGGGCGAGGTCCCAGCCGTGCAGCACGAACTCGGCCAGCATCAGCGGACCGACGACGGCGGCCGGCATGGGAACGGCACCCATCAGCGTCTCGCCCTCCCACGCCGCCGGGTCGGCCCAGGCGTCGGCGGCGGTGTCGAGCTCGGCGGGAAGGCGGTGCGCCCACTGCTCCACCGGCAACCCGTCCAGGAACGGCGCCGGGGTGAGGCTGCTCCCGTCGTGCTCCAGCGGCAGCCGCACCGCTGCCCGCTGGGACAGCACGGCGGCCCAGGCCAGGTGGTCCACCAGCGCGCGGACGTCGTAGTCGCGGCACGGCGTCGGCGCGGCAAGCCGGTCGGGGGTCACCGCGGCGAGCGCGGTGGAGGCGAGGTCGGCGGCGGCGCGCACCGCGGACGGCGGGATCCCGGTCATGCCGCCACCCTGCCCGACCGGTACGACGGGATCACCCGTCGAGCGCGCGGGCGCCGGCCCGGAAGAACAGCGCGACGGCGAGCGCACCGGGGTCGAGGACCCCGCGGGCGACCTCGCCGACGTAGCTGGCCCGCCCGCGCCGGGCGACGAGCTCCTGGGTCGAGGCGGCCCCGTGCTCCGCGGCCTCGGCCGCCGCGGTCAGCGCGTGCCCGGCTCCGGCGGCGTCGACGAGCGCCGCCGCGGCCGGGACCATCGCGTCGACCATCGTCTTGTCGCCCACCTCCGCACCGCCCAGCCGCTGCACGGTCGCGGTGCCCTCCCGCACGCCCTCGGCGAGCTGGGTCAGGTCGGCCGGGTCGGTCTCCGGCAGTGCCCGGGACAGCGCCCGGAACCACATGCCGAACAGCGGCCCGCTGGTGCCGCCGGTGTCCAGGAACGCGTCGGAGACGGCGGCGAACACCGCGCGGGCGGTCTGCGGGTCGACGGTCAGCCGCTGCTGCACCTTGCCCAGCGCCGAGCGCAGGTTGGCGCCGAAGTCGCCGTCCCCGGCCGCCCGGTCGAGCTCGGTGAGCCGGGTGCGCTCTCTCTCGAAGTCGGCGGCGAAGGCGTCGATCCAGCGGCGGGCGGAGGCGCGGTCCAGCGTGGCGGTCATCGGGTCTCCCAGGTCAGCGCGGTGGTGGTGACGGCGTCGTCCCAGAGGCCGAGCAGCTCGTCGTCGGCACGGACGAGCGTGACCGAGGCGCCGGCCATGTCCAGGGCGGTCACGTACTCCCCGACCAGGGTGCGGGCGACGGTGATCCCCCGGGTCGCCAGCAGCGCGGCGACCTCGCGGAAGACGACGTGGAGCTCGAGCAGGTGGGTGGCGCCCAGGCCGTTGACCACGACGACCACCCGGTCCCCGTCGGCCAGCCCGAGCGCCTCGACCAGCGGCTCGGTCAGCGCACCGACCAGCTCCGCGGCCCTGGCCATCGGCCGGCGGTCGATGCCGCGCTCGCCGTGGATGCCGACGCCGTGCTCGACCTCGTCGGCGGCCAGGTCGAAGGAGCGCACGTCCTCCCCCGGGTGCACCGCACCCTCCAGCGCGACGGCCATGCTGCGGGCGCCGGCGGCGACCCGGCGGCCGAGCCCGGCCACCTCGGCCAGCGGGAGCCCGCGTGCGGCGGCGGCGCCGCACACCTTCTCCACCACGACGGTGGCCGCGGTGCCGCGGCGGCCCGGGCCGTCGTCGGACTCGCTGGCCAGGTCGTCGTCGACCAGGACGGTCTCGACCTCGATGCCCTCCTCGGCGGCGATCTCGGCCGCGATCTGGAAGTTGAGCACGTCGCCGGTGTAGTTCTTCACGACCAGCAGCACGCCGGCACCCCGGTCGACCCCGCGGACGGCGGCGACCACCTGCAGCGCGGTGGGGCTGGCGAACACCGCGCCGGGAACGGCGGCGTCGAGCATCCCCGGGCCGACGAAGCCGCTGTGCAGCGGTTCGTGCCCGGAGCCACCGCCGGAGACCAGCGCGACCCGGCGGTCGCCGCCGGCGGCCGCGGACTGCAGCCACAGCGGGTCGCGGTGCAGGCGGAGACGGCCGGCCGAGGCGGTGACCAGGCCCTCCAGCGCCTCGACCACCAGGTCGTCGGGGTCGTTGAGGAACTTCTTGACGCTCACGTCACCGATCCTGCTCCTCACCGGACCCGGCCGCCCGGTCAGCGGCTGCCGCGTCCGCCGCCGCGAGCAGCCAGCCCGGGCCGGCGGTGCGGACGGCGACGGGCAGCCGGGTGTGCAGCTCCCGGTCGGCGGTGACCACCAGCAGGTCGTCGTCCTCTTCGGCCAGGTCGGCGGCCACCGCGGCGAGCGCGTCGTCCCCGCTGCCGGGGGCGCGCACCAGCCGCAGCCCGGCCGGGGCGGCGACGACGCGGGCGCGGCCCTCGACCACGGCGACCAGCGCGGTCACCGGGACCGGCGCACCGTCAGGGCCGGGGACGTCGGACCCGGGCAGCAGCGCCAGCCGGTCGAGCAGCCGGGCGGTCGCCCCGGCGCGGTCACGCCACCAGCCGTCGGGCCGGGCGCCGACGGTGTTCGCCACGTCGACCAGCAGCACCGTCACCGGCGCCTAGCCCCACCCACGACCGCGGTCACGGCGAAGGCGGCGACGGCGACGGCGACGGCGACCCGGAACAGGCCTGTGACGACGGAGCCGATCACGGTGCGGGCGATCCGGACCCCGACGAGGACCAGCAGGACGAGGAGGAAGGGCGCACTCGAGAACGGTACGAGATCAGGCGCCCTCGGCGGCGCCCCGCCGCCAGTAGCCCATGAAGGCCACCGAGGTGCGCGGGATGCCGAGGTCGCGCACCAGCCGGCGGCGCAGCGCCTTGACCGTGCCCGCCTCCCCGGCCAGCCAGGCGTAGCAGCCGGTGGGCCGGACGTCGGGCACCTCCCAGAGGATGCCGCCGTCGAGGTCGACGTCCTCCGGTTCCTGCCCGGCACCGGCCCGGGCGAGCCCGAGGCCGCACAGCGCGGCGTGCACGGCGGGGCCGAGGGCGGCGCCGTGCTCGCACCCGCCGCGGACCAGCCAGTGCACCTCGATGCCCGGGGCCAGGTCCAGGCTCAGCACGTCGCCGGCCTCGGGGACCTCGAGCACCGCCACCGTGCGGCGGCCGCCGGGCAGCGCCTCGAGGATGGCGCTGATCGCCGGGACCGCGGTCTCGTCACCGGCGAGGAACAGGGTGCCGTCGGCCGGCGGGGCCCACTCGACGCCCCAGGCGCGGCCGCTGCCGGCGTTGCGGGGACGGGGCCGGTCGGGGCCGAGCACCACGATCGGGTCACCGCTCCGGGCGGCGGCCGCCCAGCTGGCGGCCGGGCCGACGTTGCCGCCGTCGACGCCGTGCAGGACGACGTCGATGTCGAGCTCGGCGAGGCCGGGCCGGACGGCGCGGACGGTGTAGGTGCGCAGGTGCGGGCGGCGGTCGTCGGGCAGCGCGCAGTACTCGGCGTACCAGCCGGGGCCGTCGGTGAGCAGGTCGACGACCGGGGAGCCGTCGCGGGAGAGCACCAGCTTGATCCGCTGGTCGTCGCGGCCGACGCCGAAGCGGGCGAGCTCGGGGCCGGTGAGGGTCAGCCGCAGGAAGCTCGGGCTCAGCCGCTGCACCCGGGCGACGGTGACGGCGAAGAAGCGGTAGCCGGGGGCGGCGACGGGCTGCTGGACGACGCGCAGCTCGGGCTCGGCAGGGGTTGTCCCGGTGGCCTCGCGCAACGCGGTGGTCATCGCTGTCTCCCGAACGTCGTCGTCCCGGCAACGGCGCCACCGGGTGCTGGTGAGGTTAGCCTAACCAGCATCGGTGGTCGAGGTGTGGTCCTGACCCGGTTCCGGGCAGATCCGGTCGACGACGGCGTCGGGGTCCTCGTGCTCCCCGCACCGCAGCACCCGCCGGCCCAGCCCGGTGAGCACGGCGTCGGACGAAGGACCCTGCTGCCCCCCACCCCTCCGGCAGCGGACCGCCCGCTCGGGCCCGGTGTCCCGGCGGCCCTGCCGGCGGAACCGGTCCCGCACCGCCGTCGAGGTCGGCGGCGGTGCGACGCGCAGGTCGATCGGCAGGGACGTCATCGCCCGGTCGCGGTCTCCACCAGCCGGCAGAGCCCGTTGACCAGCCGCAGTTGGTCGGGTGTCTGCACCGGCGAGGTGAGCAGCGCCGGGCTGCCGACCAGGTAGGCGACGGTCCTGGCCCGGGACAGGGCCACGTTGAGCCGGTGCCGGTCGAGCAGGAAGTCCAGCCGCCGCGGCACGTGCGCGCCGCTGGAGGCGGCCAGCGAGAACACCGCGACCGCCGCCTCGCGGCCCTGGAACTTGTCGACCGTGCCGACCTCCACCCCGCCCAGGCCGGCCGCGGCCAGCGCGCTGCGGACCTGGTTGACCTGGGCGTTGTACGGCGTGACCACCAGGACGTCGGCCGGGCCCATCACCCGGTCGACCCCGCCGCTGCGCCACCGCCGCCCCATCAGGTCACCGACCAGCCGGGCGACGACCGCCGCCTCCTCGACCGAGGCCGACCCGTTGCCCTCGTGCACCACCGGGACCCAGCCGATGCCGGCCGGTGCGGCCCACTGCACGGGTGCGTCGAGGGCGTGGTCGGCGGTGACCGGGGCCGGCTGCAGCTCGCCGCTGTAGGACAGCTCGGAGACGACCCGGCACAGCGCCGGGGCCATCCGCCAGCTGCGGTCAAGGAAGACCCCGCGGTCGGCGGGGAGCACCGGGTCACCGCCGATCACGTGCTGCAGCGCGGAGACGTCGGCGCCCTCGGGGTGGATGCCCGCACCGGGCTGGCGCAGCTGCTGCGGGTCGCCGAGCAGGACCAGGTTGGTCGCGGCGCGGCTCACCGCCAGCGTGCGGGCCAGGGAGAGCTGGCCGGCCTCGTCCACCACGAGCACGTCGAGCCGGCCGGCGAGCTCGGGCCGGACGAACAGCCACGAGGTGCCGGCGACCAGGTCGACGTCGCCGGAGTCGAGGGCGTCGACCACCTGGGTGTTGGAGCCCACGCACCGCACGCCGGGGTCGCTGCGCCGCTGCACGTCGTCGGCCTTCTGCAGCGCCCGCACCGGCACGCCGGCCTCCCGCGCGGCGGCCATCACCGCGTCGAGCAGGTTGCCGATCACCTTGTGGCTGGAGGCGGTCAGCCCGACCCGCCGTCCGGCGCGGACCAGTTCGACCACCGCCCGGGCACCGGTGTACGTCTTGCCCGCACCCGGCGGGCCCTGCACGGCGAGCACCCCGCCGTCGAGCAGGCCGGCCAGCCGCGGCACCGCGGCCGCGGACCCCTCCCCCGGCTTGCGCTGCGGCGTGCCGGGCACCAGCCGCGGCGGGCGGCGCAGCAGCAGGTCGCGTGCGGCGCGGGCGGGCCCCGGCCCGTCGACGCCGCTGCCGGCGACCTGCTCGCCGAGGTCGTGCAGGGCGGCCCGGAAGAGCTTGTCGCTGGGCGGCGAGGTGGGCAGCAGGCCGGTCGGGTGCTCGAGCGGGGAGCCGGCGCGGCGGGCCAGCACCACCCAGCCTGCGGTCGGGTCGACCTCGACCACCGAGCTGGTCACCCGCGCGCCGTCGGCCCCGGCGAGCAGGTGCTCGTAGCGGTTGCCGGCCGACACCTTGGTCTCCTGCGGCGGGAAGCGGTACCGCCAGTGCTCCGCGCGACCGGTCACGCCGAGCAGCTCGGCGCCCTCCAGCGGCCCGAGCGCCGGGGTCTCCCGCTCGAGGTCCTCGGCGGGCAGGTCGCGCAGCCGGAAGTACTCCCACCACGCCGACCGCGCCTCGCGGGCGTCCCAGCCCAGCTGCTGGGCCAGCAGCCAGGTCGCCTCCTGCTCCGGGGTGCGGCCGACCTCGGGCAGCCCGGAGAGCAGCCGGCCCTCCAGCGCCTCGCGCAGCCCCTGGGCGGCGGCGTTCTCCGCGGAACCCTCCGGGTCGCCGTCCTCGGGCCGGCCGAGGCCCGCGCCGGTGGCCAGCAGCTCGGTGCGCCGCTGCTCCAGCCAGTCGCGCAGCTCGCGGGTGGAGACGCAGTCGTCGCGGTTGTAGGCCTCGATCTGGTCCAGCAGCTGCTGGTCGCGGGTGGCCAGCCAGCGCTCGAAGGCGACGATGCTCTCCCCGGCGTCGGACACCTGGGCGCCGTGGGCCCGGGTGGAACCGCGGTAGTAGTCCTCGACCTGCTTGATCGAGTACGACTCCTTGCTCAGCCGCAGCCCCTGGCGGACCACGGCGTACAGGTCGACCAGGACGTCGGCCCGCAGGAGCCGGTCGACCGCGGCCTCGCGGGTGCGCAACCGGGCCGACAGGGTCTTCAGCCGGGTCGGCTCGTAGGGCGCGTAGTGGTAGACGTGCATGGCCGGGTCGGCGGCGTGCGCGGCGGTCAGCTGGTCGACGACGGCCTCGAAGGCAGCCCGCTCGGCGGCGGACTGGTCGTCGGCGGCCGGGTCGCACCCCCAGTGCGCGGTGAACTCCCCCGCGGTGTCGAGCACGCCCCACAGGTACTCCAGGCCCGCGTCGCCGGCGAACGGGTCGCCCTCGATGTCGAGGAAGAGGTCACCGGAGCTGGGCGGCGGCAGCAGCTGGAACCCCCGGCCCGCCTCGCGCGGCAGGAACTCGTAGGAGGGCACGCCGGTCGCGCGCTCGTCGAGCTGGAGCCGGGCCTGCTGGGTCAGCCGCTGCGCGGACGTGCGGCCGATGGACTCCGGCAGCTCCTCGGGCCGGCGGGCGCCCAGCGCGGCCACGGTGGTGATGCCGGCCTCGGCCAGCGCGGTGGCGTGGTCGCGGCGCATGGTGGCCACCAGCGACAGCGAGTCCTCCGCGCGCCAGCGCCCGGTGCAGGTCTCCCGCCACGGGCAGACCCCGCAGTGCGCGTTCGGGTAGGGCGGCGCGAGCTCGCCGTCGGCCAGCCGGGCCAGGAAGCGGGCCCGGGCCGCCCGGGTGTAGGCCTCGGCGTCGGCGTACCGGAAGACCAGCTCCTGCTGGTCGCCGGTGATGACGGTGAGCAGCTCCGGCGGCACGCCCTGCAGGCCGGCGAGCAGGTCGCCGTAGAGCGCCATCTGCAGCAGCGCGGGGACCTTGATCCGCCGGGCGAGCTTGGTGTCGGCGACGTCGTAGGCCCACGGGCCCAGGTCGCTGACCCGGTCGGTGCGCTTGAGCAGGAAGTCGGCGTGCCCGCGCCAGGTGCCGTCGAAGAAGGTCGCCTGGTAGACGACGTCGGCGCCGGCGCGCATGGCCGCCAGCGTCTCGGCCTGGGCGCGCAGCAGCCCGGCGGCGTCCTTGCCGGCAGGGCCGGCGATCTCGACCACGCTCAGGCCGCGGTCGCGCAGCCGCTGGACGTGCCGGGCCTCGTGGGCGATGCCGTGCTCGGCGACCAGCGCGGTCATCGGGTCGACCGCCGGTGGCCGGCTCCGGACGCCCCGGGCCACCCCCGTCGACAGCCGGGTGAGGTGCTCGCACTCCAGGAAGCCGGTCAGGTCGCTGGCGCTGACCACCAGCCCGCCCTCGACCTCGTACACGTCTCCCCCTCTCGCCGGCCCTCCGGTGGAGGAGCTCGGGCGACCGTACGGCGGGGATGCGACAGGTCTGCCGCCGGCGGACCCCCGGATGCGTCTTCCGGGCCATCGCGGCATGTGTCCTCACCGACCGCACACCTACACCCGGATCCGGAGAGGGGGGTGGTTGTCCCGGGTCGGATCGGCACCGGTAGGAAGCACCTGTGACGGCGACCCTCAACTCCGTGGCCGCCGCCGCCGGGGTGAGCACCAGCACCGCGAGCCGGGCGCTGTCCGGCCACCCCGCGGTGCTGCCCTCGACCCGCGCCCGGGTCGAGGCCGCCGCGGTGGCGCTGCGGTACCAGCCCAACCGGATGGCCAGTGCCCTGCGCACCCGGCGCACCGGCCTGATCGGGCTGGTGGTCAACAACCTGCGCACGGCGACGTTCCACACCATCGCCGAGACGCTGCAGGCCTGGGCGGCCGAGGAGGAGTACGAGGTCCTGGTCTGCACCACCGGCGGCGACCCGGCCCGTGAGGCGGCGTTCCTGCAGACGATGCGCCAGCACCGCTTCGACGGCGTGGTCGTGGCCGGCACCGGGGCCAACACCGAGCTGGTCAACACCCTGGTCCAGGAGGGGCAGGCGGTCGTCACGATGAACCGCGAGGTGCCCGGGGCACTGGCGCCGTCGGTGATGTCGGCCTACGAGACGGCCGCCCGGGTGGCCACGACGCACCTGCTCGGGCTCGGGCACGTGCGGATCGCCGCGATCGAGGGCATGCCGGGCATCACCTCCGGCCGGCTGCACCACGCGGGGTTCGTCGGGGCGCTGGCCGACGCGGGCGTGCCGCTGCACGAGGACCTCGTGCTGCGCGGGGGCTTCACCCCCGACTTCGGGCGGCAGGCGGCGACCGAGCTGCTCGAGCTGCCCGAACCGCCGACGGCGCTGCTGATCAGCAACCACGAGGCGTCGTTCGGCGCACTGCCGGTGCTCGGCGGCGGCGCGCTGCGGGTTCCCGAGCAGCTGTCGGTGATCTGCACCGAGGACGAGCCGTTCTACGCCTGGTGGTCCCCGCCGCTCACCACGGTCGACAACCGCGCGGAGCTGCTGGCCCGGCGGGCGGCGGAGCTGCTGCTGGCGCAGCTCAGCGGGATGGCCGGCGACTACCCCCTCCAGCGCGCCGAGCTGGTGGACCCGGAGCTGGTCGAACGGGGCTCCACCGCACCACCGCGCTGATCCCGCCGGACCGCCACCACGGCGACCAGCAGCGCGATGCCCCACAGCAGCAACCAGGCGTCCCAGCAGAGCACGTGCCAGCGCAGCGCGCGTTCGTCGGCGACCGGCCCGAGGTCCAGCAGGCCGGTGAGCACCGCCCCGCCGAGGAGCACGTTGGCCCCGCCCCACAGCGTGAGCAGGGCGCCGGCCAGCGTGGCGAGCACGCGCACGACCCGACGGGGACGGCGCAGCAGCACCAGCGCCAGGACGACGGCGACCAGCTTGGCTGCGACCACGGCACCGCCGAGCAGCAGCGCCGCCGGTGTGCGCTCCCGGGCCAGGGACTCGGGTGCCCCGCCGACGGTGTCCAGCAGCGCCGTCCCGCCGAGGGTCCAGTACGCCGTCACCAGCGCAGAGGCCGCGGCCAGGACGGCCGCGGACCACGCGGCCGGGACGGCGGCGTGGCGCGTCACCGCCGTCCCCGGCCGGTGCGGGTCAGTCCTGCGGCTTGGCCATGACCTTGTGGGCGGCGGCCTTGACCGCGTCGGGCAGCAGCTTGTTCGCCGCCGCCTGCGCCTTGGTCGCCTTCGACGCCGCGACGACCTTGCGCTCGCCGGCCATCAGCGCCTCGAAACCCTGCGCGGCGACGGCGTCGGCGCCGTCCTTGGGGCCCTTGCCCATGGCCGTGTCGTCCAGGCCGGCCCGGTCGAAGAAGTTGGTGTCCACCGGGCCGGGCATCAGCGCGGTCACGGTGACAGCGGAGTCCTTGTCCTTGAGCTCGGCCTGCACGGCCTCGGTGAGCGACTGGAGGAAGGACTTGGACGCGTTGTAGACCGGCTGGTAGGCGCCGGGCATGGTCGAGGCGATCGAGGAGGTGACCAGGATCCGCCCGGAGTTGCGGGCGGTCATCTCGACCAGCGCGAGCTTGAGCAGCGCGGCGGTGGAGACGACGTTGAGCTGCATGATCGACAGGTCGTCGGCCCAGTCGGTGTCGACGAAGGCGCCGCTCTCCCCCACGCCGGCGTTGAGCGCGGCGGCCTCCAGCGGCCGGCCCAGCTGCTGCACCGCCGACCACAGCTGCGCGACGCCCTGCTCGGTGCGCAGGTCGGCCCGGATCGGGACGACGTGGGCGCCGGAGGCCTGGATGAGCATCGCCGCCTTCTGGATGCCGGCGTCCTCGGCGTTCACCACCACGTCGAAACCGTGCTCGGCGAACTGCTTGGCGAGCTCGAACCCGATGCCGCTGGAGGCACCGGTCACGAGCGCGAGGGGCTTGGTCTGGGGCTCGGTGACGTTCTGGGTCATGATCGCCTCCTACCCACCCCGGACCCGTCTGTCACGCCGCATCCGTCACCCGGCCAGCATCGTCTTGATGGAGCGGCGCTCGTCCATCGCGGCGTAGCCCTCGGCGACCCGCGCCAGCGGCAGGGTCAGGTCGAACACCGCACCGGGATCCAGCCGGCCGCCCACCACCCGGTCGATCAGGTCGGGCAGGTACCTGCGCACCGGGGCGATGCCGGCGCTGACCGCCAGGTGCTGCCGCACGATCGGGAACAGCGGGATCTCCGGTGACGTGTGCGGCACCCCGACCGCGCCGACCCGACCGCCCACCCGGGCCATGCCCAGGGCCATCTCCCAGGACTGCGGGGTGCCGACGGCCTCGACCACGTGCCGGGCACCGCGGCCGTCGGTGAGCTCCCGGACGGCGGCGATGCCCTCCTCGCCGCGCTCGGCGATGACGTCGGTCGCGCCGTACCGGCGGCCCAGCGCGGCCCGGTCGGCGTGCCGGCTCATCAGGACCACCCGCTCGGCACCCAGCACCTGCGTGGCGCCGAGCACCGCGCACAGCCCGACCGCGCCGTCGCCGATCACCACCACGGTCGAGCCCTCGTCGACCCCGGCGAGCACCGCGCCGTGCAGACCGGTGGCCATCACGTCCGACAACGACAGCAGCGCCGGGAGCAGCGCCGGGTCGACACCGTCGGGCCCACCGGGGACGGCGACCAGGGTGCCGTCGGCCTGCGGCACGCGCACCGCCTCGCCCTGCCCGCCGTCCGAGCCCGGAGCGCCGAAACCGCCGCCGTTGTCGCAGCGGGTCTGCACACCGTCCAGGCAGGCCGGGCAGGTGTTGTCCGACCAGGCGAACGGGGCGACGACGAGGTCACCGGGGCGTACCGAGCACACCTCGGCGCCCACCTCGGTGACCACGCCGATGAACTCGTGGCCGACCCGGGAGCCGGCGGCGCGGTCGACGATCCCGCGGTAGGACCACAGGTCGGAGCCGCAGATGCAGGACCGCAGCACCTGGACGACGGCGTCGGTGGGCTCGGCGATCGCGGCGTCGGGGACGTCGGAGACGGTGACGACGCCCGCGGACTGGTAGACGGCAGCGCGCATGGGAGTTCCTCTCTCCGGACCGGGCGCGGCACCCGGCGCTCACCTGCGATGCTGCCGCCCATGCGCATCCGGCACACCTCGGTCGTCGACGTCACCGCCCGCCGGACGCTGCCCGACCAGCTCCTGGCCTGGGACGGCGACGCGCTGACCACCGTGGGGCCCGACGACGGCGGCCCGCTGGAGGCCGGGGACGTCGACGGCCGCGGGCTGTTCGCCCTGCCCGGGCTCATCGACTGCCACGTGCACGTGACCTCGCTGTCGGCCGACGAGTGGGCCGACTCCGGGCACCCGGCCAGCTACGTCGCCGCGCACGCCACCCGGGCGCTGGCGGCGATGGTGCGGCGGGGGTTCACCACGGCCCGGGACGCCGGCGGGGCCGATGCCGGGCTGGCCCGCGCACTGGACGAGGGCGTGCTCCCCGGCCCGCGGCTGTCCACCTGCGGCAAGGCGCTGTCCCAGACCGGCGGGCACGCCGACCTGCGGCCGCGTGGGCGGGAGCTGTGGGACGCCCACCCCGACGTCCCCGGCATCGGCCGGATCGTCGACGGCGCCGACGACGTGGCGCGGGCGGTGCGCGAGCAGGTCCGGCGCGGGGCGGCGTTCGTGAAGCTGATGCTGTCCGGCGGGGTCACCAGCCCGGCCGACCGGGTGGACGGCGTGCAGTTCTCCGACGCCGAGATCCGGGCAGCGGTCGAGGAGGCCGGCCGGCTGGGCGTGTACTGCGCCGGGCACGCCTACGCGGGTGCGGCGGTGCAGCGGGCGGTGCGGCTGGGCGTGCGCACCATCGAGCACGGCAACCTGATCGAGACCGCCGACGCCGAGCTGATGGCCGCCGCGGGCACGTACCTGGTGCCGACGCTGAGCGCCTACGCGGTGCTCGCCGAGCGCGGGCCCGAGTTCGGGCTGCCGGCGGAGAGCATGGCGAAGCTGGCCGCGGTCGCCGACCGCGGCGCCGAGGCCGTGCGCACCGCCGCGGCGGCCGGGGTGCGGATCGCGCTGGGCACCGACCTGCTGGGCCCGATGGCCGCCGAGCAGAACCGCGAGTTCACCCTGCGCGCCGCGGTGCAGTCCTCGTGGGAGGTGCTGGCGAGCGCGACGCTGGTCGGCGCCGAGCTGCTCGGGGAGACCGGCCGGCTCGGCGTGCTGGCGCCGGGTGCGGCTGCCGACGTCCTGCTGTGCCGCACCGACCCGTCGGCCGACGTCCGGGTGCTGTCGAGGCCGGCGGAGACGCTGGCGATGGTCGTCAGCCGTGGCCGGGTCGTGGCCGGCTGATCAGGCGCTGGCGCCGCTGTAGTGCCGCAGCCCGACCCGCCACATCGTGCGGGTCAGGGCGAACAGGCCGGCGGTGAACGCGGCCGCGCCCAGCAGCAGCCACCCCGAGGCCCGCCCGGTGAGCGCCTGCGCCGGCACGGTGACGGCGAAGCCCAGCGGCACCAGGAAGGTGAAGCCGATCCGCAGCCAGCCCGGGTAGACGCTGACCGGCCACCGGCCGGCCTGGTACATGCCGTCGAAGAGCTCGGCGATCGCGTCGACCCGGACGATCCAGAACGCCAGCACGGTCAGCAGCAGCCAGAACGAGTAGATGGCCACCGCGCCCAGCGCGAGGGCGACCAGCGTGCCGGCCACCTCGGCCACGCCCACCGGCCGGCCCAGCCGGACCGCGCCCACCACCATGATCACCGCGCCGACGACGACGTCGACGACCTGCCACAGGTCGAAGCGGCGGGCGCTGACCAGCAGCTGACCGTCGGCCGGCTTGGTCAGCACGAAGTCCAGCGTCCCCTGCTGCACGTCGGTCATCAGCTGCTGCATGTTCGGCTGGACCCAGGCCCGGATCACCCCGCCCATCAGCACGTACACCCCCATCACGACCAACAGCTCGTCGAGGGACCAGCCGGCGAGGGAGTCGGTGTGCAGGAACACCAGCCCGAGCACCGCCAGCGACGTCCCGACCGCGATCACCGACTGGAGCAGGCTGAAGAACACGTTGGCCCGGTACTGCAGCTCCGTCTGCACGCCCACCCGCAGGAACGTGCCGACCAGCCGGACGCCGTCGGCGGCCATCAGTTCCCCACCGCCGAGTACCGCCGCACGCCGACCCGGAAGACGCTCGTGGCCAGCAGCGTGCCGACGCCGATCCAGAGCAGCTGGACGACGATGCCGCGCCACAGCTGCCCGGTGCTCAGGTCGCCGACCAGGGCGTCGATCGGGAAGCCGAAGGTGGAGGGGAACGGGCTCCACGCGGCGATGGTGCGGGCCCAGTCCGGCAGCAGGGTGAGCGGCAGCAGCCGGCCCGACAGCAGCAGCTCGGCGGTGAGGAAGAGCTGGAAGACCGCGGTGACCCGCGTCGTCCAGAAGCTGAGCATGCCCAGCGCCTCGAGCAGCAGGCTGCGGATCAGGTAGGCGCCCCAGATGGCCAGGACGAAGACCAGCACCTCCAGCGGGCTGATCGACAGGGTCGGCCGGAAGACCAGGGACAGGACGACGGCGATCGGGATCCACAGCGGGATGACCACGAACTTCCATCCGGCGAAGTAGGCGAGGTCGTGGTGCAGCGGGTGGACCGGCCGCATCAGCGAGCCGGACAGCTCGCCGCGGCGGATGCGGTCCTCCCAGCCGAAGGGCGTGAAGACGATGTTCATGTTCCGGACCAGCGTCCAGACGATGTAGTAGGCGGCGAAGTCACCGGCCGTCACGCCCTGGACGGCGCCGCCCTGGGCCCGGGCCACCGCCTGCCACACCACCAGGTAGATGACCGGCTCGGCGATCATCCCGAGCATGTAGAGGTAGTTCTGCGCGCGGTACTGGAACTGCGCCTGGACGGCGGTGCGCATCACCACGGCGTAGAAGCCGGGCAGCCCGGACAGCCGGCGCTCGCGCACGGCCGTGGTCATCGGGCCGCCGTGGGCTGCGCGGCCGCCTGCGGGCGGTCGGCGAAGACCTGCTCGATGACGTCCTCGATCGGCGGGTCCTCGATGGTGAGGTCGCTGACCTGGTGGTCGGCCAGCAGCCGGGCGGCGACGGTGGACACCTCGGCCTTGGGCACCCGCAGCGTGCGCCGTCCGTCGGGGGTGGCCTCGGTGACCTCGCCGTACCCGGACAGGTCGGCGGCGGCGTCGAGTTGCACGGTGATGGTCTGATGCGGCGAGTAGCGGGTGGTCAGCGCCCGGAGGCCGCCGTCGTAGAGCACCTGGCCGGCGTTGATGACCACGACCCGCTGGCACAGCGCCTGCACGTCGGCCATGTAATGGCTGGTGAGCAGGATCGAGGCGCCGGTGCGGCGGTTGTACTCGGCGAGGAAGCCGCGCAGCCGCTTCTGCGCGGTGACATCGAGGCCGATGGTCGGCTCGTCGAGGAAGACGACCTGCGGGCGGTGCAGCAGGGCAGCGGCGATCTCGGCCTTCATCCGCTCACCGAGGGAGAGGTTGCGGACCGGCTTGCGCACCAGGTCGCCGATGTCCAGCAGCTCGACCAGCTCGTCGCGGGTGCGGCGGAAGTCGGCGTCCGGGATGCGGTAGACGGCGCGGTTCATCTCGAAGGAGTCCAGCGCGGGGATGTCCCACTGCAGCTGGTTGCGGTTGCCCATCACGAGGGTGATCCGGCGCAGCAGCTCCCGGTCGCGCTGCTGCGGCACGTGCCCGAGGACGCTCACCTCGCCCGAGGTGGGGTGCAGCAGCCCGGAGAGCATCTTCAGCGTCGTGGTCTTACCCGCGCCGTTCGGGCCGAGGAAGCCGACCACCTCGCCGGGAGCGACGTCGAAGGAGACCCCGGCGACCGCCGCGACGTCCTTGTGCACGCGCTTGACCAGGCTGCGGAACGAGGCCTTGAGACCGGCCTCCCGCTCGGCGACGCGGAAGGTCTTGCGCAGGTCACGCACCCGGATCGCCGGGTCGGTGCTGTCCACGGCCCGCACCCTAGCCAGCAGACGTGACGATCCTGTACCGCTTTCCCGCGTGCCGCTGTCCCGTGCGGCGACTGCTCTGCCAGGCTCCCCCGCACGCCCGAGCGGAAGGCACCCCCATGGCCCAGCCGACCCTCTCCCCGCGCACCCGAGCTGCGGCCGGCCCGGTGCTCGCCGTCGCCGGCGGCGTGCTCACCGACGGTTTCGCGGCGTGGGCGTACTACGGCGAGGTGTTCCGGCCGCTGGCGCACACCTTCGGACTGTGGATCGCGCTCCTGGCGGCAGCCGCCGCCGGCTGGCTGTTGGTCTCCGCTCCCGACCTCCTCGAGCAGTTCCTGATCACCGGCTCCCTCTGACCCGTCCGGACGCCGCTCCCCCGCCCGGCTGGGTGCACCACAGCAGGAGACGCCAGAGCTGAACGCCTGGTCCGCCGGGCGGCACGAGGACCGGGCGACAAACCGGCTGCACGGCACGAGGGCATGACGGCACGACGGGAACCAAGGCATCGGACGGCGCGACGGGAACAGGCCGGAACGTCCCCACAGATGGGCGGCACGGCGGCACGGCGGCACGGCGGCACGAGCAGCGTCGCGGCACGTGAGTCGTGCAGGCACGCGTCCACCTACTGGCGGACGGCGAGCCGTCAGGTGAGGAGCGGGCCGATCAGGATCTCGGTGCCGTCGGGTCTCCAGGTGCGCCAGCGGTGACCCGGCGGTGCGCCGTCGTCGCAATGGACCCGGAAGCCGTGGTGGACCTTCGTGTGATGCCGTTCGCAGGGCAGCGCGGAGTTGTTGGCGCATCGCTAATCTACCCTCATGTCAGGGGTCAGAGCAGCGGCGGTCTACGCGCGCATCAGCAGCGACACCGGGGGCAGGGCCCTGGGCGTCACGCGCCAGCTGGAGGACTGCCGACGCCTGGCCGACCAGGTGGGTTGGACCGTCGCTCAGGAGTACGTCGACAACGATCTGTCGGCCTACTCAGGCAAGCGCCGCCCGGCGTATCAGCAGATGCTCAGCGACCTGGCCGACGGGCTGCGGGACGCGGTGATCTGCTACCACGTTGACCGGCTGACCCGCCGTCCGGTGGAGTTGGAGCACTTCGTCGCCACCGTGGACGCCGCCGGGGTGCGGCAGGTCCGCTTCGTGTCCGGCGACATGGACCTGGGCACCGGGGACGGCTTGCTGATCGGAAGGATCATGGCGGCGGTGGCAGCAAACGAGTCAGCGGCCAAGAGCCGCCGCATGCGGCGCAAGTGGGAGCAAAACGCCGCCTCCGGCGTACCGCACGGCGGCAGCAACCGACCGTTCGGCTACGAGCCCGACCGGGTGACGGTCCGCCCGGAGGAGGCGGAGGTGATCCGACAGCTGGTCGCCCGCTACCTGGCCGGGGAGAGCCTGCGGTCCCTGTGCACCTGGCTCACCGACTCCGGCGTGGCCACGGTAACCGGCGGGGAGTGGCGCTCCCCGACCCTGCGCGGCCTGCTGCGCTCCGGGCGGATCGCCGGTCTGCGCGAACACCGCGGCGAAGTCGTCAGCCCTGCTCAGTGGGAGCCGATCATCGACCCAGCCGACCGAGACCGGGTGCTGGCCCGTATGGCCGAGCAGACCGCCACCGGCCGACGCACCCCGCGCCGCTACGTGCTCTCCGGCCTACTCCGGTGCGGCAAGTGCGGCGGCAAGCTCTACACCTCTCCACGCGCCAACAGCCGCCGCTACGTCTGCCTCAGCGGCCCCGATCACGGTGGGTGCGGGCGGCTGACCGTCGTCGCAGAACCGCTCGAGGCGATGCTGGTCGAGGCGGTCCTGCAGCGCCTGGGCGGGCCGGAGCTGGCCGACGTGTTGGCCGGCCGGCGCGGTGACGCCGCCGCCGGCGAGCTCTCCGACGGGTTGGCCGGCGACCAGGATCAGCTCGACGAGCTGGCGGTGATGTTCGGCAAGCAGGAGATCAGCGCCCGCGAGTGGCGCGCGGCCCGCGAGCCGATCGAGCGGCGCATGGCCGACCGGCAGCGGCAGCTGGCGACGATGACGCGCACTGACGTGCTGGACGGCCTGCCGGGCAACGGCGGGCAGCTGCGGGAGCAGTGGGACACCCTGAGCCTGTCCCGGCAGGCCGCGATCGTCGCGGCGGTGCTCGACCACGCGGTAATCGAGGCTGGTCAGTCCGGCGCCCGATCGTTGGACCCGTCGCGGGTACGGGCGGTCTGGCGGGTGTGACGCCGACCGGGGCTGCCCCCTCCCGCGCTTCGCGCGGTTGCGGGGCCAGCCACCGGCGGCGGCAACAGCGCCGCCACCTTCGCCAATACTTGCGGATCGGAGACCCGGACAGGGACCCCCTGTGCTGCGCAGGACGCGGCCAGCCAATCGGCCACCTGCGCGGGACTCAGCTTGCCCACGCCGACTCATCAGGCGACGCGAAAGAATAGTTGCGGTGCACGACGGCGCTCCCGGGGCGTCGATCCAGTAAGGGATCGACCCCGGCGCCTACGCCCTCGGCTCGTTTCCTGCTCCGGCATCAGCAGGGTGCCGCCCACTCGACGTGAAGAAACCGCGCACACGGGGATTGGGGTCCTACCCGCCGTCGGATCCGAGTGGGTGAGCCGACGACTCTTCCGTGCCGACCTCAGGCTAACGCCACTACCGGAAGCGCTTCGTCGCCCCCTGCCGGGTCATCCCGACTGCCAGACCAACCTCTTCCCAGGTGGCACCGTGCGCGCGAGCCCGACCGACCGCCTTGCTCAGATCCCGTTCAGCCGCCATCACGACTCGTTGCGCCTTGATCACGTCGTCCAGCAAGTACGGGACCCGCCCACGGGCGCGCGTGGCCGTCAGCACGACACCGCGTCTGGCTTCGAACGCGGGCGGCGAGGCATCTTCCTCCACCTGCGACCCTTCCAACTCGCGTTCGCCCTGCTCAGAGCCGTCATCTCCCTCATGAACGGCACCGTCCAAAGCGTCTTCGGACGAAGAAAACGGGGCGGGCAACGCCGGGCGCGCTACGCGCGCCGCCGGGTGCGCTGGGCGCCTCGTTGGTTGCCCTACCTTACGCCGCGCTGACTTAGGCATACGCGACCCTAGCGCAACCGCAGTTGCCTCAGCGGAGTAGTTATTCGCGGGTATTGCCAAGGGGCGCCTCCGGCGCCCTGCCGGTCCCTGGCCCGGGCATGCAGCCGTCAAGGGCGCTGCGCGCCGCTACGCGGTGCCTACGGCCACCCTTGACCGCCGCCGCGCGCTGCGGTCAGCGAAGGGGCACGACCGCACCAGGCAGTTGCAGGTCCGGGGGAAGAACGCCCCCAAACCCCCACAGCCGAGCGGTCGAGGTGTCGTCGCCTAGCTGTCCGCCGTCGCCGTCTCGACAGGTAGGTCGTCGTTACCGCCCGCGAGGAGTTCCGCCGTCCTGGCCAGTTCCTGCTTGAGCCGCTCTCGTATAGTTTCCAATTCATCCGTCCGGAGTTCCACAGGGAGCTGCGCGGACCTAAGCGCCGCCGACACCTGAAGACCTCTGTCCGTCAGGACGTAAACAGGCTCGTTTCCCCAGATCGGATTGATTTTTCTAATGAGCTTCAGACCATGAAGCTTTTGGGCGCGCTTTGCGTTCATATATGCCACGCCGTGACCGATCGAGCGTCCGGTGGCGTTGCCGAACCTCTCAAAGTCCTCGCCGAGCCGATCCATTTCGTACAAATCATCGTCATTTAGTTGGCGCATGAGCTCCATGAGGTCGTCAATTTCACGACTACTCGGAAGCGGAAGTTGCGCCGCCGAGGAGTGAGCCGCCCCAGGAGCGCGACGATGCGCCAAGCCAGGCGGGCGCTCCGCCCCGTCCGCCTCTTGCGAGTTCACGATGGCGGCTATTCGTCGGGTCACCTGAGGCGATGCAAGAGGCACCCCGGCGGCCTCCGCGTCTGGGAGCACCTTGCCGAGTGCGACACCCAGCACTCTGTCATTGATGACGTTGACGGTCTGTCGAGTCCCTTCCGCCTTCTCTTCAATGGCAGCCAGCGCCCGCAACGTCGATCCATGCAGTTCTTCCGCTCGGGCAAGCTGCTGTCCGGCCGCAGCGGACTGTGCAATGAACACGATGATCTGAATAACAAAGGCGAGGACCGCCAGGGCCAATGCCAACGTAGAAAGGAAGTCCACATCATTTTTGACAGCAACGATCGCCAAGACGGCGGTAACCGCGATCGCCACGCAGGTTGCTCCCACGGCAACGGAGCGCCAAGAGACCGTTAGATTCACTGCTTCCCCCGCATCAGCCCCGCAGGGCTCCTCCACGTCGCCACGGGCGCCGACGGTTGGTCGGCCAGGCGCATGAGGATGTCTACCGTATGCGCGGAGTTGTCGAGTGACGTCTCACCGTCGTTGATCCACTCCACCAGGTGGTGGACGTCGCACCAGTGCGTCGGGGCGCCGCAGCCGGCGAACACACAGTGCCCGTCCCGGTTCTCCACGGCCTTGCGGATGTGCGGCGGGACGACCCGGTGGGTGCGGCCGACGTCCAGCGGGAGGCCGTCGGGGCCGAGCACGATGCGGGTGACCGTCGAGTCACACGCCACCCCGCGCGTCCGCGCCGCCGACAGCGCCGCACCGAAGCCGGTGCGTGCCGCCTCGGGCCCGGTGGCCGGGTCGACGAGGTCCTCGACGTCGATGGTCACCACGACGTGCGGCTTCACCGTGCGCAGCACCGGCAGGTTGCCGGAGGCGAGCTGGTTGTCGGCCAGCTGCACCAACGCATCCGCTTTCTGCTGCGACCGGGTGCGGTCATCCCCCTTCGGACGGTCGGCCTGCACGATCGACTCCACCGCCGTGGCGACCTTCTCCCCCGCCACCGGGTCCAGGTGCCCACCGAAGTCCCAGCCGTGCTCACCCCGGGACATCCAGAACCGACGGCCCTCCGTGGGATCGGGTTCCGGCCCGTCGGGGTCCACAGCGGCGGCGTAGGAGGCCACGAACTCGGCCAGCTTCTCGTGCGTCCGGGTGGCCGCCACCAGCACCACCGCGCCGTCGACCTCGGCCATGTCATGGCCCTGCGCCTCAGCAGCTGCCAGCCGCGCCGGGGTGAGCTTCCGACCGATCTCCACCACCTTCGCCGACGTGACCGACCCCTCCGATGCCGCAGCCGCCACCGCAGGCATGCGTTCAGCCACCCGCCCCGCGCGCACGAACCGCTCCGCACCGCCCTTCGACAGCAGACCGTGCCCGATCAGCCAGGACTGCATCGACTTCAAGCCGTCACGCTCGGGCGCCTGGGTCAGTTCACACTCCCGCACCGTGCGGGCGATCACCGCGGAGAGCTGGTTGTGCGCCTGCAGCAACGGCGCCAGCCGATCCAGCAACTGCCCACCGGACAACGGCTTCAGGTCCTCAGCGGACAGGGCGTCCAGAGCCGGCCGCAACTCGCTCACGGACACCGCCTCAACTGTTCGAACACGTGTTCGAATCCTACCGCCGATCGGGGGCTGTTCAACATGAAAGCCAGCTCAGACCCTTGTCCGCAGTTGTCGGCGAGGCCTTGACAGCGGCCCGTGAAGCCGTCGACCGGGCCCCGACGACCGGTGACCACAGCTACGCGACGCCGACGCCACACCGTCAGCCCCACGCGGCAGGGTCAAGTCCGTCGGGTGCCCAACCCGCAGGACCCGACCGACCACAGCTCCCGAGCCCGCCCGGCACAATCGCCCGGGTGACGACCGACCCGGTGATCTGCTCGGCGAAGGGCTGCCGCGAGCCGGCGTCCTACCGGCTGATCTGGAACAACCCGAAGATCCACACCCCGGACCGGGAGAAGGTCTGGACCGCCTGCGCCGAGCACCGCGACTCCCTCTCCGACCACCTGTCGATCCGCGGCTTCCTGCGCCGCGTCGACCCGCTGGAGCAGCCCGAGTAGGTTCGCCCGAGCACACGGGAGCCCGGGCGCGGGCTGAGAAGAGCGGACGACCCCCGCCGACCGTCCACACCTGATCCGGTCAATGCCGGCGGAGGGAGTTGCGCGATGCTCGCAGCGCGCTTTCACGGAGCCCACCAGCCACTCGCCCTGGACGACGTCCCGGTGCCCGACCCCGGCCCGGACGAGGTGCGCGTGCGAGTGCACGCCGCCGGCGTCTGCGGCACCGAGCTGCACTTCACCGACGGGCTCTACGCGCCTTCCCGGACGCCGATGACGCTGGGCCACGAGGCCGCCGGCGTGGTCGACGCGGTCGGCGCCGAGGTCACCGGCTGGGCGCCCGGCGACCGGGTGGCCGTCTACTACTACCTGTTCTGCGGCAGCTGCCGCTGGTGCCTGCGCGGCCGGCAGAACCTCTGCCTGGCCCCGCGCGGCGTCCTCGCCTTCGCCGCGGACGGCGCGTTCGCCGAGCAGCTCGTCGTCCCGGCGCACTGCCTGGTGCGGCTGCCCGACGAGGTGTCCTTCGACGCGGCCGCCCCGTTGTGCTGCGCCGGGACGACGGCCGTCCACGCGCTCACCGAAGCTGCTGTCGAGCCCGGCGAGGTGGTCGTGGTGCTCGGCAGTGGCGGCGTCGGGCTGGCCGTCGTCCAGGACGCCCGCCGGCGCGGGGCGACGGTGGTCGCGGTCAGCCGGGACACCACCCGCCGCGAGGCGGCACTGCACTGCGGCGCCACCGCCGCGGTCTCCCCCGCCGACGCCGCCGCCGCGGTGACCCGGCTGTCCGGCGGGCAGGGCGCCGACGTCGTGGTCGAGCTGGCCGGTGTCACCGCGACGCTGGAGCTCGCCACCAGCGTGCTCGGCCGGCGCGGGCGGCTGGTGCTGGTCGGCTACAGCGCCGACTCCCTCACCGTCAGCCCGCTGGGCATGGTGGTCGCCGAGCAGCGGGTGATCGCCAGCGTCGGCAACACCCTGGCCGAGCTGGAGGCCGCTGTCTCGCTCGCCGCGAGCGGCCAGCTGACCCCGCCGGTCGCGGCGACGATGCCGTTGTCCCAGGTCAACGAGGCGCTCGACCGGCTGCGGTCGGGCGAGGTCACCGGGCGGCTGGTGCTGCACCCCTGACCCCTCCGGGGGTCGTGCCAGGATCGACCCCCGTGGCCCGACGCAGCAGCATGAAGGCCGAGCCGCTCCCCCGCGAGGTCGGCGTCCTGGCGATCGTGGCCTTCGTGGTCGCGCTCGGCTTCGGCGTCGTGGCCCCGGCCATCCCGCTGTTCGTCCGCGACTACGGCGTCGGGACGACGGCGGTCGGGTTCGCGATCAGCGCCTTCGCCTTCTTCCGCTTCGTCTCCGCGTTCGGCGGCGGGGCGCTGGTCGAGCGGATCGGCGAACGCGTGGTGCTCGCCACGGGGCTCACGATCGTCGCGGTGACCACCGGGCTGGCCGGGCTCGCCGGCAGCTTCCCGCTGTTCGTGAGCCTGCGGGCCGCCGGCGGCATCGGCAGCGCGATGTTCACCGTGGCCGCGCTGTCGCTGCTGCTGCGCACCGCACCGGCGGCCCAGCGCGGCCGGGCCGCGGCCACCTACCAGGGCGGCTTCATCCTCGGTGGCATCGCCGGGCCGGCCGCCGGCGGCTTCCTCGCCGAGATCTCCCCACGGGTGCCGTTCTTCGTCTACGCCGGGTTCCTGCTGGTCGCCGGCAGCGTCGCGCTGGTGCTGCTGCGACCTGCGGCCCTGCCGCCGGTCGAACCTCCGGTGACCCCCGGCGTCGACCAGGGCGGTGGCACGGAGCCCTCGACCGCCGCGGTGCCCCCACCCGGCACCGACGGTGGCGGTCTGCGCACGGCGCTGCGCTCGCGGGCCTACCTGGCTGCGCTGGTGGCCAACCTCGGGGTGGGTTGGGTGCTGTTCGGGGTGCGCAACTCCCTGGTGCCGCTGTACGTGACCGAGGAGCTGGGCAAGGGCGTCGCCTGGGCAGGTGCCGGCCTGCTGGCCGGGTCGGTGGCCCAGGCGCTCGGGCTGCTGCGCGCCGGCCGGCTGTCGGACGACTGGGGCCGCCGGCCCTCGCTGCTGGTGGGCACCGCGCTCGCGACCACGTCGATCGCCGTCCTGGTGCTGCCGCCGGCCCTCGGCGTCTTCCTGCTGGCGATGGCCACCTTCGGGTTGAGCGCCTCGTTCCTGGCCAGCGTGCCCGCCGCGATCGTCGGCGACGTCACCGCGGCCAAGGGCGGCAAGGCGGTGGCGGTGTTCCAGATGGTGTCCGACCTGGGCGCCGTCATCGGTCCGCTGGCTGCCGGGTGGCTCACCGACACCTACTCGTTCCAGGTGGCCTTCGGCGTCAGCGCGGGCGTGCTGGGCCTCGGGGTGCTCGCTGCACTGAGCATGCCCCGCACCGTCACGCCCGCGTAGTCCACGTCAGATCCAGGGGGCCGGGGTGGGCAGCGGGCCGTCGGCCTGCAGGTCGGCGCCATCGCTCCGCCCGGTGACCCACCCTGCCGCGTCGACCCGCTCGGGGCGAGCGGGGTCCACGCCTTCCGACGGGCGGGCGGGCGGGGTTGGATGGAGGCGCCGCCGGGAGCGGCCCCGGCCGGGCGCCCCGGCCCGGCGGTACCAGACCGGAGGTGCTGTGCTCGCTCACCCCGTCCTGCGCACCGTCGACGACGACCGCACGGTCAGCCGCGCCGTCCCGTGCGGCGGGCTCGCACTGCGCACCCCGGCCGACCCCGCCCAGGTCTCCGACGCCGGGCCCGGCGTGGCCGAGGAGGTGCGCCGCGGCCGGTCCGACCCGTTCGTGACCACCGATCCCGCCGGTGCCGGCAGCGGCCCGGGGCCGGAGGACGCCCGGCGGATCGGGGCGGGCAGGCCCAGCGGGTCGCCCAGCTGCACGACCGGCCCGGCGAGGACGACGTCCTGCGTGCGGCTGCCGCTGCACCGGTCGCGGTGACGTGACCGGCTGGCGGGTGGAGGGGGACGCGGTCTGCGGTCACGTCGACGGGCTGCCGCCCGCGCCCGGGCCGGCGGAGGCGTGCGGGGACTGCCTGCGCGGCGGCGGGCAGTGGGTGCACCTGCGACGTTGCCTGAGCTGCGACCACGTGGGCTGCTGCGACTCCTCGCCGCACCGGCACGCGACCGCCCACGCCACCGAGACGCAGCACCCGGTGGTCGCCTCGGCCGAGCCCGGCGAGCACTGGGCCTGGTGCCACCCCGACCGGGCCCTGCTCCTCCCCCGACCCTGACCGCCGGCGGTGTGCCGGCGGCCGCGCCGGGTAGCGGTCCGGGCATGACGCAGACCTTCGTGGACTTCCTCGGGGTGCACGGGACGACGGCCGAGGACGGCACCGCCCGGCTGCAGCTCGACGCGACCGAGGAGCACCTCAACCCGGCCGGCACCCTCCACGGCGGGGTGCTGGCCACCCTGGTCGACACGGCCATGGGGGCGGCGGTGCGCAGCAGCACCGGCGAGCACGACGTACCGGCGACCAGCCAGCTCACCGTGACCTACCTGCACCCGGGCGCGCCCGGTCACCTGCAGGTGACCGGGCGGGTGACGACCCAGGGCGAGCACCTCACGGTCTGCGAGGCCGAGGTCGAGCAGGACGGCCGCACCCTGGTGCACGCGGTGGCGACCTTCGCCGTCCTGCACCGCTGAGGTCAACGGCCCCGCTGCAGGGGCCCGCCGCGAGCTCGCGAGCGGTGGGGGTCAGCGGGGTCCTTCACCAGGCGGGGCGGCGTCCGGCGCGGGTGCGGGCCACGGCGACCTCGTCGGGGGTGAGGGCGCCGGGGTCGGCGCTGCGGCGGGCCGCGGCCTGCGCGTCCAGCCAGGAGACGTGCTGCTCCCACGCGGCCCGCGGGGTGACCGCGAGGGCCCGGGCGATCTGCGGCCAGTCGGCGCCGCCGCGCAGCGCGGCGGTGATGCCCAGCTGGCGGTTGTCGTGCGCCTTGCGGGCCACGACCTCCCCGAGGGCGAGCAGCTCGAGCGCCTCCTCGGCGTCCAGCTGGGTGTTGGTGCCGGCCTTGAAGCTGGCCCAGTCGTCGTCGTCGTCCGCGCTGTCGTTCGGCGCGTCGACGACCACGTTGTCGCGCCGGCTGAGGAAGTCCAGCCGGGTCACCGCCGTCATGAGGGAGAACTCGCGCTCCATCACCTCGGGGGTGGCGGCGACCTCAGGAATCGTCGTCATGAAGACAGTATTGCGCCCGACCGCACAGGGTGTGACGTCATCGTGACGATCATCTCCGAGCTGGGCGGGGTGCTGGCGCTGCGGAGCCGGATCGGGACGGTGCGTGCCGATCCGGCTCCGCGGCGGTCACTCCTGGATGCCGACGGCCTGCTTCGCGAGCGCGGCCAGCCGGGTCTGCACCGCGCTGACGACGCCCGCCCGCGCCTTGTGCGCCTCCTCGTAGCGGATGACCGTGCGCACGTCCTGCGGGTCGGTGAGGGCGCGCACCGCCCGGGCGATCTGCGCGGTGGTCATCGAGTCGTAGCCCGTGATCGGCAGCTCGTCGGCGGTGACGTCGCCCAGCTCCCGCCGGGTGGCGGCGACGGTCTCGGCCGCTGCCGTGTCACCCTCCCGCCGGGCGATCCGCTCCGCGCGGCGCAGCGCGGCGACCCGGCCGGCGGTGAGCGTCTCCCGGACGGCGCCGGTCAGGGCGCCGGCCCGGCCGGTGACGTCGTCGACGACCCCGGTCACCGCTCCCCCGGCCTGGCCGCCGGCGTGCTGGGCGGAGTCGACGGCCCGGTTGACCGTGTGCACGGCGACGCGCACCGGCAGGTTGGCCAGCCGGGTCGCGCCACCGGCGACGCGCTGCAGCGGGGTCGCCCGCAGCGCTGCCGGGCCGCCGAGGGCCTCCTCGGCCAGCACGACGGTCAGCCACTCGACGGTCGCGGAGTGGGCGGTGACCAGCCGCTCGGCCAGCGCGTGCACCTGCGGCTGGTCGGCGGCCTGGGCCAGCACCTTGAGGTAGGTGGCCCGGTCCAGCAGCTGGTGCTCCAGCCGGAGGTCCTGCAGCAGCGCCTCGTCGATCGGCTCGGCCTGCTCCAGCGTGCCCTTGACCAGGGCGGCCAGCCGGCCGAGCGCGGGCGTGACGACGTCGGTCGTCCCGCCGAGCTCGCGCAGCTGCTCGGCGATGGCCGCACTGCGCAGCTGCGCGTGCTCGGCGTTCTGGGCGAGCTCGCGGCGGACGGCGTCGGTGCGGGCCTGGCCCATCCGGATCCGGGCGACCTGCTGCTCGGTCCGGGTGAGCTGCAGCAGGACGCGGAGCTGGGTGACGAGCGCAGCGGTCTGGACGGTGGCGGGAACGGCCATGGGGGCTCCAAGGATGGGTACGACCGGGCCTCCCCCTCATGCCCCGTCCCTCCGGGGCGCTAACAGGAGCAAGCGCGCGGCTAGCAGTGAGTGGGGTCACGGCGACTCCGCACACGACTGACCCGACCGGGTCGGGGCACACCAGGCAGGTCGGCGCACGTCTTCAGAGACGAGGACAGTGGAGCTGACGACAGGAGTGCGACGTGGCGAAGACGACGACCGACGACCACCGGGACCCGGACCTGGTGGCGGTCCAGGACGGCGCCGAGGCGGCCAGCGAGATGACCCGCCCGGCGGGGCTCGACCGCGACCGCATCCTCACCGCGGCCATCGGGTTCATCGACGAGAACGGCTTGTCAGCGCTCACCATGCGCCGGCTCGGCGCCTCCCTCGGGGTCGAGGCGATGGCGCTCTACCGGTACGTCCCCGGCCGGGAGGACCTGCTGGACGGCGTCGTCGACCGGGTCGTGGAGACCCTCTTCGACAAGGACGACGGCGACGACATCTACGTCGAGGACCACAACGGGTGGCAGGACTACCTGGTGCGGCTGGCCCACGGCGTCCGCCGGATCGCCCTGGCGCACCCCTCGGTCTTCCCGCTGGTCGCCAGCCGCCCTCCGGCCGCCCCCTGGGTGCGCCCGCCGCTGCGCAGCCTGCGGATGGTCGAGTCCTTCCTCGGCACGCTGACCGACGCCGGTTTCTCCGACCAGGCCGCGGTCGCCGCCTACCGCGCCTACTCCAGCTTCCTGCTGGGCCACCTGCTGCTCGAGGTCACCCAGATCGGCGCGCAGGTGAGCCTGCTCGACCAGCCCGAGGGCGACCCCGAGGCGCAGGCCAACACCGACCTGACCCAGTTCCCGGCCCTGATCCGCACCGAGGGGCTGCTGGCGCTGGACAGGTCGGCCGCGGAGTTCGAGGAGGCCCTGGAGAACCTGCTCGACCGGCTGGTGCGGGTGCTGCACGAGTCGAAGAACTCCGACGGGGAGGTCGGCGACCTGGTGTGACCTCACCGTACGTGAGCGCGCGATGCCGTGAGGACGTCGTCTCCGGAGCTGAAGGGCCAGGTCGGCTGCTACCGACCGGTGGTGGCAATTCGTGACCGGCAAATCGTTTACGGCGTAAACGGTCGGGCACAGTGCTGTTCGCAGGACGGCGAGGATGATCCGCGCCGTCCGCAGACCACCCAGATCCCCCCTGGAGGAGCACTGTGATCACCCAGCAGGACATCAACACCATCATCGGCAGCAACGCGGTCGACTCGGACGGCGACAAGCTCGGCAAGGTCGGCCAGGTCTACCTGGACGACCAGACCGGCAGCCCGGAGTGGGCGACCATCAGCATGGGCCTGTTCGGCAGCCAGGAGCACTTCGTGCCGCTGACCGACGCCAGCGTCTCCGACGGCACCCTCGCCGTGCCGTACCAGAAGGCCAAGATCAAGGACGCCCCCCGCGTCGACGCCGACCAGGGCCACCTCTCCCCCGACGAGGAGGCCGAGCTCTACCGCTACTACGGCGTCGGCACCGGCACGCAGACCGCGGGCTACGACACCACCCGGACCACGGGCACCGAGACGGCCGGCTACGCCGCCGCCGGCACCGCGGGCACCGACACCAACCGCCACGGCACCGTCGGCCACGACACCTCCGGCCCGACGACCGACGACGCGATGACCCGCTCCGAGGAGCAGCTCCGCGTCGGCACGCAGACCGTCGAGGCCGGTCGCGCCCGGCTGCGCAAGTTCGTCGTGACCGAGAACGTCACGACGACCGTCCCGGTCTCCCACGAGGAGGTCCGGATCGAGCGCGAGCCGATCACCGACGCCAACCGCGGCAACGCCCTCGACGGCCCGGCCATCTCCGAGGAGGAGCACGAGGTCGTCCTGCACGCCGAGCGCCCCGTGGTCGCCAAGGAGGCCGTGCCGGTCGAGCGCGTGCGCCTGGACGTCGACACGGTCACCGAGCAGGAGACGGTCACCGACACGGTCCGCAAGGAGCAGATCGAGGTCGACGGCGTCACCGGCAACACCGGCCGTGCGAACGACGACCGCAGCCTGGCCGACAAGGCCAAGGGCGCGCTCGGTCGCGACAACGACCGTCGCTGATCACCCCGGGTCACCCCAGCGGTGACCCCGGGTCACCTCGATGGTGACCCATCCCGCCGCTCAGCCGGCCGCCGGAGCCCCGTGCCCGGCGGCCGGCTGACCCGGCACCTGCCGGGCAGCCCGGCACGCACCACCCTCATCCGCTCCCCGGCCTCTTCCGAGGCAGGGTCCCGGCCGACACCGCGTCCGTCGCGATCATGGTGCTGGGGTCATCGCCGCGCTGCCCCGGCTGCCGATCGCCCCAGAACGTCGCCACCGCCGTCCTGCACTCCCTGAATCCCCGCCTGGCCGCGGTCGTCGGCATCGCGATCGTCGCCGTCCGCGGCGCCGGGATCGTCCCGATCCGCCGGCGCTGGGACCAGATGCTCACCCGGATCGAGTCCTAGGGACCGCGCGCGGCCCGGCAGACCACGGGCACCGCCCCGGTGGACGCCATCCGCACCGATGCCCGTACGACCTCCTGACTTCCCTCCATCCCGCTGCCGGTCGGCCCATCCCGCCGTTCGGCCGCACCTGAACTCGTCGCGATCGGCGAGCGGCTGCTCGCCCGCCGATCGCGACGACCATCCCTCGGAGGACACCGTGAGCACCGCATCGCACGACCAGGACGACCCCACCATCTCGACCAGCGACCGGACGACGAACGTCCGCGGCAACGCGGCGGCCACGGCCGGCAACGGCGCCCGCGCCAGCAAGGGCGCTGCCCGCGACGCCATCGACGCGCAGCACGAGCGCTTCGGCGGCATCAAGTGGGGAGCGGCCTTCTTCGGCTGGCTGTCCGCCAACGGCCTGGCCGTCCTGCTGATCGCCCTCATCTCCGCCGCCGGGGTGGCCATCGGCCTCACCCAGGGCGTGCCGTCGGCCGAGGAGGCCACCGCCAACGCCAGCGGCATCGGCATCGGCGGCGGGATCGCGCTGCTGGTCGTGCTGTTCCTGGCCTACCTCGCCGGTGGCTACGTCGCCGGCCGGATGTCCCGCTTCGACGGCCTCCGCCAGGGTGTCGCGGTCTGGCTGATCGGCCTGCTCGTGGTCGTCGTCCTGGCCGTCGTCGGTGCCGTGGCCGGCGCCCAGTACAACGTGCTCTCCCAGCTCAACCTCCCCCGCATCCCTGTCGACGAGGGCACGGCGACCACCGCCGGCATCATCGCCCTGGTCGCCGTCCTGGTGGTCACGCTGATCGGCGCCGTCCTCGGCGGCAAGCTCGGCGAGCGCTTCCACCGCAAGGTCGACCGGGCCGGCTTCGCCGCCTGATCACCTCACAGTCCTGCACCGTCGTCGTCGACCAGGGGGACGGTCGGCGACGGCGGTGCAGCTGTGCGCAGGGCCGCTCCTGGCGGTACCGGCGCACCCTTGGACGCCCGGACGGGGCGGTGAGCGCACCCGCGCCCACCGCCCCGTCCGCGTCCACCGCACCGATGCCTCCCGAGGCGACGCCGGCGAGGTCACCACGGGTGACGACCGGGCCGCTGACCTGGGCGCTCACCCCTCGGCCGGCCCGGTGCCGATCGGTACCGGTACCCCTTCCCCGATCCTCGCCCGTGCACCTCACGGGCACCACACGCCACATCCGTCCCACGCGTCTGCCCGTCGGTAGGGGAACGTTCCGTCCGACCGGGTAGACAGAACGCATGGGGAACGTCGCGGACCGCCGGCCGAGCACCGAGGGCTCCGCGCCCTCGCCCTCGGTGACGGTCGGACTGGACCTCACCGTCGTCCCGGCGCTCACCGCCGCCCTCGCCATCTCCGGCGCCCCGGTCGTCTCCCGGCTCGTCCTCTCCAGCTCGACCACCGTCGCCGGCGCGAGGCTCCGGCTCGCCGTCCAGGACGCCGACGGCCCCGTCGGGGCCCCGGCCGAGCTGCTGGTCGACCTGCAGGCCGGCGCCGAGACCGTCGTCGAGGACGTCCGACTGGCGCTCGACCCGGCGGTGATGCGGGCCACCACGGCGCCTTCGCTGGCCTGGGTGCGGGTGCAGCTGGACGCCGGGGGGGCGCTGCTGGCCGAGCGCCGCGTGCCGGTGCACGTGCTCCCCGCCGCGCAGTGGGCGCCCGCTCCCCTGCCGCTGGCCCTGTCGCTGCTCGCCGCGCACGTCCAGCCCGACGACCCGGCGGTCACCGCACTGCTCGCCGAGGCCGCGCAGCTGCTCCTGGAGGGCACCGACAGCCCGAGCATGCCCGGCTACGCCGAGGGGCCCGAGCGGGTCGACGAGGTGGTCGAGGCGATCACCTGGGCGATGCGCCGCCACGAGATCCGGGCCGAGGAGCCCCCGGCGGGACGGGTCGACGCCGGGCAGCTGGTGCGCACCCCCGGCGAGGTCCTCGACGGCCGGGTCGGCACCGGCCTGGACACCGTCGTCACCCTGGCCGCCGCCTGCGAGCGGGCCGGCCTCCGGCCGCTGCTGTGGGTCGTCGAGAGGCACGCGTTCCTCGGCTACTGGCGCGAGGACCGCAGCGCCGAGGACGCCGGCACCACCGACGTCACCGCGCTGGTGGCCGAGGTCGACGCGGGCGTGATCGGGCTGGTCGAGACCCGGCTGCTCACCGACCGCGGCAACACCGGCGCAGACCTGCACGGGCCGGCCTACCGGGCCTGGCTGACCGGCGACCGGACCCGGGTCCTGGGCGTCACCGACCTGGCCCGCGCCCGGGAGCTGGGCGTGCAGCCGCTGCCCCGGCCCCCCGCGGCGGACGAGCCCGCCCAGGCAGTGCCCGTCCCCCAGCCCGAGGTCGAGGTCGAGCCCGAGCCCGAGCCCGAGCCGATCGCCGCCGAGCTCCGGCCCGTCCCTCCGGTCACCACCACCGCCCCGCCGCGTCCGGCGCGCGTGCAGCAGTGGCAGAACGCGCTGCTGGACCTCGGCGTCCGCAACCGGCTGATCAACTACCTGGAGCGTGCCGGCGTCCCGCTCACGGTCCCCGGTGACGCGCTGACCGCACTGGAGGACATCGTCGCCACCGGGTCGACCCTGACCCTGCTGCCCGGTGACCAGCTCGACGACCAGCACCGCGAGCACGGGCTCCGATCGGCTGCCGAGCTCCCCCCGCAGCTGCTGACCGAGCTGCTCACCGGTCAGCGGTCGGTGCACGTCGAGGTCCCGAACGCCGCCTACCTGCCGCGGTTGCGCGCCCTGGGCCACCGGGCGCGCACCGGGCTGGAGGAGACCGGCGCGAACAACCTGCACCTGGCGCTGGGGAGCCTGCACTGGGAGTCCGACGGCCGCCCGCTGCGCTCCCCGCTGGTCCTGGTCCCGGTCGAGCTGGGCACCACCCCCGGTGGCGCCTTCCGGTTGACCCTCGACGAGTCCGGCGCCGGCACCCCCAACTCGGCCCTGCTGGAGAAGCTGGCCCAGGTGCACGGGCTCGCCGTGCCCGGCATGGCCTCCCCCGGCGACGGCCGCGGCCTGGAGCTGGCCACCGCGCTGCGGGCGATGCGGCAGGCACTCACCGCCGCCGGGCTGCCGTGGCGCGTCGAGGCCACCGCCGACCTCGCCGTCCTCCCGTTCTCGACGACGCGGATGTGGCACGACCTCGACCGGCACTGGCCCGCGCTCGCCACCAGCCCGCTGGTCGCCCACCTGATCGGGCGCTCCGACACCCCCTTCGCCGACCCGGCCCCCGACACCGCGGACGCCGTCGACCTCGACGAGCTCGCCGCCCGGTGCCCTCTGCCGGCCGACGCCACGCAGCTGCGTGCCGTGGCCGAGGCCCTGGCCGGGCGGACCTTCGTGCTGGAGGGCGCTCCGGGCACCGGCAAGTCCCAGACCATCACCAACCTGCTGACCCGGGCCGCCGCCGAGGGACGGCGGGTGCTGTTCGTGGCCGAGAAGCAGACCGCCCTGGACGTCGTGTCCCGCCGGCTGGACGCCGTGGGCATGGGGCCGTTCACCCTCGACCTGCACGACAAGGGCGCCCGGCCGGCCGTGGTCCGGGCGCAGATCCGGGCCGCGCTCGAGCACGCCGTCGCCGTCGACGAGCCGGGGCTGGCCCGCGACGCCGAGGAGCTGCGGTCGGCCACCGCGAGCCTGGAGCACTACGCCGAGCTGCTGCACGCGCCCAACCCGGCCGGGACGTCGCTGTACTCGGCGCACACCGACGCGCTCGCCGCCGACGCCTCCACCCCGCCGCTGCCGGTGACCGCGTCCTTCGCCGCACGCGCCGACGCCGACGTCGTGACCGCGGTGCGCCGGGCGCTGGCCCTGCTGCCCGACATCGCCGGGCTGGCCCGCCCGTCCGCGACGCACGCGTGGGGCTTCATCGACACGATCGAGCTGGACATCACCGCCGTCCAGCAGGCCGCGGCCGCCGTCGACGCCGCGGTCCGCGAGCTGCCCGCCGACGGCGGGCTGGCCGGCGCCGTCCGGGCCGCGGGGACGGCGGAGGACCTCGACACCCTGGTGCACCTGCTCACCGGTCCCCGGATCGGGCTCGAGGTGCTGGACGAGGTGCGTTCGGCCCGCTGGAGCGCGGCCACCGACGACGTCACCGCCCAGATCGCCGCCCTGGTGGCCGCGCCGCACCCGGCGTGGGAGGTCGTCACCCCCGCAGCCCTGACGCTGCCGCTGGCCGAGCTGGCCGAGCAGGCCGGTGCCGCCAACGACACCAGCTGGCTGGCCCGGCGCGGCAAGCTGGCCTCGCTGCGCGACCGGCTCACGCCGGTGCTGCAGCCCGGTGCGTCGGTGCGGGCCGGTGACGTCGCCGACCTGCTGGCCGAGCTGCGCCGGGTGCAGGCCGCGGTGCACTTCCTCGGTGCCCGCGCCGCCGGTATCCCCGGCCTGCAGGTGCCCGCCGGCTGGAACCCGTTCCTGGACTCCGGGCGCTTCCTGGTCGACGCCGAGGTGCGCTGGCTGCGCCGCGCCGCCGCCGCCGTAGCCGGCGACTCCCGGCTGGCCCGTGCGCTGCGCCGCGCCCTGGCCGCGGGCCCGGTCGCCGACGTCCCCGCCGCCGGTCCGGTGGCCCGGCTGCGCGACGCCGTCACCCACCTGCTCACGGTCTGCTCCAGCACCCCGGCAGTGCTCGCCGCCTGGACCGGTGAGGAGGGTCTGGTGCTGCGCTGGGCGATGACCCGCCCCGAGCGCGGCGTGGAGTACGTGCACCCGCTGTCGCTGCGGCGGTGGGTCAGCCTGCTCGACACCCTGGAGCCGCTGCGGCTGGCCGGGCTCACCGAGGCGCGGGCGCTGCTCCGGCACGGGCTGGTGCGGGCCGAGGACGCCGTGCACGCCTTCGACCGCGGGCTGGCCGAGGCCTCGGTGGCCGAGCGGCGCGCGTCGACCGGGCTGGACGAGGCCGAGGCCGGCCGGCACGAGCAGACGATCGACCGCTTCGCCGCCGCCTCGCGCGCCGTGCGGTCGCACCTGACCGCCGCGGTGCCCGCCGGCCTGCTGGCCGCCCGGCCCGTCGACGTCACCTCGGACGACGGGCAGGTCGGCGCCCTCAAGCGGGAGCTGGCCCAGCAGCGCCGCGGCCTGGGCGTGCGCGGGTTGCTGGCCACCCACGGCGAGCTGATCACCGCGCTGATGCCGTGCGTGCTGGTCAGCCCCGACACCGTTGCCCGCTTCCTCCCCACCAGCGCCGACCTGTTCGACCTCGTCGTGTTCGACGAGGCCTCGCAGATCCGGGTCGCCGACGCGATCGGCGCGCTGGGCCGGGCGCGGGCCGCGGTCGTCGTCGGCGACAGCCGGCAACTGCCGCCGAGCTCGATCGGCGACACCGGCGGGCCGGACACCGACGGGGCCGGCGACGCCGACGAGGAGAGCATCCTGGCCGCGTGCGTGCGGGCCGGCGTGCCGCGGCGGCGGCTCTCCTGGCACTACCGCAGCCAGGACGAGAGCCTGATCGCCTTCAGCAACGCCCACTACTACGACGGCCGGCTGTCCACCTTCCCCGCGCCGGCGCACGGCCTCGGCACCTCCCCCGCGCCGGCGCACGGCCGGGGCACCTCCCCCGCGCCGGCGCCCGACCGCCGGTCCGCGGCCGCCGGCGGGCGCGGGATCTCGCTGGTCCGGGTGCCCGGCACGTTCCTGCGCTCGGGTCCGGGGCTGCGCACCAACCCGGTCGAGGCCCGGGCGGTCGTCGACGAGGTGCTGCACCGGTTCGCCCTGGCCCGCCCGCCGGTGCCCTCCATCGGCCTGCCGGTCGTGCCCTCGATCGGAGTGGTGACCTTCAACGCCGCCCAGCGGACCCTGATCGAGGAGCTGCTGCGCGACTCCGGCGACGACCGGGTCGTCGGCGCCCTGGACCGCGCCGACGGTGCGGGCCTGTTCGTCAAGAACCTGGAGAACGTCCAGGGCGACGAACGGGACGTCGTGCTGTTCTCCACCGGGTTCAGCCCGGACGCCGCCGGCCGGCTGCCGCTGAACTTCGGCCCGCTCAACCGGCGCGGCGGGGAACGGCGGCTCAACGTCGCCGTCACCCGGGCCCGGCGCCAGGTGGTGGTGTTCAGCTCCTTCACCCCCGAGCAGCTGCGTGCGGAGGAGACCGCCTCGCTCGGGATCAAGCACCTGCGCGCCTACCTCGACCTCGCCGCCCACGGCACCGACGCGCTGCCGGGCACCGCCCACCGGGTCGCGGTCGAGGACCAGCACCGCGATGACGTCGCCGCCGAGCTGCGCGCCCGCGGGTTCGCCGTGCGCACCGACGTCGGGCTGTCGGACTTCCGCATCGACCTGACCGTCGCCCCGGCCGCCGCCCCGGAATCCCCGGTGCTCGCGGTGCTGCTGGACAGCCCGAGCTGGGCCCGGCGCCGGACCGTCGGCGACCGCGACGGCCTGCCGGTCGAGGTGCTCGACGAGCTGATGGGCTGGCCGGCCGTGGAGCGGGTCTGGCTGCCCACCTGGCTGGCCGACCGTCACGGCGTGCTCGCCCGGCTGGCCGACGCCGTCGAGGCCGCCACCCCGCCGGAACCCGAGCCGGAACCCGAGCCCGAGCCCGAACTGGAGCCGGAAACCGAGGTCGTCGCCGCCGAGCCCGCACCGGTGCCGGTGCCGGTGGCCGAGGTGCGGCCGGCGCACGTCCTGCCGCGGGCTACCCCGACCGTCGTCGCGGACGGGCCCGACGACGGCCCGCTCGCCGACGTCATCCAGCTGCGTCGCGCCACCCCCGAGCCGGCGCTGCAGCCCGCACCCGCTGCAGCACCGGCGCCCGTCATCGAGCCCGGGGCTGTCATCGAGCCCGAGCCTGCCGTCGAGCGCGAGCCCGAGCCCGAGCCCGAGGCCGTCCCGGAGCCGACGACCGTGGAGCCCGAGCCCGCCGCCGACCCCACCTCCGGAGCAGAGCCCACCTCCGGAGCAGAGCCAGCGGTCGAGCCGGCCCCCGCCGCCGTCCGGCCCGGACCCGTCGTCCGGCCCCGGCAGCCGCGGCCCGCCGGGCGGACCACCCGTCCGGCACCGCTGGACGAGGAGCAGCCGTTCCTCGCCTGGGCGCCCCGGCCCGCCGGGCAGAAGCGCCAGCTCGACCGGCTCGGTGACCCTGCCGTCGCCCGGGTGGTGCGCCGGGTGCTCACCGCCGGTCTCAAGGCCGAGGGTCCGGTGCACCGCGACCGGCTCGCCCGGATCACCGCCAACGCGTTCGGGCTGAGCCGGGTCACCGAGGCCCGGCGGGACGCGCTGCTGGCGCTGCTGCCGGCCGGCGTGCAGGACGGCGACTTCCTCTGGCCGGCGGGCACCGACCGGGAGGCCTGGGCCTGGTTCCGCCGCCAGGCGACCAGCGCCGAGCGCCCGCTCGACCAGATCGCCCCGCGGGAGCTCGGGAACGCGATGGTGGCGCTGTGCCGGGCGGGCGGCGGTCTGCCGCGCGAGGAGCTGTTCGCGCGCACCACGGAGGTCTTCGGGTACCGCCGCCGCCCCGCAGCGCTGGACCCCCTGCTGGACGCAGCGCTCACCCGCTGCCTCACCGGCGGGCGGCTGACCGAGCAGCCCGACGGCCGCCTCACCATCTGACCGCCCGCGGCTGCGCCGGAAGGCGTGCCAGAGTCCCGGACGCCGGGAATCCACGGTCGGGGCATGGGCCCCGACCAGCGGTCCGTCGCCGTGACCGGCCCCGTCGACGCCCTGACCGACGTCGTGCGCGGTCGGCGACGCGGTGAGCGCCTATGCCGTCGGCGACGAGGTCGGCTACGCGGGCTCCGTCCAGCGGCCCAGGGTTGGCAGCAGTTTCCGCTCGTGGCCGAGCGGGTCGCCGGTCGTCGCCGCGACGGCCGCCCTCCCGCTGATCACGATCCCCGCCGGGAGACGAGGTTCGGCCGGTGACGCCTGACCGCCGGAAGCACCGGCACGCTGCTGATCAGTCGAATCGCCCGTGCCCTGCTGCTCAGGTGGCAGCAGGACACGGGCGTGACCGGGCGATCAGCCGCGGCGGGTGGTGCCCGACCCGCCCTTGTTGCGCATCGAGGCGATGGCGCTCTTGATCTTCGCCTGGTTCTGCGGCTTGCGCGCCTCGTTGACGGCCTTCTTGGCCAGGGCGCCCTTGGTGATCGCGCTGAACAGTCCCATGGTGGTCTCCTTCGAGTAGACGGGCGCGGGCTCGGGGCCCGCGCCCCTCACCTCGTGATGCCCAGCCGGGCCGGGCGCCAACCCGGGCCGATCAGGACGACGGGGTCAGCCCGCGCACCCGCTCGATGAGCTCGCTCTGGCAGACGGCCAGGAACCCGTCGGGGTCCGGGCCGGTGTTCTGCAGGACGATGTGGTCGAACCCGGCGTCGACGTAGGGCTGCACCTGCTGCACGTGCGCGTCGAGGTCCGGGCCCACGGAGAACTGACCCCGGATGTCGTCCTCGTCGACCGAGCTGCTGGCGGCGTCGAAGTTCACCGGGTTGGGCAGCTCGCTCATCACCTTCCAGCCCGACAGCGACCACCGGCTGGTCTGGAGCGCGGCCTGCACGGCGGCGTCCTCGGTCTCCGCCCAGGCCATCGGCACCTCGGAGTACTTGGGCCCGGAACCGCCGTGCGCGGCGTAGGCCTCGATCAGCTCGGCCTTCGGCTCGGTGGCGAACAGCCCGCTGCCGTACTGAGCGGCGAGCTTCGAGGCGCCCGGCCCGCCGCTGGCCACGGCGATCACCGGCAGCTGCTCGGGCAGGTCGAAGACCTGGGCGTCCTCCAGGGTCAGGTACTTGCCCTCGTAGGACTGGTAGCCCCCCTGCCAGAGCAGGTTGATGATCTCCAGCGCCTCGCGCAGCATGTGGTGCCGGATCCGCACCGCCGGCCAGCCACCGCCCACGACGTGCTCGTTGAGCCGCTCGCCGGCGCCGATACCGAGGGTGAACCGGTTGTCCGACAGGATCTGCACCGTTGCCGCCGCCTGCGCGATCACCGCCGGGTGGTACCGGACCGTCGGGCAGGTGACGCCGGTGGCCAGCTGGATGCGCGAGGTCTTCGCCGCCATCGCACCCAGCATCGACCAGGTGAAACCGCTGTGGCCCTGCTCCTCCAGCCAGGGGTGGAAGTGGTCGGAGAGCTCGACGAAGTCGAAACCGGCCTCCTCCGCCGCCACCGTCTGCTCGACGATCTGGGTGGGGCTGAACGCTTCCGTGGCGAGCTTGTAACCGACCTTCATGGGGTCCCCTCTTCGTGGATGCCGTCGTGCCGCCGGTGCCCGAGCGGTCCTGCGGCGAAACGGCCCGGCCGCCCATCTCCTCTTCCCGCCCCCGGGTGGAACGTTGCAGCCACCTACTGTTGACCCCCGCGGCTCAGAGCCCGTACGGCCGCATCCACGCCACCGAGGAGTCGTCCTTCCTTGCAGCCCGTGATCCGACCCGGCCCGTTCGTCCTGGTCACCGCCGCCCTCGCCCTGGTGGTCAACGCCGCCTCGCTGGTGCTGCGGCTGACCCTCCTGCCGGCGCGGCAGGCTGCCGCGAGCGCCGGCCTCCCGGTGATCGACGAGCCGTTCCGGCACGCCGAACTGCTGTTGTCGAAGGTCAACACCGACGAGGAGGCCAACGCGGCGGTCTGGCTGTCCAGCGCCGTCCTGCTGCTGATCGGGGTGACCGCGCTCGGGCTGTGGATGCAGGAGCGGCGCAGCCGGTCGGTCTGGCGGTGGCACTGGCTGGCCCTGGCCCTGGTGTCCTGCTACGTCTCGCTGGACGAGGTGTCGGTGCTCCACGAGCTCGCCATCCCGGTCATGGTGCAGGTCGTCGAGGCACGCGGCGTCCTCACCTTCGCCTGGGTGGTCCTGGCGGCCCCGATCGTGGTGCTCCTGGCAGTCAGCTTCCTGCCCTTCCTCCACCGGCTGCCGTACCGGACCGGGCTGCTGCTCGCCGCCGCCGCGACGCTGTTCGTCGGCGGCGCCCTGGGCCTGGAGCTGCTCGGCGGCTGGATCGCGGACGGCAACGGCGGGGTGCTCAGCACGCAGTACGTGTGGACCACGGCCGTCGAGGAGCTGCTGGAGAACCTCGGCTCGCTCCTTGCCCTCTTCGCGGTGCTGCGGCACTCGGCCCTGACCGCTCGATCGAGCACCAGCACCAGCACCAGCACCAGCACCAGCCAGGAGGCAGCCGGCCAGGAGGCGGTCAGCCAGGAAGCAGCCAGCTAGGAGGCAGCCAGCCGACAGCCGAGCAGGCGCGACCCGTCGGCCTCGACCCGGTCGAGCGGTGAGCCCGCACCGGAGGACCCCGCCGGTGGACCCCGCCGGTGAGCAGCCACGCCGGTGAGCAGCCACGCCGAGCAGTGGCCCGGCAGCTCGACGGAGTCGACGCACGCCTCCCCGCCGCCACGGTCTGCTCGACGATCGGCGTGGAGCTGGACGCCGGCAGGTGGGCCTGGACCCGACTCTCGTGGTGAGGTCCCCGGGGCACGGCCTGAGCGGGGCGGACGTGGCCGGGCACGCGCAACGGTCCCCTGGGTACCCGACCTGCCGAGACCGCAACTGACAGCGTCATCGGGGGCGGCGCCCGACCCGGACGCCCGCGCGATCCACCAGGTCCTCACCGCGTCAGAGGGCACGGGTGCACCTCAGTGCGTCGTTCCGCCGGCCAGCCGGGCCAGCGCGGCGGCGGCCGCGCCGAGCGGCGAGTCCTCCGGGGGCGGCGGGACGTGGGCGTCGACCCGGGCCGGCCAGTCCCGCGCGACCGCCCCGGCCTGCTCGGCCAGGGCCGCGGGCGGCACCCCGGAGGCGGCGCCCCGCCCGCTGGTCGACAGCAGCACCCCGGCGACCAGCACGGCGACGTCGTCCAGCCGACCGTCCAGCGCGGCCAGGTCGCCGGCCCGCCGCCGGCCGCGGAGGGTGCGGACGGCCACCGCACGGGCCGTCGTGCGCGCCGACTGCAGCTCACCGAGGGCGCCGGCCGCCACCCGGGCGCGCTGCCCGGCATCGTCGGGCCTCATCGACGCGGCGGCCTGCAGTGCGGCGGCGACCTCCGCCAGCACGGCCCGGGCCGGGCCCACCACCAGCCGCACCGGATCGGGGGTGAACAGCACCTGGCTGCCCAGCAGCCCCAGTGCACCACCCACCGCCGCGTCGGTGAGCCGGACGAACGGGGTCTGGGCGGGAGGCAGGGTGAGCAGGAACAGCGCCGAGCCGCCGGCCTGGATCAGGGCCAGCGGCCGGACGTCGAACAGCGCGACCACGGCGAGCGCGGCGAGGACGGCGAGCACCGTCTCCCACGGTCCCGCGCCCAGGTGCAGCGCGGTGACCAGCTGCCCCACCAGCACCCCGACGAAGACGCCGGCGAGCAGGTCGACCGCCTGCCGGGCCCGGCTGCCGACCCCGGCGGCCAGGCAGACGACCGCCGAGCTGGCGGCGAAGACGGGCTGCCCGTGGCCCAGCAGCGACGCCGCGACCCACCAGGCCACCCCGGCCGCACCGGCGCACTGCAGCACCACCGGCAGCGCCCCGCGCCAGCGCGGAGCCACCTGCTGCGGACGGCCGGCGCGGACGGTGTCCCGCAGCAGCGGCGGCGCAGCCCGCCGCGGCCAGGAACCCGCGGAGCCCGACCCCATCGGTCAGCCGGCCAGGAACCGGGTGAGCACCTCGACGAACCGCACCGGCTCGTCGAGGAACAGCGCGTGGCTGCTGTCCTCGAAGAAGGCGGTCTGCGCGCCGGGCACGTGCTCGCCGACCCAGGCCGGCCCGCGCCAGTCGAAGACGGTGTCCTGCCGGGCGACGCAGACCAGGGTCGGCAGGTCCAGCGTGGGCAGCAGGTCGCACCAGTCGCGCCGGGTGTGCTCGGTCATCACCGCGGTGCGCACCCGGGGCGGGCACTTCGCCATCTCGGCCAGCAGCAGCTCCCGCTGGGCGGGCGTGGGCCCGGTGGCCGTGATGGTGTCCAGCTGCTGCGCGTCCTGGCCGGCCGGGTCGGCCTCGACCTGGACGCACAGCCGGGCCAGCGCCGCGTCGTCGAACCACTGGGCGTGGTGCCACGGCCAGTCCAGGCCGATGTACTGCCGCGGCGTCTGCTCGATGAACACCGCCCGGGCCAGCCGGTGGCTGCCGAACAGCTCGTCGTAGCTCCAGGTGACCGGGCAGCCCAGCGACCAGCCGGCGACCGTCACGTCCTGCAGGTCCAGCTGCTCCAGCAGGTCGTGCAGGTCCTTGGCCAGCCGGCAGATGCGGTAGCCGTGCTCGGGCTTGCCGGACTCCCCGTGCCCGCGCAGGTCCACGGTCAGCACCCGGGCGTGCTCGACCAGCCCCGGGACGACACCGTCGAAGAAGCGACCGCTGAACGTCCAGCCGTGCAGCAGCACCACGGGCGGTCCGCTCCCCTGGTCGGTGTGGTGCAGCCGGACGCCGTCCGACGTCGTCACCTCAGGCATCGAGCCCCTCCCCCAGGGTGGCGATCAGCTCGGGGCCGTAGCCGGCGGCCCGCAGCGGGGCGCGGACGTCGGCCGCCAGGTCCGGCAGGTAGCCCAGCAGCACGTCGGCCGGGCCCTCGATCTGCAGCCGGCCGCAGACGGCCGGCAGCAGCAGCGTCTCCGCGCGGCCCAGCGGCTCCGACCACTCCCCCACGGTCACCGCGTCACCGGCGCACCGACGTTGCTCAGCACCACCGCCGTGTCGTACCGGTGCCGCAGCGGAGCCGCGGTGCCGGCGGTCCACCGCTCCAGCGCGAAGTACGGCCCGGCGGTCAGGAAGGTCCGCTGCACGCCGTCGTCGACCTGCAGGGCCAGCCCGGGGCGGAACGACGGCCGGGGGTCGGCGCGCCACTCCTGCACCAGCATGTCCAGGTTGGCCTGCCACTGCGCGTCGTCGATCGGGGAGCCGTCGGTCATGTCCCAGTGCATGGCGTGCTGCTGGATGTCCGAGGTCTGCTCGATCTCGTACACCAGGGTGTCCGGGCCGAACCGGTGCGGCGTGCCGCCGGGCACGTAGATCGTCTGGCCGGCCGAGACCGGCAGCCGGCGCAGGACGGCGTCGAAGTCCTGCGCCTCCAGCGCCCGGCGGAACTCCGCCGCACCCACGCCCTCCTTGGTACCGCACAACGCGGTCGCGCCGGGAGCGGCCTGCAGGACGTGCCAGGCCTCGGTCTTGCCGTTCTGCTGGCCCTCCAGGCGCCGGGCCGCCTCGTCGTCGGCGTGCAGGTGCACCGGCAGGGCGCCGGCGGCGTCGATGAACTTGGTCAGCACCGGGAAGCACGCACCGCGCCAGCCGCGGCCCACCAGCTCGTCCGGGTGCTGCTGGACGAGCTGCCGCAGGGAGGTGCCGGCGAGCTCCCCGGAGGTGACGACCCCGCCGTTGCCGTCGACGTCGCTGACCTCCCAGGTCTCCCCGAGGGCCCAGTCCGGCAGCCCGGCCATGCCCAGCCGGCCGGCGATGGCGTGCCCGCCGAAGACCAGCGGCCGGGGCGGGGCGGTGAGCCGCAGCGGGGGCATGCTCACAGGATCGGCGTCCCGCCGGTGACGGCGATCCGGGCGCCGGAGATGTAGCTGGCCTCGTCGGAGGCGAGCATGGCGAACGGGGGCACCACCTCGACCGGCTGGCCGGGCCGCTTCAGCGGCACCTCCTGGCCGAAGCCCGCCACCTGCTCGGCGGGCGTGGTGGCCGGGATGAGCGGGGTCCAGATCGGCCCCGGCGCCACGCTGTTGGCCCGAATGCCCTTCTCCGCCAGCAGCCCGGCCAGGCTGCCGGCCATGTTGGCGATACCGGCCTCGGTGACGTTGTGCGGCACGGCCGCCCTGGTGAGGTGGAAGAACGCCGACAGGTTGGTCGCCAGCGTCATGTCCCACTCCTCGTCGGAGATGTCCTCCAGCGAGGTGTGGCTGCGCTGGGTCGAGGCGTTGCTGACCAGGACGTCGATCCGGCCGAACTCCTCGACCGCACGGGCGATGACCGCCCGGCAGTGCGCCGGGTCGGCGAGGTCACCGGGCACGAGCGCCGCCTGCCGGCCGGCCTCGGTGACCCAGCGGCGGGTGTCCTCGGCGTCCTCGTGCTCGTCGAGGTAGCCGATGAGCACGTCGGCGCCCTCCCGGGCGCAGGCGATGGCCACCGCCTCGCCGATGCCGCTGTCGGCGCCGGTCACCACGGCCTTCTTGCCGGCGAGGCGGCCGCTGCCGCGGTAGCTCTGCTCGCCGTGGTCGGGCCGGGGGTCCATCGCTGCCTCGGTGCCGGGCGGGGTCTGCTGCTGCTCGGGCATGCTCACGGGAACTCCTGGGACGGGCTGCCGATCCGCTGCCTCGGCTCGGCCGGCTGCACGCTCCCTACCCGGGGTCATCGGGGCGACACGAGGCGGACGGATCAGCCGGCGAGGGCGGCCAGCAGCCGGTCCAGGAACGGCGCCTGGCCCTTCACCAGCTTCTCCCGGGCCTGCTCGACCGGCAGCCACGCCGACCGGTCGATCTCCGGGTACTCCTGCACCCGCCCCGACCGCGGCGGCCACTCCACCTGGAAGGTGTTGCTGCGGGTCGCGGCGGCGTCGAGATCGCCCTCGGCGGCCCAGATGGTGACCAGCTTGCTGCTGGAGGTGCGCAGCTCCCCCAGCTCCAGGAACTCCTCGGCCGGCACCGGGAAGCCCATCTCCTCGGCGAACTCGCGCCGGGCGACGTCCATCAGCGCCTCCCCCGGCAGCGACTCGCCCTTGGGGATCGACCAGGCGCCGGCGTCGCGGCGCGCCCAGTACGGGCCGCCCATGTGCCCGATCAGCACCTCCAGGCCGTCGTCGGCGAACCGGTACAGCAGGATTCCGGCGCTCTTCCTGGCTGGCATCCCCCCAGCGTGCCACGGGTCGGCCGGGGTCATCCGGGTGCGCGCCCGACCGCGGGCGCGTTGACTGCACCGGCCGCGCGGCGCCAGCAACGACCCGCCGGGACGACGTCCGCACGCCGTCCCGGCGGGCCAGGACGAGGAGGGAGAGGACCATGGAGAAGATCAACGGACGCCTCTGCAACTGGGCGTCCATCCTCGAACCCAGCACCCGGGAGCAGGCCGAGCGCACCGCGGCGATGCCCTTCGTGTACCCGCACCTGGCGCTGATGCCCGACGCGCACCTGGGCAAGGGCGCGACGGTCGGCTCGGTCATCCCGACCGAGGGCGCGATCATCCCGGCGGCGGTCGGGGTCGACATCGGCTGCGGGATGATGGCCGTGCGCACCCAGTTCACCGCCGATGACCTGGCGGGGCGTCCGCTCGACGTGCTGCACGGGCGGATCTCGCGCTCGATCCCGCTGTCGGCCGGGGGCCGCAACAGCACGGTCCGGGCCACGGCCGCGGCGCGGGTCGAGGAGCTGCGCGCGCTCCCCGGGGTCGAGCAGGCCGACTCGGCGGTGGGCCACTGGCCGCAGCAGCTGGGCTCGCTCGGCTCGGGCAACCACTTCATCGAGGTGTCGCTGGACGAGGCCGACCGGGTGTGGCTGTTCCTGCACTCCGGCTCCCGGGGCGTGGGCAACAAGCTCGCCCAGCGGCACATCCGGCGGGCCCAGGAGCTGTGCCGCCAGCGGTCCATCCCCCTCGCCGACCCCGACCTGGCCTACCTGGTGGAGGGCGACCCGGAGTTCGACGCCTACATCGAGGCGCTGCGCTGGGCGCAGCGGTTCGCCTTCCTCAACCGCGAGGAGATGATGGACCGGGTCGCCGAGCAGGTGGGCACGTTCCTGAGCGGGCACGGTCTGCACACCGACGTCCAGCGGCTGGAGACGGTCAACTGCCACCACAACTACACCGAGCGGGAGCGGCACTTCGGCCGCGAGGTGTGGCTGACCCGCAAGGGCGCGATCTCGGCGCAGCCCGGGCAGCCGGGACTCATCCCGGGCTCGATGGGGACGGCGTCCTACGTGGTGGCCGGCAAGGGCAACGTGCCCTCGCTGATGTCGGCCCCGCACGGCGCGGGCCGCAACCACTCGCGGAACGCGGCCCGGCGGCTGTTCACCCGGTCCGACCTGGACACCCGGATGTCCGGCATCGCCTGGGGGCGCTCCGACGCGTTCCTCGACGAGCACCCCGGTGCCTACAAGCCGATCGACCAGGTCATGGCCGACGCCGCGGACCTGGTGGAGGTCCGGCACACCCTGCGCCAGGTCGTGAACGCCAAGGGCAGCTGAGGGACCCCGTCCCGGTCGGGCGAGGCCCCGGCGGCACCAGCCGGCGGCCTCAGCCGGCGACGAGGCCCCAGTCGTCGTCGGCGATGTCGTCGGCCCGGCGCTGCGTGAGGTCGCCGACGTCGACCAGGCGGTCGAGCACGTGCGCCTGGCGCTCGCGGGCCAGGTCGGGGTGCACCAGCGGGTCGTAGGCGGTCGGCGCCTGGAAGAGCCCGGCCAGCAGCGAGGCCTGGGCCCAGGTCAGCTCGTCGGGGGCGACGCCGAAGTAGCCCTGCGTCGCCACGGTCAGGCCGTAGAAGCCGTGGCCGTAGTAGCCGTCGTCGAGGTACATCTCGAGCAGCTCGGTCTTGCTGTAGGCACCGTCGAGCTTGAGGGCGAGGACGACGGCCTCGGCCTTCTGCACCGGGCCGTTCTCCCCGTCCAGGTAGAGGTTCTTGGCCAGCTGCTGCGACAGCGTCGACCCGCCCTCGTCGGTGCCGGTGACCAGCCCGCGGAACGAGCGGACGACGCCGGCCGGGCTGACGCCGGGGTTGGTGTAGAAGCTGCTGTCCTCGGTGGCGACGAGCGCCTGCAGCAGCTCCGGCGCCGGCTCGACCGTCAGCGCAGCCGCCTCGTGCCCGGTCAGGACGGCGGTGACCTGCTCCTGGGCGTCGTCGACCGAGGGGGTGGCGACCCAGCCGATGGCGAGGCCGAGCGCGACCAGGGCGAGGAGGGCGACGAGCACCCGGCGGAGTCCGCGGCGCAGGCGACGGGTGCGCTGCGCCGGGGGCCGGCTCACCTCCGGGGTGTCCAGCAGACCTGACGCCATCGACTTCCTCCTCCCGGGCCCCGCACCGCCCCCGACCGGAGGCGCACGTCCAGGATCAGGGCAGCGCACGATCCTGTGATCGCCCTGGAGGGTGACTTCGAGGAACACGGGGTCCACCCCGGGAGGGGCGCCGGTCACCCCGCAGCGGGAGGGACCACGCAGGTCAGCTGCCCGGCCAGGGCTCCTCGGAGCCGATGCCGAGCTCGGTGCCGCACACCCGGTCGGCCGCGACGTCCTGCGGCCGGAAGTAGATCGTCGAGGCGGTGACGTCGTCGCCGAACGCCTGCGGGGTGGTCGCGGCCTCGGGAGACCCCCCGGAGGTGGGCGCCGCCGACGCGATGGAGAAACGCACCACCCGGGTGAACTGGCAGTTGGTCCCCACCGACTCGATGCTGAACTCGATCGGCGGCCGCGCCGTGCCGCGCACGATGTTGTCCAGCCCACCGGCGCCGGTGGACCCCTCGACGAGGTCGATCGTCATGTCGTCGGCCTGGACGTCGGCGGTGTCGTTCTGCGCGTGCACGTGGCCGGAGACGGTCTGCCGGATGCGGTCGGGCAGCACCTCGCGCAGCTCCTCGGCGGCGACCGGCTCGTGGATGGCGAACACGTCGATCGGGGCGCCCGCCGCGATGTCGGTGTCCGGCCCCGCCGACGACGCAGCACCGGAGGACGGCGGCGCGGCAGAGGACGACACGGCGGAGGAGGATGCAGCAGCCGGGGACGACGGTGCGGCCGACGATGCCGGCGGGGCCGAGGACGTGGTCGCCGCGGCGTCCTCGCTCGCCGGCCCCACCGCCCCGCGCACCGTCTCCCGCTGCAGCGGGTCGACCACCGCGGGGTCGTCGGCACCGTAGGCACCGGAAGCTCCGTAGACCCGGGGGTCCGACAGCCCGGCGATGGTCAGCCCGTAGGCCTGCACCACCCCGGCGGTGACCCGGTAGCCACCGCCGCCCAGCGTGGTCTTGGTGCCCAGCACGGTGACCCCGGGGATGCCGGCCATCACCTGCAGCGTCGCCGGCGAGTCGTGGTTGCCGGCGATCCACAGCATCGGGGTGTCGGCGGTGACCGCCCGGACGGCGTCCAGGAAGGTCGGGGTCAGCTCGGCCGCGGTGCCGAACTCGCTCTCGTCCCCGGCGTTGATGATCAGGTCGACGTCGTAGTTGGCCGCGTACCGACCCACCAGCGGGTAGTTCGCGGCCAGGTGCATGTCGGAGATCGTCATGATCCGCAGCGCCGTGTCCGGGGCCTGGTCGTCCCCGATCTGCGCCTGCAGCGCCGCCTGGATGCCGACGACCGAGCCGAGCACGTCGAATGCCTTGGACTGCTGGGAGTAGTAGGCGCTCAGCTCGCTGGGGAACAGCTGGGCGGCGGCCAGCGTGCCGGTGAGCTCGGACTCCCGCGCCCAGTTCGGGTTGTAGCTGAGCGCCCCGTAGCCGGCCACGCCCAGCGTGACGAGGACGGCCGCGCCGGCCTGGACCGCCCGGCGGCGCAGCTCGTGCGGCCGGCGCGGCCGCTCCTGCAGGTAGCGGATCGACATGTTCACCGCCGCGGCGATGGCCAGGCCGAGGGCCAGGCCGAGGAGGACCTCCGCGACCAGCCAGGTCACGATCCTGGGTACCTGGTCGGTGAAGTCGGCCTGCAACCGCTGCACGAAGCTCGCCAGGTCGTCGCCGGCCAGCTTGGTCAGCGCGAGGACGTCGACGTTCTCGGGCTCGATGTGCACCCCGAACGGCACGCCGCTGACCGTGGGGAACTCCCAGCTGCCCAGCGTGGTGTCCGCGCTCAGGCCCGGCCGGCTGAACAGCGTGCCCTGCACCTCGAACGGCACGCCCTGCACGACCGCGTGGTACGGGAACGCCTGCAGCGCCGCGACCGCGCAGAGCAGCGGCAGCGCGATCCGCAGCAGCCAGCGCAGGAGGGAGCGGAGCGCCGCGGCGGCCAGGTCCCCGGCCCGCCGGGCCACCTGCTCGGCGCGTTGCCGCCGGGTCGGGGGGAACGGCAGGGGCAGCTGTTCGACGTCGTCCCCGTTGTGCGCCATCGCGATCATCATGCCGCGCCGGGTGGGCGGCCGCGCGGGGTACCGGGGTGGTCCCGGCGGCATCTGCCCCACCCGGAGCCGCTCCTCCGGGGGATCGCGGATCCGCCGGAGGAGGTCCCGGGGCGATCCGTGGGACGCTGGTAGGTGACCGACGACGACGCACTCGCCGACTCGTCACCGACGAACGGGGCTCCCTTGGCACTGATCACCTGCCCCACCTGCGATTCCGAGGACATCAACGGCACGCCGCAGCCGGACAGCCGGCTGCTGATCCACTGCAACGACTGCGGCAACGAGTGGCTGCGCGGTGAGGCCCGGCGCGACCCGGCCCGCCCCGCCGTCCAGACGTCGGAGTCCTTGCGCGCGACGTTCCCGACCGCCGCCGACGTGCGCCCGGACGTGCGGGAGCGGGTGATGCTGCTGACGTCGGAGTTCCTGCTGGAGCGGCCCGAGCCCGACCCCGACGTCGTCCCCTACCGGGAGCGCTACGCCGCGCTGTTCACCCGCGAGGGCCTGCCGTCGGCCACGTCCGAGCAGCTGCTGCACTTCGCGAACTCCACCACCGTCGCGGACCCGGGCAACATCTCCGGGTTCAACCGGGCGTGGAAGACCGCCGGCCCGGACAAGGCCGCCACCCAGGTGCGCGCCACCATCGAGTACCTCCTGTTCGGCCCGGAGAGCCTCAAGCTCGAGGACCGGATGACCCACCTGGTCGACGGCACCAAGAAGGGGCTGGGCTTCCCCTCCTTCAAGGAGTCGCTGCTGACCAAGGTGCTGTGCGTGGTCTCCCCCGAGCGCTTCCTGCCGATCGTGAAGTACACCGCGGCGGCCGGCGGCAAGAAGGAGCTCGTCAAGGCCGTCTTCGAGCTGGACCTCCCCCCGGTGGAGAAGTCGGCGTGGACGGTCGGGCGGCTGGCGGTCTGGAGCAACGACCTGCTGCGGTCGCTGGTCGGAAACGAGCTGCCCGACCTGCAGGAGGCCGCCCGGTTCCTGCAGTGGGCGAAGGCCCAGCCGGTGCTGTCCCGCAGCTGACGGTCCGACGACGAACGCCCCGCCCCGGTCACCCGGGAGCGGGGCGTTCGTCGTCCGTGCTGTTCGTCCTGCCGTGCCGCGGCGGTCAGTTCCCGCTGTAGGCGCTGACACCGAAGTGCTGGTCGCCGTTGTCGTCCTCCTGGACGAGCACGGTGGCGGCCTGGCCGCCCACGATGACCGCGCAGGTGTCGCCGGCGCACTCGATGCTCTCGACCGCGAGGTTCTGACCCGCCAGGAAGGTCGTCACGGCGGCCTCGGTGTCGCCGTTCGCGTCGTCCCGCTGGTTGCGGTAGAGGACGACCGCGGCGATGGCCAGGGCGGCCACGATGACCACCAGCAGCGCCGCGATCAGCGCGTTGGTGTTGCGGGCGACCCAGCCCGGCTCGCCCGAGCCGCCGCCATCGGTGCTGCCGTCGCCGATCCCGCCCTGGCTGGTCGTGCCCTGGCCGGTGGCGTCGGGGAAGGCCGTGCCGTCGGGGAAGGCCGTGCCGTCGGTGCCGCGGGCCGGCGTGCCGTCCGGGGTGCCCACGGACGTGGCGCCGGCTGCCGGGCTGTGCGGGAGGGGCCCGGTCGCGCCGTGCTCGGTGGGGTGGGTGCTGCCGTCGGTGCTCATCGGGTGCGTGCCTCGCTCGGGAGTGGTCGGACGCCGCGTGGTCCGCGGCTGGGTCGTCTGGTGCTGCGTCGTCTGGTGCTGGGACGTCCGGTGCTGGGACGTCTGGTGCTGGGACGTCTGGTGCCGGGTCGTCCACGTGCTGGCGGGGGCGCACCGCGGGCGGCAGGCACCGGCGGGCTCGACACTGCCACAACGGTGCCACGTCCCGGCCCCGGCTCCCCGGCCGGCGACCGGGTGCACCGGGCCCCGGGCTACCCGGGGACCGTGCCGGTGGCCGTGCGGGCGCGGGGCGCCACGCCCCCGGTGTGCGCGGCGAACCAGGCGACGACCTCCTCGCCGGCGGCCGCGCCGGTGCTGGTCAGCGCGTCGACCCAGGGCGCGGACCAGCCGCTGGCGGCGATCTCGCCGTGCCCGGGGTGCACCCCCCGGTCGGCGGCGGCGAGCAGGTCGACGTCCAGCAGCGAGTCACCCGCGGCCAGGACGACGTCGGCGCCGACCCGCCGGGCCACCTCGAGCGCCGCCGCGGACTTCCGCAGCGGCTGCGGCACCAGGTAGACCTTGCGGCCCTGCAGCGACACCGACCAGCCGCCGGCGCCGGCCCAGGCGGTCAGCCGCTCGATCGCGCCGGCGGGCACGGCCGGCCGGTCGACGACCACGTAGCAGAACAGGTCGGCCGCGACCCGGGGCTGCCCGGCCCACTCCGGGCGGCAGCAGGCGGTCAGCTCGGCGAGGGCCGCGGCCAGCGGCGCCACCCCGGCGACCTCCCGCGCCACCCGGGCGGCCCACGCGGGGTCGAGGACGCCGTCGACCAGCAGCACCCCGCCGTTCGCGGCGATGGCGTACCGGGGCGGCGGGCCGGGCAGCCGCACCCGGGCCAGCTGCGCCGGGGTGCGGGTGGTGACCGGGACGACGACCTGCGCCCCGGCGAGCTCGGCCAGCCCGGCGGCGGCTGCACGGGTCATGAAGGAGATGTCCCGGTCCTGGTACCGCTCGACGGCGACCAGCCCGGCGGTGCCCGGTCCGTCGGGGTCGGCGACCAGTCCCCCGGAGGGCGCGGCGGCCGCGGAGTAGATGAGCGTGCGGTCGAGGTCGCTGGCGATGAGCGTGCGGGTCACGGCTGTCTCCCGACGGGGCGGATCAGACCGACGCAGGCGTAGGCCATCTCGTCGACCAGCTCGACCGCGACCCCGCGCTGCTCGGCGAGCAGCAGCACGTGGGCGAGATCGGGCACGGCGTCCCGGCGGACGAGCACCTTCTCCGGCACCCGGCGCAGCAGCACCCGGGTGGTCTCCCCCACGCCGGGCTTGACCAGGTTGAGGTCGGCCACGCCGTGCTCGGCGGCCAGCCGCTGCACGGTCGCCCAGCCCGACCAGGTCGGCGTGCGGTCGGCGGCCCGCAGCGCCGGCAGGTCGGCGGCCACCTGGCCCGCAACCGCGGCGAACCGGTCGCTGACGGTGTCCAGGAACCGGCCCGAGACGTCGGCCGGCGCCAGGTCGGCGTAGAACTTCGCGCCGTGGAACTGGCCGGGGGCGATCAACCGGTCGGTGAGCACGGTGCGCGAGACCAGCCCGGACACCGTGGAGTTCAGGCACGCCGAGGCGATGAGGAAGTCCCGCCGGGTGCCGAACGTGGGCGCGCAGGAGCCGGGGTCGGCGAGCACCGCGAGGTCGGGGAGGAAGCCCCGCCCGGCCGGCAGCGCGGCGTTGGCCCGCTCGACCGAGCCGGCCAGCTCGCGGGTGATCGCGCCCTTGCCGGTCCAGCCGTCGACGAACACCACGTCCCGCGGGTCGTGCGTCGCGGCCAGGTACGCCAGGGCGACCTGGTCGATGCCGCGCCCGCGCAGGATCGAGATCGCCGCGTGCGGCAGGTCCAGGCCGTGGGCGGCCCGGGCCCAGCGGCGCATCAGGATGCCCACCGGGGTGCCGGCGCGGGCGAGGGACACCAGCACCGGCGGCCGCGCCCGCTCGGCGAGCACCAGCTCGGTGACCAGCCCGACGGCGTGCGCGAGCGTGCCGGCCGAGGCGGTGAGCGCCTGGTCGAACAGCTGCTGGTACGCAGGCCCCGGCTGGTACTCGACCGGCAGCGACTCCGAGTAGTGCGCCGTCCCCGACTGGACCGCCTCCTCCCGCTCCTCGACCGGCGCCTCCAGGTCGGCCCCGGAGAGGTCGGTGAGCAGCCAGCTGACCTCCTCGGCCCGGTAGGAGCCGAACAGCGGGCCGTGCAGCGGGGCCGGCAGCGCGCCGGTCACCGGGCGCCCGGGCGGTGGCTCGGCACGGTGAGCACGGTGACCGGCCCGGCGACGACGGCGGCCAGCCCGGCCCGCAGCTCGGCGTCGCGGCCCGTGCTCGCGTCGTCGACCACCAGCAGCGCCGCGTCGAACGGCGCGCTGCCGGCGGCCGGCGCGACGTTGTAGGCGAACCGCGGCCCCGGGCCGTCGGCGGGGTCGTCGGAGGCGGGGAAGGTCAGCGCGGTGCGGATCGCGCACCCGGGCTCGTCGACCGAGACCACCGGCGAGCGGGTCGTGCTGGAGAACAGCACCTGCACGCCGTTCCCGGCCAGCAGCGCGGCGAGCTCGGCGGCCAGCCGGGTGGGCAGGTACATGAGCTCCTCGGTGCCGAGCACCAGCAGCCGCTCCCCCGCCGTCCGGGGCAGGCCGGGCAGCAGCTGCCGGGCGACGGCGGCCACCGCGGCGTCGAAGGCGGGCCGCTCGGCGTCGGGGAAGCCGTGCCGCCCGCCGTCCCGGACGCCGGCGGGCCAGCCCGTCGCCGTCGCGACCGGGCTCTGCCGGGACGCGCCGGCGACCGGCGGCCGGCCGTGCCGCTGGACCAGCGCACCGCCGCGGGCCAGGGCGTCGGCGGGCAGCGCGACCTCCCCGGTGACCAGCGCGACCACCTCGACCTGCACGCCGGTGCGGTCGGCGAACGCGGCCAGCGCCGCGCGGTCGGCCGCCGAGCGGAGGTCGACCAGCGTGGCGACCAGGTACCGCTCCCGCGGGGCGACCGCCTGGAGGGCGCGGACGGTGTCCCTCACCGTCGCGCCGGTGGACAGCTCGTCGTCGACCAGCACCAGCGGGCGGGGGCCGGCCAGCAGCCCGGCGTCCTCGGGCAGCAGCAGGTGGCTGGTGGCGTGCGAGTGCGACTCCTCGAACGCCCCGACCGGGGTCACCCCGGGCACCGGCCGGCGGGTGGAGTGCAGGTAGGGCGCGCGCAGCTGGTCGGCCACGGAGTGCCCCAGGCCGGTGGCCGTCTCGGCGTAGCCGAGGACCAGCGCGTCCCCGGCCCGGGTGGCCCGGTGGGCGTCGACGGCGGCCAGCAGCCGGGACGACGCCGTGCCGTCGGCACCGCGCAGCGCGGCGGCGACCAGCGCGCCGCCGTCGCCTGCGATGCCGCTGGGCACACCGGTGAGCCGGTCGGCGACGAGGGCACCGAGCAGCCGGCCGGCGCCGTGCACCAGCCGCGGGTCGGTCGGCACGTGCTTGCCCAGCACCCGGCTGACCAGCAGGTGCGCCCGGCGCGGGTTGCGGCGCAGCGCCAGGCCGACGAGGTCCTCCGCGACCAGGCCGCCGACGCCGGCGGTGGTGGTGAGCCGGGCGTCGAGCCGGTCGGCGGTCCACTGCCCGCTCCAGACCGTCACAGGGCAGCACCCAGCAGGTCGACGAAGGACGTCGTCGGGTGCGCGACGCCGAAGACCGCGGCCCGCCGCAGCGTCTGCAGCGCCCAGGCGGTGTGCGGCTTGGACTCGTTCATCTTGTTGCCGAACGCCGACGCGGCCACCCCGCCGCCGGCGCCGGTGCCGAGGACGGCGACGGCGTCGCTGTGCTCCTCGTGCGTCACGACCGACAGCGCGTGCACCGCGGCCACGTGCGAGGGGTGGATGACCGTCTTGCCGGTCAGCCCGTTGGCCCGGTCGAGGACCACCTCCCGGATCAAGCCGTCGAGGTCGCGGCGGATGAGCTCGGTGCGCAGCGCACGCTCCTGGTGCTCGTCGAAGGGCGTCTGCCGCAGCTGGGGCTTGAAGAGCCGTTCCGGGCTGGAGAAGTACTCCCAGACCGCGCCGGTGACCACGTGGCCGGTGCCGTCGGCGCGGCCCAGGACGTTGACGATGTCGGCGATGGTGTCGGCCAGCACCCGCACGTCGTAGACGGTGAGCTCGCGGCTGCGCCGCAGGCCGTAGGCCGCCGACAGGTCGGTGGCGCCGATCCGCACGGCGAGCACGTGCTCCCGGTGGGCGGCGAGCAGGTCGCGGATGCCCAGCAGCGCCGCCGTCCGGGTCTCGACGTGGGCGATCTCCGGCGACTCGAGCACCGGCATCACCCGCAGCAGCCGGCCGGTGCGCTCGCTGGCCGCGACCACCTCGGCGAGGAACGCCGGCCCCGTGCGGGGGGTGAACTTCGGCAGCACGAAGCCGGTCAGCACGCCGAGGTCGCTGCCCAGCCCGGCCACGACCGCCGGGATCTGCTCGGGCGAGCGCACCCGGATGAACACCAGCGGGCCGTCGGGCCCGGTCGCGGCGAGCCGGTGCAGCTGGGCGACGACGTTCTGCTCCGCCGCGGGGACGTCGGCGTCGGCGATCGCGTCCTCCAGGCAGAGCACCGCGCTGAGCACGCCGGCGGCCCGGTTGCGGGCGACGTCCGCCGCCAGCGCGGGCCGGGTGGCCGGGCTGTAGAGCGTCGCGCCCAGGGCCAGGCCGAGCACGGCCGGGTCGTCGGCGGCGGTGAAGGGCCGGGGCGGCAGGGCGAACAGCCGCGCCTCGTCCGCGCCGGTCAGGTTGTCGAAGTGGCGCATGAGGACCTCGGGAGGGAGACCACCGGTTGCTGGGTGGTGCGGGTCGGGCGGGCGGGTCGACGCGGGTGCTGCTCAGGCCGGGGCGCGGCCTCCCCGCGGGTGTGCTCTGCGGTTCACCGGACGGGGGTCGCCCCGTCGGCCCAGGTGATCCGGTCGTAGCCGAAGGCCGCCGCGACCTCGCGGACGGCGCCGGTCAGCAGCTCGCCCTCGGCGCGCAGCACGAACTCCCCGGCGATCGCGTACAGCGACAGGGCCGCGACGCACCCGGCGTGCCGCCCCAGGTCCAGCGGCACCTCGACCCGCGCCCCGCCGAACGTGCTGACCCGCAGCGTGCCGCCCCAGTCGAGCTCGCGCCCGGACTCGGAGAACGCGTAGACCAGCAGCCGGCGCAGCGACCGCGACTGCCGCAGGTCGATCCTCAGCTCCTCGTAGGCCCCGCGCGCCCCGGTGACCACCGGACGGCGGGAGTCCGGCGGTGCGCTGCTGATGCCGGTGGCCAGCTGCACGATGCCCGACGTGCCGTCGGCGAGCGCGTACAGCGCACCGATCCGGACGTCGCCGACCGCCGCCGAGACGATCGCCTCCACGGTGAGCGTGCCGACCCCGGACTGCACCCGGGTCAGGGTCACCGTGGGGTCCCGCCGGGTGAGGATCGCCCGGCTGCCCGGCGCGAGCCGGGGCACCGCGCGGCTGGCCCGCGGCGCGGTCGCAGCCGGCGCCCGCACCGGGGCCGGGGCCGGGGCCGGCGGGCTCACCGGGGCGGAGCCGAGGTCCAGCGGGTTCGACAGGTCCAGCGAGGCCGACGGCCGAGCGCCGGCGACCGGCGCCGGCGCGGGTGCGGCAGCCGGACCCGAGAGGTCCAGCGGCGAGGACAGGTCCGGCGACGGCGCCGGGCGGGCCGGTGACGGCTCCGACAGGTCCAGCCCGGACGCCGACGACCCGGACGGCGGCGGCCCGGACAGGTCGAGCCCGCTCGACCGGGCGGGTTCCGGCGCAGGCGTGGCCGCGGGCCGGGGCGGCTCGGGCGCCGGTGCGGTTCCCGGGACCGGTCGCAGGGTGCGGTGCCGCAGCCAGCCCAGGTCCGGGCGCGGCGGCGCGGACGCCGGCGGCTGGCCGATCACGGCCGGGCCCCGGTCACAGCGGCAGCCCGTAGTCGGCGGCGATCCCGGCGATCCCGCTGGTGTAGCCCGCGCCCAGCACCCGGAACTTCCAGTCGCGCTGGTGCCGGTACACCTCGCCGAGCACCAGCGCGGTCTCCCCCGACAGCACGCTCGCCAGGTTCTCCGAGCGCACCAGCTCACGGCTGCCCGGCGCCTCCCGCACGACCACGGTCAGCTCGCGCAGCTGGCCGAGCGTGCGCCGCTGCGCCGTCCCGTCGTTGAGGTACAGCACGACGACCAGCCGGTTCACCTCGGCCGGGACGGCGGCCAGGTCGATCTCCACCTGCTCGTCGTCACCGGCCAGCGCGGTCTCCAGCTGGGCGACCGACTCCTCCGGGGACGTGAGCTGGTTGAAGAACACGAAGTGCTCGGGCGAGAGCGCCGTGCTGGCGGCGTCGCACAGCACGGTGCCCAGCACCAGGTTGTCCTGCAGCAGGCGCTCGGCCCCGGCGTTCCAGGAGACCCCGACGAGGATCCGGGTCAGCCCCGGGATCTCCCGGGTCAGCGCCACGTTGGCGCCGCGGACCATCGCCGGCATCAGGACTCCTTCACAGGTCGAGCGCGCACAGGTCGCCGCTCACAGGTCGAGGTCGGATCGGGCGAACTTGGTGCGCAGGAAGCTGCCCTGGGTCATCAGGGCGTCGACGTCGGAGTGCGCGGCGGCGTCCCGGACGGCGAGCGCGGAGGTCTCCAGGGCGTCGAGCTGCTCCAGCAGCGACTCCGCCGGGGTGCGGCCGCTGGCTCGCGGGGTGTGGACCAGGGCCTCGTCGACGGCCAGGTAGCTGCGCACCGTGGTGGGCAGGTAGTCCGTGGCCGTGGCCCGCACCGAGATCACCGCGTAGACGTCCAGCGGGCGCACCCCGGCGCCGTCGACGACCTCGCGGAGCGCGTCGGTGGTCCGCCGCGCGGCGACCACGGCGGGCAGCGGCAGCCGGCCGGCGGAGGAGTTGACCAGCCGGTCCACCGACGTGATCGCCGCCCGCAGCGCCGCCGGGCTGTCCTCGGGCTCGGGGTCGAGGGCAGCGACGACGCGGGCAGCGGCCTCAGGCCGCTTGAACCACGCCACCGCTGCCCCTCCCCCCGCTCCCCGTGCCGGACAGCCCGCTCACCCGCCGGCGATCTCGTTCCGGCGGGTGCGTTCCAGGTAGGGCTGCGCCCGCTGGATCTGGCCCTCCAGCGCCTGCACGGTCTGCGCCATGGAGTCGACGGCCTGGGCGCGGAAGGTGTCGACGGCGTCCATCGTGGCGAACACGTTGTCGAAGGCCGCCTGCAGCTTGGCCACGTCGATGGTCGCCGACGCCGCCTGCTGGTTGATCGCCCCGCCCTGGATGCGCAGCTGCTCCGAGGTGGACTCGATGAGGTTCGACGTCACCGTGTTCAGCGCGTTGATCTGGTCGAGCACCAGCTTCTGCCGGCTCAGCGCCTGCGACACGATGACCGCGGTGCGCAGTGCGGCGATCGTGGTGGTCTGCGCCCGGTCGACGCCGCGGATCAGCTCGAGGTTGTTGCGCCGGATGAGGTCCAGGGCCATGTAGCCCTGCACCGCGACCGCCAGCTGGGTCTGGATGTCCTGCCGGCGCTGGCGCACCGGGAACAGCGCGTCGGACCGCACGGTGTTCGCGTCCTCGGTGCGGCCGGCGGCCTCCAGCTCGGCGACCCGCTGCTCGAGCGCGGCGTCGAGGGCGGCGGCGAGCTCGTTGTACTCCCGCAGCGTGCCCATCAGCGCCCACATGTTGGTCTTCTCGGTCTCGATGGACGCGTTGTCCTTGCGGAGCTCGTCCTGCCCGGAGTCCAGCGCCTTGATGATCGAGTCCAGGTGCGACTGCGCCGAGGCGTACTTGGCGAAGTAGCGGTCGACCTTGTCACCACCGGGGATCCACTTGAGCACCTTCTTGACCCCGGTCAGGTCGGCCCGGTTGGGGTCCAGGTCGGTGACGGTGGTGCGCAGGTCGACCAGGGTGTTGGAGACGCGGGTCTGGGCGTCGACGGCCTTCCCGCCCCTGCCCGTCGCCGCGGCCGGGCGCTCCAGCATGCGGTTGGACACCGCCGCCGAGGAGCGCATCTCCTTGTCGCCCATGGTGGTGATCGAGGCGACCTTCTCGGCGAACGCCGGCGACCTGGAGTCCAGCGAGACCAGGTCGGCGACGAAGGCGTCCGCGCGGCTGCGCAGCTGCACCGCCTTGGCGTCCTCGATCGGGACGGCGCCGACGGCCGCCTCCGGGGCGACGACGACGACCGGGGCCGGCGGGGCGAGCACCAGCGCGCCCGCCGCCGGCGCGGCCGACGGGCTCGCCGTCGGGGTGGCCGACGACGCGCTGAGGTCCAGTTCGGACACGGGGTTCCTCCTGGTCGGATCGGTCGGGCGGACTGTCGGTCGGTCGGGCTACAGCGCGCTGGAGACGGCGGGCATCAGGTCGCGGAACGTGCGCCCGGACGCCGGGACGCCGAGCGCGGTCATCGACCAGCCGGCGCCGTCCCGGGTCACCCGGGCCATGATCTGCGCGTTGTGCGAGCCGGAGCCGGTGAGCTCGTAGCGGGCGATCTCGGTCTCGGTGGTCTCGTCGATGAGCCGGCAGAAGGCGTTGGCGATCGAGGAGAAGTCCTGGCCGGTGAAGGAGTTCACCGTGAACACCACGTTGGTCACCGAGGCCGGCACGCGGGACAGGTCGACCTGGATCGACTCGTCGTCGCCGTCGCCGGCACCGGTGCGGTTGTCACCGGTGTGCAGGACCGAGCCGTCGGAGCTGCGCAGCTGCTGGAACCAGACCTGGTCGACGAGGTTGCCGCCGGCGTCGAGGAGCAGCGCGGAGGCGTCGAGGTCGACCGACTGGGCCTTCCCGCCGCCGAAGAAGCCCTTCTTCTTGACCGCGTCCCAGCCCAGGCCCATGCGGACCCGGGTCAGCGAGCCGCCGTCCCGCTTGGACAGGCTGACCTTCTGGCCCTTGCTCAGGTTGACGCTCATCGGTGCCACTCCTCTGTGGTTGTCCAGTGCATGTGGAGGTCCGGCCGGTCAGACGTACGGCGGGGCGTCCCGGGTTCCCGGTGCGCTCACTTGCGGCCCACGCCCCAGCGGATGCCCCAGTCGTAGGCCGCGTCGAGCTGGGCCTGGGTACCGTCGACGTAGCGGACCTCCCGGCGTACCGCGAGGTCGCCGCCGGTCGGGGTGAGCAGCGCGATCGCGCAGGTCCGCGCGCCGTCGCGGGGCTCGTCGAGGTGCACCTCGATCGAGGGCCCGGACGCCGGGGTGAGGGTGACCAGGCCGTCGGCGGCGGCCCAGTTGGCCGAGCCCTGGTAGATGTAGGCGAAGACCAGCACGCGCGTGATGGCCGCGGCCTGGCCCAGGTCGACGTGCAGGTTCTCCCCCGCCGAGTTGCTGCCCGACCGGTCGTCGCCGTCGAGCCAGATGGTCGGTGAGGACGCACCCGGTGCGGTGACGGAGAAGGCGTTGCCCAGCGCCTGGACGACGCCCTTGCGCCCGCCGGTGAACTCGTAGAGGCAGCCGAGGTCCAGGTCGACGTCCGGCTCGCGCTTGCGCAGGAATCCGCCGCTGCTGGGGCGGGAGGTCCAGTTCAGGTTGACCCGCAGGACCCCGCCACCGCCGGTGGACTTCGTGAGCGACACCGTGGGTGCCGCCTTGGTCAGCGTGACCTTCCCCGGCGTCGCCGGAGGGGCGGCCGCCGGCGCGGGGGCCTGCTCGCGGGGCTTCTTGGTGTAGTCGATCGGCACCTCAGGCTCCCTTCCGTGTGCGGGGCACCGGTGCGCCGCGCGTGCAGCCAACCACGTTCAGCCGACCCTGCTCATCCGACGTTGACGCCGAACTCCGTGGCGATGCCGGCCAGGCCGGAGGTGTAGCCCTGCCCGACCGCGCGGAACTTCCACTCCGCACCCCGCCGGTAGACCTCGCCGAAGATCATCGCCGTCTCGGTGGAGGCGTCCTCCGACAGGTCGTAGCGGGCGAGCTCCGCGCCGTCGTCGGCGTTCACCACCCGGATGTAGGCGTTGCGGACCTGGCCGAAGGACTGCCGGCGGGCCTCGGCGTCGTAGATCGACACCGCGAAGACGATCTTGTCGACTCCGGCGGGCACGGTGGCCAGGCCGACCCGGATCGCCTCGTCGTCGCCGTCCCCGAGGCCGGTGGTGTTGTCGCCGGTGTGCTCGACCGAGCCGTCGGGCGAGGTCAGGTTGTTGAAGAAGACGAAGTGCTCGTCGGAGAGCACCTTGCCCACGCCGTCGACCAGCAGCGCGGAGGCGTCGAGGTCGAACGCCGAGCCGGACGTCGTCCGGGCGTCCCAGCCGAGGCCGACCACGGCGGCGGTGAGGCCGAGGGCCTCCTTGGTCAGCGAGACGTTGCCGCCCTTGGCGAGGCTGACGCCCATGTCGAGCTCCTTCTCTCTCTCCCACCCGGGGGAGCCGGCGGCGGCTGCCCGCCGCCGGCCGGAGGTCAGACGTTGATGCCGAAGTCGCGGGCGATGCCGCCCAGGCCGGCCGAGTAGCCCTGGCCCACGGCGCGGAACTTCCAGTCGGCACCGTTGCGGTAGAGCTCGCCGAAGACCATGGCGGTCTCGGTGGAGGCGTCCTCGGAGAGGTCGTAGCGGGCGATCTCGCGGTTGTCGGCGGCGTTGACCACCCGGATGAAGGCGTTGCGCACCTGCCCGAAGCTCTGCCCGCGCTCGTCGGCCTCGTAGACCGAGACCGGGAAGACGACGCGGTCCAGGGTGGCCGGGGCGCCGGCGAGGTCGACCTTGATCTGCTCGTCGTCGCCGCCGCCCTCACCGGTGAGGTTGTCGCCGGTGTGCTCGATGGCGCCGTCAGGGCTGCGCAGGTTGTTGAAGAACACGAAGTACTCGTCGGCCGGGGCCTTGCCGTCGGCGGCCAGGCCGATCGCGGAGGCGTCGAGGTCGAAGGGCTTGCCGTCGGTCGTGCGGGCGTCCCAGCCCAGGCCGACGATCACCGTCTTCAGCCCGGGGGCCTCCTTGGTCAGTGAGACGTTCCCGCCCTTGCTGAGGCTGACTGCCACCTGGATCTCCTCTGATCGGTTCCGTGGGCCGCTCGGACACCTGCCGGCCCGGCTCTCTCCGCCTCGATAGTAGGCAGCACGGCTGTACGGGAGCTGGGCGTTCACCCATCCCGGGCGGGAGCCGGCGTGCTCAGCGCAGCTGGATGCATGATCGTGAACAGACCATCACTGTACGTTTCCGGCGCGCGATGACCAGCAAACGCGTTGTTTCACCTTCGCGGCCCCGGTCCAGCGGGTCGGCGGCGACCGGGCCGGGCGCCGCCCAGGTCAGTGACGGCGATTCCCGACCACGGCGCGCCGTGGTCGGGAATCGAGGTCCGCTGGCCCTTCGGCAGCGCTGTGCGATCACCGGGCGGGCGCCGTACGGTGCCGACACCCGCCGCGTTCCACCAGTCGCCGACCACGGCGACGAGCCGGCGGGGACCGCCGAACCGGGCGGCCGCCGTGACCCGGCGGCAGCACGCCCGGGCCGGGGACCCATCGCAGTTCTGGGGTGAAGCGCCACCGGCACGCACGTGCCGCAGCGCCGGGCGAGTTCCCCGCCCGAACCCGTCAGCTAACTCGGTAGGCGGTTGCGGAGAACCAGGAGAAACGTCGTCCGTGACGACCATGCGCACTGCCACGTCCCGCCGCTCCACCCGCGGGGCGGCTCTCGCCCTGCTCACCGGCGCGGGCCTTCTGCTCACCCCCGTCGCCGCCCAGGCGTCCGCTCCGCCCGGCGCACCGTCGGCGTCGGCCCCCAGCCAGGTCGTCGCACCGAACTGGGCCGCGCAGAAGATCGTCGACACCGCGCTCGCCCTGCAGGGCACCCCCTACGCCTGGGGCGGGTCCAGCCCCCAGGGCTTCGACTGCTCCGGGCTCGTCCAGTACGCCGCCGCGTCCGCCGGCATCACGGTGCCGCGCACGTCGGGCGCGCAGGCGACCGTGGGCACGCCCGTCTCCCGGGCCGACCTGCAGCCCGGTGACCTGGTGTTCTTCTACAACCCGGTCGGCCACGTGGGCATCTACATCGGCGAGGGCAAGATGGTGCACGCGCCGACCTTCGGTGACGTCGTGCGGATCGTCGACGTCGACCTCATGTGGGGCTACAACTCCGCCCGCCGCATCGCCTGACCCCGCTTGATGGAGTCCCAGCGCTCGGATCTCGTAGCGCTGGGACTCCATCAGCGCCGGGTCAGCCGGCCCAGCGGGGGTCGGGCCGGAGCCGCGGGTTGAGCAGGTGCGCGACCAGCGCCGTCCAGCCGGTCTGGTGGGTGGCGCCCAGGCCCTCGCCGGTGTCGCCGTCGAAGAACTCGCTGAACGTCGGGTGCTCGCGCCACAGCGGTGAGTCGCTGGACTCGATCCGGTCACCGTCGGCCGGGCGCTTGCCGTCGACGGGGCGGAACAGCCGGGTGAGGCTCGAGTCGATCAGGTCCGCGGCGTCGACCAGCGTGCAGCGGTTGCCCGACCCGGTGGGGATCTCCAGGGTGAACGTGTCGCCGTAGTGCCGGCCCAGCGTGCGCAGCTTGTCCGCCAACAGCACGTTGACCGGGAACCAGACCGGCCCGCGCCAGTTGGAGTTGCCGCCGAACAGCCCGGTGCGCGACTCCCCCGGCTCGTACTCGATCGAGGCGTCGCGGCCGCCGACCTTGGCGATCACCTGCCCGGTCGACTTCGACAGCGAGCGGATGCCGAACGGGGACAGGAACTCCTCGGTGTCGAACATCCGCTGCAGGATCCGGGCGAGGCGGTCCTTGTCCACCAGCGACAGCAGGATCTTGCGGCCCTCGACGGCCGACCGGCTGCGCAGCGGGCCCATCAGCTGCGGACGGCGCTTCTGCAGCCAGCGCACCCGCTCGGCCACGTCGGGCACCTGCGTGCTCACCCACGCCGGGATGTCGGTGGCCCCGAGGATCGGCAGCAGCCCGACCATCGACCGGACCTGCAGCGGCTCGGCCGTGCCGTCCGGGGCGACCAGGACGTCGTAGAAGAACCCGTCGTCCTCGTGCCACAGCTTCACCTCCTGCGACCCGAAGGCGTTCATCGCCTCGGCGATCGCGAGGAAGTGCTCGAAGAACTTGGTGGCCACGCCGTCCCAGGCCTGGTTGCCGCGGGACAGCTCCAGGGCGATCTTGAGCATCTGCTGGCAGTAGAACGCCATCCAGCTGGTCGCGTCGGACTGCTCCAGCCGGTAGCCCGGCGGCAGCGGGGCGGACCGGTCGAACAGCGCGATGTTGTCCATCCCGAGGAACCCGCCCTCGAAGACGTTGGACCCGTCGGCGTCCTTGCGGTTGACCCACCAGGAGAAGTTCAGCAGCAGCTTGGTGAACACCCGGATGAGGAACGCCCGGTCGCGGTAGCCGTCGATCCGGTAGACGTGCCACGCCGCCCAGGCGTGCACCGGCGGGTTGACGTCGCCGAAGGCCCACTCGTAGGCCGGCAGCTGGCCGTTGGGGTGCATCGCCCACTCGCGGCACATGAGCACGAGCTGCTCCTTGGCGAAGTCGGGGTCGACGTGCGCCAGGGGCAGGGTGTGGAAGGCGGTGTCCCACGCGGCGAACCACGGGTACTCCCACTCGTCGGGCATGGAGATGACGTCGGCCAGCGCCAGGTGCCGCCAGCTGGTGTTCCGCCCCCCGCGGCCGCGGCGGGACTCCGGCGCCGGGACGTCGGGGTCACCGTCGAGCCACTGGGCGACGTCGAAGCGGTACAGCTGCTTGGTCCACAGCAGACCGGCGTAGGCGCGGCGGGCGACGTGCCGGTCGTCGTCGGACAGCGCGGGGTGGATGACGTTGGCGTAGAAGTCGTCGGCCTCGGTGCGCCGGCTGCGGAGCACGCGGTTGAACGCCGGGCCGAACATCTCCGTGTCGGGCTCGGCCGTGCGCAGCCGCAGCTTCACCGTCACGGTCTCCCCCGGCGCGACGGCGTCCCAGGAGTACCAGAACGCGGCCTTGGTGCCGGTGTCGGCGGGGTTGACCGCGGACTTGTCCCCGGAGACGACGCGCCGGTTGATGCCGTCCTTGGGGTACCTCGTGGCGTTGCGCCTGGCGCCGAACAGCTCGACGGCGTTGGTCTCGTTGTCGCAGAAGAGCACCTCGGGGGTGCCCTCGGCGGTCAGCACGTACCGGCCCAGGTAGCCGTGCTCGGCCTCGATCGCCTCCACGCCGTTCACCGCGAGCGTGGGCGCGAGCAGCTGGGTGAGCGTGCCGTGGCGCTTGTCCGGCCCCCAGGACCAGGTGTTGCGGAACCAGACCTGCGGCAGCAGGTGCAGCGGGGCGTCGTCCGGGCCGTGGTTGGTGGCGCTGACGACGATGCAGACGTCGTCCGGGGCGTTCTTGGCGTAGGTGACCTGGACGTCGAAGAACCGGTCGGCGTCCAGGACGCCGGTGTCCGACAGCTCGTACTCCCGCTCCAGGCGGGTGCGCTTGGCGTTCTCCCGGCGCAGCTGCTCGTAGGGGTACTCGGCCTGCGGGTAGCGGTAGAGCCACTGCATCCAGGAGTGCGTGGGCGTGCCGTCGACGGCCCACCAGTGCTCCTTGGCGTCCTCGCCGTGGTTGCCCTCGGCGTTGGTCAGCCCGAAGAGCCGCTCCTTGAGGACGGGGTCCTTGCCGTTCCACATCGCGACGGAGAAGTTGAGGAAGCCGTAGCGGTCGCAGATGCCGCCCAGGCCGTCCTCGCCCCAGCGGTAGGCGCGGGCGACGGCGTGGTCGAAGGGGAAGGACGCCCAGGCGTCGCCGTCGGAGGAGTAGTCCTCGCGGACGGTGCCCCACTGGCGTCCGGCCAGGTAGGGACCCCACATGCGCCAGGGCGCGGACATGTCGGCGGACTCGGCCAGCCGGGCGTGCTCGGCGGAACGGGGGGTGTCGGCGTCCTGCGGACCGGGAGGGGTCGTGGACTCGTCGTACCCGGGGATGGCGGCAGACACGACCTCCAGACTGCCATGCGCGCGCCCGGCCCTCCCGGTGACGGGGCGGCCGGAGACGAGCATCACCGCACGGGCTCAGCCCGGGCGGTCGACCCCGTCGCCGAGCAGGACGCCGGGGGCTGCGAGCAGCCCGGCGATCGCCCCCGGGCGGCCGTGGAACCGGCCCTGGGAGAAGGCGCAGCCGGTGCGGGCCAGCGCGGCGGCCTGCCCGGCAGGTCTCGACGCCCTCGGCGGTGGCGGGTCGGGGCTGATCAGGACCGCCACGACGATCAGCCCGGACACCGAGCCGACGGCGACGTGGAAGGCGTTGCGCGGCCAGCGCGGCCCCCAGCGGGTGACGATCCCGGCGCAGGCGAGCACGCAGGCCGAGAGCGCGGCCATCGACCAGCGGACCCGGCCGGTGGAGCCCGGGTCGAGGGCGGCCAGCAGCCCCGCGACCGCGGCGAAGACGTGGAACGCCGCCAGGGTGCGCGTCATCATGCGGGGCGTTGCCACCGCAGGTGCCGTCGACCAGCTCACCCGTCGATCGTCGTCCTGCCCACCGGCACCGTGACCGCGCAGCACCGATCGCCTCTCCCGGCCCACCCGGCGGAGTGGTGCACCCCCCGGGACCCGGGGTGCCCGCCACGGCGCCCCCGGACCACCCGTCCCACCGGTCACAGGCGCGCCCGGACCTCCCGGCCCGTGCGGCGGGGTGGGGTAGACAGGGAGCATGGGGGCGCACTCCGGCCCGCCGCCGGTCCGGCACGGGACGGCGGACGGCCGCACGGCGGTCACGGTCTCCGCCGTGCCCGTGGTCGGGGAGGCGCTGGCCCGGCTCGGCGCCCCGGTGGTCACCCGGCTCACGCTGACCGGCGGGGACCGCCCGCTGCGCGACGTGCGCGTCACCGTCGCGGTCAGCACCGGCGACGGTCCGCTGGGTGCCCCGGTCGAGCTGCGCTGCGACCTGGAGCCGGGCCGGGTGGTCGCGCTGACCGACGTCCCGCTGCTGCTGGACGCCGACGTCCTCGCCGCGCGCACCGCCCCGGGGATCGGCAGCGTCGAGGTGGTCGCCGAGTGCGACGGCGAGCTGGTCGGGCGGGCGGGCAGCCCGGTGACCGTGCTGGCCGCCGGTTCCTGGCTGGCCGCCCCGCTGCCGCTGGCCCTGGAGACGCTGGCCGCCCACGTGCGGCCCGGCGACCCGGCGGTCGCCGCCCTGGTGGGTGCCGCGACCGACACCCTGTACTGGCGCACCGGCGACGCCTCGGTCGCCGGCGCGGCCACCGCGGAGCGGGTCGACCAGACGGCGGCCGCGATCGTGGAGGCGATGCGCCGCCGCGGCATCCGGGCCGCCACCCCGGCCCCCGACTGGGCCGCCCCCCAGGTCGTGCGCACCCCGACGCAGGTGCTCGAGGACCGGATCGGCAGCAGCCTGGACACCGTCGTCGTCCTGGCCGCCGCCCTCGAGCACGCCGGGCTGCGCCCGCTGCTGTGGATCTGCGCCGACCACGCGTTCCTCGGCTACTGGCGCACCGACCGCGGCGCGGGCCCGACCGCCACCACCGAGGTGACCGGCCTGGCCGACCTGGTGCACCGCGGGGAGGTGCAGCTGGTCGAGACCACGATGCTCACCAGCCGCGCCGCGTCGGCCACCTTCGGCGACCTGCACCGCATCCCGGCCACCACCTGGCTGACCGGCGACCGGCACGGGGTCCTCGGGGTCACCGACGTGCACCGCGCCCGGGCCGACGGCGTGCACCCGCTGCCCGCGCGCACGACCACCCCCGACCGGCGGCCGGCCGCACCGCCGACGCCGCCCGACCCGCTCGCCCTTCCCGACGGCGTCCGCGACGCGCTGCTGGACCTGGGCCCCGGCACCGTCTCCCTCGGCGTGCGGTCGCTGCGGCTGCCCGCGCTCGCCGACCTGCTGGCCACCGGGACGCCGCTCACCCTGCTGCCGGCCGACCAGCTCGGCGCCGCCCAGCGCGCCCGGGGCATCCGCGCCGGCAGCGACCTGCCGCCCTACCAGCTGGCCGAGCTGCTGGAGCGGCACGCCGGCGTCTACACCGACCTGCCGCAGGTGGCCTACCTGCCCCGGCTGCGCGCGCTCAGCGCCCGGGCGCGGGACGCCGTGGCGCGGACCGGCGCCGCCGAGCTGCACCTGGCGCTGGGGTCGGTGGCGTGGGAGCGCGAGGGCCGGCCGGTGCGCTCCCCGCTGCTGCTGGTGCCCGTCGTCCTCACGCCCGTGCCCGGCAGCGACGCCCACCGGGTGGCCGCCGCCCCCGGGAGCGCACCCGCCTACAACGACTGCCTGCTCGCCGAGCTGCGCGAGCGCGCCGGCGTCGACGTGCCCGCCGACGGCGCCGTGCCCGACCTGGCCGCGGACCTCGGCGCGCTGCGCTCGGCCCTGGCGCTGGCCGGCCTGCCGCACCGGGTCGAGCCGACCGCCGACCTCGCCCTGGTGCCGGCCGCGGCGCTGCGCACCCGGGAGGACGCCGTCCGGGCCGCCGCCGGGCCGGGCCGCCCGCCGCTGGTCGCCACGCTGCTGCACCCGGCCCCGGGATGGGCGCGGGACGCCGAGCTGCCGGCCGCCGGCGACGGGGCACCGGATCTCGACGCGCTGGCCGACCGGCTCCCGCTGCCGGCCGACGGCTCGCAGCTGCAGGCGGTCGCCGCGGCGCTGGCCGGGGAGACGACGGTGCTGGCGGCCGCCGCGGGCACCGGCGCCGTCCAGACGGTCGCCGCCCTGGCCGCGGCCGCCGTCGCCGACGGCCGGCGGGTGCTGGTCGTCGCCGCGCGCCCGGCGGCGCTCGCCGCGCTGTCCGACCGGCTCGGGACCGCTGGCCTGGGCGGGCGGGTGCAGGACCTGTCCGGCGCGGCCTGCTCCGCTCCCCCTCGACCGGCCGCCGCCGCCGCCGCCGACCCGACCGCCGCCCGCCGCGTCCTGGCGGCGCACGCCGCCCGGCTGCACACGCCCAACTCGGCCGGGCTGTCGCTGTACCGCGCGCACGGCGCCCTGCTGCACGGCGAGCCCGACGCCCCGGTGCTGCCGGTGCCCGAGGCGTTCGTGGCCACCGCGTCGGTGCGCACCACGGCCGCCGTCCGCCGGGTGCTGGCCGGCCTGCCGGCGGTGGCCGACCCGGCCCGGCCGCGACCGGGGCACCCGTGGGGCTTCCTCGACGACCCCGAGCTCGACCCGGTGGTGCTCGCCGACGCGGTCGTCGCCGTCGACGCGGCGCTGGCGCTGCTGCCCTCGGCCGGGCCGCTGGCCCGGGTGGTCGCCGCCGCGACGCAGCCCGAGGACCTGGACGCGGTGGTCACGGTGCTGTCGGGCGTCCCGGTGCCGCTGGCCGAGCTGGACCGCACCGGGCTGCCCGACTGGCCGGACACCGTCGACCAGCTGGTCGCGGAGGTCGCCGCGTTCGTCGCGCTCCCCCACCCCGGCCTGGACGTCGCCCTGCCCACCGCCCTCGACCAGCCGCTGGTGGAGCTGGTCGGGTCCGCCCGCGCGGCCGCGGAATCCGGCCGGATGGGGCGGGCCAAGCGGCTGGCCGCGGTGCGCGACCTGCTGGCCCCGGTGCTGGCGCCGGACGCGGCGGTCGACCCGGCGGAGCTGCCGGAGCTCACCGCGTCGCTGCTGGAGCTGCAGACATCGATGCGCGAGCTGGCCACCTACGCCGGGGACGTCGCCGGGCTGCGCGTGCCGTGGTCGTGGAACCCGCTGCTGGACCCCGGGCTGGTGGCGCGGCAGGTGGCGCACCTGCGGGAGCTGCGGGCCGCGCTGGACCGGTCGCGGCCCTTCACCGCCTCCCTCCGCCGCTACCTGGACACCGACCCGCCGCACGACCCGGCGGCGGCCGCGGCCGTGACCGCCGTCCGGGACGCGGTCGCCGGGCTGCTGGCGGTGGTGCGCCCCGCGCCGGAGCGGTGGGCGCAGTGGTGCGGCGCCGGGTTCGTGCCGCGCTGGGAGGCCACCCGGGACGAGCGGGCGATGGAGGAGTTCGGGCTGCCGTCGCTGGGGCGCTGGCGCGACCTGCTGCAGCAGCTGCGGCTGCTGGAGGCCGCCGGGCTGACCGAGCTGCGCGGCGTGCTGCTCACCGGCGGGGTCGCGGCGGCCGACGCGGCGGCGGCCTTCGACCGGGGGCTGGCGGTGACGTCGCTGGCCGAGCGCTCCGCGGCGGGCGGCCCGGACGCCGGCGCCGACCTCGACGCCGCGGTCCGCGACCACCTCGCGGCCGCCCGGGCGCTGCGCGCCGCCGTCGCCCCCGGGGACGGGCGGGTCGTGCTGGCCTCGCCGGACGCGGTCGCCCGGCTGCTCCCGCCCGGCGCGGACGGCTTCGACCTGGTCGTCGTCGACGGCGCGCTCCCGGTGGTGGCCGGCCTGGGTGCGCTGAGCCGCGCCCGGACGGCGGTGGTCGTCGGCGACCCGCTGGCCGCATCCCCCGGCGACCTGTCCACCACCTGCCTGCGCGCGGGCGTGCCGCGCCGCGACCTGACCGTGCACCACGCGAGCCGGGACGAGTCGCTGGTCGCCTTCGCCAACCGCACCTACCTGGCCGGGCGGCTGGCCACGCTGCCCTCCCCCACCGGCCCCGCCGTCTCGCTGCGCCGGGTGCCGGGTGCGGTGCTGCGCGCGGCCGGCGAGCTGCAGGGCACCAACCCGGCCGAGGCGCACGCCGTGGTGGCCGAGGTGCGCCGGAGGGGCGGCCGCTCGGTCACGGTCGTCACGTGCACCGAGCCGCAGCGGGCGCTGATCGAGCGGCTGCTGCTCGACCACGCCGGGCCCGGGCAGGTCACCGTCGCCCCGGTCACCGACGTCCCGGCGGCCGAGGTGGTGCTGTTCTCGCTGGGCTGCGCCCCGGACGCGCAGGGCGACCTGCCCGCGGAGTTCGGCCCGCTGAGCCGGCCCGGCGGCGAGCGCTGGCTGGCCGGGGCGGTGGCCCGGGCGAGCCGGGAGGTCGTCGTCTTCGCCTCCTTCGACCCGGCCCGGCTGCGGGACGACGCGACGGCGATGACCGGCGTACGGCACCTGCGCGCCTGGCTGGACGTCGTGACCGGGGCCGCGACGCTGCCGCGGACCCTGGCCGCACCCGACCCGCACCGCGAGAACGTCGCCGCCGCGCTGCGCGCGCGCGGGCTGGTGGTGCGCACCGACGTCGGGCTGTCGTCGTCCCGGGTGGACCTGACCGTGGCCCGGGCGGATGCGCCGGAGCGCCCGGTGCTGGCGGTGCTGCTGGACGGCCCGGCGTGGGCCGCGCGGCCGACGGTCGCCGACGGGTTGCCCGACCAGGCGCTGCGCGACCGGCTGGGCTGGCCGGCGGTGGAGCGGGTGTGGCTGCCGGCGTGGCTGGCCGACCGGGTGGCGGTGCTCGACCGGCTGGTCGCGGTGGTCGAGGCGGTCCCCCCGGCCGTCCCCGAGCCGGTTGCCCCGGCCGAGGTGGCCCATCGGCCGGCGGTCCCCGCGGTGCCCGTCCCCCCGCCGGCCACCCGCGTCCCGGCTCCGGCCGAGCCGGTGCGGATGAGCGCGCGGCCGTCGGTCGGCCCGGCCGTGCTGGCCGGTGAGCGACCGTTCGTGCCGTGGACGCCGGCGTCGTCGGGGTCGCCGCGGGCGTTCCGCCAGCTGGACGACCCGGAGGTCGCCGGGCAGGTGCGGCGGGTGCTGGCCGCGGGGATCGCCGCCGAGGGCCCGGTGCACCGCGACCGGCTGGTGCAGCTGACCGCGCACGCGTTCGGGGTGGCTCGGGTCAACGCGGCACGGACGGCGGAGGTGCTGGCGCTGCTGCCCGACGCCGAGGCGGAGTTCCGGTGGCCCGACGGTCTGGACCCGGCGACGTGGACCGGCTTCCGCCGGCAGGCCGGCTTCGACGAGCGCCCGCTGGAGCACGTGGCCCCCGAGGAGCTCGGCAACGCCATGGTGGCGCTGTGCCGGGCGAGCGCCGGGATGACCCGCGACGAGCTGTTCGCCCGCACGCTGGTGGTGTTCGGCCACCCGCGCCGGCACCCGGTGCTGGTGCCCTACCTGGAGCGCGCGCTGGGCACGGCCGTGCGCGCCAGCCGGGTGATCCGCGAGCCCGCCGGCCCGCTGATCATCGCCGCCTGACGCTGCTCGCGGCAGCGTCGGACGTCAGACCGGCAGCACGGGTCCGATGACGATCTCGGTGCCGTCGGGGCGGTAGGTGCGCCATCGGCCGTCCGGTGGTCGTTCGACCCGGAACCCGTGGTGGACCTTCGTGTGGTGGCGTTCGCAGAGCAGCGCGGAGTTCTCGAGGCTGGTGTCGCCGTGGTCGCGCAGCCACTCCAGCTGGTGGTGGACGTCGCACCAGTGGGTGGGCGCGGAGCAGCCGGCGAAGACGCAGTGCCGGTCGCGGCGTTCGACCGCCCGGCGGATGTGCGCCGGGACCAGCCGCTTGGTCCGCCCGACGTCCAACGGCAGCCCGTCGGCGTCCAGCACCATCCGCGACACCTTGGCGTCGCAGGCCGCCCAGCGGGCCTGCGCTGCCGAGATCGTGGCGCCGAAACCGGTCTCGGCGGCGTTCGGGCCGGTGCTGGGCTCGAGCAGGTCCTCGACGCCGATGGTGACGACGAGGTGCGCCTTCTCCCCGCGCAGGAACGGCAGGTTGCCGCCGGCCAGCTGGTTGTCGCACAGCTGCACGAGCGCGTCGGCGTTCTGCTGCGCGCGGGTGCGGGTGTCCCCCTTCGGCCGGGACGCCTGGACGATCGACTCGAGGGCTGCCTGCACCTTCTCGCCCCCGACGGCATCGAGGTCGAACCGGCCGGACACGCTGCCGTCGGCGTGCTTGGCGATCGACAGCCGGCGGCCCTCGGTGGGGTCGGGCTCGGGACCATCAGGGTCGAGTGCGGCCAGGAAGAGCGCGACGACCTCGGGCAGCCGGGCCGGGGAGTTGATCGCGGCCTCGGCCAGCGCCTCGTCGAAACCGCGCACGTCGACGTCCTGCGCAGCCGCCTGGGCCAGCCGCTCGGGTGTAGCCACCTGCGCGGCCACGGTGACCTGGTCGGGGGTGATGACGCCGGCGGCGAACCCGGCCGCGACGGCCGGCAGGTGCTCGAGCGCCCGCCCGTTGGCCACCAGCCGGGACGCCGCCGGGACCGACAGCCGGCCGTGCCCGCGCAGCCACGACTGCATGGTCTTCAGCCCGTCGTGCTCGGCGGCACCGGTCTTGTCGCACTCCCGGACCGTGCGGGTGATCTCGGCGAGCAGTGCGTTGTGCGCCTGCAGCAGCGGCGCGAGCCGCTCCAGCAGCTGCGGCCCGAACATCGGCCTGAGGTCGTCGGCGGACAGCGCGTCGAGAGCCGACTGCAGCTCACCCATGACCCCTCCCACCTCATTCGAACACGTGTTCGATGCTACCGGGGATGGGTATGTCGAGCAAGCCGAAAGTGCTGGTCAGAGCCGCTGTCGGCGATCCGGGGCGCGATGACACCGCCGTGCAGGAAGCGCCGCGGACGACGCCACTCCCCCACCGGTCGAGCAGTCCGTGTGGAACGACCTCCGCAGACGTCTGCACGCCGGGCGCCCCCCTCACGCTGAGCGCACCACCGGCTGGGAACAGCGCCCCGGGCCCGGCGACGTCCGCACCGTGGGCAGCCAGGTGGCCGACGTCGTCCGGACGGCGCCGGCGCTCAGCCGGCGATGACGAGCGGGCGGGCCGCGAGCGTCGCGGCCAGCTCGGCCAGCGGGACCGGGCGGCCGTGCAGCCAGCCCTGGCCGAAGGTGCAACCGACGCTGCGGAGCAGCTCGTCCTGCCCGGCGGTCTCGACGCCCTCGGCGACCACGTCCAGGCCGAGCGCCCCGGCCAGGCCGACGATGCTGCGCAGCATCTGCGCCCGGCGCACCGAGCTGGTGGTCGTGGCGATGAAGGAGGAGTCGACCTTGAGGACGTCGACGGGCAGGGTGTCGAGCCGGCTGAACGAGGAGTAGCCGGTGCCGAAGTCGTCGAGGGCGACCCGGATGCCGAGGGCGCGGAGCGCGTGCAGCGCGGCGACGGCGACCTCCGAGTCGGCCTCCAGCAGGCTCTCGGTCACCTCGAGCACGACCTCCCCGGCCGGCCAGCCGGTCTCGGCGAGGACGGCGGCGACGCGCTCGGGGAAGCCGGGGTCGCACAGCTGGAGCCCGGAGGCGTTGACGCCCAGCCGCAGCCGCCGTCCGGTCTCGGCGTGCAGGGTGGCCAGCTGCGAGCACGCCGCGCGGAGCACCTGCTCACCGAGCGCACCGATCAGGCCGTGCTGCTCGGCGACGGCGATGAACTCGACCGGCGGCACCGGACCGCGCTCGGGGTGGGTCCAGCGGGCCAGCGCCTCGACGCCGACGACGGTGCCCGAGCACAGCTCGACGATCGGCTGGAAGTGCACGACGACGTCGCCGGCGGCCACGGCTCCGGCCAGGTCGCGGGCCAGGTCGCCACCGCACTCGGTGGCGCCGTCCAACTCGCAGCGCCCGCGCCCGGCGGCCTTGGCCGCGTAGAGCGCCTGGTCGGCGCGGCGCATCAGCTGGGCGGCGCCGTCCCCGACCTGGTGCTCGGCCACGCCGACCGACAGCCGGACGCCGGGGTGCTCGGCACACAGCCGGCGCACCAGCTCCAGCGCGGCCGGACCGGCGAAGCCGGGCAGCAGCAGCGCGAACTCGTCGCCACCGTGGCGGGCCAGCACCGCGCGGCGCGGCAGTGCCCGGGTCCACGCGTCGGCGACCTGGCACAGCACCTCGTCACCGGCCGCGTGGCCACGGGTGTCGTTGACGGCCTTGAAGTGGTCGAGGTCGAGCAGTGCCGCGGACAGCCGGTCGCCGCTGCGCGGCAGATCGTCGAGCAGGTGCTGCAGCGCCTCGTCGAGCCCGCGCCGGTTGGCCAGCCCGGTGAGCGGGTCGCGGTCGGCGTCGGCGGCGCGGATGACCAGCACCCGGGTGGCGACGGCCAGCGCGACGATCACCGAGTCCAGCGCGAGCGCGGTCGGCAGGCTGACGTCGCCCTGCACCATCAGCGCGGCGGTGACGCCGGCCAGCCCGACGAGGATGTGCGCGGCGGCGACGTAGAGGTTGAACAGCAGGACGGCGTCCATGACGGTGAAGGCCACCAGCGCAGCCGCGGCCACCGCGCTGCCCGGGTCCGGGGCCAGCAGGACGGCGGCGTCGACGAGCAGGGCGGCCGAGCCGATCGGCAGGTGGAAGGCGTTGCGGGACCACCGCCGTCCCCAGCGGAGGACGACGGGCGCCGACAGCAGCGCGCTGACCGACATGCCGATCAGCACGTTCCGCGCAACCCCCTGAGCGTGCGCGCCCCAGACGAGGAGCAGCCCCGCCGTCCCGCCGACGAGGTAGAAGACGGCGAGGATGCCGGCCATCGCACGCGGGGTGGCGACCTCGGGGGCGCGCAGCAGGCTCACCTGGAGACATTCGACACCGTCGACGTTCCGCTTGACCGTTCTGGCGTGGATGCAGCGCCGACCACCCCGCCCGGGTGAGCCGCGCCCGGGTCCGGCACCGGGGCGCCACGGGCCCGGGCCGGTCAGAGGTCGGGCACGCACTCCCCCGCGCCGAGCTGCGCCAGCCCGGTCAGGTCGCCGGCCGCGAGGTCGAGGACGCCGGAGGACTGCGGGTACATCAGCTGCGTCGGGTCGCTGACGTGGGCGAGCCCGACCAAGTGCCCCAGTTCGTGCAGCACGCCGAGGTGGTCGGCCACGGCGGCGGTGCCGACGACGGCGACGACCAGGGCGGCGACGCCGATGCCGGTCCAGGTGCGCCGCGGCTGCCCGGGCGGCTCGGTGGGGGTCCAGCTGCGCCACGGCTCGGTGGACGGAGCCCGGCCGGCGGCCTCGTCCAGGACCCACTGCGGCACCCGGCCGCTCGGCGACGTCCGCAGGCCGGCCGGTGGTCGTCGTCCCCTGTCGTGCTGCTGACGCACCGCTCTCCCACCGCCGGCCGTTGACCTCCGGTGCTCTTCGTACGGCAGCGCCGGCCCTGCCTGCACCCCTCGTCGCCCGATGGGGTCAGCCGGGAGCCGCGCGCGTGGTTTGCCCGCCCCGGCCGTGCACCGGCGTGCCCCGGACGCGCCGCAGCGCCGCCGGGTCGGGCCCGGCGGCGCTGCGGTCGGAGGTGGTGCGGGGAGCTCAGCCGAGCAGCGGCGCACCGTTGCGGACGAGCTGCCAGTTCTCGGTGTAGAAGTCGGCCGGGTCGATGACCTGGTGCTCCTGCGCCCACTCGATGAGCAGCTGGCGGATCTCCCGCTGCTCGTTGTAGACGACCGGCGCGGTGGAGATGGCCGGGAAGCCACCGCCGCCGGAGCGCCGGTAGTTGTTCACCGCGACGACGAACCGGTCGCTGTCGGCCACCGGCGTCCCGTCGATCTCCAGCCGGGTGACCCGGGAGCCGACCGGCTGGGACACGTCCAGGTCGTAGTCGACGCCGGAGAGCACGTCGTAGTTGTAGTCCGGCGTCCCGGTGGCGTTGGTGATGGTCTCCGGGTCGACGACGCCGGTGGCCGGCACCTGGGTGAAGTAGCCGGCCGACTTCTCCAGGTAGGCGCGCACCTCGGCGCCGGTGAGCTCGACGGCCTCCAGGGTGTTGTCGTAGACGTACAGCCCGGCGATGTCGCGGATGGTGACCTCACCCTGCGGGAAGACGGCCTCGCGGCTGAACGGTGCGGCGATGGAGAGCACCGGCAGGTCGGCGCGGTCGGTGCCCTCGAGCGCGGCGTCGACGGTCTCGGTCTGCACCTGCTGGATGAAGTCGAGGATCGGGGTGTCCTCGTAGCGGCTGGTCAGCGTGGTCAGCTGCTCGGTGGAGGTGGCGACGACCTGGTTGACGTAGTCGACGGTCTCCTGGTGGGCGCCGGCGACGACGGCGAGGACCTCCGGGTCCTCCGGGAAGTCCTTGGTGCGCAGCGCGGTCGCGGTGGCCGAGGTGACGTCCCACTGGCCGCGGGTCTTGGTCAGCGAGAAGTCGACCTGGCTGACGGTGGCACCCCAGCGGTAGGGCTGGGTGAGCAGCACGTCCTCACCGGTGACCTCGTTGGTGATGACCTGCGAGGGCCGGTCGAGGTGGGTGTGGCCGACGACCATCGCGTCGATGCCGGGCACGGTGCGGGCGATGACGTCGCTGGGGTTCTCGGTCGGGACGGTGCCGGACTCGTAGGACGACGTCCCACCGACGCCGGCGTGGGAGAGGACGACGACGACGTCGGCCTGCGCGTCGACGATCGGCACCCACTTCGCCGCGGTCTCGACCATGTCGCGGAACTCGACCCGGCCCTCGACGTTGCCCTTGTCCCAGATCGCGGAGCCCGGCGTGGTGAGCCCGAGGATGCCGACGGTGACCGGCTTGCTGCCGGGCACGTGCATCTTCTGCAGGGTGTAGGGCTGCAGGTACGGCTCACCCGTCGCCGCGTCGACGACGTTGGCACCGAGCACCGGGTGGTCGACGTCGTCGATGTAGTCGCCCAGGGTGTCCAGGCCGTAGTTGAACTCGTGGTTGCCGACGACCTGGGCGTCGTAGCCGATGGCGTCGTAGGCCGCGGCCATCGGGTGCTCGCCCTCGCCGGACTGCTGGGCGGCGAGGTAGGTGAGCGGCGTGCCCTGCAGGAAGTCGCCGTTGTCGACGACGAGGACGCTGTCCTCGCCCTTGGCCGCGCGCACCGAGTCGATGGCCGAGGAGACCCGGGCCAGGCCGGTGGTGTCGCCGGAGCGCTCGGTGTACGGGGCGTTGCGGAAGTAGTCCCAGTCCTGGGCGTGGCCGTGCAGGTCGGTGGTGGCCAGCATCGTCAGCTGCAGCGGCTTCCCGCCCGGCGAGGCCGCGGCCGGTGCCGCTGCTCCGAAGGTCAGCGCCAGTACCGCGACGCCGACGATGCCCGTCGTCCTCGTGTGCATGTGTCCCCCAGCTCGTCAGCCGGCCCCCGGTGGGCCCGCTGTGCGCGTGCTGAGCCACGGTAACGAGAACCAGCGACAGAGTGACATTCGGTCACGAGTTGTTCACGCGCTGGCTGGCCGGCGGGCGCTACGACCCGGCGCGGCCGGGCTGGTGCTCGACGTCGAGCGCGCTGCGGCCGCGGCCGCCGTCCTTGGCGGTGTAGAGGGCGCGGTCGGCGCGGCGCATGAGCTGCGAGCCGGTCTCCCCGGCCTGGTGCTCGGCGACGCCGCAGGACAGGCCGATCGTGGGGTGCAGAGTGCTGATCCGGCGCACCAGGGCGAGGGCGTCGGCGCCGCCCACGCCGGGCAGCAGCAGGGAGAACTCGTCGCCGCCGTGCCGGGCGAGGACGGCCTCGGCGGGCAGCTGCGCGCGCCAGACGTCGGCGACCTGGCAGAGCATGCGGTCCCCGGCCTGGTGGCCGGCGGTGTCGTTGATCTGCTTGAAGTGGTCGAGGTCCAGCAGCGCCGCGGACAGCGTCTGCCCGCCGCGGGCGGCACTGGTCATCAGCTCGTCGAGCGCCTCGTCGAAGCCCAGCCGGTTGTGCAGCCCGGTGAGCGGGTCACGGCTGGCCCCCGACGCCCGGAGCACCAGGGCCCGGGCGACGTAGGCCAGCGCCAGGACGATGACGTCGAGGGCCAGCGCGGTGCGGGGGTCGACGTCATCGTGGGAGAACAGCGCCGCGGTGACGACGGTGACGGCCACGGCGAGGTGCGCGGCGGCCAGCGGGAGCTGGAAGAAGTAGCAGGCGTCGACGGCGGCGAGGGTGATCAGCGCAGCCGCGAGGACGGCGGTGGGGCTGTCGGGGGCCACGAGCACGGCGACGCCGATGATCCCGGTCGCCAGCGCCACGGGCAGGTGGAAGAGATCGCGGGGCCAGCGTGGCCCGAACCAGCCGACGACGACGGCCCCGACCAGCGCGGTCACCGAGAGCGCGAAGAGCACCCCGCGCCCGGCACCGTCGGCCGCGCCCGCCGTGGCCAGCAGGCCGGCGACGCCGCCGGCGAGGTAGAAGACGCTGAGGACGTTGGCCATGACCCGCGGCGTCGCGACCCCGGGCGCCACCGACTTGTCCACGGGACGATCATCGGCCCTCGACACCGGCTGCCGCAGATCCGAGACCGGACAGTCGCACCAGAGCCACCCTTGCGAGGGACCCGACGTCGACGGCGCAGGCGGCCCCGCGGGACGACTTCCCTGTCGACGTGCGTCCCGGGCGGTTCGCTGGAACCGCCCGAGACGCCCGGCCTCAGCGCTTGGGCTCGCAGCCCACCCCGTCACCGTCTCCGTCGAACTTCTTCTGCCACCCCGGGTCCCCGGCGCGGATCGGCGCCGCACCGGCCGCCCGGACGGCGTCGCAGTTCGCGTAGGAGACGTCGGAGGGCTCGGGCTCGGGCTCGGGGGCCGGCGCCGGTGCCGGTGCCGGTGCCGGTGCCGGTGCCGGCACGGGAGCGCGTGCCGGTTCGGGGGCCGGCGCCGGCTGGGTGCTCGACTTCGGCGCGGCCGGAGCCGGCGTCGGCGCGGCGGTGCTGGCGGGCGCGGGCGCCGTCCGTGCGGGGACGTTCGCGACGACGCCGCCGGGCAGCGGCTCCGCGGGGCAGGTGGCCAGCACGGTGGCGATGGCGGTGTGCTCCGCCTGGGTCGTCCAGAGGCCGTAGCGCACCTTCACCGCGACCTGGCGGGCGACGTAGGCGCAGCGGTAGCTCTTGTCCGGCGGCAGCCAGGTGGCGGCGTCGCCGTCCCCCTTCTGCATGTTCAGCGGCCCGTCGACGGCGAGCAGGTTCAGCGGGTCGTTGGCGAAGGCGGTGCGCTTCGCGGCGTCCAGGCCCTGCGCGCCGGTCTGCCAGGCGTTGGACAGGGCGACGACGTGGTCGATCTGCACGGCGGCGCTGGTGTCCTGGCCGCGGACGAAGCTGATGGCCGTCCCGGAGTACGGGTCGGCGAGCTGACCGGAGACGACGACGCAGTCGCGGGTGCCCGGCTTGAAGGCCTCCGCCGTCAGGTCGCGGGCGAGGACGTCGTTGCGGGTGTCGCAGCCGTTGCGGTCGACGTCGGTCCACGCGGCGCCGAACTGGTCGCGGTCGTAGCCGGTCCTGGGGGCCCGTCCCTTGACCGGGACGGCGGCCAGCGCGGCCAGCGCGGTCGTCGGCTGCGCGCTCTCGACGGCGGTCTGCGCCGCGGCGTCGCTGAGCAGCCCGGTCGTGACGTCGGCAGACGCCACTGTCTCCGCCTCGGCGCTCTCGGCGACGAGCAGCTCCGCTTCGGCGGCGGCGATGGCGGACTCGGTGTCGAGGCTGGGCGAGGCGATCGCCGGGCTGGGCGTCGGAGCGGCCACCGCGGACGTGGGCTGCGTAGCTGGCGCCGCCGCCGTCCCGACGATCAAGGTGACCAGGCCCGCGGCCGCGACGATCCCGCCGACGCGCCGGGAGGCGATGAAGGCCCACCGGGCGCGGCCGACGACAGCGGCAGCCACCCCGACGAGGAGGACGGCGAGGCCCAGCATGACCAGTGCGCCGGAGAGCCCGCTGGTGGCGGCGCCGGCCACGACGAACAGCAGGAGGACGGCGGCGACCACGGCCAGCACGACCGGCGGCCGCCGGGTGGCGGGCGCGGCCGAGGAACCCGCGCCGATCGGCGGCACCGGGTACTGGGCCGTCGCCTGGTGCGGCGTGACCGGCGGACCGACCGGTTCGCCTCCCGCGCCACGGCGGAAGGTGTCCAGCACGGCCATCGGGTCGGCGGAGTCGAACGGGAGCCGGACGTCCCCCGCCCGGGCGACGGCGCCCGGCAGCGTGGCCGCCCACTCCTTCGTCGCCGCGCCGACGGCGGTGAGACCGAAGGTGTCGACGTAGAGGGTCGCTCCCCGACCGGCGGGGGCGTCGAGCACCAGCCGCAGGTACGTGGCGTCGCCGTCCGGCGCGACCACCGCGTAGCCGAGGGTCGTGGCGTAGTCGACCACCGCCCGGACCGGGCTGGCCGGGTTGTTCTGCGCCCAGCGCGCCAGGCGCTCCTCGACGGCTGATGGACGTGGTGACGACATTCCGGACCCCCGTTGGTCGAGCGGTGAACCGGCACATCCTGTGTCGGATCGGCTCCTTCGCCGGCGCGGACATGCGGGAGTCAGCCGAACCGGTCCGTCACACGCCCCACCCGTCCCCGTGGCACCACCGCGGGACGTGCCGCCACGGTGGGCCGGTCATCCGTCTGCGCAGCGGTCGGGTGACCGGACGTCCCCCGCTACGGACGGCGGCGCTGCCGGAGGTGCCGGTCGTTCAGCGCGAGGAGGTAGTCGACGGCGGCGACGTCGAAGGCAGCGGGGTCGAACGGCGCGCCGAGCCACTCGGTCAGCTCGGCGTGCTCGGGGTCGCCCGGGTCGGCGAGCACGGTGAGCAGTCGCTCGTAGCCGGGCACGCCGCCGCAGTCCTCGGGCGGGCAGGCGCGGGCGCCGGCCAGGCAGCGCGGCACGTCGGGACCCGTCGTCCGGGCACCGACGTCGATCCGGTGCTTCCAGCCGTCACCGAAGTCGTACTCGTAGCCGAAGTCGGAGCACTGCTCGGCGACCTCGCCGACCGCGGTCGTCCCCTCGTCACCCAGCTCACCGGGGAAGTCATCGACGTCGCCGTACTGCACCTCCCCGACGCGGAACAGGTGCAGGTGGGCGTCCTGCCAGCCGATGGCGGTCTGCAGCACGGCGTGCAGCTCGCGCAGGGACAGCGACTCGGGGACGACGATCCGCCGCTCCACGGGTGGCTCGACGTCGAGCAGCGTGACGGTGAGCTCCCGCAGCGGGGTCTCGGCCGGCGGGGGCACGGGCTCCCGCCGTTCGTCGCCGTGGAGGACGGCCCGGGCCAGCACCGCCGCGCTCGGCGGCACCTGCGCTCCCCAGCGGTGCGGGACCAGTCCGAGCCGGTCGAACACCATCCGGGTGGGGCGCACGAGCACGCGCACGTCGGTGGAGTCCAGCGGCCGGCGGGACGCCCGGTCCACCCAGCCGAGGGCCGCCAGCCCGCGGGCCACGAGCGGGACGCCGTCCGGCCGCCCGGCGGCGGCGGTCAGGAGCCAGAGCAGGCCGGCCTGCTGCTCGGCGTCGCTGCTGCCCAGTGGCAGCGACGCCGAGCGATGTGCTCCCAGAGCCCGGCGGTGTCCTCGAGGTACCGGCGTCCGGCCGTGGTGGGCAGCAGCTTCCCGCGGTACACCCGGACCAGGCCCAGCTGGCGCGCCGAGTCGCGCAGGTCGCGCACCGGGCCGGTGCGCTCCTCCCGGTTGCCGGCGCCGAACCAGTCGGCGTCCCAGCCGAACCGCTGCATGGTCTCGCTGACCAGCGCGGGCGGCAGGTAGCCGGCGGCGGTCAGCCTCACGCCGTCGCCGAGGCGGGCCACGAACCAGCGGTAGGGCTCGGCGATGTCCGGGTCGAACGGCAGGTCGACGTCGTCCGGCAGCGCCTCGTCGATCAGCCGCAGCAGGTGCGGGTCCCGGGCGGTGCGGAGCTGATCGAGGACCTCGGTCACGTCGGCTCGCATGCGGCCATCCTGGCAACTGATCGCTGGACGGTGCACCCGTCGGGTGCCCGGCGAGCTCGACCTGCTCGCCACCGGAGAACTCGATGACTTCGAGCCGAGCACCACACGCCCGTCGTCGAACACCGAGCCGTGGTCGTGACGTCCGCCCGGGTGCCATGGAGGGTTCGACGACCCCGGACCAGTTGATCTCCGAGGACATCGTCGGACTCGCGATGACCTCGGCCACCACGGATCGACCGGTGACCGTCGCGAGCCGGCTCTCACGGCTGGCCGCCGATCGCCTCCCAGAAGACCGCTTCCCCGATGACCCGGACGCCGAGGGCCCGGGCCTTGCGAGCCTTGCCCGACTGGGAGTCGGGGTCGGCGCAGACCAGCACCTGGGTCTTGCCGGACACCGCGTTCATCGGCTGCAGACCAGCGGCCTGGGCTGCGGCGGTGAACTCCGATCGCGGCCGGGACATCTCACCGGTGAACACGATGGTGGCACCGGGCGGGAGGCCTTGCTGCCGGCGCGGGATGGAGACCCGGGCGCCGGACCGCACCATGGTCAGCGCCGTGTCGACGTCGGCCGGATCGAGCCCGAGGAGGACGGCGACGCGGTCCAGGTCCTCCCGTTCGGCGGGGGTGACGATGTCGTCGGCCAGTGCGGCGGTTGCCAACGCGTCGAGGTAGAGCCGGTGAGCCGAAGCAACATGGGCCGAACCGCAACCCAGCTCGCCGGCGAGTGCGATCAGCTGGTCGGCCTCGGACACGCTCACCAGCCGGTCTTCCAGCGCCTGGTCCAGCACAGCCAGGTAGGGCGCCATGGTCACCGGGGCACCGGCCAGCTCGGGCAGCGCTGACACGAGCTCACCCAGGTAGCCGTGCCGCTGCCGAGCCCCGGCCGCGGCCGCCGTCCTGGTGACTGCGCGGCACGCGCTGGTGTGCGGTCGACGACTGACCACGACGTCGGACACGAGGCTCGCCCAATCGGCCGCGGAGACGAGGCCGGAGCCGACGTAGCCGCCATCCGGGTCGAACTGCACGGTGAGCGCCGCGGCCAGCAGCGCCGTGTCGCCCAGCACCTCGCGCAGCCTGACCAGCGCCAGAGCGGTGGCCCGGGCGTCATCCAGAGCGGCGTGCGCGTGGTCGTTGCTGATCGAGAACGCTTCGCAGAGTGAGGCCAGCGACCGCATGGACCGGTCGTAGTGGCCGGCCAGCCGCATCGTGCACAGCGCCGGGGTCAGCCCGATCGGGGTCTCGCCTGCGCGACCGAACTCCCTGCCCAGGAAGCGCAGGTCGAACAGGGCGTTGTGCGCGACGACGACCCGCCCGGACAGCAGCCCGGCCAGGTGCGGCGCGAGATCGGCGAAGCTGGGTGCGCCGATCACGTCAGAGGCACGGATCCCGTGCACCGAGGTCGGTCCGATGTCGCGACCAGGGTCGACCAGGGTGCAGAACTCGTCCTCCACCGACCCGGCGTCGTCCATCAGCACGACGCCGACCTCGACCACCCGGTCGACGCTGGGCAGCAGGCCGGTGGTCTCCAGGTCGATGACCGCGATGCTCATCCGCACTCCTCTGGAGTCGCCGCTGCCGGGCCCCCGCAGGCCGGCTGTGAACCGGACGCTGCCACATGCCGACCCGACCCAGCCAGGGATCCGAGCCGATCCCGTCCGCCGGCGCACCACCCGTCCCACCCGTCACCGACAGCCCCCGACTGTCACCGCCGGCCGGTAGACATGCGTCCATGGGTGACCCTGGCGACCTCCAGCTGACGACGGCCGACGCGGAGTCGCGGGTCACCGTCGACGTCACCGCGGTACCGGTGCTGAGCTACGCGCTTGCGCACAACGGCATCGCCGTGGTCTCCCAGCTCGTGCTCACCGTGCGGGGCGAGCCGGTGCGCCACGCCAGCGTGCGGGTGGGCGTCCGGGACGCCGAGGGCCCGATCGGGGATGCCGTCGAGTTGTTCGCCGACATCGACCCCGGGCACACCACGGTGCTCACCGACGTGGGGCTGCGACTGGACCCGGCCGCGATGCTGCAGGTCGAGGAGCGGCGTCCCGGCTGGCTGTCGGTCTCGGTCGATAAGGACGGCGAGGTGCTCGGCTCGGCGCGGGTGCCGGTGGAGCTCCTGGCCGCGGCACAGTGGCTGGCGACGCCACTGGAGCTGGCGATGGAGATGCTCGCCGCGCACGTCCTCCCCAACCACCCGTCGGTCACCGCACTGGTCGCGGAGGCCGCGCAGGTGCTGCGCGCGCAGACCGGCAGCCCGTCGGTGCAGGGCTACCAGTCCGGGCCCGAGCGGGTGGACGCGATCGCGTCGGCGATCTGCGCGGCCGTGCAGACACGCGACATCCGTTACAGCGAGCCCCCGGCCAGCTGGGCCGACGTCGGGCAGAAGGTGCGCACGCCGGGCGAGGTGCTCGACGACCGCGTGGGCACCTGCCTGGACCTGGTCGTCGTCCTGGCTGCCGCGCTCGAGCAGGCAGGGATCCGGCCGCTGCTGTGGCTGGTCGAAGGGCACGCCTTCCTCGGCTACTGGCGGGAAGAGCTGTCGGCGCAGAGCTCCGCGATCACCGACGTCGCCAGCCTGGTGAACCTGGTCGACCTGGGGCTCATCCGGCTCGTCGAGACGACCATGCTCACCACGCGCACCGACCCCGCCGGGTTCGACCAGCTCCACCGCCCGCCCTACAACGCGTGGCTCACCGGTGACCTCGACCGGGTCATCGGCGCCATCGACGTCTACCGCGCCCGACACGACGGCGTCCTCCCGCTGCCGGCCCGCACCCGGGACGCCGACGGCAACGTCCAGGTGGTCGAGTACCGGCCGGCCGTGCACAGCGCCCCGGCCCGACCGGCCGAGGCCGGCCCGGCGACAGGGTCGGGCACCGCCCGGGAGACCGTCCCGCCGCGGATCGCGCAGTGGAAGAACGCGCTGCTGGACCTGAGCCTGCGCAACCGGCTGATCAACTACACGCCGCGAGCCGGGATCGCCCTGACCGTGCCCGACGCACACCTCGGCGAGCTGGAGGACCTGGTCAACGGCGGGACGACGCTCAACCTGCTGCCCAACGACCAGCTGGCTGCCGTCCAGCGTGAGCGTGGGGTGCGCTCGGCCCGGGAGCTGCCGCAGGAACAGCTGGCCGAGCTGCTGGTGGACCGTCGCAGCCTGCACGTCGACGTCCCCGAGATGTCGTACCTGACCCGGTTGCGCGCCCTGGCCTACAAGGCGAAGACGGTGACCGAGGAGACCGGCGCGAACAACCTCCACCTGGCTCTGGGCAGTCTCGCCTGGGAGATCGACGGCCGGCCGCTGCGCTCGCCGTTGATCCTGGTCCCGGTCGTGCTGAAGGCGCACTCCCGATCCGGCACCTACCGGCTGACCGTCGACGAGTCCGGCACGAGCACGCCCAACTACTGCCTGCTGGAGAAGCTGCGCCAGCTGCACGGGCTGAGCGTGCCCGGGCTGGCGGAGCCGACCGAGGACGGCGCCGGCATCGACCTCGACGCCGCACTGCAGGCGATGCGCGTCGCGCTGGCCGAGCAGGGGCTGCCCTACCGGGTCGAGCCCACCGCTGATCTCGGCATCCTCGCGTTCGCGAAGTTCCGGTTGTGGAAGGACCTCGACGAGCACTGGGCGGCGCTGAGCGAGAACCCGCTGGTCGCCCACCTGGTGCACTCCCCCACCGATCCGTTCGAAGACCCGGTCACCGCCGACGGCTCGGTCGACCTGGACGAGCTCGCGGCAGGTGTACCGGTGCCCGCGGACGCCTCGCAGCTCACCGCGGTCGCCGAGGCCGCCGCCGGCCGGACGTTCGTGCTCGAGGGCCCGCCCGGGACGGGGAAGTCGCAGACCATCACCAACCTGCTGGCCCGGGCGGTCGCCGATGGGCGCCGGGTGCTGTTCGTCGCCGAGAAGCGCGCCGCACTGGACGTCGTCGCCCGGCGGCTGGACGCCGTCGGGATGGGCCCCTTCGCGCTCGACCTGCACGACAAGGGCAGCCGGCCGGCCGTGGTGCGGGCGCAGATCCGCTCGGCGCTGGAGCACGCGGTGCAGGTCGACGAGCAGGGTCTGGCTGCCGACGGTGAGGAGCTCCGCTCCGCCCGGCGCTCGCTGACCCGGTACGCCACCCGGCTGCACGAGCCGAACGCCGCAGGGCTGTCGCTGTACAGCGCGCACACCGGGGTGCTCAGCGTGGACGACTCCGTCCCACCGCTTCCCGTGTCGCCAGGAGCTGTCGGTGGGTTGACGGTGGAGTCGGTGGCAGGAGTGCGGCGCGCACTGGCCGGGCTGCCCGACGTCGCCGATCTCGCCCGACCCCGGCCGGCACACCCCTGGGGCTTCGTGGACATCGCGGAGGTCGACGTGTCGGCCGCTGCGGCCGCCGGCGCCGTGGTCGACACCGCCGTCGCCGAGCTGCCGGCGTTCTCGCGGCTGGCCGGCGTGCTGAGCGCGGTGTGCACGCCCGGCGACCTAGCCGGGCTGGCTCGGGTGCTGGACGGCCCACCGGTCGACCTGGCGGTGCTCGACGAGACCCGGTCGGCGCGCTGGCGCACCGAGACGGCCGCGCTGTCGGCCGACGTCGCCGCGTTCTGCGCTGCGCCGCACCCGGGTCTGGACGTGGCCACGCCGGCCGCGCTGGACCTGCCGCTGGCCGACATCTCGGCCGCCGGGGAGGCCGCTGCACAGTCGGGCTTCTTCGGCCGGAAGAAGCGGTTGATCGCCGTCCGCGACTCGTTGGCTCCGGCGCTGACCGCCGAGGTGGAGCCCAAGGCCGTGCCGGCACTGGCCGCTGCCCTGCTCGCCGTGCAGACGGCAGCGCGCACGCTGACCGCCCGCGGCCAGGTGATCCCCGGGCTGCAGGTGCCGGCGACGTGGAACCCGCTGACCGATCCGGGTCTCGTCGACCGGGAGGTCGACTGGCTCCGGCTGGCGGGTGCGGTGGTGGAGGGAAGCGACGGTCTCCCTGGGGCGTTGCGCGCGCTCCTGGCGCAGGGGCCGGCGACCGACCCGGCCGCCGCGGTGGCGGTCGGCCGGGCCCGGGACGCCGTGCAGCATCTGCTGGTGACGTGCCGGTCGACCCCGGAGCAGCTCAGTGCCTGGGCGGGCAACGACGGTCTCCTCGCCCGGTGGCAGGCGACCCGCGCCGAGCGGTCGGTCACGGCTCCCGGGACGCCGTCACTCCGCCGGTGGCTGGACCTGCTGGCCGCGGTCGAACCGCTACGCTCCGCCGGGCTGGGCGAGGCCCGGTCGGCGCTGCTGTCCGGGGCCGTCCCGGCCGACGACGCCGTGCGCTCCTTCGAGCTGGGGCTGGCCGGGGCGGCGATGACCGAGCGGCAGGAGGCCACGGGTCTGACCGGCTTCGACGCGCCGGTGCACGAGCGGGCGATCACCCGGTTCGCGGGGGCATCCCGGGCGGTGCGCCAGCACCTGACTGCGGCCCTGCCCGCATCGGTCGTGGCAGCACGGTCGTTCGACGTCACCGCCCGGGGTGGGCGGATCGGCGGCCTGCAGCGGGAGCTGAACCGGCAGCGGGGCGGGCTCGGGGTGCGCGGGCTGGTCGCCGAGTACGGCGACCTGATCACCGCCGTCATGCCCTGCGTGCTGGTGAGCCCCGACTCGGTGGCGCGGTTCTTCCCAGCCCGGGCGGGCCTGTTCGACCTGGTCGTGTTCGACGAGGCGTCGCAGATCCGGGTCGCCGACGCCGTCGGTGCACTGGGCCGGGCGAGCGCCGCGGTCGTCGTCGGCGACAGCAAGCAGATGCCGCCGACGTCCTTCGCCGACCCGACGACCGACGACGACGCACTGCCGGAGGACCTCGCGACAGCGGTCGAGGACGAGGAGTCGATCCTCTCGGAGTGCGTGCAGGCGCGGGTGCCGCGGCAGTGGCTGTCCTGGCACTACCGCAGCCAGGACGAGTCGCTGATCGCCTTCAGCAACGGCCAGTACTACGAGAACCGGCTGTCCTCGTTCCCGGCGCCGGTGCACGGCCCGGCCTCTGCCGCCCCGGACGGCCGGGGCGTCTCGCTGGTCAGGGTCCATGGAACTTTCCACCGCTCGGGAGCAGGCAAGCTGCTGCGCACCAACCCGGTCGAGGCCGAGGCGATCGTGACGGAGATCCGCCGGCGCTTCGCGCTGTCCCCCGAAACCCCTCCGTCGCTGGGGGTCGTCACGTTCAACGCCCAGCAGCGCGCGCTGATCGACGCGCTGCTGCGCGACGCCGGGGACGAGCGCCTGGTCGAGGCGCTGGACCGCACCGACGGCGAGGGCTTGTTCGTCAAGAACCTGGAGAACGTGCAGGGCGACGAGCGGGACGTCGTGTTCTTCTCCACCGCGTTCAGCGCCAACGAGCGCGGCCAGCTGCCGCTGAACTTCGGGCCGCTGAACAAGGTGGGCGGTGAGCGGCGACTCAACGTGGCGATCACCCGCGCACGCCGGCAGGTGGTGGTGTTCTCCTCCTTCGACCCGGCCGAGCTGCGGGCCGAGCAGACGTCGTCGGTGGGGATCAAGCACCTGCGCGCGTACCTCGACCTGGCTGCGTACGGCACCGACGCCCTTCCGCGGGACGCCCGGTTCGCCTCGCTGCCCGATCGACACCGGGACGAGGTGGCGGCGGCGCTGCGCGACCGAGGGCTGGTGGTGCGCACCGACGTCGGTCTGTCGGAGTTCAAGGTGGACCTGGCCGTGTCACTGACCTCGGCCCCGGACGTGCCGGTGCTGGCGGTGCTGCTCGACGGCCCGGCGTGGGCGAAGCGGCGGACGGTGGGCGACCGTGACGGGCTGCCGGTGGACGTGCTCGGCGGGATGCTGCGCTGGCCGGCGGTGGAACGGGTGTGGCTGCCTGCGTGGCTCGCTGACCGGGACGCGATGGTGGAGCGGTTGGTCGCGGCCGCCCAGACCCCGGTCGCCCTTCCGCCGGCAGTAGAGCCGCTCACCGTCCGGGCGGTTGCACCGACCGAGCCGACACCAGCCGCTGCAGAGGTCACTCCCCCGGCGGCGCTGGAGGACGAACAGCCGTTCCTGCCCTGGACGCCGGACCCGGCGGGTGAGCGCAACCTGCTCGACCAGCTGGCGAACCGGCGGGTGGCCGAGCAGGTGAGGCAGGTGATGAAGGCCGGCGTCGATGCCGAGGGTCCGATCCACCTCGACCGGCTGACCCGCCTGACCGCAGGTGCCTTCGGGTTGGGCCGGGTGGCCCAGGCTCGCCGGGACGCACTGGCCGCTCTCGTGCCCCATGCAGCCCGGGTCGGCGACGTCGTCTGGCCGGCGCAGCTGGACCGCCCGACGTGGACCGGGTTCCGCCGCGATCCTGCGGCCACCCGGCCGATGGAGCAGGTGGCACCGGAAGAGGTGGGCAACGCGATGGTGGCGCTGTGCCGGGCGAGTGCCGGCATGACCAAGGACGAGCTGTTCGCCCAGACGTTGGAGGTCTTCGGCTACCGCCGCCGCACGTCGGCCCAGGTGGCCGTCCTGGAGGGGGCGCTGTCGGCCGCGATGGACGCCGGTCGGCTGACTGAGACCGCTGCCGGCCTGCTGACGCCCACCGCCCGCTGATTCCGGTCGCCCGCCGGCGGCGTCGATCGAACGCAGAGCCCGCGAGGCCCAGAGGATGGCTTTCTCGAGCTGCCTGTGAGTTCCAAGAGCGAAGCCCTCTTGACGGAAAGCGTCGCTGAAGCGACATTGTCCGTATGGTGCTGATGACGACACAGCAGGCCGCCGACCGCATCGGCGTCTCCGCACGGCACGTGCAGCGGCTGGTGGCCGATGGCGACCTGGTCGCGGTGGGCCCCGACCGCATCGACGCCGGCTCGGTGGCCCAGTGGCGGGCACTGCGCGGCGAGGGTCGGACGCGCGGGTGGGAGGAGCCGACCGCCTGGGCGGCGGTCGCGCTGCTGGAGGGGCGGCCGGCACCCTGGCTGGGCCAGGCGCAGCGGTCCCGTCTGCGGTCGGCCCTCGCCGCGAGCACCGCCGCCGAGCTGGCCGTCCGGGCCCGCAACCGGGCCGAGGTCCTCCGCTTCCATGCGCACCCACGAGCACTGGGTCGACTGGCCGCCGAGATCGTCTCCTCCGGCGCCACCGACCGACTGGCAGGGCTCAGCGCTGCGGCGGACCGGCTCGACGGCTACCTCGACCGCGCGTCCGTGCCGCGGCTGGTGCAGCGCTACCGGCTGGAGCCGGATCCGGCCGGAAGCGTCGTCCTGCGCGCGACGGACCTGCCGATGGACGACGTCACGGCACTCGCGCACGGGCAGCGGCAGGTGCTGGCCGGGCTGGACCTCGCGGGTTCGACCGGTGCCCGCGAACGATCGACCGGTACCCGTCTGCTGGACCGCGCCCTGGAGCAACTGCGTGGCTGAGCCGCCGCGTCCGCCGACCCCGGCCGGCGGGTGGGGTCGTCCGTGGCCCGACGTCGCCGAGCTCGCGGCCGCGGTCCCGGCTGAGGTGTGGACGTTGATCGGCGGGCTGATGGTCCAGCTGCACGGCGTCCTCGCCGGCCTGCCGATGGTGCGACCCACCGACGACGTCGACGTCCTGCTGGCCTGCGTCGACCCGTTCGAGGAGCGCACGCCCTCGGGCAGCGACCGGTCGCGGCTGCTGCACCTGCACGAGCACCTGGCGGACCCGACGGCCCCGGCCTGGCTGCTGCTCCCGGACGACGCCCGCCGCAACGGCCAGGCGGCGCTGGACCTGCTCACCTCCTGAGCGGTTCAGCCGGCGATGCGCTGCACGATCTGCCGGGCCGCCGCCCGGCCCTCCGGCGTCGGGGTCAGCGGGTACACGTGGACGGCGCCCGCACAGACCTCCGCGTGCCCGAGGACGCCGGTGGCGCTCGCGCGCTCGATCAGCAGCCGGACGTCGGGCAGGCAGATCTCGTGGGTGCCGACGTAGACGTCGATCGGCGCGAGCCCGGCGAGCTGCCCGTTGCCCGGGCTGAGCCGCGGCTGCGTCGGGACGTCACCCCCGGCCCAGGCCTCCGCTGCGATCCGCAGCCCGGCGCTGGACAGCCACGGGTCATGGACCTCGACGGCGGGCAGGTCGGGATGGCCGAGCGTCAGGTCCAGCCACGGAGAGAGCAGCACGATGCTCCTGGGCTGAGGAAGATTGGCGGCGGGCAACGTCTGCGCCAAGCCGAGGGCGAGCCCACCACCGGCGGAGTCACCGGCGATCGCCACGTCGTCCGACTCGTCCAGCAGCTGGCGGTAGAGCTCGGTGACGAACGGATAGGCGTCCCGGTGGGTGTGCTGTGGGGCCAGCCCGTAGTGCGGCACCTCGACCCGGACGCCGGCGTCGGCGAGCGCGCCGATCAGCGCCCAGTGCTGCGGGGCGATGGCGCTCACGTAGGAGCCGCCGTGCACGTAGAGGACGGCGCGCCTCGGCATCCGTCCGTGTGGCAGCACGGTGTGCACCGGGAAGCCGCCGACCTGCCGGGTGCGGACGTCGTGCCGCTTCCGCAGGCGGGCCGGCGGGTCGGTGCTGCCCTTCGGGGCGGCGAGCCGCTTGCGCGCCCGCTCGGCGGTGGCCATCCGGGGCTTGCAGGCCAGCCGCAGCGCGACCTCGAGGGCGCACATCTGCAGGCTCATGCCGTCACCGTGCCAGCCCGAGCAGCAGACCGCGTCGCCGGTGCGCCCGGACGGTCCGGCGTCGGGTCAGCGCTCGGGGAGACGGAACGAGCACCGTGGGCCCGACGATGCGGCGAGTTTGCGGTCCAGCGTCCACAGCGGCGCGTCGAGCTCCTCGGCAAGGGCCACGAAAGCGGCGTCGTAGGCGGTGACCGACGGGTGCAGTTCCCAGACGCGATCGGCGACCAGCTCGAACGGGAACGTCGTCACTGGCGCGCGCACCAGGTCCTGGTGGGCCAGGGCAGCCACCTCCCGCGCGAGCCGGCCGGCCACCACGGACCTCCGCAGCACGTTCGACACCTCGACGTACAGGTGGGCCGGTGCGACGAGGTCGTTCCCGGCCAGGCCGGCGCGCGCCCACGCGCCGTCCGGTCCCGCGTCCACCAGTGCGGCGACCATGGCCGAGGAGTCGACCACGATGGTCACGGCCGGTCGGCGTCCCGGTCGGGGAGGATGGCTTCGGCCGGGAGCCGGGTACCCGTCGTCGCCACCCGCTGCTGGACCCGCGCCCACAGGTCCTCCGGGCTCGGCCGGTTCGCCAGCGCGGTCAGTTGCCCGCGGACGTACTCCTGCAGCGATTGACCGGCCCGGGCGGCACGGGCGGCGAGCTCGTCCCGCGTCTCGTCCGGAATGTCGCGGATGGTCATGGACACCGACATGCATGCAGATTAGCAGCGCTGCCAGCATTACGACATCTCCGCCAACTCGGGCGGCCCACGTCACCGCCAGTTGGCGCGTGAATAGAATTTCCTCAGGACCGGTTGAGGCGGGTCCGATCGTCGACACCGCAGAGCGCCCAGAAGTGGCTACGCCGTGCCCCGTGCTGCCCCTCCCCCGGGATCCGGCTCAGCGCGCGGTCGAGGCGCGACCACAGCGCCGGGTCAGCCAGCAGCCGTGGGAGGTCCTCGACGCCGAGGACCCCGTGCGTGACGAGCGTCCGCGCGTAGCGCAGCGCGGCGTCCGCCTTGGTCACGCCGCCTCGCGTCGACGTCCGCTGCTTGTTCTGCGCGGCGGCCTCCAGCGCCTGCTCGTCCGGGAAGCGGGTGAGCAGTCGAGGCAGCGGGTGGCTGTCGGCGTCCGACGGGGAGTCCGCGAGGAGGGGACCCGTCGCGGCAGGCTCGAGGACCCGGCGCACCAGTGGCACGACGACGCGGTCGTGGTCGGCGCCCACGCTCCACACGGCGTCGAGGACGCACGCGGACAGGCTGGTCCACCGCTCGAGCCGCGGCGGTACCGGCGGGCGCTCGGTGTCGGCGATCGGCCGGACGTGGTCCGGCGCCGCCTCGACCTCGTCGTCGAACAGTGACGGTGGCGCAGCTTCCACGTGAGCATCCCTCCCTCGGCATCGCCGGTTCCAGCGAGCCGACCCAGGGTGCCAAACGAGCCGGCGCACTCGCGACTGCAACACCCAGCCGGCCGCTACGCCGTCCCCACTTCGACCGGCTCGCTCAGCGGCAGCCAGCGGAAGCGCCGCCGGACGTCGTCCGGCGCCCGCGCCAGCTCCCGCTCGACCGCGGCGCGGCCCTGCACGACGTGGCTGCAGCCCCCGTAGTGCACCGGGACGACGACCCGCGCGTCGAGCCGCGCGGCCAGCAGGGCCGCCTGCCGGCCGGTCATCGAGTACCGCAAGGGCCCGGTGACCGGGAACCGCACCCCGCCGAGGTGCAGGACGGCGACGTCGACCCGCAGCCGCTCGGCGACCTCGGGCAGCCCGCGGAACAGCACGGTGTCGCCGGAGATCCACAGCGAGCCGCCGTCCCAGCGCAGCGCGAAGCCGATGACGTCCCCGGCTACCGGGCGGCTCAGCGGCGGACCGTGCCGCGCGGGCGTGGCGGTCACCTCGACGTCCGGGCGCCCGGGGGCGATGCGCATCGTCGTCTTCCCGGGGCGGAGGCCGCGGGCACCCAGCCGCCGTCCGCCGGACGCCGTCGTCACGACCACCGGGACCGAGGGCAGGAACGCGCGTTCGGCGTCGTCGAGGTTGTCGGCGTGGTGGTCGGGGGTGAGCAGGACGGCGTCGACCGGGAGCAGCTCGGTCGGCTGCACTGCGGGACCGGCGACCTTGCGCGAGCCGGTGCCCCAGCCGAAGCGGTAGCGCCGTCCGGGCGGGTCGAAGGTCGGGTCGGTGAGGATCCGCCAGCCGGCGACCTCGACGAGCAGGGTGGGCCCGCCGACGTGGGTGAGCCTCACTGCGCACCGGTGACCGGCCGCACCCCCGTCGCGTGGGCGAGCGCCCAGTCGAGCACCTCGTCGGCGATGCGCTCCCAGCCGGGCGAGGCCGGCAGCAGGTGCGGGTAGCCGGCCTCCTCGCGGACCTCGGTGACCGTGTCGCCCTTGTAGTGCGCGGCGTTGGAGCGCTGCACGGACGGCGGCAGGATGTGGTCCTCGCTGCCGGAGACGAACAGCAGCGGCGGGCGGTTCGGGTCCTTGTAGTCGACGTAGGCGTCCTGCGGGCCGGGCATCAGGTTGGCCAGGACGCCACTCCAGATGATGTTGCCCGGCGCCGGGATGGCGTAGCGCTGGTACAGCCGCCGCGACTCGTCGTCGTCGAAGGTGTTGGTGAAGGCGTAGTGCCACTGCTCCTCGGTGAGCGGGACGGCGCGGTGCCGGTTGGCCGGGTTCTTGAACGCCGTCCACGTCGAGCGCAGCTGCGACAGCGGCAGGACGCGGACGCCCTCGGTGGGCGCGGAGTTGAGCGCGACGCCGACGGCGCCGTACCCGCGGTCGAGCAGCAGCTGGGTGATCGCGCCGCCGGCCGAGTGCCCGATCAGGACCGGCGGGCTGTCGAGCTCGCTGATGACGGCGGCGTAGTGGTCGACGATCTGCGGCAGCGTCACCTCGGCGACCGGTGTCGGGTCGGCGTTGAGCGCCTCGACCTCCACCTCGAAGCCGGGGTAGGCGGGGGTGAGCACGCGGAAGCCCTTGGCCTCGTAGTGGGTCTTCCAGTGCTCCCAGCTGCGCGGGGTCACCCAGAAGCCGTGGATCAGGACGATGGTGTCGGGGGCGGACATGGCGGTCTCCTCACTGCCGGGACTGCGGATGGCAGGGACCCTGGCAGCGGGCGCCGGGCGCGGATCGGCTGTGCGTGCAGGCCTGTGGTCTGTGCGTGCCGGATGGGCTTCCCCGTGGTTTGCGGTTCTGCCACGCTCGGGCGGGACACCACGGGAGCCGCCGATGTTGTTGCTGGACACCCGCCACGTGCCCTCCGCCGACCGGGCCGAGGCGTTCCGCGTCGCGATGCAGGAGGCCTCGGTGCCCTGCCGGGTCGAGCACCGCACGCCGGCCGGGCGCGTGCGCGCCCGGATGCACCTGGTGCCGCTTGGGCGGACGGCGGTGTTCACGACCGATGCGTCGCCGTTCCGGCTCGTGCGCACGACCCGGCACGTGCAGCGCGAGAGCCCCGCGGTGGTCGCGATCGCCTTCCAGGCGGCGGGCCACGGCGAGTACCCGCAGCTGGGCCACGAGCAGCTGGTCTCCGGCCGCGACCTGATGCTGGTCGACCTGACGGCGCCGTACTCGTTCGGCTGCGCGGTGGGTGGTGGTTCGCGGTCGGTGATGGTCCCGCATGAGCAGCTGGCGCTGCCGGTGGACGTCGTCCGGCGGGCCGTCCCGCGGCTACGTGCCAGCCCGCTGCACGACCTGGTGCGCACGCACCTCGAGGAGGTGTGCGGCCGCGCCGAGCAGCTGTCCGGCGACCCGGGTGCAGCGTCCCTGGGGACGGCGACGGCGGAGCTGGTGCGGGCGCTGATCGTGTCGGCGGCCGGTGATGCGCGGGACCGCGGGGCGGTGCGGGAGGAGACGCTATTGACCCGGGTGCGGACCTACGTCGGCCAGAACCTCACCGACCCGGCGCTGACGCCCGCGACCATCGCGGCGGCGCACAACGTGTCGCTGCGGCAGCTGTACCGGCTGTTCAGCGACGCGGGGCTGAGCCTGGAGCAGGTGGTGATCGGGCAGCGGCTGGAGCTGGCCCGAGTGCAGCTGGTCTCCCCCGCCGGCCGACGACGGTCGATCGCTGCCACGGCTCGGGCGTGCGGCTTCGCCGACGCCAGCCACTTCACGCGGCGGTTCCGGCACGCCTACGGGACAGCGCCACGTGAGTGGCAACGCTCGACCGTCGACTCAGCTGTCTCACGGTGACGAGTCAGGGCAGCCGAGGGGGTTTCAAGAAGTTCGACCAGCGCGGCTGCTGCGCCCCCGACGAGGGAGAAACAAGACAGGCCTGACCATAGTTCTCCGGTCGACCCGCCTCGCACTGTTACGGTCCCCGAAGTCACGCCACGGGGGTTCACCATGACTAAGTACGGCTGCAAGGCGGGCGAGCGACGGAGATCCGGGGTGGGCGGTTCTGCGTCAGAGCCAAAACGCTCATGACCGCGGCACAGACCGATCCCTGGGACGAGGCCGCCCCGCGCCCCGAAGCGCTGGTTGAGAGCCTGCGGTCTTTTGGCTACTCGCCGGAGACGGCTCTCGCCGACTTGCTGGACAACAGCATGAGCGCCGGAGCTGTCAACATGGACCTCTACTTTGTTTGGGACAAGGAACAGTCTCACGTCGCAGTGGTCGACGACGGCGGCGGGATGACTCCGGACCAGCTTTTGGAGGCCATGCGACCAGGCAGCGTAAGTCCCTTGGTGACGCGAAGCAAAGCTGATCTGGGCCGCTTCGGACTTGGCCTGAAGACCGCTTCCTTCTCCCAAGCCCGCGAGCTGACCGTCATCACCCGCGCCCGCGGTGAGCGCGACGTTCAGGTTCGCCGGTGGGACCTCGACGTCGTGGGCATGACAGGTCAGTGGCGTCTTCTTCGCGCCCCAGCCCCCCAAGCCGAGCGCTACATCGACCGCATCAAGGATGCCGGCGGAACGGCCGTTGTCTGGAGCAAGTGCGACCGGCTTCTCGGCGAGGTGGGGAAGGCCCCTGAGAAGGCGGCCGACCGATTCTTTTCAGTGGCCTCCCAAGTTCAAGCCCACTTGGGCATGACCTTCCACCGCTTTCTTCAGACCGGTCGACGCGCGCGCACGATCAGGGTCAACGGGAACGTGGTGGAGCCGTGGGACCCGATCATGAAGCATCCGGCGACGCATGCTCTAGGTCCGCCCGACCGCCTTCCCTACATGGGTTCCACCATCACCGTCCAGCCCTTCGTTCTGCCGCACCGCAGCAAGCTCGACGAGCAGCAGCAGAAGAGCGGGGGAGGAATTCGTGGCTGGAGCGCGCACCAGGGCTTCTACGTCTACCGCAACGACCGACTGGTAGTGGCCGGCGACTGGCTGGGAGCCGCCGGCGCCAAGGACGAGCACACCAAGCTCGCGCGCATCGTCGTCGACTTCGACTCCGCCTTGGACTTGCACTGGCAAATCGACGTTAAGAAGTCCACGGCTCGGCCCCCCGGGAGCGTCGTGGACGACCTCAAGCGTGTGGCGACCGCGACACGGCGAGCCGCCGAAGAGGTGTACCGGCACAGGGGCAACATCATTCCTGCCAGCAAGGGTCGGCCTCGCGACCGCGCGTTCGTCATGGCATGGCAAGAGTTCAAGGACCGCTCCGGCGAGGTGCGGCTCCGCCTGAACAGGGACCACCCCATCGCAGCCAACTCCCTCAAGGGGCCGGTCGCTCAAAAGCGGGCGGTGGAGCGGGTCCTCAAGTTCGTCGAGGAGACCTTGCCGACGTCCCTCATCGGCATTCGCCTCGCCGAGGCACTCGACAAGCAGGCGACTCCCTACGAGAGCCGGCAGGACGAGCTCGTGAAGCTGTTGCACTACGCCCTTGACACCATGACATCGGCGGGGGCCAGTCCATCGGCCGCACTGGACGACCTTGCACTGATCGAGCCATTTTGCAATTTCCCCGCGATCGTCGAAGCTCTCAGAGACGGAGAATCATGAGCGTGAGCCCGTACGACGAGGTACGAGGCCTTGTTATGACCGTGGTCGCGAACGAGCGAGCCAACAACAAGGTCGTGACATCAGAATCCATCGCCCAGAAGATCGAGGCGATCATCACGATGTACGCAGACATGCGGGACGCCGATTTCACCGGTGCGGTCGACCGACAGGCCCTGCAGCGCGACATCGAGTCGTCCTTCAACGTCTTCATGGCAAACGCCAATCTGATGGCCGATGATAGTGACCACGAGCCGTGGCTCGACGCCGCCCGAGACGACATCGACTGGCGCTTCTGGAAGCGCTATAAGCAGTACCAGTTGGCCGTTAATCGGATGCCTCCCGACGCGGTCGACAAACTCGACGACATCACCGACATGGTCCTCGATCGCCTCGAGAGCCCGCGCCGGCGCGGTCCTTGGGACCGTCGAGGCCTCGTCGCAGGTCAGGTGCAATCAGGAAAGACCGGAAACTACATCGGCCTCACGTGCAAGGCCATCGACTCGGGATACAAGCTCGTCATCGTCTTGGCAGGAATTCACAACAGCCTGCGGGCGCAGACCCAAGCCCGAGTCGACGAGGGCGTCCTCGGCTTCAGCACCGAGCGCGCCTTTCGCGCGGCAGACGCGAGCAAGAGCCTCGTCGGAGTAGGACACCAGGGATTCCTCTACGTCAACTCCTTCACGTCCCGCAAGGAACACGGCGACTTCAACCTCAAGGTGGCCGAATCCATCGGCGTCGCGGTGGGTGGCGCAGACCCAGTCGTCCTCGTCGTGAAGAAGAACAAGAGCGTCCTTACCAACATCCTGAAGTGGGCAACGAGCCTCACCGCCGTCGAGGATCCTCTCACCGGTCAAGAAGTTGTGCAGAACGTCCCACTTCTCATCATCGACGACGAGGCCGACCAGGCCTCGGTCGACACCAATGGACCCAAGCGGGGCGCCGCCGATGAGTACGACCCGCCAGTCATCAACGGGCTCATCCGCGAGCTGCTGAAGAAATTTCAACAGAGCGCCTACGTCGGGTACACCGCCACGCCTTTTGCGAACATCTTCATCGATCCCGAGGTTAAGCACTCCAAGGCCGGCCAGAGCCTGTTCCCCCGCAGCTTCATCATGAGCCTCCCCGCGCCTTCCAACTACGTCGGTCCCTCACGCGTCTTCGGCCTGAAGGAAGACGTCACCCGCAACATCGAGCCTCTCGAGCCTCTCCCGATGGTCCGGCACATCCGAGACTGGGAAACCTGGATGCCGGACAAGCATAAGAAGGAGTTCGTTCCCGGATCGATCCCCGAGTCGCTACGTGAGGCGATCCTTGCCTTCGTGCTCACCGTCGCCGTTCGCCGCTGGCGGGGACAGACTGGCAAGCACAACTCGATGCTCGTCCATGTCACGCGCTTTACCGCTGTGCAGAAGGAGGTCCGCCGCCAAGTCCAGGAAGAACTCGACCGCCTTCGTCACCGTTTCAGCCACGCCGACCGCGCGAAGGACTCCACCTGGGCAGCAGCGCGACTCCTTTTTGAAGATGACTTTCTCGCCACCGGCCGCGCCTTTGCCCTTGCGGAGGACATGGGCGATCAGGTCGGTATGATGCCGACGTGGGACCAGCTGGCCGCTGGGCTCGCCGGAGCCGCCGATCTCATCAGCGTCCGCGAGGTCAATGGAACGGTCAAGGATTCCCTCGACTATGTCGATCACACCGGCGGGCTGAACGTCATTGCCGTTGGTGGTGCGAAGCTATCCCGCGGTCTGACCCTTGAGGGCCTGAGCATCAGCTACTACCTCGCAGGTTCACGTATGTACGACACGCTCATGCAGATGGGCCGCTGGTTCGGCTACCGGCCCGGCTACCTCGACCTGTGCCGTCTATACACGACGGACGAGCTCAATCGTCGATATGCGCTCATCACCGGCGCGGCAGAGGAGCTGTACCGCGAGTTCGACTACATGGTTGCGTTGGGCAGCAGCCCCCGCGAGTTTGGGCTCCGCGTGCAACAGCACCCAGACGGCCTCATGGTGACCGCCCCCAATAAGATGAAGTCGGCACAGCTACTCAGCATGAGCTTCGCGGGTGGACTGAGCGAGACCGTCCTGTTCGATACCACCGCCTACGCGCGTAAACGCAACTGGAAGGCGCTCGAGCAGCTGGTCGAAGCCATTCCAGGTTCACCTCTGCCGGCCGACCAGGTCACGACTATCGGTGCAGGGGGCGCCTACGTCTGGAAGGGGGTTTCCGCCTCCGTCGTCACGGCTTTTCTCGACAGCTACGTTGCCCACCCCGACGCATACAAGGTCCAGCCAAAGCCTCTCCGGGACTACATACAGTCCCGAAACACCGATCAACCCGCCGAGCTCACGGAGTGGTGGATCCTGCTCGCCAACAGCACCGCTCCTGAGGCAAAACGGACTTCCGTGGGGCATCTGTCCGTGGGTCTAACGAAGCGCCGCAGTCATTCCGACCAAGAGGTGGCAGGCGACACCGGGCGTTTCCCGATTCGTCGGCTCGTCAGCCCACCGCACGAGCGAATCGACATCGTGGACGGGACACCCGAGTACAAAGAAGCCCTCGACTTCACCGCCAAAATGTGGGCGGAGAGCCCGCGTAAGGACCTCCGCGAGAAAACCGCTCCGACCCAGCCGGCAGGCGTCGCCTGCCGGAAGATCCGGCCCGCGACCACGGGCGTGCTGATGCTCTACCCCCTCAACCCCAACGAAGCTCACGCGGACGTTTCCATGGGCGATCCGTTCGTCGGGTTTGCCCTGTCCTTCCCCGGCAGCGACCGTGCACAGCCTGTGGCCTACCAGGTGGCCAAGGATCTGTGGCTGAAGCTGACGGGTTCCGGCCCTACCTCCGCCGCTGTCGAGGATGAAGACGACGAGGAGGACGACGAGGGGATGGCCTCGTGACGGATGTGGAGGCACTGTGGAAGGCGCTGGACGATGACTCGGCGGCGCCCCCCGGCCTGCTGCTGCGGCGAGTCGTCCTCCCCAACTTGGACGTCCACTTGGCGCAGGAACGACCATCACGGCTGCCCGGGTTCCTGGTGAGGATTCACGACAAGCCCGGGTTGTTGTGGAAAGAGCTTCGCTCATCCCAGGGCCTCGATGTCAAAGTCGACGCCCGACCGGGACACGACGTCTCACTGCTCCTCACGGAGCGGGACAGTAGATTCCACGATGTCTTCTCCGCACTGATATCGGACCTGATCAGAGGCCTTGAGGCCCTTTCCGCCCAGCCGCAGGACCAGCGGACGCTCACCTTGGACTTCCTCACCGCACGCATCACCCGGTGGCAGGCCTGCCTACAGGCCAACCGAGACGGGCTCAGCGGGGAACGCGCCGCCGGGTTGTTCGGTGAGCTGTCCACGATGGCGGCACTTCTGGAGTCCGGCATAGAACCGGCACTCGCTGTGGAGCGCTGGACCGGCCCCGCCGACGCGATCCAGGACTTTCAGTTCGACCGTCTCACGCTGGAAGTCAAGGCGTCGCGGCAGACGCAACCGACGAACGTCCGGATCAGCTCGGAACGGCAACTGGATTCCAGCACCCACGACCGGCTCGTTCTGATCCACTATGCGCTGGACGAGCGCAGTGACCGGAACGGCACGACGCTCCCAGAGATGGTTCAAGGTATCCGTGATGTTTTAGGCACGGGCTACGCCGGAATGTCCTTCGACGATCGTCTCGTAGACTACGGCTACCTCGATCTGCACGCGCCCCGATACAGCGAGCATTCGTATGTGATCCGAGCCGTGGACCACTTGGATGTCAGGGACCCGATGCCGCGTATCGTCGAGAAGGACCTGCCCGCCGGCGTGGGGAAAGTAAGTTACGATCTCGCACTCGCCGCTTGCGAAGCATTCCGCTTGACGCCAGACGAGGTGGCTGAGCTCTTCGAAGGAGTCAACGCGTGACCAGCGCTGCTGACAACGACTTCATCGCCGAGATCCAGCGGCGGATTTTGAGCGACGCCGAGCGCACAAAGGAGATTCAAGCCGTCGCCTTCACGAACTACATGCGTGATGTTTTGAACGACACCGGGGACTTGGACGGCGGCGAGACCGCCCTGTTCCACACCACCGGGACGAAGGGAATGTCGGCGTCCGGCTACTCCGTCTCCGATGACGGGGACGTCGTTGACGTGCTGGTGACCGACTACGAGCCCACGCAGAAGATCCGAACGCTGACGAAGCTGCAAGTGGCCCGCATCTTTGGTTCCGTCCACCGCTTCGCCTCGCAGGTCGAGGAGCTAACCGCGGTGCTCGAGGAAGCCTTCCCGGCGTGGTCGATGTGCAGTGCGCTCGCCTCGGCACTGCCCACGGCTGAACGGATACGGGTCACCCTAGTGACCAACGCCAGAGTCAAGGCAGCGCCCCCCGCGGGCCAAGCGCTCCACCGAGCACGTGTGACTTACCACGTGTGGGACTTGGACCGGCTTTGCCGGCTGGAAAGGTCGGGCAGGGCGCGCGAACCGATCACAGTCGATTTCGAGCAGCTCGCCGGCGAAGCGTTGCCTGCTTTAGGCCCCAAGGGGGTCGCAGGGGACTACGAGGCCTACCTCCTGCTGATCCCCGGAAACGTCCTTGCTGACGTGTACGAAGAACACGGTCCACGTCTCCTCGAACTAAATGTTCGATCTTTCCTGCAAGCCCGAGGCAAGGTGAACCAGGGCATCCAGACGACCATCCGAAGTGAGGCGGCACCGATTTCTGGCTTACAACAACGGCATCAGCATGACCGCCAGCAGTGTGGACGTGATCGAACTTCCTGACGGCGGCCGCGGAATTACGCGGATCCGCGATCTGCAGATAGTAAACGGTGGGCAGACCACCGCGTCGCTTCACCACGCCCGCACCAAGCCGCGACGAGACAACCAACTGCTCGACGGCATCCACGTGCAGGCGAAGCTGTCTGTCGTCCCTGAGGACAAACTTCTAGAGCTTGTTCCACGCATCTCCGAGTTTGCGAACAGCCAGAACACCGTCAAGACCGCCGACTTCAGCGCGAATCACCCATTTCACATCGAGCTACAGCGTCTCTCGCGTACGGTGCTTGCGCCGGCGGCCGACGGTTCTCAGCGGTCAACACGCTGGTTCTACGAGCGCGCGAGAGGTCAGTACGCCGACGCCGCCGCCAACAAGCGCACCGCTGGCGATCAACGCGAGTTCAAGGCGGAGAATCCGCCCAGCCAAGTGATTCGTAAGACTGACCTCGCCAAGTTCGAGCTCTGCTGGGCTCAACGCCCCGACCTCGTGAGCCTCGGAGCGGAGAAGACCTTCCGCGAATTCATGCTCCGCCTCAAAGAACGCCCCGATTTCACGCCCGACAGCGCCTACTTTGAACAGCTCGTGGCAAAGGCCATCCTGTTCCAACAGACCGAGCGCACCGTTAAGTCTCTTGACTTGGGCGGGTACAAGTCCCAGACCGTCGCATACACAATCGCCCTAGTGAGCAAGCGCACCGCGCAACAAATCGACCTGGGGCGCATCTGGAAGGCACAGGACATCCCTGACCTGCTCCGCGCATCGCTCGAAGAGGTAGCCCCGCGCGTGCACGCAAAGCTGATCTCCAGCGCTGGGACGGCGAACGTCAGCGAGTGGGCCAAGAAGGACGGCGCCTGGCAGGCTATTCAGACACTCGCTTGGGAGCCGGACGACAAGCTGATCGCTCGCGTCCGGCAGCGTACCGATCTGAATCTCGAGGAGGAGTGGACGCCTGAGGCGAAGGAAGCTGCCCTCCGCGTCTATGCCCTGAATCAGACAGGCTGGCAGACGTTGCTCGAGTGGGGCACCGCCACCAAGAATCTTGACACAGCGCAGCGCAAGACCTGCCGCGCCCTCAGGGACATGAACATCAAGGGGTCCATCCCTACTCCGAGCATGATGATCGATGGGGCAGCGATCCTAGATATCGCAGAGCAAGCTGGCTTGAGCGGCTACTGACCATTACGGAACGCGGGACGCTCATCGAACGCTCTGCAGGGCGGCACCCGTCTTGCTAACCGTCCAAAAGAGCCAGCCGTTGCGGTGTGGGTCGACGTCGGGTCGGTGCCGCCGCACCACGGCCATGGCCGCGCCGCTTGGGGTCTTGTACCGCTCGCCCTCGAGTGAGCCGTTGAGGACCAAGATCGAGCGAGAGGTGGGGTCGAACTCCGCCTCGATTCTGATGCCGTCGTAGTCAACATGAATGTCGACGACACCGGCATAAGCAGCCTGCCCGAGTCCGCTGTTGCCAAGCGAGCCGTGAAGAAGCTGGACGGCATCCCAACAAGTCAGTCGCTTGGCGAACTCGCTGACATTCGACTTCCCCGCCGCCCTGATGATCTTTTCATGTACGTCTGGGGCGAGCACTTGGATCAGCGAGACGACCCGGTCGGGGAGCTGCTGTAGCCGCCAGATTTCGTTCAGGTCCACGTCGGCTCCGACCCGTCGGGACAACAGGGCAAGCGTGTAAGTGACCGTCTGAGACCGGTAGCCACCGAGCTGCAGGGCTCCAATCAGTCTCTCCGCGGACCGAAAAAGGATGGCCTTGGCGACAAGATCCTCGAAACGCGCTCGGTCCGGTAACTCGTCCGACTCCAGTTGAAGCATGAAGGAGGCGAAGTTGCGGTCAGCCCCTTGGGCGACGAGATGGGGCTGCTGCGCCCATGTGTTCTCGAATTTCGCGACGTCCGTCTTGACGAAGCGCTGCGCGAGCGGGTGACGCAGTTTGAACTGCCGTTGGCTTGCTGCGGAGCCAGCCCGCCCAAGGGCGTCTAGGTACTGCCCTCGAGCCCGCTCATAGAACCACCGCGTCATCAGCGGCCCACCTCCCGCCTCGGCAGCCCAGATGCTGCGCGACAGCTCCTCCAGTCTGACGTGGAACGGGTGGTTGGCACTGAAGTCGGCACTCTTCACAGCATTCTGGCTATTTGCGTACTGAGAGATAAGCGGAACCACCGCCTGCAGTCGATCAGGGCTTACGACACTCAGCTTGGCTTGAACCCGCACGTCACCGAGCGGCAGCCTCGACTTGGTGACGGCATGGAAAAGGGAGGCGGTCGTCTGCCCGCCGTTGACGATTTGTAGGTCGTGAATAGTCGCGATCCCCGAGCGTCCTTGGGAGTCTGTAGCCAGATCCACTCGGCTAGCGGTCATGCTCACGCCATTGTTGTATGCAAGGAACCGCTCGGGAGCGCTTCTAATCGTCTCCTGGATCCCTCTGTTGACCTTCCCTCGGGCCTGCAGGAACGAGCGGACGTTCAGCTCGAGCAGCCGCGGCCCGAACTCTGCGTAGATGTCGGCGAGGACCTCCCCGGGCAGAAGGAGTAGGTAACCCTCGTAGTCGCTGCTGCGTCCCTCTGGCCCCAAGAACGGGAGGGGTTCGCCGTTGAAGGCCAAGACGTCGACGACGATCGGTTCGCTCTCACGGCCACTGGTCGCGAGCCGCTCCAGCCTCTCCAAGTCCCATATCGTCGCTGTGACCGGCAGCCCAGCCACTACCGGTAGCTCTGGAGGATGACACTTTACCGTCGAGTCCGTGAGCAGGAAAAGCCGGACGAAGGCCACCTCCAGCAGCAACGACTGAACTCGATACGCCATGTCATACGCCTCGGTCGACTCTTCAAGATCTTTGTGTAAACCGGTCGAGCAGCGGACCAAGAAACGATGCAGCTTGCGGAAGGCCGCATCCACCTCGGCCTTGCGGAGGCTGGTGACCTCGACCCCTCCGTCGTAGACGCTCAGGAAGACGTCCAGAACCTCGTTGTTACCTCGGACCGCAAATCCCGAAGCGGCCGCTGCCGGCCGCAGGTGGGACTGGTCGTACTGGGCGACGACGGCGTCCTGCACCTCGCCAATCTCCATGAGCGCGTCCGTGGCGACCTCCGTGAAGGCTGCGGTCCAGGACATCTCGTGGTCAGGTGTAGACGCGCCGAGCTGCACCTGCTGGTGGAGCTCGTTCAGGTAGGCAGGCAATGTCACGACGAAGTCCTTCTTCTGATTCAAGGTCGGGCGCAGATCACCAGAAGCTTTCGTCTGGCATCTAGAACAACATGGAGGCGCGCCGTTCCTCTGCTCTAGAACTCACACAGAGGTCCTGCAGCGGACACACGTCACAAAGCGGATCCGCCGGACGACACACGCTCGCCGCGACTTCGATCAGGGCTAGGTGTGCCGCACGCGCATCCGCCCCTCCCCCGATCATTCTCGCCACTCCCAGTCGCCCATCGGTGAGGCGGTTCTTTCGGTCGACGTTGTCCCCGCTGACGCGTGCCGCCACCCGCAGGACGCCTTTGGTAGAGAGGACCGGCTCCTCCGACTCCTCATCACCGGACACCGGCACTATCAGGGACGCGAGCTCAAGGACCGCCGCGGAAGCTACGGGGATCGCCGTTCCTCCACTCTCCACCGCCTCAAGGGCGCCGGGATGATCGACCAACCAGTCAGCCAACTCCAACAACTGCACGGCGCGGCCACTGCGCCCGATCATGGCGCCGATCTCGCGAAGCGTTTCGTCGTTGTCCTGTGTCGCTTCCGGCGTCGGCCATGCGCGCAGCATCGGCCAGACCAGCTTGACGACATCGGACGGGGCTCGATCTAGGAGCAACTCAGCCGACACCACCTGCCAGCGGGTGGTGGCCCTGAGCCAGGGAACTCCTCGGGGCTCGTTCTGCTCCAACCAGGTCGACAGCCGGGCCGAGGTGTCCTGGGTCAGCCAGCCGACCTTCTCCGGATCTTGCAGGGCTTCCCGGATCGCGCGCCCCAGATTTTCGGCGAGGAGCGGCGGAACCGCGTTACCGATCTGCTTGAAGGCCGCAGAAGGGGGCCCCGCAAAGCGGTACCAGTCGGGAAAGGTCTGCAGACGCGCCGCCTCGCGGACGGTGATCGTCCGCCCTTGGCGGGGGTGGATGTACCAGTACCCGTCCTTCGCAATGTGCGCGGTGATAGTTCTCGACAGATCGTTTTCGTCGAGCCGCTTGTACTTGTCGTCAAAGATGTCATCGCGATAGCGCTTCATCTCATCCGGCAAGTCAGAGTATCTCGTGGTCGAGTCCATCAGCTCGAAGGCCCTTGCATCATCCTCGCGGACCGGCCGAGTGATGTGATCGAAGAGCCTGTACCGATCGGGACTCTTCACACCTTCCCGCATCCTGCGCTGGAAGGAAGTCGACGGCCCTTCGTAGTCTGCCCAGCCGAAGGCTCCCCCTTCAGGCCGCCAGCCGCCGTCGACCTCCGGCATGTCACCTATGGCATTCCACACGGAGACGCGTTCCGTGGCTTCCGCCGGCCACTTGAACTTATTGCCATCTCGGAGGGCAACAAGGATAAGACGCTGCCTGAACTGCGGAACGCCATAACGCCATGTGTCAACGATCCGCTCTTCAACCGCATAACCGATCTCTTCCAGTTCTTCCACCATCGAGCGGAGGATGAACATCTCTCGGTCTAGAGCCATGTCAGGCACGTTCTCCATGAGCACCGCCGGAGGCTGCACCAGCTGGACGACTTCCAGGTAGGACCGCCACAGGTCACGACGCTGATCGTGCGGGTCCCGCAGACCGTTTCGCACGCGGTGACGTATGCCGGACCGGCCTGCCTTGGAGAAGGGCTGACACGGGGGCCCACCGGCGATGACATCGACCTGAATCTCGGTCAACAGTTCGGCAAGCTCTTCGATCCGGTCAACATCGGCAAGGTCCCAGTCGAGACTCATGCCTGGAAAGTGGTGTCCGTGTGTCTCGACGGCCTCGGCGTAGTGGTCGACAGCGACGACGGTTGAAAATCCGGACCGCTCGAGGCCGAGACTTATGCCGCCGGCCCCACAGAAAAGGTCCGCAGCGAGACGGACGTCTGGGTTTGCCTCGCGCATGCGGCCAACCAGCTCCACAAGCTCTGATCTTGTCGTAGTGCGGTCGGGGTTGGACGCCAACTTGAGGAATGGCCCTCGGACCAGTTTCACCCCGTAGGATGCCCGAACGGAAACTGCAGGTATGTCCTCAACGCTGCCCCCAGACGCCTCAGCATGCAGGTTGGCCGCCTCATCAATCTCACTCATGCGTCAGTGAACCCGAGAGCGCGCCAGACGTCCGGGGCGACGTCCTGTAGTCGATCGGCGATCCGCTTCAATGCCTCGTACTCACCTGCCTGCACGGCCGCTGACCTCAGTGCGAGGCCTGTCATTGCAGTGATTGGCCCTTCGGACGCTGGGACCCGAGACCGCTCCGCGACCACGGGAGCCTTAGTTGCGCGTTCCCGGTAGATATGGTTCGCCGAGATGCACAGGTCGTTGATCGGCCGCTCCAACAACTGCTTCAACTCCGCGGGAACCGCCACCCGCATCTTTGCGACGTTGATGTGGAACAGATCATCGAGCTCGGTGTCGAAGTCAAGAGACGCACGGGCCAACTTGAGGTGCTCGTCGATCCCACGAATCCCCGCCCATCCTCCCCACTGCACTAATCGGTTCCCTCGGTAGACATACAGGCCCTGCTGGCGGTTCCACTTAAGGGGGCCCGAGAGCTCGTCAAAGCGGATAGGCGAGCTGAAATCGTCCTTCGCAGGGAGGACATATCGTTCTAACCTTACACGCCCTACGCTTTCGCCGACGGCGAGTTCGAACGTCTGGGTACCGAGTCGTTGCGTGTGCTCTTCGTCAACAGCAAAGGGGTTCCACGGGGTCAACTTCTCGCCATTAACAATGATCGCCAGCGGAGCTCCTGCAGCCCCCTCGAGGAATCTATGGAAAACCATCGCGAGATGGCTCGCTGTCTTCTTCGTCAATAGTTCTAGCCTGCGTTTGGCCCAGCCTCCCTCGGGCCGCCGTTCGGGTAGCACTCGGTCCAATTCACGCCAGACAACGACCGTGCCGCGATTCTCACCGAGAAGTGCTCGCGCAGCGCTGATATGACTCTTCTCCGGCGAAATGATGAGCCACTCGTCAAACTCGAGGATGGTGTTCAAGTTTAGTTCGCGCGCCGCCACTGGCCCCTTGGGCTCACGCCGACTGAGGACGGTGACGCTCCGACACTGCGACAGGGAGGCGGTCTTGAGGCCCAGTCCGTAGCGGCCGAGGTCGCTGGACGCGTATGTCCGCCGGCTGCCGAATCGCAGCGCTTCTACAAGACCGTTAGGACTCATGCCTGCACCGTCATCACAGATGAAGACCATGGACTGTGGGCCGTCGAAACGGATGACCACCTCGACCCGTTCCGCCCCAGCCATGACGCTGTTGTCGACGAGGTCTGCGACGGCCGAGGGAAAGTCGTAGCCGATATCTCGGAGGGACTCCGTGAGGCGAGCTGCCGATGGAGCTACGGACCGATGTCGGCTGGTTGGCACACGCACTCCTCGTCACTTCGTACTGGGCCAGGTTCTCATATGCCAAGGTCAACCACTCGGCGACTCGCCCAGCAACGTCCGCCACGCTGCTTCGATGCGGCGACCGGCGACCTCCACTGCCTCATGCTCCCAAACGCGTATGACAGTCCAGCCGCTGTCCACAAGTTGCCGGTCTTGACGCTGGTCCCGAGCAACGTTGGCGTCGAGCTTCGCGAGCCACCAGTCTGCGTTGTGCTTGGGGAGGGTCCCGTGCAGCGGGCATCTGTGCCAGAAGCACCCGTCCACGAAGACCGCCAGCCGGGCGCGTGTGAAGGCCACGTCGGGACGCCCCGGGAGAGCTCGGTACTCCTTGCGAAACCTCAGGCCTCGGGCATGTAGCTCCCGCCGAAGGGCCAGCTCAGGTCGCGTGTCGCGACGAGGCATACGCTGCATCTGTCGGCTGACCTGAGCGTCTCGCGGTTCAGGATGCCTACGCTCTGACACCTGGGGAGTCTAAGGGACTGGGACATCGTCGCTGAGTGCTCCATCGTCCACATCCGAAGCCGCTAGCAGGCGATGTGGTGGCGACATCCGCCGCGCTTAGCGGCGGCGGGCACCCATTAAGACCCCCGACACCCCTTGTGCTCCCGGGGGACAGCCGCGGACCGCGGCAACGCCTCAGGCGCTCAGCTGCTGCGGAGCCGAGCCCAGCAGCAGCCGATGCTTCTCCCAGTGTTGCTGGAGCCACTGCGCTTGGTCGTCGGTCACGCCCACCGCCAAGGGGCGACCATGGAGCATGGCGTACTGCGGGAAATCGTGTAGCGCTGAGGCCACACTCACGAGATGAGTCTCTGGATGGACGGCCAGCAGACCGTCGTCGAACAACCTATGTACGTCGCGGCGAAGCAGAAGGCCCCCGTGGGAGTGGTGGGTTCCGAGTTCGGCGTAGCTGTACAGGTGGCCAGCCTCAAGCACCTCAGGTGGAGCACTTCCAGTGAAGGCACAGATCTCCCCCTGTGACCGGAGCAAGTGCTTACGGAAGGCCGCCTGACCCAAGCGCACCCGCACGGTCGCATGACGATGACCGCCTGGGAGCGGCAACGCCCGCCGATCCAACGCCGCTAGCCTGTGTAGCGCCGATGCGTCCGGCAGAGCCTCGCGAAAGGCATCCCAATCGATGGCGCGCAGGCTCAATTGCGACTTGGGCGACAGGCACAAACTCCGCATCTTCGCACCGGACAATTGCCCCTCTAGCGACACCCACGCTGCGTCGTGTGTGGACCGATACGTCGTCACAACCTGCGTGATCGATGTTGGTCGATCGAACACATGCTTGCACTTGTAGCACATGTACTTCGGGGTGATACCTTTTCGGGCCTTTATTCCGGAAAGATGGCATACGGGGCAGCGGTAGACCAGCTTCTCATCCTGGCCCTTCCTGATGGACTCAACAATCGATGCGCCGAGGAGATACCTCTTGTTCCACAGGACGATGCGGTCACCTTCGGTTAGTGACGCATGGTTCGGGACGGTGCTATCCCAGCGATACTCCACGTCAAGCTCATCGTCATAGCCGTCGTTGCCACCGTGCTGACGATCATCGCCGACGGCGAGCAGTAGCCATGCTTTTGGCGCGATGGCTCCACTCGACGCTCGGCCATCGCCCGCGTTCCAACCCGTCAACAGACATGACCTCACCCTTGATCACCGGGGTGAAGGCATGTCCTGAAGCGGAAGCCAGTTGGGCCGCGGTTCGCGACCGCCAAACGGCGGCCGGTCCATCGTGCACACCTTCACCGGCGGGTGGGTGCGACACCCCGGACCGGGTTGACTGAACACGGGTCGACTGGGAACCGGTGTGCGTTGGCCGCCAGCTTGTCGGGCGCTGCTGACGCCGCAACGGCAAGGTCGACGCCTGCTGCGTCCGCCAGTCCGACGAGGTCGAACAGCACGTCGGCCACTCCTCGCCGAGCCTCTCCTGCAGCGCGTTACCCGCGGGTGCACCGATCGGTAGCCACTGCACCAGCTCGGCCACCTCCGACCTCGCCCGTCAGCGCGAGCGCGAGGGACTTAGGTGCTGAAATTAGCCCCAGTAGCGCGCCTCGGTGAGAGAGGTCATCCGTGCGGTCAGCTCGGCCGAGTCGCTCACCACTGCAGTACCGGTCATCAGTTGTGACCGTCGTCCCGTCTAGGGTGACAACTACGCGGTCCGACTGGCTTCCGATCCTTGGACATGCCCCCACCCGCACGTTGATTCGTGCTGCCCGGGGACAGGTTCTTGCCACTTCATCGCACGTCCGGCCATGGCCTCAAGACGCTCGCTGACGCCGGCTCGCTGGCGTCCACGCTGGCGACTCAGATGTCGCACCGCATGAACCGCTCACCCTCAGCCGGCGAGATGCGCTCCTGGGACGCCAGCCTCACTGCTCTGGCCGCCGACCTCGAGCAAGCCGGTCTGGGCGGCGTCGAGGTGCTGCTCGAGTACCAGCTCCCCCTGTCCAGCAAGCGGATCGACGTCATCCTGGCCGGTGAGCACCCGCGCCGCGGCGGGCCGTCCTACGTCGTCCTCGAGCTGAAGCAGTGGACGCAGGCCACCCTGTTCGAAGACGAGCCGGAGCTTGTCATCCAGCCGACGTACGGCAAGCGTCCCGTGCTGCATCCGGTCGCCCAGGTGCGCTACTACGGCGAGTACCTGCTCGACTTCCTCGGCGTCCTGCACGGCACGACCGACGTCCTCGCCGGAGCTGCCTACCTGCACAACGCGACCGATGACCGCATCAGTGGGCTGCGCGGATACCCGCAGGACGAGCTGGGCCGCCTGTTCACTGGACGCGAGCGCGGCGACTTCCACGACTTCCTCCGGTACCGGCTCTCACCCACCAACGCCTCGGTCCACGCCGACCGGTTGCTGCGGTCATCTGTCGCCCCGAGCAAGCAGCTGCTCGCAGTGGCGGCGGAGGAGCTCCGTACGCGCGAGCAGTTCGTGCTCCTCGACGAGCAGCGGGTTGCTTTCGATCTCGTGCTCCATGAGGTGGAGAAGGCCCGCGCAGGCGACCACAAGTCGGTCGTCGTCGTCTCGGGCGGGCCGGGCAGCGGGAAGAGCGTCATCGCACTCTCCCTTCTCGGGGAACTCAGTCGGCGCGGCGTCCGCGTGGCGCACGCCACCGGGTCGCGGTCGTTCACCCAGACACTGCGCAAGGTCGCCGGCCGCCGCGCGCCGCGCACGGCGGCTCTGTTCCGGTACTTCAACCAGTTCATGGACGTCGCCAAGAACAGTCTCGACGTCCTCATCGCCGATGAGGCGCACCGACTGCGGGAGACATCGGCCAACCGTTGGACGAAGGCCGAATTGCGCAGCGACAAGCGGCAGATCGACGAGCTGATCGACGCAGCCTTCGTCTCAGTGTTCCTGCTCGACCAGAACCAGGTCGTGCGCCCCGGGGAGATGGGCACAGTCCAGGACATCGAGAAGCACGCGCGCGAACGTGGCATCGCTTTCCACGAGATCGACCTGTCGACCCAGTACCGCAGCGGTGGCAGCGCCGAGTACGTCGAGTGGGTCGAGCGGCTGCTCGGTCTCGCTCCGGGGGGCCCGGAGAAGTGGTCCGGGGACGAACGCTTCGAGGTCCATACGGCGCCGTCGCCGTCCGCCATAGAGGTGGCACTAGCGGAGAAGCTGGCCCAGCATCAGAACGCTCGGATGGCCGCCGGCTACTGCTGGCCGTGGAGCGACCCGCGGTCCGATGGATCACTCGTTCCAGACGTGAGGATCGGCGACTGGTCCCGCCCGTGGAACCTCAAGGGTGAGCGCTCGGTGGGTGACGCCCCGCCGGCCGCCTTGTGGGCCAGTGACGACCGCGGCTTCGGCCAGGTCGGCTGCGTCTACACCGCGCAGGGCTTCGAGTACGAGTGGAACGGCGTCCTGCTGGGCCCCGACCTGGTGTGGCGCACAGACCGCTGGGTCGCCGTCCGCAGCGCCAACCGAGACCCAGACTTCCGCAACACGAAGCGGGTTAGTGACGCGGACTTCGACCTGCTCGTGCGCAACGTCTACAAGGTGCTGCTGACGCGCGGTCTTCGCGGCGTCTACCTGCACTCGACCGATCCGGAGACGCAGCAGCTACTGGACGACCTCGTCAACTGAGTTGCTGCTTGTTGACGGCGCTCGGTGGAGCTGCCGCCAGCCCGCTCTCAGAGTCGGTCGATCCAGGTGTCCTCTTCGCGACCGTCCCAAGCCGACGTTGATCCCGTCTGCGCCGCTGGCTCAGGAGACAGGTGGGTCAACACGCGCAGCGCTTCCGCCCGGGTCAGCGAGCGTAAGGACTCAACGGGCCGCCCGGCGACGGACTCGATCGCTTCTTGTCGCTCGACCATGGTCGTCAGCCCGCGAGCAGCCAGAGCTTCCCTGATTGCGTCGACCAGCCAGTCGGCGATCGATGGCTCAGCGGGGACCGGCTGAACCGGCTCATCCTGTGGGTCGTCGCCGAAGAGCGAGAGGTCGCCTGACTCGGCGCCATGCTAGGAGGTGATGCCGAGGAACATCCGTAGGGCGACCACTTCGGCGAGGTGCCCGTCAGGTCGGGACGCTACCTCACGGTCTGCATCAGCCGGATCCGGAGTCGACCCGACACAGTCAGAGTGAGCCTTGGCTCATTGAGCCACCGGCAGGCGGCGTGTTGATGCCGAGCGCGACGAGCTGTCCAACCGTCGCCGAGCACTGATTTCCGAGCGCCTACTGGGTCATCTGCGAAGTCCTGGGGTTGATGCGGCGGAGAGTGGCACTGGACCCCGGAGTCGCAGTAGTCAAGCCGTAGGGTCCGGCGATCAAACGCCGACGCCCCGGTCGTCGGGCGTGCTCGCTAGGAGGAGTTCGCATGCAGGAAGCCTCGGACCCGATCGAGACCACCAAGCACGCGGCGGCCGGCGCGAGCTCGCCCGCCGTCTCGCCTGGGACAGACGACTCGACACACACGTCGGACATCGACACAACCGAGACGTCAACGGTCCTCGCCGAGGTGCTCCCTGGGATTGCCGTCGTCTTCGGTGATGTCCCGCCGGAGCTCAAGACCGACCTGCTCGACTTCGGGTTGGTGTCCACCACCGACCGCATCCAGCTGTCGACGGCCCTCGCATCCATCGGGGGCGCAGCAACGATCGCGGGTACGGTCGGTACCGCGCTCGCTGGCGCGCAGGGGCTCTACCGCCTCAGCGACGCGTCGCAAACCCTCCTCAACTCGGGCGGATGGCTTGCCGCGAAAGACGGCGCCAACCTCGGAGCCATCTTCACCACAAACGGCCTCACGGCTCAGGCCCGCTTCATCCCCATGAGCGCGGTGAACGGGGCGCAGATGGCGGCCGCCATCGGGCCGGCACTGGCCACCATCGCCATCCAGATGCAGCTGAGCGAGATCACCGGTCTGGTCAGGACCAACATCGCGCTGACGACTCAGGTGCTCAGCACCATCCGCACCGAGCAGTGGTCCGAACTGACCGGGCTCGTCAATACCATCGAGCGCACGGTCGACCAGGCTCGCGAACTCGGCTCGGTCCCGGACTCTTTGTGGCAGAGCATCGCGGGGAGTGCCGCCGTGCTGAACAAGCAGCGGGAGCTCTACCGGGACAACGTCCGCGGGCACGTCCGCCAGATCAATGGCGCGGATGCAGGTCGCCGTCGCGAGTACCTCCAGACAAATGCCGAAGCGATCGTCTTCGACACCCATGCCCTCCTATCCTCGCTGAAGGCGTGGACCGGGTATCAGGCCCTTCGGGCCGGCAAGGCGCGAACCGCCGGTAGAGACGACGCGGACGAAGCGCGGCTCGTCGATCTCATCGCGCGCGACACCCATGTGGAGCTGAGTTCCGCTCTCACGGAGACGAGGAATCTGGTCGACTCCCTCAGGCACGAGTTGCGCCTCATCGCCGAGCTGGCCGGCCGCGGCGACTCGCTGGTCCCGTCGCTGCTCGGATGGCGGAAGGACGCAAAGGCAGCCCGCCAGATCTCGGCCCGTCTGCTCGAGGGGATCCAGCCCCTCGCCGACGCTCTCCACCCGCCCGCCCCTCCCCTAGAGACTCCCGGCGTCGTGTGCGCGCCCGAATCTCTTGAGCTCGAGCCATTCCTGCGGATCCTTCGCTGGTTCCTCGGAGACGAGGAGACCCTCAGAGTTCTCGCATTCCCCGACCAGCTCGATGCTGTCGGCACGCTCTCCTCGCTCCTCGGCGGAGCCAAGGAGATGCTGACGCCATGGGAGAAGGCCGCGACGCGGACGATGGTCGCCGTCACAGATCGCCGCATCATCACAGCGAGGACAAACGCCTTCCTCGAAGAGGGAGTGCTCGGGGGCGACGTCCCGATCGATCATGTGCGCTACGTCCGAGCGGCAACCACACAGGACCAGAACGCGCGGGTGGCAATCGACCTCATCACCCGCGACGAGAACATCCGGTGGCTCTTCCCCGCCAGCATCGAAAATGCGCACGTGGGCCCCTTCGCCGCTGTGCTCGCCGAGTCGATGACGATCCCGGACGTCGAGCGCGACGGACTCAGGCGTGAGCACCTCGTCACCGTCGAGGCGGACACAAGTTCAGGGTCAACAGAGCTACCGTCGTCCGGAACGACGACCCGCCAGCCCTAGTAGGTCAGGCCGGGACAGCCGGTGCCGGTGGCGACTTCTTAGCAAGAAGACCGCCACCGGCGCACCTCACTGAGCGCTGAACCGCTCAGGAGCCGGGCGGGCTCCATGCACCGTCGTCCGCCGCGCTCGAGAGCATGACTTGGCCCTCGCTACTGACCGAGTAGACGTCGATGACGAGCCGGGCACGCACCGATGCTGGGACGCGCAGCACCGCCGGCAGGACGTGCTCAGGAACGACGGCGGCCCAGCGCACGCCGGGCCGCTCATCGGCCGGCATCCGACGCAGCAACTGGCCGTACATCGTGTCGACGTCCAAGCCCGGGGAGCTCGTCGTTCCCTTGGCCTCCGCGTACAGCGTCCAGTCGCCGCGCTCGGCGACCACGTCGACGAAGTCGACCTCCGTGTGCACGTCCCAGCCATCGGCGCGCAATGCGGCGCTGAACGCCTCGACTACCTCGACCTCACGCATCATCCCGGACTCCTTCCCGCCAGCGCTTCCGCGCCTCCTGCACGTAGCCATAGAGCGGATGCGCCTGGTTGTCGGCCTGATTGAGTGGCGGCTCCAGCTCGGCGATCACTTCGGCCTCGACCGTCCACGGCTCCGGATGCTCGGTCCAGGTCAACTGGAGCTTCTCCCCCATCCACTCCGACAGCGCCAGCTCGTCCCGATTGACCAGCACGGGCCGCGTCGTCCAGCGGCTCTGCCAGCCTTGCTGCTCGCTCAGCAGCGCGGCCAGCGATCGGCGGAGCGTCGACGAGCCCGTCGTCCCGCGGATGTGGTCGCCAACCATGCGGCTGCGGAGAGTTGACTTCGACGCCGTCCCGTTCGGGGCGATGCCCACGTAGAACAGCTGCAGGTCGACCGTTGGGTGGCGCGGGCCGGAGATGCCGGGCAGCGCGCCGAAGCGGCCCCACCACGCGTACAGCCCGGGCTTCGCCGGCACGGCCGTGCGGGCCTCGGACAGCGGCACGGGCAGCGAGCGCAGGTCGGCCAGCACGGAGTCCATGCCGACAGTGAAGCGCCCGGAACACCGCGGACCCAATCCGCACACTCGCCAACGGGCACCGTGCGGAGAAGTTGACCGACGTCCCCGGCGCCCGTAACGAGAGCGGCGTCCACACGAGGTTGCCTCGGGTCACCAACTTCGAGAGGACCGCCCGTGCCCGACCTCTTCTCCCCCTTCACGCTCAAGGGCGTGACGCTGCGCAACCGCATCGCCATGTCGCCGATGACCATGTACGGCTCGGTCGACGGCAAGATGGATGACTACCACGTCATGTACCTCGGGGCCCGTGCCGCCGGCGGCTTCGGGCTGGTCTTCCCCGAGCAGATCGCCATCACCCCCGACGGCCGCACCACCACGTCCTGCGCCGGCATCTGGGATGACGACCAGATCGAGGGACACGCCCGCGTCACCGCGATGATCAAGCGGTTCGGCGCCGTTCCGGGCATCCAGCTCGGCCATACCGGCCGCAATGGCAGCGAGGTCCGCACTACTCAAGGAGACCAACGCCCAGGGCCGCTGGAAGGCCCTCCCGCCGGACCACCCGGACGGCTGACAGACCGTCGGCCCCTCGGCCATCCCCGCCGGCGGTGACCATTCCTTCCCGGTGCACGAACTCACCGTGGACGAGATCAAGGGCCTGCACCGCAGCTACGCCGACGCCGCCCGCCGCGCCGCCGACGCCGGCTACGAGTGGCTGGAGATGCACGTCGCGCACGGCTACCTCGCCGCCAGCTTCTTCTCCCGCTCGCCAACCAGCGCACCGACTCCTACGGCGGCAGCAACCGCAACCGCGAGCGCTTCCTGCTCGAGGCCCTGGACGCCGTCCGGGAGGTCTGGCCCGAGCACCTCCCGCTCACCATGCGGCTGGGCTCCGACGACTTCCACCCCGCCGGCACCCAGTTCGAGGACTCGATCGAGGCCATCGGCGCCGATGGTGGAGCACGGCCTGGACCTCGCCGACCTGTCCATGGGCGGCAGCACCGACGACATGGTCAACCCCTCGTTCTTCAACGAGCCCGCCGGCTTCGTCTCCCGCGCCACCCGCGTGCGCCGTGAGGTCGGCATCCCGGTCGCCACCAGCTGGAACCTCGGCGTCCCGCAGACCGCCGACACCGTCATCCGCTCCGAGCTCATCGACGTCGCGATGATCGGCCGCCCGGCGCTGTCCAACCCGCACTGGCCGGTCTGGGCCGCCCGCGAGCTCGGCCACGAGTCACCCTTCGACCTGGTGCCGGCCGACTGGCGCTGGTGGCTGCAGAGCTTCCGCGGTCACGCCCCGAGCATCGGCCTACCGCCCACCGCGGCCGAGATCGGTGCCGCCGCCGAGGCCGACGTCCCGATCACCGAGTTCGGCGAGGTGCCGGCCAGCGCGTGAACCACCGAGGGCCGGCGCACCCGCGCCGGACCTCGGTACTCACCCCATCAGCTCTGCGCGGCGCCGGCTGAGCAGCTGCGCCAGCCGTTCCGTGGTCGCGTCGTCGAAGCCGATCTCCCCCACGCGGTCGATCCAGTCGCCGGCCGCGGCGGTGATCCGGTCCAGCGACCGCTCGACCACCCGCGGCGGGATGCCGAGCCGACCCGCGGCATCGAGCCACCAGCGGCGCCCCAGCTTGTTCGCCCGGCCGTACATCTCCAGAGCCATGGGATCCGACCAGCCCATGTACGGCTGCGTGCACAGCAGGTCGTAGGCCGGCGTGACCTCCCAGACCCCATCGGGGGTTTGCCGCACCGAGAGGTTCTTGCCGTGCAGGTCACCATTGCCGATCAGGTAGCTGAACGCGGCGATCTCCAGCACCCGGCGCACCGCCAGCGGCCGGGAGCCACCACCGGAGTCGACGGCTCCGGCCAGGGCGGTGGCCGCTTCCTGCAGGCTGATCCGGTACTTCGCCGCGGGATAGCGGCTCAGCACCTGGCAGGCGTCCTCCTGGGCCAGCCGGCGCGCGGGCCCGACCGATCCGGCGACCCGGTCGAACCGGGTGACCAGCAACCCCGCCCGACCGGCACCGTCGTGGACCAGCCGGTGCTCGGGTACCGGCAGGCCGCACCCTGCGGCCATGGTGAGGAAGAAGTGCTCGTTGGCGACCAGCTCCGGCCAGCCCGGCGGGTCCAGCTTGAGGATGGCCGGCGCGGCCGTGGTCCCCAGCGGGGTCGACAGGACCGCGGCGGACGCCTTGACCTGGACGCCCGGGAGAGCGACCCGGTCGAGGCCACCGGCGTCCGGGGAGGTGAGCCGGGCGAACAGTGCCGCGAAGTCGGTCGACTGCGCCGCGGCAGGGTCCAACAGCGGCGGAGGGTCTGCCGGCACGCTCCCCTCGGGCACCACCTGGACGTCGCCGATCGTGTCCGAACCCACCAGGAGCAGCAGGGTGAGCTGGTCGTCCGACGACGTCCGGGCGCCCGCGGTGATCGCCTGCAGGCGTGCACCCTCCGGCAGCAACCCGGCGAAGAACGGCGGCACCGAGCCGGCGGTTGCGCGAACGGGTTCCGGGACGAGCGGCAGGGTGACCGCCACCGGGAGCGCTTCGCCGTCCTCCCGGTACTCGGACAGGTAGCTGAAGACGACGTCGTCGCCGTCCCGGCGCAACTGGCCGGCCAGTCGACCGTTCTTGTGGACGTCGGCGACGGCCACCTCGCGCAGGTCGGTCACCGCCCGTCCCCGGCCTGGTCGAGCAGCAGGACGCCGGGGCTGCGCCGGAGCGCGGGGCGGGTGCCGATGCCCAGGCCGAGCCCGAGCGCCTCGAGGACGGCGAGAGCGATCGACAGCCCCACGGTCTCCCGCCCGGCCTCCAGCGATCGCACCGAGGAGAGGCCGACGCCGGCCAGATCGGCCAGGTCCGTCTGCGTCAGGCCCAGCTGCAGGCGCCGGTCGCGGACCACCTCACCGGCTTCGGCCAGCCCGCCGGACGGCCGCCGAGCACTGCGCCGAGGCAGCGAGACACTCATCGGACCCTCCAGTCGTTGCTGTCGCGATGACAGACCGGTACATGACACCACTCTTCACATCGGCACGGCTCTAGTGTTGCTTGACCAACGATAAGTCGTGAGTTCGTCATTCGAGTGGCTACCGCCGCCCGCTGACGTCGTCACGGCAACGATTGGCGCGGCGGGCATCAGCCGTGGCGAAAGCTGCAGCCTCGCCAGTGATCGCCTTCTCCGTGAGCGGCCGCTCCATCGACGGCGTCCTGGAGAAGCCGTCGAGCCAGGTTCAGGGGCGAGCAGCCCGGGCGACGTCCCGCCATTGCTTGCGTGCCGCCTGGACGACCGCGTGCAGGGGGTCGGCCGGGTCCTCGGCCAGGTTGAACGGCGGCGCCAGCTCGGCGACCACCGCGGACTCGACCGTCCACGGCTCGGGGTGCTCGGCCCACGTCAGGTCCAGCTTCTCCGCCATCCACTCCGACAGCGCCAGCTCGTCCCGGTTGACCAGCACGGGCTTCGTCGTCCAGCGGCTCTGCCAGCCCTGCCGCTCGCTCAACAGGGCGGCGAGCGTGCGGCGCAGCGCCGAGGTCGCCGTCGTCCCGCGCAGGTGCTCCCCCAGCACCCGGCTGCGCAGCGTCGCCTTCGCCTCGACCCCGTTGGGCGCCGTGCCGACGTAGAGCAGCTGCAGCGGCGCCGTCGGGTGCCGCGGCCCGGAGATCCCGGGCAGCGCACCGAACCGTGCCCACACGGCATACAAGCCGGGCTCATCCGGCACGCTCGTGCGGGCCTCGTCCAGCGACACGGGCAGCGAGCGCAGGGCGTCGAGCACGGGGTCCATGCCGACAGTCAAGCGCCCGGCACACCCCGGACCGAACCCGCACCCGCGCGGGGCACGTCCCAGCCTGAGCGTCGAGGCGCCAGGCCGCCGGTAGCGTCCGGGCATGACCTGGCCCGTGGAGCGTGGCGTGTTCGAGCTCGGCGATCTGGCGGTGGAGCGCGGCGGCACGATCCGGGACGCTCGACTGGCCTGGCAGATCCACGGCACGCTCAACGCCGCCCGGGACAACGTGGTCGTCTACCCGTGCAGCTTCGGGGCGACCTCCGACGACCTCGCCTGGCTCATCGGCCCGGACGGCGTGCTCGACCCGACGCGGTGGTTCGTCGTCGTCCCGGACTTGTTCTCCAACGGCCGCTCCAGCAGCGCGTCCCAGCAGGAGGACTACCCGGCCGTCGTGACGGCCGCCGACAACGTGCGCGCCCAGCACCGGCTGGTCACCGAGCACCTCGGCGCATCGTCGGTCGCGGCCGTCTACGGCTTCTCGATGGGCGCGATCCAGGCCTACCACTGGGCCGCTCTCTACCCCGACGAGGTGCAGCGGGCGATCGTCGTCTGCGGCAGCGCCCGCACCGCCGACCACAACAAGGTCTTCCTGTCCGGCCTGCTGCGCATCCTGGAGGCCGCTCCCGAGCACCTCGGCGGTGGCCGCTTCTCCGCCGAGCCGGAGGCCGCGCTGCGGGCTTTCGCCCACGTCTACGCAGGCTGGGGGCTCAGCCAGGACTTCTACCGGCAGGGCCTCTACCGCACCGCCCTGGGCGCACCGGACCTGGCGACGTACCTGCGCACCGACTGGGAGGGGGGCTTCTCCCTCGCCGCGGCCGACCTGTACGCCGAGCTGCAGACCTGGACGCACGCCGACATCAGCGCGTCGGACTACGACGGCGACCTGCCGCGCGCGCTGAACGCGGTGCGGGCGCGGGTGCTGCTCCTCCCGGGCGAGACCGACCTCTACTTCCGGGTCGCCGACAACGCCGCGGAGCTGACGCACCTCGCCTCGGCCGAACTCCGGCCCATCCCGAGCGTGTGGGGGCACCGCGCCGGCAACCCGAGCACCAACCCTGCCGACCTGGCCTTCCTGCGGGCAGCCGTGCGGGAGTGGCTCGACAGCTGACCTCCGCCTGCCTGCCGTGCGCGTGGCGGTCCCCGGCCAGCCTCGCCGCAGCCGGTGCGCGCCGCTGGACCAGGTGCCTGTGGACTGGTCGGTCAAGGTCGAGCGGTTCTGCCATCCCTTCGAACCAGTGTTCGGATCATGAGGACCGTGACCCAGTCCGCCGCTGCTTCGAGCGCTGACCAACTCCGCTCCTCGTCCGAGGAGATGCTGATCCGGACCCTGGACGAAGGGCTCGACAAGACCACACCCGGGCACCTGCTCGGCACCGCATCGGTGCTCGGCCGGCCGTGGACGCGGCCGTCGCTCCGCTCGCTGGTCTGGGAGGTCCTAGAGAGCGGACTGGGCAACGGTCTCGGCGACCCGCTCCTGTGGGCTCCGCACCACGTCCGCCGACTCCTCGACCCGGGACTGGGCGGCGTCGACCACGAGAGCTGGGACCTCGACCGCACGCCCGAGCTGCTTCGCGAGCTGATCCGCTACGGCCACGGTGAGCGCGGCCTGCGTCCCGAGCTCACCGACGCGTCGCTGCAGGCGGTCGACCGGTGGGTGCCTGCGTTCCTCACCGCGGTCCGGAGCTGGGACGACGAGGCCACCGGACAGCCGTACGACTCACAGCTGCAGGTGCACTCGCAGCGCGTCGTCGAGTTCGCTCATCAGGTCCAGCGGCACCCGGCCCAGCACCGGCCCGACCCGCTCGACGGCCACCGCTCGGACCTGCTCGGCCTGGGCCTTCGAGTCCGCGGCAAGTCCGGTCCGATCAGCCGGGAGCAGCGCCTGGAAGGGGAACACCCGGGACACGTTGCTGGTCACCGGCACCACCGTGATCACGCCCCGCCCGAGCCGGGCGGCCGTGGCGTTGGCGCGGTCGTTGCTCACCAGCACTGCGGGCCGCTGCTTGCTCGCCTCGCTGCCACGGACGGGCTCCAGGTCGACGAGACGCACCTCACCGCGGCGCATCGACCAGCCCGTCCCCCGTCGCGGCGTCCCACACCGATTGCTCGCCGGTGCTCCCCCACTCCTCCCACGCCGCCGCATAGTCCTGCTCGAGTTCCGACTGCCGCAGCAGCCGCAGCGCGTGCTGGATCACTGCGGAGCGACCCCTGAGGCCGGCGCTGCGGGCGTACTCGTCCAGCAGCGCGACATCGTCATCGGGCAGGCTCACGCTCAATTTCACACCGCGATGCTACTTGCGGTAGCACTTAGGTAGCAGCGATGGTCCGCTTGCATCGGTACAGCGAGCCCAACGACATCGCCTGAGCTACCGGGTCAGCGGCATCGGGCTCCGCGCGAGCGCCAGCGCTTCGCCGAGCGTGTCCGATGACGGCGTGGCCATCGCGCGCCGCGCAGATCCACGTCTCCTCCGTCGACCAACCAGAACGGGGGCGCGGGACACGCCGGGTGATCGACGTGACCGGGCAATACTGGAGAGGCGTCCGCCTCGCCGGCGGCACTGCGTACGGCGCCTTCACCCGCGGCAACCCTGATCCACTTCTCACCGGCCGGCGGGCCTCGTCTCCCAGTACGCTCGCCGACGTACGACTCGGCCTGGAGGGAGGACGGCAGATGACCGCAACTCTCCCGACGCTGAAAGTCCCGCAGCTCAGCGGTGGGCGCCGGCGCGCCCGCGCCCTGGTCGAGCAGCTCGGTGGACGCCTCCCCGGTGCTGCCGTCGTCGTCGACTTCCGGAGCATGGTGGCCGGCACCCCGTCGTTCGCCGACGAGCTCGTCCTCCTCGTGCTCGACGAAGGCAAGGCCGCGGTGCTCCGAGCCGAGCACGTCAGCCAGGAGTTCGGGGCACACCTGCGCGACGCTGCTCGGGACCACGGCGCTGCGGAGCGACTCCAGATCACTTGACCGGCCGAGGCAGTCCGTGCCGCTCATGGTGGTGCCGGTGCCGCGCACGGCGGCGTCCCACGCACCGGCCTCGCGCACAGCTGCCCCGCCGTCGTCCTTCTGGAACCACGTGGCCGACGCGCTCGTCGTCCCCCGACCGGGCGGCGGCCACGCTGCGACGGATCCGATCGCGTAGTCGCCCGCGCCTCCCGGCTCGGTGCGACGCCTCAACCGAACCCACCCACGCCCACGAGCCGACCTGCCCCGCCAGCGCTTCCTGTACTTAGCCGTACAGCGGGTGCGCGTGAATGTCGGGCTGGTTGGGGGTGGCTGGAGTGCGCGGTCAGCTCGACCGGCGGTCAGCCCGGCGCGGGCCGCCACTACGGCGTCGCACCGTCAGCCGACCGGCCGGAGCTCCACCACGTAGCAGTCGTGATCGCTCAGACCAGCCGCCGTCCGGCGCTCCGCACCGATCACCGTGCTGGCGCGGGGGACGCCGACGTGGTCGATGCTCCGGTGCCCGTCCAGCCGGTGCGGCAGGTTCGCAGTGGGCACCTGGAGGCCGAGCTGGTCGATCGCTGCCAGCAGGTGCCGTCGGCCACCCAGGCTGCCGACCCACTCCGCGCCGTCCAGCGCCTGGTTCCAGTCGCCGCCCCACACCAGGTCCGCTGGCGGCAGCTGACCCAGCAGGAGATCGAGGGCGAACCTCATCCGGCTCGCGTGCTGCTCGCCCCGCGGCCCGGCACCGGGCCACGTCGGCTCACCCCCCGAGCTCCGCCACGGCAGGATCGTCGAGCAGTAGGTGGCGCCGTCCACCCTGGCCGCAGCGCTGGCCACGTGCGGGTCGGGCAGGGGCGTCAGCGGGAACCGGCTGTAGACGCCGGCCCACCGGCGGCGGGCCGCCATCCGCGCCTCGCCGAGGTGCCGGTGGTAGCCGGGGAGCTCGACGCTCTCGTTGACCTCGGTCAGCAGCCAGACGTCGCAGTCCGCGTCGAGCAGGAGTTCCTGCCACCCCGGCCGAAGCCAGCCGGCCATGTTCCAGGTGCCGATCCTCATGTCTCTCCTCGTCCGGCTGCCGTCCGGCATGTGCCCCACAGCAACAAAGCGTTGTCACACGCGGGAGAAGCAGTCGTTCCCGACTCTCGCCACCTAGCCGCAGTCGTCCTGCTTCCAGGCGCCGTCCTCGCGCGTCCACGGCTCGCTCGTCTGATCGAGCGCGGGGACGTCATAGGCATAGGTCACCTGAGCGAGGTCCCCGGTGATTCGGGCGTCGTAGCCGGTGATGGGCAGAGCGGATCCGTAGACCTGCCCGGCCGCCATGACGATGCCGGTGAAGTAGCTCAGGGGGACCTCCTCCTGGCACCTCGCGGAGAAGTAGCCGTAGGCGGTGCCCGGGTTGCCACCGAGAAAGGCGTCGGAGTAGCCCTAGACCGCTGCGCGGAGCGACTCCTCGTCGGTGGGCGCACTGGGCACCGTGGACGGCGCAGCGACTTCCGCGGCGGACGGCGCAGCCGGCTCCGTGCCGAGGAGGGCAACAGCCGTCGACGGCGTGGCCGCCGTGCCAGCGGCTGCCTGCTCGTCGGACGTTCCGCAGGCAACGAGCAGGGACAGCGACGCCGCGCCCGACGCGAATCGCTGCACGGCCGCTCTCGTCACGCTGTCCAGACTCCCCATCGATGCACATCGCATGCCGACACCATCGCGGACCAGGCCCTGTCACGGCTGGTCCGGGCCGGATGGCTGCTCACGAGGAGTGACACATCGGGCGGGCAGTCCGACTGGCACGCCGCGAGCTCATGCGCCGAGCTTCCAGCTGACGATGTCGAGCAGCCGGATGTCGGACAGCGTCGCCATCTGTGGCTGCAGTCCGTCGCCGGCAGCCAGCTGAAGTCGGTAGTCCCGGAGCGCCGTCTCGTTGTCGACGACGTCCGTGCGGATGACGGCCCCAGTAGTTGTAGTCGTGCCGCAGCTGCGCCCGGTTCTCGCTGGTGTACTGCCGTTCGACGTCCGCATACAACCGACGGAGCCGGGCGTCGAGCACCGGGAACAGGTCAGGGCGCTTGATGTGCAGCACCTTGTACGCCTTCGTGTAGCCGACACCGCGTCGGGCCACGAACTGTTCGGTCACTGCCTCGACGACCCGCCCGGCGATGGTCAGCGTCATGCCGTCAGCTCCTCGGTGTCGACGACGCCCAGCAACGCCCGGATGCCGGGCTGGGTCGGCGAGGTCGATCGGCTGCAGCGCCTTGCCGGCCTTGAGGTCCACCAGCAGCTCGCTCGCGGTGTCCATGGCGACGCGGGTGGCGTCGGGGTGATCGGCGCACCCGACCGCGCGGCGCTCCAGGTCAGCAGCGGCACCAGCGACCCCCGGACCGCGTCCACGACCTGGGCAGCGAGCGCGTGGCGTCCCTCCGCGCCGCCCGGTGCTCGGTCGTTGCCGCGGATCAGTACGGCCCGGGCAACGCCTGACCGGGCCACGGACCGCTCTGCGGTAGCCCCGGGCCGGCGGGCACCGACGTCAACGGCAGCGGCGGCCGGGCCGGATCGAAGTTGGTGTGCTCCCACTTCCAGCTCTGGATCCGGGGGCCCACCCAGAACAGGTAGATGCCCAGCGTGATGACGCTGAGCAGGAGCCACTTGATCCAGTTGCCGAACAGTGCGGTCGCCGACCCGGTGAACACCAACGGGTAACCGTCGATGTAGGAGTGCTTGGCCCGCCAGCGCTCGCGGAGGACCACCGCGAACGGGTAGCAGATGCCCAGCGTGAGCACGGTGATGAGGAAGGCGAGCAGGGCAGTGCCGACGTAGGTCGCCGCCCCGCCGTCGAAGGTGAATCGCCCTGAGCGTGCCATCGCTGCCTCCTGGTCGTAGCGGTGCTGATCCGGCACCGTATCGGTCGCTCGCTGCCACAGGCGGACGCTCGACACGGAACTGCCTCACCCGCCTCACCCGTTCCACGGGAGCGTGAGCTGGGCTCTGCCCTGGCCGATACCCGGGGTTCGGGTGGGGCTCGATCTGCATTCGGGTGCAACTGCTCGGCGCCACGGCCACTTCCGTTGTCCGACCGGGCCCGACGTCAGGAACAGCGGTACTCCGACGCCCCCGGCGTCGCTGATCGTGCCCACCGCGCCCGCCTTCGCCGGCTGGAGGACCGCCACCTGGCTCGATCGGGTCGCCTCTCGGGACCTGCACGACCTGTGGGTCTCGGCCGGGCCGGATGGGCCTCGGCCGGAGCAGTCCTGCTCTCCCGCGCCTACGGGCCGACCGCGGATACGTCCAGCCGTGGATGTCCTTGCGCCCACCGGGAGAAGACGACTGGCTCGCCGCGCCCGCCCTCAGTCGCGCCGCGGTACGCGCTTCCGGCAGACCACCAGGGCCGAGATGCTGGCCACCGCGGCGATCATCACCCACAAGGCCGGGGCGGCGTCGTTGCCGGTCGAGCCGAGCAGCCACTGCGCCACCAGCGGGGTGAACCCGCCGAAGATCGCGACGCCGATGTTGTAGCCCACCGCCATCCCGGTGGCCCGCACCCGGGTCGGGAACAGCCCGGCCATCAGCCCGCCCAGCGGCCCGAAGTAGGTGCCCTTGAGCAGCGCCATCCCGGCGACGACGAGCACCAGCACGCCCACCCCGGGTGCGGCCACCATGAGCGAGAACATCGCGTAGATGAGCACCAGCACCAGGGCGGCCGCCGGCAGCATCAGCGGCACCGGCCCCCACCGGTCCGACAGGTGCCCGGCCAGCGGTGTCACCAGCAGCAGCACCAGCGCGCCGGCCACCGTCGCGATGAAGCCGGAGTTCGCCGGCAGGTCGAGGGTCCTGATCGCGTAGGTCGGGATGTAGGTGATCATGTAGTTCAGGCAGGTGGTCACCGCCAGTGCGCCGATGGTCAGCAGCACGGCGACCTTGTGCCCGCGCAGCACGTCGCGCACCGGCGTCTTCGGCCCGGTGTCGGCGAGCGCCTCCGCCGTGGGCTCGGGCTCGGGCACGTGCCGGCGGATGTAGATGCCCACCGGTCCCACCAGCAGCCCGACGATGAACGGGATGCGGAAGCCCCACGAGTTCAGCGTCGCCTCGCTCATCGTGCTGGTCAGCACGGTGCCCAGCACCGCGGCGATCAGCGCGCTGGCCGCCTGGCTGGTGAACTGCCAGCTCGCGGCGAACCCGCGCCGTCCCGGCAGGTGCTCGACCATCATCGCCGTCGCGCTGCCGAACTCCCCGCCGGCGGCGAAGCCCTGGATCAGCCGCGCCACCAGGATGCCCACCGAGGCGAGCACGCCGATCGAGGCGTACGTCGGCATGATGCAGATGAGCAGCGTGCCCAGCACCATCAGGCCCAGCGACAGCGACAGCGCCGGCGTCCGCCCGGCCCGGTCGGCGTAGCCGCCGATCACCATCGCCCCGATCGGGCGGATCAGGAACGACACCGCGAACGTGCCCAGCGTCAGCAGCAGCCCGACGGCCGGGTCGGTGTTGTCGAAGAACGCCTGGGAGATGTACACCGCGAAGTAGCTGTAGACGGCGATGTCGTACCACTCGAGGGCGTTGCCGATGCACGCCGCGGTGATCACCCGCCGTGCGCTCGGGGCCGGCTTCGCCGCGGGACCGGTCGGCGCAGAGCTGGTCGCGGTCACGGCGCGTTCCCCTCGTCGTCGGAAGCTGCCGGCGGCCAGCTCGTGAGCTCACCGAGGTCCCACCACAACCCGGCCATCACCTGCAGGGCCTCGCGCACCAGCGGCGCGGGCAGGTGCTCGTCGGGCGCGTGCTGCGCGCACCCCGGGTAGGAGTGCGGCACCCACACGGTGGGCAGGCCGAGCACCTCCACGAAGGGGTTGTTCGGCAGCGAGCCGCCCAGGTTGGGCAGCAGCGCCGGCCGCACTCCGGTGCTGCGCTCCAGGCTGGCCAGCGTCCAGGGCACCCAGGGGTCCTGCGGGTCCAGCCGGGTCGGCGCCATCACGTGCTCGATCTCGACCTCGACGTCGGTGAAGCCGTGCCCGGTCAGGTGCGCCCGGACGGCGTCCCCCACCCCCGCGACGTCGGTGCCGACGACGCAGCGCAGCTGGCAGTGCGCCCGCGCGGACGGCGGGATCGCGTTGACCGGCCCGTCCGGGTCGCCGGCCTTCACCGCCAGCACCTCCAGGGTGTTCCAGCCGAACAGCCGCTCGCTCGGGGTCAGCCCCGGCTCGCCCCACTCCGGGTCCAGCCGCGGGCTGTCCGGCCCCTGGTCCACCGGGATGTCGGCCAGCGCGCGACGCACCGGCTCCGGGATGCCCGCCGGGCGCAGCGCGTCGACCAGCAGCCGGCCGTGCGCATCGACCAGGGCGCCGAGTGCGTGCGCCAGCCGGACCGCCGGGTTGACCAGCACGCCGCCCCAGTTGCCCGAGTGGTGCGCCTCGTCGCGGGAGTGCACCCGCAGCGTCAGGTTCACCGACCCGCGGGTGCCCAGGAAGACCGTCGGCCGGTCGGCGGCCACCCGCGGCCCGTCGGAGCCGATCAGCAGGTCGGCGGCCAGCAGCTCCTGCTCCCGCTGGCACAGCTCGGTCAGGCCCGGGGAGCCGAACTCCTCCCCCATGTCCAGCAGCAGGGTGACGTTGTAGCCCAGCGTGCCGCCGCGGGCGGCGAGCACCTGCTCCAGCGCGACCAGGTTGACGGTGTGCTGGCCCTTGTTGTCGGCCACCCCGCGGCCGTACCAGCGCTCGCCGTCCACGGTGACCTGCCAGGGGTCCAGCCCGTCGCGCCACTGGTCGGCGTGCGCCGGCTGCACGTCGCCGTGGCCGTAGGTGAGCACCGTGGGCAGCGCGGCGTCCTCGACCCGGGTGGCGACCAGGAAGCGGTGCCGCGGGGAGACCGGGTTGCCCAGGATCCGGGCCGTGAAGCCCATCGCCTCGACCGCCGGCACGATCTCCTCGTCGAGGTAGGCCCGCAGCGCCCCCTCCCGCTCGGGGAAGGCGCTCTCGGAGGGGTGGGCCACCCGGCGGCGCAGCTGGGCCAGGAACTCCCCGGAGTCGAAGACGGCGGTGGCGCCGTCCAGGGCTGCGCTTCGTGTCATGCGCCGGGACGCTGTCAGGGGCGGGGCGGCGGGGACAAGGGAAGGCCCCTGCCGATGATCGAGCACCAGCGTTGCCGCAGCGGCAACGGTGCAGGTCGTTAGCGTGACGGGGTGTCCCTGGTCGATCCCGCGCTGACCTACTTCCTCGCCGTCTACGGCACCTCGTCGGTCAACGAGGCCGCCCGGCGGCTGTACGTGGCGGCGTCGGCGGTCAGCCGCCAGGTCACCCGGCTGGAACGCGAGCTGGGCACGCCGCTGTTCGAGCGGCAGGCCACCGGGGTGGTGCCCACCCCGGCCGGGCACGCCTTCGCCGGGTACGCGCGGCGCGCGGTGGCCGACGCCACCGCCGTGGTCGACGAGGTCCGCCAGCGCCGGACCCCCGGCCCGGTCATCCGGCTCGAGGCCAGCGACGGTCCGGGGCACGACCTCATCCCCCGGGTGGTCGCCGCGTTCCGCCGTCGTCATCCCGACGTCCGGTTCGCCCTCGCCGTCACCGCCCCCGGGGTGGTCACCCAGCGGGTCCGGGACGGCGCCTGCGATCTCGGGGTGACCTTCACGATCGTCGCGGACGCCGACGTGCGGGTGCTGCACGCCCAGCCCGCCCCGCTGACCGCCGTCGTCGGCACCGGCTCGCCGCTGGCCGGGCGCACCTCGGTGACGCTGGCCGAGCTCGCCGGCCTGCCGCTGGTGCTGCCGTCCACGTCCACCACCAGCCGGGCCCTGGTCGACATCGCCTGCGCCGCCGCGGGCTGCCTGCTCGAGCCGGTCTTCGTCTGCGACGCCTCCGAGGCCGCCCTGCGCTTCGTCCGGGACGCCGGCGCGGTCGCGATCCTCGGCCGGGTCTCGCTGCCCCCGGACGTGGAGGGGCTGGTGGCGGTGCCGCTGGACGGCGCCGAGCTGTCCCGGCGCACGCTGCAGGTGCAGGCCCAGGCCGGCCGGCGGTTGCCCCCGGTGGTGGAGGGCTTCGCCGACGACCTGGCCGCGGCACTGCTCGCCGCCGGGGCCTGACCGGGGGCTCCGTGCCGGCCCTCGCGCGCCACCCCGTCCACGCGCGGCTCCTCCTGGCCTGAGCGCTCCCGGGCAACACCCCGGCCCACGACGTGCGGCTCCGTCGGCGGAGCCGCACGTGCGCCAAGACGTCACCTCCCGCACCAGCAGGCCGCACCGGCAGCCCGGGCGCGCTGATGTGGCCGGGCTCCGGTCTGGTGGGCGCCCGACTCGCCCTCGCCAACGCCGTCATCTCCGCCCGCCCGCCCGACCCGCGGCCCCGACGCCCGCGCCCTGCTCCTCACCGGCACGTCGGGCACCGGCACGTCGGGGCGGGTCGAACTCGGTCGAGACCTGCACCACCCCGCCGCGCACAGCGGGTGCAGGGTCTCGGGCGCCCGACCCATCGTGCGCACAGCTGCGGGCCCAGATCCTCGGCGACCACCGGCCGAACGCACAGCCGGCTCCGCGCTTCCGCTCCCAGAGTGACTCCCAGCCCACCGACCCCGCCCTCCCGGCGGCACCGGTGGCGCAGCCGGGCAGCCGACGACGCCTCCCGCGACCACCCCGCCCGTAGCCGCACCGCGGCACGAACCGAAGGAGGCAACCGCAGTGGCCACGTCCTCCCGTTACTGAGCAGACCCTCACCCTCCCGCCCACCCCGACCCCGACCCCGACCGGGCACACCCTCGCCGTCCCGCCCACCGACACCGAGCGGCTGGCCTACGTGGCGGGGCCGCAGCACCGGTGGTTCTTCCTCGCCCACGCCGTGGCTTTCACCGGCACCGCCATCAGCCTCTTCGGTTTCGCCCACATGCGCTGGTGGACCCTGGTCTTCCTGGTCCCGCTGGTGTTCTACGCCGGTGAGACCCTGCTCAGCCTGCGCACCAGCACCTACCGCCGGCGGATCGACCTCGCCGACCACGTGGCCACCGTCGAGAACTGGGCACCCGACCGGTACCCCTCGGTCGACGTCTTCCTGCCCACCGCCGGTGAGGACCTGGAGCTGCTGGAGAACACGTACCGCTACGTCGACACCATCGCCTACCAGGGCCGCGTCCGGGTGCACGTGCTCGACGACCTGGCCCGCCCCGAGGTCGAGCGGCTCGCCGCGCAGTGGGGCTTCGACTACTTCGCCCGCCCGACGCACGAGCTGAAGAAGGCCGGCAACCTGCGCTACGCCTTCGACCGCACCGACGGCGACCAGATCCTCATCCTGGACGCCGACTTCGTGCCCCGGCACGACATCCTCACCGACCTGGTGCCCTACATGGACGATCCGGCCATCGGCATCGTCCAGTCCCCGCAGTACTTCCCCACCCCGAAGTCGATGGGCTGGATCGAGCGGGCGGCCGGCGCCACCCAGGAGATGTTCTACCGGTTCATCCAGCCCTCCCGGGACGCCGTGGGCGCCGCGATCTGCGTGGGCACCTCGGCGCTCTACCGGCGCGAGGCGCTGGAGGCGATGGGCGGCTTCCCGAAGATCAGCCACAGCGAGGACGTCTACACCGGCCTGGAGCTGCTCAAGATCGGCTACCAGACCCGCTACGTGCCGGTGAACGCCACGCAGGGCATCTGCCCCGACGGCATCGACCCGTTCATCACCCAGCAGTACCGCTGGTGCGAGGGCTCGATGGAGATGCTCAAGAACCGCGAGCTCAGCGGTTCGACGGCGGTGACCGGTGCCCAGCGGCTGTCGTTCTGGTCGGGGTTCTTCTACTACCTGTCGACGGCGGTGAACGTGTTCTTCGCGCCGATCCCGCTGCTGGTCATGGTCTGGCTGTTCCCCCAGGACGTCCACCCGCTGAACATGCTGCCGCTGGTCGGCGTGCTCACCCTGTGGCTGGTGGTCTACCCGCTGGTGATGCGCTCGCGGTGGCGGCTGGACGTCGTCCGGGTGCAGGTGATCTACGGCTTCACCCACGCCCGGGCGATCGCCGACGTCTTCTTCGGCAAGCCGGCCGCCTGGGTACCCAGCCACGGCGCCAACCAGGCCACCCCGCTCGCGGTGTCGGTCAAGCGGCTGATGACCGGCTACCTCAGCACCACGGTCGGCCTGACCCTGGTCGGCATCGCGTACCAGCTGGCCAAGGCGGAGAACACGCTGGCCGACTGGTGGGCCCTGCTCGCCTTCGTGGCGGTCAACCTGTACGTCTTCGGTCCGGTGGTCACCCGGTCGGCGAGCACGCTGGTCGCCGACTCCCGGGCCGCCCGCCGCGACCGGCGGACGGTGCAGCCGGCCCTCGCCCCGGTCACCGTGCCGATGCCGATCGGCGCCACGCTGCCCGAGCTGCTGGTGCCCAACACCGTGCGCACCCCGAACACGGCGTTCTACGAGTCCGGCCTGACGACGGCGAACGGAGACCGACGGTGAACGTGCTGGCGATCGGGGCCCACCCGGACGACCTGGAACTGGGCTGCTCGGGCACGCTGGCCCGGCACGTGGCCGAGGGCGACCACGTGACGATGTTGATCGTCACCTCGGGGCAGGCCGGCCCCGGCGACGTGTCGCTGCGGGAGCACGAGGCCACCGAGGCCGCCGCCGTGCTCGGCGCCGGCATCCGGTTCGGCCGGCTGCCGGACGGCTCGGTCTCCCAGCACGAGCTGGCGCTGGTGCACCTCATCGAGCAGGCGGTGCGGGACACCGGCGCGGACGCGGTCTACACGCACGGGCAGAAGGACAGCCACCAGGACCACCGCGCGGTGGCGATGGCGAGCATGGGCGCCTGCCGGGCAGTGCAGCAGGTGCTCTGCTACGACTCGCCGTCCTCGCTCGGCTTCTCCCCCAGCGTCTTCGTGGACGTCACCAGCACGCTGGACAAGAAGCTCGCCGCCCTCGCCGCACACCGCTCCCAGGTGAGCAGCAGTGCGATGGCCAGCCCCGATCTGGTGCGCACCCAGGCCGGGTACCGGGGCTTCCAGTCCCGGTGCGAGGCGGCCGAGGGCTACGAGCCGCTGCGGCTGGTGCTCCAGCTCGGCGTCGTGGCCTGAGGGACGTCGGTGTGCCCGAGGACGACGATCAGCGGGGCACCGCTGCCGGGCCGGCTCTCCCCCAGGAGCCGGCCCGGCAGCCGGACGGCGGGCCGCGGCTCACCCGGCGCGGTTTCCTGGCGGCCGCGCTCTGCCTGCCCGCGGTCGGGCTGGCGGTGAGCGCCACCCGCGGCGACCGGGCCGGGGACCTGGTCACCCGGTGCCGGTTCGGTGCCTACGCCGCCAACGAGCCGTACCCGGTGGGCCAGCACGCCGCGCTGGAGGCCGACCTCGGTGGCACGCGCCTGCCGGTCGCCTCCTGGTTCCAGGAGTGGGGCGGCACCTGGCCCACCGACGCGGTCGCGACGCTGGCCGAGCGCGGGGAGTACGACGTGCTGATGTGCTTGGAGGGGCACGGGCTGTCCTTCGCCGAGGTGCTGGCCGGTGAGCACGACGACTTCATCACCGGGTACGTGACGGCGGCGTCGGCGTCGACGTCGAACCAGGTGGTGATCCGGCTCTTCCACGAGGCGAACAGCGACTGGTACGACTGGGCACCCGCGGTCGGCAGCGACTACGTCACCAGCGCCGAGCAGTGGCAGGACGCCTGGCGGCACGTGGTCACCGTCGCCCGGTCCACCGGGGTGGACAACGTCCGGTTCTTCTTCTGCGTCAACAACACCGACGTCGGGGGGACGACGATCGAGGACCTCTGGCCCGGCGAGGACCACGTGGACGTCATCGGCTGCGACGGCTACTCCTGGAACGGCCCGGACACCTCGTTCGACGAGGTGCACGCCGACGCCTACGCACGGTTGACCGCGCTGCACCCGACCGCCGAGTACTGGATCGGGGAGACCGGGCTGGACCAGCAGGACGGCTCGGCCGGCTGGTACCGGGACGCCTACCGCAGCCAGCGCTTCCCCCGGCTGACCACGGCGTGCTGGTTCTCCGCCCGCGAGTTCGCCCTGACCGGGGACCCCGACGCCGTCGACGTCCACCGGGCGGAGCTCCCCCGGGCGCCCCAGTACACCGGCCCGGCCTGACCCAACCGCCGGGACGACGGCCCCCGACCGCTCTCATCGCACTGCAGGTGCAGGCCCTGGCCGCAGAGAACCGGGACCACCCGGCAGGAACCAGGCACGCGCGACTCGTTGCCGACACGGAGGAGATCGGTCCCGCAGCTCACCGGCGACATCGCCTCACGTGCCCGGCACCAGCGTTCGGTCGACAGGTCGTCCCGGTGGCCATCTCGGCGCGGCCGCGGGTCAGGCCTCACCCCATGGGGTGAGGCCGGGGAGCAGCACCTGCGGCCGGCCGGCCGGGACGTCGACATCTCCCGCAGCGAGCTCCAGCTGACCCGACGAACGCAACGAGGAGACGACCGTGGCCAAGGTGCTGGTGGTGGAGGACGAGGACATCACCCGCCTCATGCTGGAGTCCCGGCTGACCATCGCCGGGCACCGGGTGCGCACCGCGGCCTCGATGGCCGAGGCGCAGGACGTGATGGACCTCGTCTTCTCCCCCGAGGTGCTGGTCACCGACATGTTCATGCCCGGCGGCAGCGGCCTCGCCCTGACCTCCGCGGTCCGGCGCGACCCGCTGCACGCCGACCTGCCGGTGATCTTCCTCAGCGGCCGCGCGCTGCCCGGCGACGTGGCGGCCGGCACCGCGCTCCGGGCCACCTACCTGGCCAAGCCCGTGTCGATGGCCGACCTGACCGAGGCGATCTCCACCGCGCTCGACGCCAGCGCCACGGCCCGCCACGAGGCGTTCCGCGACGACGTCAGCAGCCTCTGGGACGTCGAGGACGCCGCCGAGCGGGAGCTCTACGCCCAGCTGCTCACCGCCTTCGTCGAGCAGGCCCCCGAGCTGCTGGCGACCCTGGTGGACGCGCTGCGGGACGGCGATGCCCCCGCCGTCGAGGCGCGCGCCCACCGGCTGATGGGCGCTGCCGCCACCCTCGGCGCCGGTCCGCTCGCCAGGCTCTGCGAGACGCTGGAGACCGCCGCACGGAGCCGGACCCTGCCCGCGCTGCCGCCCGTGCTCGCCGGCCTGCAGCGCGAGCTCGACGTCACCTGCCGGGTGTTCACCGAACTGGCCGGTGAGCTCGGCGGCCGGCTCGCACCGAGCTGAGCAGGCGCACGCAGCCGGCTCGGTCCGCGGACGCAGCGCCCAGCCGGTTGCTCCCGACGTCCAGGGCGTTGCATCCCGGTGGTCAGACCGGTGCGGCCCGCCAGCGCGCGGAATGCGACCCGCGCACCGAGCCGTCGTCCGCGCCGGCCCGTGGGAGCGGCGGCGTCGACCGGACGGTGCCGGGCACCGTCCGCACTGCCGATGACAGCCCCATGAGCACCACCACCACGACCTCCGACGCCCTCGACAGCTGGTTCTCCGAGCTGGCCGGCGGGGAGTCCTCGATGCGCCGGCTGCGCAAGCGGCTGGGCGTCGACAGCAAGCCCGCCCCCGACACCTGCCCCACCTGCCACCGCCCGCTCGCCGAGGACGCCGCGCCCGCCGCCGAACCGGTCGGCTGACCCCCGGCCGGCTGAGACCAGGCCGGCCCCGGACAGCACCGGTACCTTCCTGCCGGTGATCACCGTCGTCCCGGCGGACGAGGTGTCCTGGAACGACCTGCAGACCGTCTTCGGCGAGCGCGGTGAGCCCGCCCGCTGCCGGTGCTAGTGGTTCACGAACCCCGGCCGCGGCTGGTACGGCATGCCGGTCGAGCAGCGCGCGGCCGACCTGCGCACCGACACCCACTGCGGTGAACCCGGCTCCCGCACGACCAGCGGCCTGGTCGCCTCCCTCGACGGCGAACCGGCCGGCTGGTGCGCCGTCGAGCCGCGCACCGCCTACCCACGGCTGCGCGGGCAGCGGATCGCCTGGCCCGGCCGCGACGAGGACCCCGACGACGCCGGCGTCTGGGCGCTGACCTGCTTCGTGACCCGCACCGGCTTCCGCCGACGAGGGGTCAGCCGGGCCCTGGCCGCGGCCGCCGTCTGCTTCGCCCGCGACCGCGGCGCCCGCGCGCTGGAGGGCTACCCGATGATCACCGGAGGCGCCGACGTCCCCTGGGGCGAGCTGTTCGTGGGCAGCCGCAGCGTCTTCACCGCCGCCGGGTTCACCGAGGTCAGCCGGCCCAGCAGCCGCCGCGTCGTGATGCGGATCGACTTCTGAGCCGGCCGGCCGGTCAGCTCACTGCAGCGGCACGGTGATCGGGGCCAGCACCGCCGACGGCGAGCCGTCCGAGCCGGCGACGACCACCTGCGAGCTCGTCGCCCCGGCGGCCAGCTCGGCCGTGGGCACCCGCCACACGTACGTGCCACCCGCGGTGCCGGCCAGGAACGGCTGCGAGGACGTCGGCGGCGTCCTCGCAGCACTGCGCGGCCATCCCCGGGTTGACACGGTGAGCGCGCCGCGGTGGCGGGTGTGCAGGCTCGTACTCCCGAAGGCGTACCCGGCCACCCTCGGGTGACGCCGTGCGGAGGATGACGGGAGCGCCCGCTGCGGCCAGACTCGACCGCATGATCGAGGTACAGCACCTGGCCAAGCGCTACGGCGAGAAGACCGCCGTCGCCGACCTCACCTTCACCGTCCGGCCCGGCGTCGTGACCGGCTTCCTCGGCCCCAACGGGGCCGGCAAGTCCACCACGATGCGGATGGTCATGGGCCTGGACCGGCCCACCTCGGGCACCGCGCTGGTCAACGGCAAGCGGTACGCCGAGCACCGGGCCCCGCTGCGCGAGGTCGGCGCCCTGCTGGAGGCCCGCGCCCTGCACCCCGGGCGCACCGCCCGCGCCCACCTCACCGCGCTCGCCGCCATGGGCGGCCTGCCCCGGGGCCGGGTCGACGAGGTGCTCGACCTGGCCGGCATCACCGCGGTCGCCGACCGGCGGGTGGGTGGGTTCTCCCTCGGGATGGGCCAGCGGCTCGGCGTCGCCACCGCGCTGCTCGGCGACCCGGCCACCGTCGTCCTGGACGAGCCGGTCAACGGGCTGGACCCCGACGGCGTGCTGTGGATCCGCACCCTCACCCGCCGGCTGGCCGCCGAGGGCCGCACCGTCTTCCTCTCCTCGCACCTGATGAGCGAGATGGCCCAGACCGCCGAGCACCTGATCGTGGTGGGCCGCGGCCGGCTGCTGGCCGACGTCTCCACCGCCGAGTTCATCCAGCACGCCGGTGGCGAGTCGGTGCGGGTGCGCAGCCCGCGGGCCGGCGAGCTCACCGGGCTGCTGGCCGCCGAGGGCGTCACCGTGGCCTCCGGGGAGACCGGTCTGCTCGACGTCCGGGGGCTGGACGCCGCGACCATCGGCGACCGGGCGCTGGCCGCCGGGATCGCCCTGCACGAGCTCACCGTCCTCCGGCCCTCGCTGGAGGAGGCCTTCATGACCCTCACCCGCGACGAGCGCGAGTACCGCACCGACGAGGAGACCCGATGAGCACCGCCGCACCGATCCGGGAGACCGGCACGACCAGGGGCGGCGGAGCGGCCGGACTGCTCCGCGGCGAGTGGGTCAAGTTCCGCTCGCTGCGCTCCACCTGGATCTCCCTGGCCGTCGGGCTGGTGCTGATGGTGCTGTTCGGCTGGCTGCTCACCGGCACCGCCGACTCCGGAGGCCCCGGCGGTGACGGCAGCGGCCCGCCCGGGCTGTCCTTCACCGATCCGGTGGGGCTGAGCCTGGCCGGCTACGGACTGGCCCAGCTGGCCATCGGGGTGCTCGGCGTGCTGGTGGTCACCGGCGAGTACGCCACCGGCACCATCCGCAGCACCTTCGCAGCCAGCCCGCAGCGCTGGCCGGTGGTCGCCGCCAAGGCCGTCGTCTACGCGACCGTGGTGTTCCTCGGCTCGCTGGTCGCGGCCGTGGTCTCCTTCCTCGTCGGGCAGTCGGCGCTCGGGGACCTCGGCGTCGGCTTCGGTGCCGACGGCGTCGTGCGCGCACTGCTGGGCACCGCGCTGTACCTGACCGGGATCGGGCTGTTCGGCATGGCGCTGGGCTGGCTGCTGCGCTCCACCGCCGGGTCCATCTCCACCCTCTTCGCGCTGCTCCTCGTGCTGCCGGGCCTCGGCCAGCTGCTGCCCGCCAGCTGGGGCCCCGACGTCGTCCGGCTGCTGCCCGGCGAGGCCGGCTCGCAGGTCGCCACCCTGGTGCAGGCCCCCGGCGCGCTCAGCCCGTGGACCGGCTTCGCGGTGCTGGTCGGCTACCTGGTGGTCGCCTTCACCGCGGCGACCGTGCTGCTGCGGCGCCGGGACGCGTGAGGGCACCGGCTCCGACCGGCACCGTCCCGCCCGTGGACGGACGTCGGCGGGAGCTGCTGCGCGAGGTCGGCCCCCCGCTGCTGCTCGCGTTGCTGACGACGGCCACCCTGGTCCGGTTGCGCGGGGGCGCACCGGACCCGGGCGAGGTGCTGGCCGCGCACGACGACCTGACCGTGGTCGGCGAGGCCGGCAACGGCGCCGAGGCGGTCGAGCTGGCCCGCCGGCTGCGCCGGACGTGGTGGTGATGAACGTGCGGATGCCCGTGCTGGACGGCGTCGAGGCCACCCGGCAGATCGTCGGCGCGGGGCTGCCCAGCCGGGTCGTCGTCCTGACCACCTTCGACCTGGACGAGTACGCGTTCGCCGCGCTGCAGGCCGGGGCCAGCGGGTTCCTGCTGAAGCACACCGAGCCGGCCGGGCTGGTCGCCGCGATCCGCACCGTGGCCGGCGGGGACGCCGTCCTCGCCCCGCGGGTGACCCGCCGGCTGCTGGAGACCTTCGCCGCCCAGCTCGGCGCGCCCGACCGGCAGCCCGACCCGCGGCTGGCCCGGCTCACCGACCGCGAGCGCGAGGTCCTCGAGCAGGTGGCCACCGGGCGGTCCAACGCCGAGATCGCCGTCGAGCTCACCGTCTCGGAGCTGACGGTGAAGACCCACGTCGGCCGGGTGCTGACCAAGCTCGAGCTGCGCGACCGAACCCAGGCCGCCGTCTTCGCCCACCGGGAGCGGCTGGTCCTCCCCGACTGACCCGTCCGGGCGGGTGAGTCGGCCTGCCGCCGCGGGGACCGCCGGTTACGATCAGGTCAACACCACGTAAGCACCGTGTGCATCTACCCGCTGTGCCGGCTCCGCCGGTGGACCAAGGCGGCACGCCTGATCCCATCCGGTAGAGGTCATGTTCCACACGCGCCGCCCCGGCAACGCGCTCGTCCGTTCCGCCGGGCTCTCCTACTTCCCGCTCGCCTTCGTCGCCCGGCTGCCGTTCGCGATGATGACCGTCGGGGTGCTCACCCTGGTCGTCGCCGAGCGCGGCTCGCTCACCCTGGGCGGGCTCAACTCCGCGGCCGCGGGTCTGGGCACCGCGCTGGCCGGGCCGCTGCTCGGCGCGGCCGTCGACCGGCTCGGCCAGCGCCGGGTGCTCGTGCCGGTGGGGCTGGTCAACGCCGCCCTGCTCGGGGCGTTCCCCTTCGTGGTCACCAGCGCGGCGCCCGCCCCGGTGCTGCTGGCGCTGTCGGTGCTGATCGGCGTCTCGGCGCCGCAGATCAGCCCGATGTCGCGCACCCGGCTGGTCGGCCTGATCCGCCGGTCGGTGGCCCCGGACCGGCGCGAGAAGCTGCTCAACGGGACGATGGCCTACGAGTCGGCCGCCGACGAGACCGTGTTCGTGGTCGGACCGTTCCTGGTCGGGCTGCTCGCCACCGCCCTCGCCCCCTGGCTGGCCGTCGCCGCCGCGTCGGTGCTGACGCTGGTGTTCGTCACCTGGTTCGCCGTGCACCCCTCGGGGCGGCTCGAGCCCGCAGCGACCCGCCCGACCACGGTGCAGGCGCCCGTCGGTGAGCTCCTCCGGGCCCCGCTGCTCACGGTGGTCGTGGGCACGCTGGGCGTCGGGCTGTTCTTCGGCGCGACGCTCACCTCGCTCACCGGCTTCCTGGCCGCCGACGGCGACGGCGACCGGGCCGGGCTGCTCTACGGCGTCATGGGCATCGGCTCGGCCGTGCTCGCGCTCGGCACCGCCGCCCTCTCGACCCGGTTCACCCTGCCCGCCCGGTGGCTGACCTTCGGCACCCTGCTGCTGGCCGCCGCCGTCCTGTTCGCGACCGCGCGGTCGGTGCCGGCGCTGGTGCTGGCCTTGGCGGTGCTCGGCTGCGGCGTCGGGCCGACGCTGGTCACCCTGTACGGCCTCGGCGCCCGGCTCAGCCCGGCCGGCCGCTCGGCGACGACCATGACCATGCTGGGCTCCGCGGTCGTCGTCGGCCAGGCGGTCGCCTCCGCCGTCACCGGCCTGGTCACCGACTCCCGGGGGGCGGGAACCGCTCTGGCACTGCCCGCGCTCGCCGCCGCCCTCGTGGTGGCCGCCGCGGTCGCGCACACGGCCACCACGCGCCGGCCGGCCGCCGTCCCGCGGGTCGACGCCCCGCAGGCCGCCGTCCCGCAGGTCGACGTCCCGGTCGGCTGACCGCCGACAAGGGGCGAAAGTGGCCACTTCCGCCCCTCGTGGACGGCGGGGCCGTCAGCGGGCGGGGGTCCAGCCCAGGGCCGGGCCGAGCGTGCCGGCGATGTCGGTGAGGATCTGCACGTAGTCCTCGGGCTCGAAGCTGAACGGCAACGCGAACACGACCTCCTCCACCTCGCGGAAACCGGCGTGGGCGTAGAGCTGCTCGGCGATCTGCTCGGCGGTGCCCACCAGGTCGGCGGCGAACATCATCCGCGCCGGGCCCTGCGGCGAGCGGGTGCGCGGGGTGCGCTCGGCGGCGTAGGCCTCGTACTTCGCCCGCTGCTCCGGCGTCGCGGAGTCGGTCGGGATGACCACGAGCCCCTGCGACACCCGGCCGGCCGGGTGGGCGGCCTTGAACGCCTGCACCTGGCTCGCCTGCTCGGTGGCGAAGTCCTCGGTCACCTCGGCCTTGACCACGCTGGAGGTGAGGAAGTTCAGCCCGTTCTCCCCCGCCCACCGCGCCGAGCGCAGCGACGCCCCGCCGTACCAGAGCCGGGAGCGCAGCCCTGCGGCGTGCGGCTGCACGCGGTCGGACCACTCCTCGACCACGCCCTCCTTGCCCCGGAAGGACGACGCCGGTGCACCGTCGAGGAACCGCACCAGCCGGGCGACCCGCTCGTAGGAGAAGTCCTCGACGTCGGCGGTGTCGGGGTAGAGCGCGGCCTGCACGTCGTCCCAGTGCATCGGCGGGCCGACGGAGACGCCCGGGTTCAGCCGGCCCCCGCTGAGCACGTCGACCGTCGCGAGGTCCTCGGCCAGCCGCAGCGGGTTCTCCCACGCCAGCGGGATCACCGCCGTCCCCAGCTCGATCCGGGAGGTGCGCTGGGTGGCCGCGGCCAGGACGGCGACCGGTGAGGAGATGCCGTACTGCAGGTGCCGGTCGCGCAGCCAGGCGCTGTCGAGACCCAGCTGCTCGCCCAGCTCGATGACCCGCAGCGTCGTCTCGTGCCCGGCCCGCGGGTCGGCCTCGTCGAAGACGCCGATGGTCAGGAACCCGAGCTTCTGCAGCGGCACACCGGGGGCAGGCATGCCCCGATCATGCCGGGCGCGGGGCGGATCTCAGACCGCGGAGGTGAGGACACCGCCGTCCAGGACCTGGTGCAACCGGCGCATCCCGGCGAGCATCCGGGTCTTCACCGTGCCCAGCGGGGCGCCGGTGCGCGCGGCGATCTCGCGCTGGGTGAAACCGCCCCAGTAGGCGAGCACGAGCGCCTCGTGGTGCACCAGCGACAGGAACCAGGAGCCGAACGACCCGCGGGCGTTCTCGAAGGCGGCCGGGGAGCGCCAGCAGGCCAGGAACGCCTCCTGGACGACGTCCTCGGCGATCCGGTCGTCGACGACGATCCGGCGGGCCAGGCCCAGGGCCGGGCCGGTCCAGCGGTCGAGCAGGTCCGCGAGGGACCCCTCGGGGGTGCGGCCCTGGTCCTGACCGGCGGGTGACGTCACCTCAGGAAGATGGTGCACGACGGGATCGCGCAGACTCCCTGCCACCCGTTGGGGCGACAGGGAGTCTGCAGGAGGGTCGGGCTCAGTTGTCGGCCATCGCGGCGTCGGCGGCGCGGGGCGCGGGGACCGCCGGCCGGTCGGCCGTGGTACCGAACACCCGGACCGCGGACGGGGCGGTCATCATGGCCTCCAGCTCGCCGGTGTCCAGGGTGGGCTCCAGCGACGGGACCGGCTTCGGGGCGGGAGCGGCCGGACGCGGGGTGCCGACCATCCGGCCCAGCACCCGGCGCAGGCTGCGGGCCTCGCGGCGGCGCGCCTTGCGCTCGGCGGCCCGCTCGGCCTCCTCGCGGGCGGCGATCTCCCGGTCGAGGATCTCCCGGGCCATCCGGTCGGTCTCGGCCGCGACGATCAGGTCGGCCCGGGCCTGCTGCGCGCGCTGCCGGCCGTTGCGGCGGATCTCCTCCGCGGCGACGTCCTCCTCGTCGCGGAGCTCCGCCAGCCGGTCGTAGGCCGTGGGCTCGGAGAAGTTGAGCATCACCTTCATCAGCACCGGCAGCAGCTCGACCGACAGGAAGAGCAGGAACAGCATCAGGTGCGCCGTGCCGGCCGCGGGGCGGTCCTCGGCCAGCCGGTCCATCGCCTCGAGCCGGGCCAGCAGGCCGTCGCTCTGGGCATTCTGCTCGTCGAAGGCGGCCTGCTCGGCGACCCGCGCGGCGGTCAGCCGCTGCAGCTCGGCGGTGTGGGTGGCCAGGTCGGCCTCGGCGATCGCGACGCTGCGGGCGCCGGCGCTGACGGCGTCGGAGCCGGCGGACTCGCGGGCCTGCTCCAGCGCCCGCTCGGCGGCGTCCAGCTCGGCGCGGGCGGCGTCCCGGACGTCGGCCTGCGCGGCGGCCGCAGCCGCAGCGCCGAAGTAGGCCGCCCCCTGGCCGACGTCGCCGGAGCCGCAGGTGCCGTCGAGCTCGCACTGCGCCTTGGCCTGCAGGTCGGCGTAGGTCGTCGCCTCGGCGTCGTAGGCGGCCTGCTGCACGTCCCGTTCGGCCTGCGCTCCGGTCACCCGGGGATCGGCGTTCGGGTCGCTCGTGCCGCCGCCGGCGAGCACGGCCTGCTCCTCGGCGATCTGCTGCTCCAGCACCGGGATCGGCGCGTAGCGGGCGTCGGCGGCGAGCTCGTCGGTGAACTGCTCGGCGGCCTCGGCCTGGAGCGTGACGATCGTGGTGTCGATCTCCTTGCTGAACACCTGCAGCGTCAGCGGGGTGGAGATGACCGTGCCCAGGAGGACGGCCAGGGCGATCCGCGGCACGGCCATCGCGGCGTTGCGCAGCCGCGAGGCGTCGTGCGCCATCCCGACCAGCAGCATCCGGTCCAGGTTGACGATGACCATGCCCCAGCCCAGGCCGACCACGGCGGCCACCGGCCACCAGATCCCCAGCGCCATGGACAGCGCGAACGCCATGGACAGCGCCGCTAGACCACCCGTGCTGATCAGCACGCCGCCCAGGGCGACGAACTTGGCGCGGGCTCCCGGGGCGATCTGGAGCACGTCGAGCCGGGCACCGGCGAGCACGGCCAGCCGGTCACCGGTGATGCGATTGCGGACCTTCATGCAGACGACGTCCTCTCGGTTCAGTGCAGAACCGGTATCGGTCGCCCGCTCCCCCGCCGGTACCCCCCGGCGGCTGCGCGGTCAGACGCCGAGGTGGGCCAGGGCCTGCAGCAGCAACGTGCCCTGCCCGTTGGCGAGCTCGGCGAGCACCTCGGGACGGCGCGCGTCGTCGGGCGAGAACCAGGTGAGCTCGAGGGCGTCCTGCTGGGGAGCGCAGTCGCCCTCCACCGGGACGACGTAGGCCAGCGACACCGCGTGCTGGCGCGGGTCGTGGAAGGGCGTCACCCCCGGCGTCGGGAAGTACTCGGCGATCGTGAACGGCTGCGGGGCGGCCGGCACCCGCGGCAGCGCCAACGGGCCGAGGTCCTTCTCCAGGTTCCGCAGCAGCGCCGAGCGGACGCGCTCGTGGTAGAGCACCCGCCCCGAGACCAGCGCCCGCTTGACCTGGCCGTCGCCACCGATCCGCAGCAGCAGACCGACCGCGGTCACCACGCCGTGGTCGTCCACGCGCACCGGGACGGCGTCGACGTAGAGGATCGGCAGCCGCTCGCGCGCGGAGTCCATCTCGTCGCGGGAGAGCCAGCCAGTGTCGGAGTTCGTCACCTCGGTCATGTGCACTGTCTAGCCGATGCACCGCCACCGGTCAGCCGCTGCCCGGGGTGACCTGCCCGACGGACGCCGACCGGGCGCCTCCGCGGTCAAGCACAAGAGCTGCCAGATCTACGACGAATCTGTATCGGAACACGCCCGGCCGCGCTGTGCGTCGGCTGAGGGCCGCCGGTCGAGGCTGGTCGCAACCACCCGGATCTTCCTCCAGGAGCAGTCATGCGCATCCGCCGCACCGCCCTCGCCGTCGTCCTCGCCGCCGGCATCTCCGCCCCGCTGACCGGCACCGCCCTCGCCGCCGACCGCGACTGCCCTGACTTCAGCAGCCAGGCCGAGGCGCAGGCCGCCTACGACGCCGTCCCGGGCGACCCCGAGCGCCTGGACAGCGACAACGACGGCGAGGCCTGCGAGTCCTACGACTACAGCGCCGTCGCAGCCCCCGCTCCGGCCCCGGCCCCCGCCGACGCCACCCCGGCTCCGCAGGTCGCCGCGCGTCCCGCCGGTGCGGTCGCCGCCGGCGACGGCTCGTCGGACAGCGGCAGCACGCTGCCCTACATCCTCGGTGGTCTGGCCTTCGCCGGCGCCGGCGGGGCCGCGATGGCCGCCCGCCGCAGCCGCAGCAACGCCTGACCTCTCCACCACCACCGCGACAGGCGCCGCGTGCAGCACCGCGCACCCCGGACCGTCCGGCCGGCCCCTCGGGGCCGGCCGGACGGTCCGGTGCGCATCGCGGGCGTCTACCCGCCGCCGCTGCCCGGCGCAACCGCCGGCCCGGCGGCGTCACCGGACCCGGCGCTCCCCCACCTGCCGGTCCCCGACGGCGTCCTGGCCGACCTGCGGCAACCGCGGGTCACCCGCTACCAGCGGTCGCGGCACCGCCCGTCACCCCCGGTCCGGCTCAGCGCGACCCGGGTGTGGACCGGCACGTCGGTGCTGCTCGCCGCCGCCGGCATCGCGGCCGTCGTGCTCGTCCCGCAGGGCGGACCACCCCCGGTCCGGCTCGACGTCCCGGTCGCGGCGTCGGTCCCCGCTCCGGTCGCCGGGCAGGCCGCCCCGGCGGCACCCCCCGAGCTGCCGGCCAGCGAGCCCGTACGGATCGCGATCCCGGCCCTGGGCGTCACGTCGGCGGTGATGGACCTCGGGCTGCAGGACGACGGCTCCATGGAGGTGCCGCCGGGCGCCTACCCGGTGGGCTGGTACGACCGCAGCCCCACCCCCGGTCAGCTCGGCCCCGCCGTCCTGGCCGGGCACGTCGACTGGGCCGGCGAGCCGGGCGCCTTCTACGGGTTGCGCGAGCTGCTGCCCGGGGACGAGGTCGTGGTCGACCGCGCCGACGGCACGGTGGCCACCTTCCGGGTCGACCGGGTCGAGGAGCACGACAAGGACGCCTTCCCCAGCGACGACGTCTACGGCGACATCCCCGCAGCCGGGCTCCGGCTGATCACCTGCGGCGGCAGCTTCGACAGCGGCACCGGCGACTACGGCGACAACGTCATCGTCTTCGCCACCCTGGTCGCCGGCGGCTGACCGACCTCCCGCTGTCGCCGCCGCCGCGGGCTGCTGGTCTCATGGAGGGACGTGCGGTGAGAGGAACGGCATGGAACCGAACGGCCGGCTCCTCGGGGGCCGTTACGAGCTGACCGGGCTGATCGCCACCGGTGGCATGGGCCAGGTGTGGCAGGGCCGGGACAACGTGCTGGCCCGCGACGTCGCGGTCAAGGTGCTGCGCAGCGAGTTCACCGGCGACCCGACCTTCCTCGCCCGCTTCCGCTCCGAGGCCCAGCTGGCCGCCGGGCTGGTGCACCCCAACATCGCCACGCTGTTCGACTACGGCGAGGTGCCCGCGGCCGACCCGGCTGCTGAGCACCTGGCCTACCTGGTGATGGAGCTGGTCCGCGGCGAGTCGCTGTCCACCGTGCTGCACCGCGACCGCCGGCTGACCCCGGAGCGCACGCTGGACGTGCTGCGGCAGAGCGCCGCGGGGCTCGCCGCCGCGCACACCGCCGGCGTCGTGCACCGCGACGTCAAGCCGGGCAACCTGCTGCTGGCCGACGACGGCACCGTCAAGGTCACCGACTTCGGGGTGGCCGTCACCGCCGCCAGCCAGCAGCTGACCCAGGCCGGCCAGGTCATCGGCACCGCCAGCTACCTCTCCCCCGAGCAGGCCGAGGGCGCCCGCGCCACCCCGGCCAGCGACGTCTACGCCCTGGGCCTGGTGGGCTACGAGTGCCTGTCCGGGCAGCGCGCCTTCGACGGCGAGAGCTCGGTGCAGGTGCTGCTCGCCCAGATCCGGGACACCCCCGCACCGCTGCCCGGCGACGTCCCGGCCCCGGTGCGCCGCCTGATCGACACCGCGATGGCCAAGGACCCCGCGGCGCGGTTCCGGGACGGCGCCGGCATGCGGGACGCGATCGACGACCTGCGCGACGGGCAGCAGCGCCCTTCGTCCGCCGGCCCCCGGACGGCGGTGCTGCCCGCGCTCGGCGGAGCAGCGCTCGCCGGCGCAGCGGATCGGGCCGCGGCCGACCGGACGGTGTCGGTGCGGACGGCGGCCGGCGCCGGGGCTGCCGGGGCGACGCCGCCCCCGTCCACCCGGACGATGCCCGCCGTGCGGGTCGACAGCTCCCCCGAGGAGCCGGAGCCGCGCCGCCGGCGGCTCCTGCTCCCCCTGCTGGCGCTGCTCGCCGTCGTCGCGATCGTGCTCGGCGGCACCGCGCTCCTCCGCGACCCCGACGACTCCTCCGCGACCGCTCCGGCGACGACGACGTCGTCCTCGTCCTCGTCCTCGTCGTCGTCCAGCCCGGCGCCCACGCCCAGCAGCACCCCGAGCACCAGCGCAGCCGCCCCGACCACCCAGGCTCCCGCCGTGGACGCCGGGGACTACGTGGGCCGCCCGGTCGACGACGTGGCAGGCGAGCTGACCGGCCTCGGGTACACCGTCGTCCGGGAGACCCGGGTGAACGGCGCCGAGGCCGAGGGGACGGTCGTCGACCTCCTGCCGACCGGGCGCCTGGCGCCGGGGGCCACGGTGACGGTCGTCTACGCCACCGCTCCCCCGCCTCCCACGCCGTCGGCCGATCCGACCCCGACCGCCTCGCCCACCCCGACCGCCTCGCCCACCCCGGACGACGAGGACGAGCCGGACGAGGACGAGCCCGACGAGGACGAGCCCGACGAGGACGAGGACGAGGAGGAGGACGGGAACGGGAACGGGAACGGGAACGGCAGGGGAAGGGACCGGGACCGGGGCAACGGCTGACCGGCCGGCGTCGAGCCCGGAGAGGTCGGGCCGCACCGCCCTCCAGCGGACGGGTGCGGGATGCACGATCCGGCAGGCGTCCTGGAGCGGGCAACGCCCGGTGTGTGATGCGCGGCGGGGTGGGGCACGCCCGGTGCATGGCCGACCAGTACACCTTCACCGACCCGACCACCCGGTACCGCACCGCGGGTTTCCCCGAGCAGACCCAGGACGCCCCCGGCCTGGCCGCCGACCTCGCTCCGGGCGCCGACCACGGCGAGACCAGCTACCGGGGCACCGGCCGGCTCACCGGGCGCAAGGCACTGGTCACCGGCGCGGACTCCGGCATCGGCCGCGCAGCGGCGATCGCCTTCGCCCGCGAGGGCGCCGACGTCGTCCTCAACTACCTGCCCAGCGAGGAGACCGACGCGGAGGCCGTCGCCGCGCTGATCGAGGAGGCCGGCCGGACGGCCGTGCTCGCCCCGGCCGACATCTCCGAGGAGTCCGCCGCCCGCGCGCTGGTGCACAAGACCCTCGACGCGCTCGGCGGGATCGACATCATCGCCAACGTCGCCGGCAAGCAGACCTACGTCGAGGACCTCGCCGACGTCACCACCGCGCAGTTCGACGCCACCTTCAAGACCAACGTCTACGCGATGTTCTGGATCGTGCAGGAGGCGCTGCCGCACCTGCCGGCCGGCGCCACGATCATCAACACCAGCTCCATCCAGGCCTACCAGCCCTCCCCCGGCCTGGTCGACTACGCGACCACCAAAGCCGCGATCAACACGATGAGCAAGGCCCTCGCCCAGCAGCTCGCGCCCCGGGGCATCCGGGTCAACGTGGTCGCCCCCGGCCCGTTCTGGACCCCGCTGCAGGCCAGCGGCGGCCAGCCCACCGACGCGCTGCCGGAGTTCGGCCAGGAGACCCCGCTGGGCCGCGCCGGCCAGCCGGCCGAGCTCGGCCCGGTCTACGTCTTCCTCGCCTCGTCCGAGTCCAGCTACGTCACCGGCGAGACCCTCAACGTCAACGGCGGGACGCCCACCCCGTGAGCGGCACGCAGCTGCCCCGCCGCCGTCCTGCCCTGCACTGGGGCGCGGACGGCGCCGGCTCCGGGCCGGTCGACGAGCGGGACGCCGACGGCTACGCCGACCTGCGCTCCTACGCCGCGATCGGCGACGGCCGCACCATCGCCCTGATCGCCCGGGACGGCCGGATCGACTGGCTGCCGCTGCCGCAGATGGACGCCCCGCCGGTGTTCGGCGCGCTGCTGGACGCGGAGAACGGCGGCTGCATCGAGCTCTGCCCGACCGAGGAGTTCAGCGTCGAACGGGAGTACGTCGAGCACACCAACGTGCTGACCACCACGTTCACCACCGCCTCGGGCCGGGTGCGGGTCACCGACTCGCTCAACAACGGCATCGCCGACCGGCTGCCCTGGTCCGAGCTCGCCCGCCGGATCGAAGGGCTCGAGGGGTCGGTGGCGATGCGAGCCGCCGTCCGCCCGGGCACCGCGCTGAACACCGCCTCCCCCTGGGTGCACCAGACGTCGCAGGGCTCGGTGCTGCGGGTCGGCGACCTGACCCTGGCCGTCCTGACGCTGGACGCCGCGGAGGTCAGCGACGGCGACCACCGGATCGACGTCACCTTCAGCACCTCGGCCGGCTCCCGGCACCTGCTGGCCGTGGTCGCCACCGAGCGCGAGCCGCTGTTCCTCCCGCCCGCCGCGGCCATCGACGCCGGTGTCGACCGGACCATCGGCAACTGGGCCGCCTGGATGCAGAACTTCGACTGGGACGGGCCCTGGGACACCGCCGTCCGGCGCAGCGCGCTCACCCTCAAGCTGCTCCTCCACGCCGCCAGCGGTTCGATGGTCGCCGCCGCGACCACCTCCCTGCCGGAGGGCCTGGGCGGCGGCAAGAACTGGGACTACCGCTACGCCTGGGTCCGCGACTCCGCCTACGCGCTGACCGCGCTGTTCCGGTTCGGGCTGCGCGAGGAGACGCACGGGGCGATCAGCTGGCTGCTGGCCACGATCCGCCAGCACGGGCCCCAGCCGCAGGTCGTCTACGCCCTGGACGGCGGGACGGTGCCCCCCGGCGACCTCCGGGACGTGCCGGGCTGGCGGGGCAACACCCCGGTGACCGTCGGCAACGACGCCGCTGGGCAGCTGCAGCTGGGGGTGTTCGGGGACCTGTTCTCCATCGTCGCCCTCTACGTGGCGAACGGGAACGTCCTCGACGCGCACACCGGGCGGCTGCTGGCCGGCATCGCCGACCTCGCGTGCGACCGGTGGCGGAGCAGGGACGCCGGCATGTGGGAGCTGGCCGAGCACCAGCACTACACGACGTCGAAGATCGGCTGCTGGGTGGCGCTGACCAAGGCCGTCGAGCTCGCCGAGGGCGGGCACGTGCCCGGCGACGAGTCCCGCTGGCGCGGCGAGGCCGAGCAGATCCGCCGCTGGGTGGCGGAGAAGTGCTGGTCCGAGGAGCGCGGCGCCTACGTCTGGTACCCCGGCAGCGACCAGCTGGACGCCTCGATCGTGCTGCACGCGATCAGCGGCTTCGACCGGGGCGAGCGGATGAGCCGCACCCTGGACGTGCTGCGCGCCGAGCTCGGGGTCGGCCCGCACCTGTACCGGTTCAGCGGCGCCGCCGAGGAGGAGGGCACCTTCCTGGCCTGCTCGTTCTGGATGGTGTCGGCGCTGACGCTGTGCGGCCGGGTCGCCGAGGCGCGGGAGCTGATGGAGGAGCTGATGGGCAGCGCCAACGACGTCGGGCTGCTGGCCGAGATGCTCGACCCGCAGACCGGCGACCTGCTGGGCAACCTGCCGCAGGCGCTGTCGCACCTGGCGCTGGTCAACGCCGCGATCACCGTCTCCGAGGCGATGGAGTCGGCCGTCGCCTGATTCTTGACAAAGGATGTTGCCACTGTGGCAATTAGCTCATGAGCGACGTCGACGCCGTCCTCCAGTCGGTCGGACCGCGGTTGCGGGCCGCCCGGCTGCAGCGGGACACCACCCTGACCCAGCTGTCGGAGACCACCGGCATCTCGATCAGCACGCTGTCCCGGCTGGAGTCCGGTCAGCGCCGGGCGACCCTGGAGCTGCTGCTGCCGCTGACCCGGGCCCTGCAGGTGCCGCTGGACTCCCTGCTCGACGAGCCCCCCTCGACCGACCCGCGCGTGCACCCGCGCCCGATCGAGCGCAACGGCGCGACCTTCCTGCCGCTGACCCGCCGCCCGGGGGGTGTCCAGGCGTACAAGGTGGTGATCCCCGCCGGCGTGCCCAGCGGCGAGACCGAGCTGCGGACGCACGAGGGCTACGAGTGGCTCTACGTCCTCGACGGTCGGCTCGTGCTCTTCCTCGGCGAGCAGGAGCTGCTGCTCCTGCCCGGTGAGGTGGTCGAGTTCGACACCCACGTGCCGCACGCGATGGCCAACCGGGGGCCGCAGCCGGTCGAGCTGCTGGCGCTCTTCGGGCCGCAGGGCGAGCGGATGCACGTGCGCGCCCGCCCGGCCCGCGCCGCGGGCTGACCCGGCCGGTGAGCCTCTCGCCCCGATCAGCCGCTCGGCAGCCCGCTCCCGGCCCGCGACAACACTGGTTGCACCGCTCCACCGTGCGGGACGGCGTGGCCGGGGCGAGGCTGGTCGAGGCCGCCGAGCAGACGGCGGCCGAGAACCCCGATCACCAGAGGAAGCCGATGACCGACCGCGAACCACAGGAGATGGCGAGGGCCGCCGCCGAGACGGGGGCCAAGAAGACGCACCGCAGCTGGGACCGGGTGCTGGTCAGCGCCTTCCTGGCCGGGGCCTACATCGCCTTCGGCGGGCTGGTGGCGATGACCGTCTCCGCCGGCCTCGACCCGGCCACCTGGGGCACGCTGCCGACGCTGTTCCTCGGTGGCGCGTTCACCCTCGGCCTGGTGCTGGTGCTGATCGCCGGCTCCGACCTGGCCACGGGCAACATGATGTTCGTCCCGCTGGCCGCGATGAACCGCAAGATCGGCCTGGGGGCCGTCGCCCGCAACCTGGGCCTGGTGCTGGTCGGCAACCTGATCGGTGCGCTCTTCGTCGCCTTCTTCCTCGCCGTGCAGACCGGGGTGATCGGCAGCGCCGGGTCCTCGGGCACGGCTGGTCTGGTCTACGACCGGCTGGCCGGGATCGCCACGGGCAAGGCGGTGAGCGAGTCGCCGTGGCAGACCTTCCTGCGCGGCATGGGCTGCAACTGGCTGGTCTGCCTGGCCGTCTGGATGTCGGTGGCCACCAAGAACGTCGCCGGGAAGGTCATCGTGATCTTCTTCCCGATCATGGCGTTCGTGGCGATGGGCTTCGACCACGTCGTGGCCAACATGTTCTTCCTGCCGGCCGCCATCTTCGCCGGGGTCCCCGACATCACCTGGGGCGAGACGCTGCTGAACTGGGTGCTCGCCGGGGCCGGCAACCTGATCGGCGCGGTGGTCTTCGTCGCCACCACGTACTGGTACCTGTTCCTCAAGGACTCCCCCGACACCGCGGACGCGGACGCGCCGGACGCCGAGCGCGCCTGATCAGCCGGTCGGCGCCGGCCCGTCGGTCGGCGCCGGCCGCTCCTCGGCCCGCGTCGCGGCCAGCTCCTGGCGGGTGCGCCAGGACTCCGAGGCCACGTAGCCGAAGAGGACGACGTAGGCGAAGCTCAGGAAGGCCGACCCGTACGCGCCGTCGACCAGGTGCCGCACGAGCTGGACGGCGTTGTAGAGCGCCAGGCCGACGCCGAGCAGCTGCACGCCCCAGTTGCCGAGCCAGGGCGGTCGCACAGGTCCGTTTGCCACCCCCGGAACAGTAGCCACCGGCCGGGCCGGACCGCCTCGGACCGGGCAGCTCCGGTGACCGCGCCGCGGTGGTGGACCCGCTGCTGGCCACCGTGCAGCATCTGCTCGGCAGATGAACGTCGGACTGACGCCGTGTGACCTCGCGATGACGGAGAGCTGTGACTCATCCCACGTCGGCAGAGTCGTCGGGCTGTGGCAACGTCCGGGCCGGCCCACCCTCCCGACCTCGGAGAGACATGACCTCCCGCTCCCTGCGCCGCAGCGCCGTCGTCCTGACGCTCGCTTCCACGACGGTCACCACCGGCCTGCTGACCGGCACCGCATCCGCGGCGCCGAAGGCACCCACGCCGGACTTCACCCTGACGATCCTGCACGCCAACGACCTGGAGTCCGCGCTGCTGCCGATCACCGGCACCGACGGCGGCAGCTACGGCGGCGCCGACCGCTTCGTCGAGCTGGTCCAGCAGCAGCAGAAGGCCGCGGTGACCGGCAAGCCCGGCGCCGGGCAGGCCGGCAAGCGCGGTGTGCTCACCATCTCCGCCGGTGACAACTTCCTGCCCGGCGCTCAGCTGGCCGCCAGCGGCGAGGACCCGGCGCAGCCGGTCTACGACGCCACCGCGTTCACCGCGGCCGGCTTCGACGTGTCGATCTTCGGCAACCACGACTTCGACCAGAACCCGGACTACCTGGCCCGGTGGCTCGACGACGTCCAGGGCACCACGTTCGTCGCCGGCAACCTCGGCTTCGCCGCCGAGCCGGCGCTGCTCGCCCAGGTGCAGGACGGCACGATCGTCAGCACCCACGTGGAGAAGATCAAGGGCGAGCAGATCGGCATCATCGGCCTCACCACCCCGGAGCTCCCCCGGCTGACCAGCTCGCGCGGCGTGACCGTCGACCCCGACCTGGCCCGGATCGCCAACGCCCAGGCCGCCGCCTACGCCGCGGCCGGCGTGGACAAGGTGGTGCTCGTCTCGCACCTGCAGGACATCGACAACGAGGTGGCCCTGGCCGGTCAGCTGCACGGCGTCGACGTCATCGTCGGCGGCGGCGGGCACGAGCTGCTCGCCGACCCGGGCGACCCGCTGGTGCCCAACGGGACGGTGGTCGCCGGCTCCTACCCGCTGACCCCGACCGACGCCGACGGCAAGGTCGTCCCGGTGGTCACCACCGCGGCCACCTACACCTACGTCGGCCGGCTGGTCGTCACCTTCGACGACGCCGGTGCGGTGCTCGACGTCGACGACGCGGCCTCGCGGCCGATCCCGGTCGCCGCCCAGGGGCCGGACGCCGTCGCCCCCGACGCCGTGGTGAACGCCCAGGTCGTGCAGCCGGTGCAGGAGTACGTGTCCTCGCTGGCCCAGCAGGTCGTCGCCACCACCGAGGTCCCGCTCAACGGCATCCGCAACGACGTCCGCAGCCGGGAGACCAACCTCGGGGACCTGGTCGCCGACTCGCTGCTCGCCGCCGGCCAGCGGGAGGCCGCGGCCGCCGGGGTGACCGCGCCGGTCGTGGCGCTGCAGAACGGCGGCGGCATCCGCAACAACTCGGTGCTGCCGGCCGGGCCGCTGACCGCGCTGGACACCTACACGGTGCTGCCGTTCGCCAACTTCGTCGCGGTCGCCCCGGCCGTGCCGGTGGAGACGTTCATCGCCGGCGTCGAGGTCGGCCTGGGCTACACCGTCACCGGCGGTGTGCTGCAGCCCAGCGGGGCCTTCGCCCAGGCCGCCGGCTACCGGGTGAGCTACGACCCGACGCAGCCGGCCGGGTCGCGGATCGTGGACCTGGTGCTCGACGACGGCACCGTGCTGGTCTCCGGCGGCGTCGCCACCGGTGCGCTGACGACGATCTCGGTCGCCACGAACGACTTCACCCTGCGCGGCGGGGACGGCTACCCCTTCGACGGCGTGGCCTTCACCGTGCTGCCGGTGACCTACCAGCAGGCGCTGCAGACCTACCTGACCGATGACCTCGGCGGTGTCGTCACCGCGGCCGACTACCCGGTCGGCGGCGAGGGCCGGATCCGCGTGGTCTGACCCGCTCCTGCGCCGCGCCGGCCCCGTTCCCCAGCGACCCGGTCGCCGGGGAACGGGGCCGGCGTCGTCCCCGGCGGGACCCGCGGGCGTGCCGGCGGGGGGCGGGCGAGCGCGACGGCACGACGTCGGCGACGCTGGGGGCATGAGCACCACGCAGAGCGGCAGCGGCTACGTCGAACCCGGCAAGGAGTACCAGCGCGACGCGAACTACATCACCGACCGGATCACCGCCGACGGCTCCAGCGGCTGGCCGGTCGAGGCCGGCCGGTACCGGCTGGTCATCGCCCGCGCGTGCCCGTGGGCCAACCGCGCGGCGATCGTGCGGCGGCTCCTCGGTCTGGAGCAGGCGATCTCGATGGGGATCTGCGGCCCCACCCACGACGAGCGCAGCTGGACCTTCGACCTCGACCCCGGCGGGCGCGACCCGGTGCTGGGCTACGAGCGGCTGCAGGAGGCCTTCCTCGCCCGCGACCCCGGGTACCCGCGCGGCATCACCGTGCCCGCGATGGTCGACCTGCCCACGAAGGCCGTGGTCACCAACGACTTCATGCAGCTGACGCTGGACCTCTCCACCGAGTGGACGCAGCTCCACCGCGACGGCGCCCCCGACCTCTACCCCGAGCACCTGCGCGAGGAGATGGACGAGGTGATGAAGCGGGTCTACACCGAGGTCAACAACGGCGTGTACCGCTGCGGCTTCGCCGGTTCCCAGCAGGCCTACGACCGCGCCTACTCCCGGCTCTGGACGGCGATGGACTGGCTGGAGGACCGGCTGACCGACATGCGCTACCTGATGGGCGAGACCATCACCGAGGCCGACGTCCGGCTGTTCACCACGCTGGCCCGCTTCGACGCCGTCTACCACGGCCACTTCAAGGCCAACCGGCAGAAGCTGACCGAGCTGCCGGCGCTGTGGGGCTACGCCCGCGACCTGTTCCAGACCCCGGGGTTCGGTGACACCACCGACTTCCCGCAGATCAAGGAGCACTACTACGTCGTGCACGCCGACATCAACCCGACCCAGATCATCCCGGTGGGGCCGGACACGTCGGTCTGGCTGACCCCGCACGGCCGCGAGGAGCTGGGCGGCAGCCCGTTCGGCGACGGCACCCCGCCCGGGCCGCCGATCGAGGCGGAGGTCGTCCCGGCCGAGCACGGCCCGGGCGGCCTCGGCCACCGCTGACCGGCCCGCCCCGGCGCCCCGGCCCCGGGGCGCCGGGGCGCATGCTGGCCGGCATGCGCACGCCCTCCGCGGACGTCCGGCCGGCCCTCGACCTGCCCAGCGCCGGCCCCGAGCCGCTGCGCGCCTCGATCGCGCTGGCCGCCGTCCTCGGGTACGCCCGGGGACGGCGCCCGCTGCGGTACCGCTCCCCCAACGAGCGCGAGGGCCGCTGGGTGCCGGTGCCGGCCTTCGGCTACGACCGCTTCGACGCCCGGCCCGCCCCGACCGGCCCGCTCGGGGACGACGACGTGCTGGCCGCCGAGGGGCTGCACGGCCGGCTGGACCCGGAGGGCTGGGCCGCCGTCCGCCGGGCGCTGGACGACGCGCAGCCCACCGCCGACGCCCTGGTCGCCCGGGCCGCCGGGCGGCCGTTCTGGGAGCTGCCGGACGACGAGCTGTCGGTGCTGGGCGAGCCGGGCACCGTCGGCGCCGGACTGCGCGCGCTCGGCGAGCTGCCCCAGCCCCAGCCCCGCTACGTGCTGGCGGCGCTGCACCACCGCCGTCCCGAGCTGGTGCCGCTGCTGACCCGGGCGACCTGGCTGCAGTGCGTGCCGCACGCGCGGGAGGGCGACAGCGGCGTGGCCGCGGTCGTGCACCGGGAGCTGCGGGCCAACGCGGCGGCGTTCGCCGAGCTGGAGCAGGCGGTCGCGGAGCTGCTGCCGGGCGCCCCGCTGACCCGGCTGCGGCTGCACGACCTGCTCGTCTGGCTGGCCGGCACCCTGCGGCTGCCCACCGCCGTGGCCCTGGGCGAGGCCACCGACGAGTGGCGGCGGCTCACCGGCTGACCGTGCCCGGACACGCGGACGACGGCGCCCCGCGGGTGCGGGACGCCGCCGTCGGCGGTGCGCTCAGGTCAGGAGGCTGCGCCCTCCTGCTCCTCGCGGCCCTTGCCCTTGCCCTGGTCCAGGACGTCGGTGCCGGCGCCGCCGATCAGGGTGTCGCTGCCGTTCTCGCCACGCAGGGTGTCGTCGCCGGCACCGCCGAGCAGCACGTCGTCGCCGTTGCCACCGGCGATGGTGTCGTTGCCGGCGCCGCCGCAGATCACGTCGTCGCCGTTGCCACCGGTGATCGTGTCGTTGCCGCCGAGGCCCATGATCACGTCGACGCCGTTGCCGCCGCGCAGCACGTCGTCACCCTCGGTGCCCACGATGGTGGGCTCGAGGCCCTGGCACAGCTCCGGCTCCGGCGTCGGGGTCGGCACCACGACCTCCTCGAGGTCGATGCCGAGCAGCAGCGGGTCGTGGTCGCTGGAGCGGTACGGGTCGGCCGCGTACAGGTCGGACTGGCTGCTGTACTGGTAGGCGAAGGACTCGACCGAGTTGATGTTCCAGTGCACCAGGTCGGTGACCTTGGCGGTGAGCTCCGGGGTGGCCAGCGCGTGGTCCAGCGAGCCGGACAGCGCGTCGAACACGTAGCTGTAGCGGCCCGGGTCGAACTCCTCGCCCAGGTCGGTGTAGCCGGCCGCCCGCAGGGCCTCGATCGGGTCCTCCTGGGTGTAGGCGTTGAAGTCGCCCATCAGGACCACGTCCGGGTCGCCGGTCTGCGCCTCCAGCCGGTCGGTGAACGCCGCCAGCGACTCCGCCTGCCGCACCCGGTCGCCGGTGAAGGAGCCCTGGCCGGTGTCGGCGTTGTCGCCGGTGCCGGTGCCGCCCTTGGACTTGAAGTGGTTGGCGACCACGGTGAAGGCGTCGCCGTCACGGGTGAACGTCTGCGCGATCGGCTCGCGGGCGTTCGACCACACGGTCTCGTCGACCAGGCCGACCGAGGCACCCACCGGCGTGACGACGGCGGGCTGGTAGATGATCGCGTTGCGGATGACGTCGCGGTCGACCGCGTAGAGCTCCTCGGGGAACGGCACGTAGGCCCACTTCTCCGAGCCGGCCGCGGTGTTGAGCCGAGCCACGAGGTCGGCCACCGCGGTGTCGGCGTTGCCCGGGGTGAGACCGGTGGAGTCGGTGTCCTCGATCTCCATCAGGGTGACGACGTCGCCGTCGAGGGCGTTGATCGCGGGCACGATCTTGCCGGCCTGCTCCTCGAGCTCGGCCGGGCTGGTGGCCCCGCGACCGACCCCGCCGAGGGTGAGGAAGTAGTTGAGCACGTTGAACGCACCCAGCTGGACGTCGCCACCGACCTCGCCGGGGGTGGCCGGGCGGGTGTTCTGCGGGGCGAAGACGCCGTCCGCGGTGCCGTCGGCCGGCTGCAGCCGCCAGACGTCGAAGCCGTAACCGAGCACCAGCGGCTCGGTGAAGGTCAGCGCGTCACCGACCCGCACCGGCGTGGTCGGCGTCAGGTAGGGCGCGGTGCTCACGGTGACCCGGCTGCTGAGCCCGTCGTCCAGGGTGATGCTGCGCAGCGCGTTCTGCGCCGCGATCGCGTCGGCCTCGGCGCCGGGGCGGGCCAGCTCGGTCGGCTGCACCAGCAGGCCGCCCTCGGACAGGGTCAGCTCGCCGTAGGTGGTGAGGTCGTAGACCTCGCTGACGGTCAGGGCGTCGGCCGGGGCCACGCGCATGCCCTCGAGCCGCTCGCGGGCGGCGTCGTCGGCGGGCAGGTCGAGCGGGGTCGCCGCGGGCAGGTCCGCGACGGTGCCGTCGGCGCAGATGCCCACGTTCCCCTCGCCGCGGATCTGGGTCTGGTCGAAGTACTCCTCGGCTGCGCCGGTGACGGCCACCGTGTCGCCCAGGTCGACCTCGACCGCGGAGAAGACGAAGACGCCGTCGGAGGTGGCGGCGTCGCCGTCCCCGTCGGGGTCCTGCAGGTAGAAGCCGGAGAGGCCGGGGGTGTCGCCGACGACGACGCCCCGCACGGTGACCGTCGAGCCGGCCAGCGGGGTGGCCGCACCGGTGCCCTGGACGTCGCCGATCTCGTTCGTCACCGGGACGTCGCACACCTCGCCGGCGGCCGGCGGCGGCTCGACCGCGGCGGGCGCGGAGTTCACCGCACCCCGGGTGGCCTCGGCCGGGCCGGACCAGACCAGGGCGTCGGTGGCGGCGTCGTAGCTGCGCGACAGCGACTGCCCGGCGGGCTCCGTGCCGGCCTCGCTGACCCCGACGTCGGTGCTGGTCATGCCCGCCGCCGGGCCGTTGGTGGCGGTCAGCGTGCCCTCGTAGGAGAGGAACTCGAGCACCTCGGTGCCGCGGACCAGCGCGATCGCGTCGGGTGCGCCGTTCTGGAAGCCGTTGGCCGGGTAGTCGACGACAGCGACGGCCGGGGCGTCCGCGGGGGCGGTCACCGCGGGGAACGCGTCGGTGTCGTAGGACGCGCCGTTGGTGCCGTTGTAGAGGACCACGCTCAGACCGGCCGAGCTGGTGCCGGCGGGGAGCTGGACCTCGACGAACTCCCCGGTGTCGGTGCTGGCGTTGTCGTAGTGGAACTCGGACAGGAACGGCGTCGTGGGCGGCGCGGCGGAGGCGATGGCCGGCACGGTCACGACGGTGACGACTGCGGCCACGGCGGTGAAGGAGAACCGCCGGACGGCGGTGCAGGGGCTGCCAGGGGGCAGGAGCACGAGGTGTCCTCACGAAGGGGGCAGGGGCTGTGGTGCGGACCGACCGTAGGCAGCAGCTGTGAACGACATGCCGAGAGAAGGTGACCATCACATGACGTCGCAGGTCGGGCACGGAGTGTCGCGAACGTTCTCGCGTCGGGCACGCCGTTGCGAGGCCGGTGGACGCGCCGCTCCGGGGCGAGGACCGTCGCCCGGTTGCCCGCTGCCGCTCGTGGGCACGCGGTGGAGGTGACCGACGACCCGACCCTCGACCGCTTCGTGCACGCCCAGGAAGCCGGCGGCACCTACGGCACCGCGCTGGCCGAGCTGCGCGCGGGGCGCAAGCGCAGCCACTGGATGTGGTTCGTGCTCCCCCAGCTCGCCGGTCTGGGCCGCAGCGAGATGGCCCGGCGCTATGCGATCCGCGACCTCGCCGAGGCCCGGGCCTACCTGGACCACCCGGTGCTCGGCCCGCGCCTGCTCGACTGCGCCCGCGCGCTGACCGCGCTGGACACGACCGAACCGGTGGCGGTGCTCGGCAGCACCGACGCGCAGAAGCTCCGCTCGTCGATGACGCTGTTCGCCCGCGCGGCGCCGGACGAGCCGGTGTTCCGGGCCGTGCTCGACCAGTACTTCGGCGGCGCGGAGGACGACGCCACGACGTCCCGGCTCTGACCGCTGCCCGACCGGCTGGCGCCGCCCCGTCCGATGTGGAGCCGGGTCACGGCGCGGCTCACCATCCGCCGGCGGGGCTGGACCCCGTAGCCCTGGTCGCGCTCCCCGGCGACCCCCCGACGCCGGACGGTGGGCAGAATGGGCGGTCGCCGATCACGGCTCGCCGGATCCCCACGCGCGTAGGAGTTGCAGGACGTGTCGAGCACCTCCCCCTGTACCGAGCCGGAGCAGACCGCGGAGCTCGCCGGCGAGCAGGCCGCCGTCGCCGACCTGTACCGGCGGTTGGACGCCAACCGCGAGCACGCCGTCTACCGGTTCAAGCAGGCGCTGGCGATGCCGGCGATCAACCCGCAGGCCCTGGGTGAGCGGGAGGCCGCAGCCAGCTTCCAGACCCAGCGGATCACCGCCCTGGACGCCGCCGAGCACGGCCTGGTGATCGGCCGGCTGGACCGCGAGGAGCAGCCGGCCCCGCTCTACATCGGCCGGGTCGGGCTGCCCGCCGACGACCCGGCCGGCGACCCGGCGCTGGTCGACTGGCGCGCGCCGGCGTCCCGGCCGTTCTACACGGCCACCCCGTTCCGCCCCGAGGGCGTCGTCCGCCGCCGGCATATCCGCACCCGCGGCCGCACCGTGTCCGCGGTCAACGACGAGGTGCTCGGCGTCGACGCCGCGACCGCCGGCGACGGCCCGGCGCTGACCGGCGAGGCCGCGCTGATGGCCGCGCTGACCGCCGAGCGCACCGGCCGGATGACCGACATCGTGGCCACCATCCAGGCCGAGCAGGACGCGATCATCCGCAGCGACGCCCGCGGGGTGCTCGTCGTGCAGGGCGGCCCCGGCACCGGCAAGACCGCGGTCGCCCTGCACCGGGCGGCCTACCTGCTCTACACGCACCGCGAGCGGCTGGGGCGCAGCGGCCTGCTCGTCGTCGGCCCCACGCCGACCTTCCTGTCCTACATCGCCGACGTGCTGCCCTCCCTCGGCGAGACCGGGGTGCTGCTCGCGGGCCTGGGCCAGTTGCGCCCGGGCCTGGACGCCCGCGGCACCGAGTCGCCGGAGACCGCGGAGGTCAAGGGGCGGCTCCAGATGGTCGACGTGCTCACCGCCGCCGTCCGCGACCGGCAGACGCTGGGCCGCGGCGTCCGCGAGCTGGTCATCGACGGCGTCCGGATCTCGCTGCGCCCCGCGGACCTGACCCGGGCGCGCACCGCCGGCCGCCGGGCCTCCCGGCAGCACAACCTGGGCCGGCCGGCCTTCGCCCGCGCCGTGGCCGACCTGGTCACCGAGCGGTACGTGGGCCGGATCGGCGCCGACGTGCGCGGCGGGGAGACCCTGCTCGACCGCCGGGACGTCGACGCGCTGCGCGCCGAGATCGCCGGCGACCCCGCGGTGCGCCGGCTGGTCGACGAGCTGTGGCCGAAGCTCACCCCCGAGCAGCTGGTGGGTGACCTGCTCTCCTCGGCCGACCGGCTCCAGCGGGCGGCGAAGAACTGGACCGAGGAGGACCGGGCGCTGCTGCTCCGCCCGGCCGGCTCCCCCTGGACCCCGGCCGACGTGCCGCTGCTGGAGGAGGCCGACGAGCTGCTCGGCTACGACGACAGCGCCGAGCGGGCCGCCGAGGCCCGCCGCCAGCGCCGCGAGCGGGCCGAGGCGCAGGACACCCTGGACATGCTGCACGGCTCCCGCTCGACCGACCTCGAGGACGACGAGGAGGGCGAGGAGCTCACCGCCGGCGACCTGCTGGACGCCGAGTCGCTGGCCGCCCGCAACGCCGAGGTCGACCACCGCAGCACCGCCGAGCGGGCCGCCGCCGACCGCACCTGGACCTTCGGGCACGTCGTCGTGGACGAGGCGCAGGAGCTGTCGGCGATGACCTGGCGGCTGCTGGTCCGCCGCTGCCCGACCCGCTCGATGACCGTCGTCGGCGACCTGGCCCAGACCGGCAGCCTCGCCGGCGCGCAGGCCTGGGGCGAGGCGCTGCGGCCCTCGGTCGGCGACGCGCACTGGCGGCTGGCCGAGCTCACCGTCAACTACCGCACGCCCGCCGAGATCATGGCCGTGGCCGCTGCCGTCCTGGCGGCCGGCGGCGCGCAGACCTCCGCCCCGCGGTCGGTGCGCAGCACCGGCGTCCCGCCCACCCGGGAGGAGGCCGCCGAGGCCGAGCTGCCCAGCCGGGTGGCCGAGGTCGCCGCAGAGCTCGCCGGCGTGGGCGGGACGGTCGCGGTGATCGTGCCGCCGAGCCGGCTGGCCGCCACGCTGGACGCCGTCCGGGCGCGGCTGCCCGCCGCGCAGGCCGGCGCCGACGCCGACTCCCGCCGGGCGCCGGTGGTGCTGGTGCCCGCCGAGGCCAAGGGCCTGGAGTTCGACTCGGTGGTGCTCGTCGACCCGTGCGCGGTGCTCGCCGAGGGCGTGCGCGGGTACAGCGACCTCTACGTGGCGCTCACCCGGTCGACCCAGCGGCTGGCCGTCGTCCACCCCGGCGAGCTCCCCGAGGAGCTGTCGGCGCTCGTTCCCGCCTGAGATCTCGCCGCCCCCGGTCCCCGTCCTGGGCGACGTCCTGGGCGATCGACCGTGCGCCCAGCGGGCGCGCCGAGCTCTCCGAGCCCCGCTGAGCGCACAGTCGACGCGGCCGCCCCGCGGGCGCACGACCCGGCCGCCGCGCGGGCGCACGGTCACCGGGCCAGCAGCGCGCCGATGCGGGCGATCAGCGCGTCGGGGCGGTGCAGGTCGGCGGCGGTCACGAAGACCACGCGCCAGCCCGCCGAGGTGAGCCGGTTCAGCCGCTGGCGGTCCTTCGCGAACTGGCCGGGCTCACCGTGCCACGTGCCGTCGTACTCCAGCGCCACCCGCAGCTCAGGCCAGGCGAAGTCCATCCGGGCCACGAAGCCGGTGGGACCACGCACGGTGAACTGGGCGACCGGGGCCGGCAGCCCGCTGCGACCGAGCAGCAGCCGTACTCGTGTCTCCTGGGGTGACTCAGCGCGGCCGTCGGCCAGCGCGCAGGCCACGCGGGCCCGCCGGCAGCCGCGTCCGGTGTGCACCTCGGCCAACGCCCGGACCTCCGCCAGCGCGGCCACCCCGCCCACGGTCATCCGGTCGACCGCGACCACCGCCTCCTCCAGCGGCAGCGCTGCGGCGAGCGCGATGGTGGTCGCCGCGGGATCGGTCAGCCGGACACCGCGGTGCACGCACACCCGGCGCTCGTCGACCGCGGCCCGGCGCACGCGCACACCGGCCGCCCGCACCGGGTGGGCATCCGGCGGGAGGGTCAGCTCGACGTCGTCCGCGGGCCCGGCGAGGTCGACGCCCCACAGGACCGCGGCGCTGCACCCGCTGACGACCGCACCGGGCCGGAGGACCCCGGCCGCAGCCCGCGCGCGCAGGGCGTGGGTGACCGGCACGTCGGCGGCGATGTGCACGTCGCGGAACAGCGCCCGGTACCGCGGCCCGCGGAGCCCGTCCGGGGTCACCAGCCCGCGGCGGACCGCCACCGACCCGCGGAACACCCCACGGAGCGGGGCATCGGCGAGGACGGGCACCCGGAGAGCGTCCCGGATCAGGCGGCACCACCGAGCCGTCGTCCGCAGGCCGTCGAGCGTGCGCCCGGCGGGCGCCGGGACGTCCAGCACGCCCGCCGGGCGCACAGTCAGCGGGCCGCAGGCTCAGCCGTCGTCCACGGGCCCGTCGAGTGTGCGCCCGGCGGGCGCCGGGACGCCGATCCGGCCCGCTGGGCGCACGGTCGGCGCGCGAGCGCCGGACCCTCAGGGGTCGCGGGTGAGGGCGAGCAGGGCGATGTCGTCGGCGCGGTGGGTGCCGGCGAGGTCGGCCAGCAGCCGGTCGCACAGCTCGTCGGGGCCGAGCGCCACCGCCCGGTCGGCCGCCACCCGCAACCGCTCCAGGCCGGCGTCGATGTCGCTGCTGCGGCTCTCGACCAGCCCGTCGGTGAACAGCACCAGCGTGGCCCCCGGCGGGACGACGCCGGCCCACTCCGCAGCCGGTGCGGGCGGGGCGCCGAGCATCCGGCTGGGCACCACCGGCAGGAACTGCGCCCGGCCGTCGGCGATGAGCAGCGGCGGCGGGTGCCCGGCCGAGGCCACGTGCAGCACCCCGGTGGGCAGGTCGAGGGTGGCGAACAGCGCCGTGGCCATCCGCTGCAGCCCCAGCAGCGGCCAGCTGGCCTGCAGCCGGTCGATGACGGCCGCCGGCGCGGGGGCCTCCACCAGCAGCGCCCGGTAGACGCTGCGCAGCTGCCCCATCGTGGCCGCGGCGGTGATGTCGTGACCGACGACGTCACCGACCGCGATCGCCACGTGCTCGCCGGGCAGCGGGGCGACGTCGTAGAAGTCACCGCCGATCTCCACCCCGGAGGTCGCCGCCAGGTACCGCACGGCGACCGTCATCCCCGGCACCGCGGGCGGGGGCGGCGGCAGCAGCGTGGCCTGCAGGGTGTGCGAGGTGCGCGCCTCCAGCTCGTAGCGCTGCGCCTTGGCCATCATCAGCGACACCTGCAGGGCCAGCTGCTCGGCCAGCTCGACGTCGGCGGCGGTGAACGGGCGGCGGCGCCGGTCCACCGACATCGTCAGGACCCCCAGCGCGCCGCCCTCGGTGACCAGCGGCACGCTGATCACGCCGGCCAGCTCCAGGGCGCGCACGACGGCCAGCTCCTCCGGGTCGCGCACCATCGCGGTCAGCCAGGCCTCGTCGATCATCGACCACCAGCGGGTGCGCCCCTCGGCCAGAGCCGTCCGGGCCGGTCCGGGCAGCTCCCGGTACGGCGGCGCCCAGGCGCGCAGGGCATCGACGAGCGGCTGGCGCAGCGGGTCGCCGTGCCGGGCCACCACCCGCTCCATGCCGTGCTCGCCGAGCAGGTCCAGCACGCACAGGTCGGCCAGCCGCGGCACCACCATCTCCGCCAGCCGCTCGACGGTCTCACCCACCCCGGCCGCCCGGGCCAGCATCCGGGCCGCGTCGAGCAGGAAGGCCGAGCGGTGGGTCTGGCGCGCCGTCTCCTCGTGCAGCCGGGCCCGCTCGAGCGCCTGCCCGGCCTGCCGGCCCAGCGTGCACAGCAGGTCGACGTCGGCAGCCGGCAGCGACCGGTGGGCGGCGGGCTCGGCCAGGCTGATCAGCTCGCCGTCGTCGCCCCCACCCAGGGTGATCAGCAGGGCGCCCAGGTGGGTGCCGTCGGCGGTCACCGGGACGACGACGAGGTCGGTGACCCGGGCCGCCTCGGCGGCCGCCGCCAGCCTCGGCCAGACCCTGCGCAGCGCCTCGGTCACCGGCACCGTGCGCACCCCGGAGCTGAGCACCAGCTCGACCCGGCCGGGCGAGGCCTCGTCCAGCGCGTCCAGCAGGTCGGGCGGCACGTTCTCGGATGCGCTGAGCACCGCAGCCGGCTCGGTGGTGACCGGGCGGGAGGAACGCTCGGTCACCAGCCACAACGCGGCCCCGGAGGCCCGCACCGCCCGGCGGCTGCGGTGCACGACCACGTCCGCGGCGTCCTGGGTGGTCACCGCCGCGGCCAGGTCGGAGACGAACTGCTGCAGGGTGCGGGACCGGACCTCGGAGGCCTCGGCCGCCCGCTGCGCCGCCAGCAGCTCCAGCTCGTAGCGGCGGCGCGCGCTCGCCTCGAACAACGTGGCGCGGATGATCAGCGGCCGGTCGTGGGCGTCGCGCACCTCCACCGCGCTGACCAGGCAGGGCAGCAGCGAGCCGTCGGCCCGGACGACGTCGAGCGCGACCTCCCGCGCCGTCCCCTGCATGCGCAGCAGCGGGGTGAGGTGGGCGTCGTGGAAGACCTGGCCACCGAGGCTCAGCAGGTCGCGCAGCCGGGTGCGCAGCACCTGCTCGACCGGCAGCCCCAGCCAGCTGCACAGCGTCTGGTTGACCTTGACGATCGTGCCGTCGGCGAGCATCGAGAGGTACCCGCAGGGGGCGTTCTCGTAGAGGTCCGTGGGGTCGTCGTCCAGCAGCTGGTCCAGCGCCTCCCGCACGCCGTCGCCCAGCCGGCGCTCACCGGCCGGCGGGGCGGAGTTCTCGGCGGCAGCGGTCCCGGGGGCGGAGGTCACAACCAGGCCCGGATGGCGGCGGAGGTCTCCTCCGGCGCGCTCAGGCGCGGGCAGTGCCCGGTGGCGGCCAGCTGGACGAACGTGGACCCGGCGACCTGCTCGTGCACGTGGCGGCCGGCGGTGACCGGGGCGATGACGTCCTCGGCGCACTGCAGCACGAGGGTCGGCACGTCGACGCCGGCCAGGTCGGCCCGGTTGTCGGACAGGAAGGAGACGCGGGCGAACTGGCGGGCGACGTCGGGGTCGGTGCGGCAGAAGGCGGTGGTCAGCTCGGCGGCCAGCTCCGGGCGGTCGGGGTTGCCCATGACCTGGGGGGCCATCGCGGCCGACCAGCCCAGGTGGTTGGCGTCCAGGCTCTCCAGCAGGTCGCGGATCTGGGTGCGGGTGAACCCACCCACGTAGTCGCCGTCGTCGACGTACCGGGCGCTCGGCCCGACCATCACCATCGCGCCGATGCGCTCCGGGGCCAGCGCGGAGGCCAGCACCCCGATCATGGCGCTCACGGAGTGGCCGACGAAGACGGCGTCGATCAGGTCGAGCTCGGTGAGGACGTCGACGACGTCGGCGGCGTAGCCGCGCAGCGAGCCGTGCCGCACCGGGTCGTGGGCGGCCAGGTCGGAGGCGCCGAAGCCCACGTGGTCGAAGGTCACCACCTGGTGGTCGGCCTCGAAAGCCGGCGCCACGTACCGCCACATGTCCTGGCCGCAGCCGTAGCCGTGCGCGAAGACCATCGGCCTGGCCCCGGGCGTGCCACTCACACGGACGTCGTTCCGCGTGCGGACGCTCACAGCGGCCACCGTACCCACCTGCCCGCCCACGGCACAGCCCCGCCGCGTCCGGACCGGCTCAGCCCGCCTGCACCCCGCGCAGCACCACACCGCTGGCCGGGCGCGCCGGGATGCGGGACAGCGAGATCGTGAGGTCCTGCGGCGGCAGCTGGTACTCCAGCCGGGCCAGCCGGATCGCGAGGGCCGACAGCAGCGACACGGTGATGTCCTCGCCGGGGCAGCGGTGGCCGGTGCGCGGGTCGCCGGCCCCCTGCGGCACGAGCTCCCAGGCGCCGATCTCCCGCACCTCGTCGCCGGCCAGGAACCGCTCGGGCCGGAAGGAGTAGGGCTCGGGGAACAGCTGCGGGTCGTGGTCGGTCCCCCACAGGTCCAGCAGCACCATCGACCCGGCCGGCACGCCCTCGCCGTCCCACTCCACCTCGCGCGGGGAGCGGCCGCCGATGAACGGGGCGAAGGGGTAGAAGCGGCGCACCTCGTGGGCGAAGGCCTGGGCGAACGCGGTGCCGCCGTCACGCAGCCGGTCGCGGTTCTCCGGCCAGCGGTGCAGCGCGTGGGCGGAGAACGCCACGAACCAGCAGACCGCGACGGTGGGGCGGATGACGTTGAGCACCTCGACCGCGGCGACCCGTGGCTCGAGCAGCTCGCCGTCGGCGTCCCGGTGCGCGGCGACCGTGGCGAGCACCGAGCCCGCCGGCACGGCCCGGGCACCGGAGCGGACGTCGGAGACGATCCCGGCCAGCCATGCCTCCCGGCGCTGCCGCACCCGGCGGGCCCGCCAGTGCCGGGGCGCGCCGGTGGCGAAGCCGTCGACCAGGGTGGTGAGGTCGCGGGCCAGCGCCGGCAGCTCGTCGTCGGTCAGCGGGACGGCGGCCCAGTCGCAGACCCCGCGGGTGAGCACCCGGGCGGCCTCGTCGAAGAGCACCACCCGGTCCTGCTGCGCCCAGCGGTGCGCGGCGTCGTCCCAGGCGCCGGTGACCCGGTCGACCAGCGCGCCGACGCCCTCACCCATCAGCAGGTGCACGAACATCGCCTTGCGCACCCGGTGGGCCTCGCCGTCGAGGGTGTGCACGGCGCCGTGGCCGAACAGCGTGCTGACCACCGGCTCGGGCAGGGCGCCGCGGCGGACGTGGTCCTCGTCGTAGACGAACCGTGCCCCGGCCGGGCCCTCGACGGCCAGCGCCCGGCGCAGCATCACCCGGGTGTGCACGGTGCCGCGCCCGGCCGCACGGCGCCGGTCGGGCAGCCAGGCGTAGCCCTTGGCGAGCATCGGGATCGACTGGTCCAGCCGGGGCCTGCGCGTCATGCCGCTCCCCCTGCCCACCCCGCCGCCGGGGTAACCAGGCGGCGCGGTGACCGAGCTCCCGCGAACCTCGCGCCCGGCCCGGCTCGGCCCCGGGCCCCGGCCGGCGCGGTGGCGACGTCCCCGAGCGCCGCCGCCAGGTGCCCCCACCCGCAGATCCCGGCCGGTGGGCACCAGGACGGCGTCGCGGGACGGCCGGGGCGGGTCGGCGCCGGCGACGTGGCCGCTCAGGGCTGCCCGGGCCGGACGGCGTCCAGCGGTGCGCCCAGCGCCGCGCGGGTCGCCGCGTAGGCCGGCCGCCGGAACCGGGCCAGCGGGCCGTCGGCGACCAGACCGGGTGGGGCGTGCAGCACGGCGTCGACGTGCAGCGGCGGCTCCGGCGGCTCGGCCTCCGGCCCCAGGACCACCCGGCCGAAGAGCTGCTCCGGCGCACGGCCCACGGTGGCGCCGAGGGAGAAGACGCCGGCGGACACCGGGGTCGCCGACAGCAGCACCGGCCCGGCGGGGCTGCGGTAGCCCATGATCGACCCGTAGGTGGTGGCCGGGTCCCGGCGCAGCACCGGCACCCGGCGGGTCCACCGGTGCCGGCCGGACGAGGACAGCAGCAGGTCCACCGGGGTCCCGCCCGGGGCCCGCAGCGCGAGGCCGAGCAGGTCGGGCAGGCGGGGCGGCAGCCCGGCGCCGCGCGAGAGCCGGACCAGGACGTCGTCGGCGCCGGGCTCGTCCAGCCAGCCGGCACCGCTGGGCCGCGGCAGCCCGGTGCGGACCACCCGCGCGGAGAGCACCACGCCGCGCGGGTGCATCGGCCTGCCACCGCGGGCGCGGGCCAGCAGCGCCAGCGGGACGGCGGCCACCCGGCCGGCGGCGTCGAAGAGGTCGGCCATGCCCCTGCCGGTCACCCGCGGACGGCCGGCTGAACCCCGCGTGCGGGGTGTCGCGACCCTCAGTCGCGGGTGGTGCCGCAGTCGGTGCAGCGCTTGCGCCCGGCGTCGTTCGGGTGCCGGCAGTTCTCGCAGGCCCAGGTGGTCCGCTCGATGGTGTCGCTCATGGTCGTGCCTCCCAGCCCGCCGGCGGTGTGCCGGCGTCGACGTGCCGGCGGGCCGGGTACGCCTGGCTGCCCGCGACGGCCTCGAGGCTAGGCAGCGCCCGTGTCGGGAGCGTGTCCTGCGGGGAACGACCGGACGGCGACGCGCGGTCGCCGCCGGATCAGCGCAGGGCGGCTGCGCCGCACCCGCCGCCACCCGCGCTGCACGCGCAGCCACCGCAGCCGGCCGCGGGAGCGGGGACCTCCCGGGCCACGCGCACCGCGGACACGAGGTAGGCCACCCCGGCCAGCGCGACGACGGCCACGGCCAGGGCCCGGCCGGTGCCGAGCAGCCCGTCGACACCGGACAGGACCGCCACCACCACGGCGGCGACGGCGAGGACCGCGGCACCGGCTCCGGCGACGGACCGGCGGACGGCGGACAGCGCCGCGAGCGCCGGCAGCGCCAGCACCGCGGCGACGACGAAGACCCAGCCGGTGGCCGTGGCCGACAGCAGGGCGAACGCGACGGCGACGGCGCCCAGCCAGGCGGCCCCGGCCCCGGCGACAGCGGCGGCGCGGTCGACAGCGCCGGTGCGGGCCGCCCGCAGCACGGTGACCCCGTGGGCCACGGCGCCGACGCCGAGCAGGCCGAGCAGCAGCCGCGGGCCGGCACCCGACCAGGTGGCCGCCACCGCGGCGAGGGCCAGCAGCACGACGCCCAGCGCGGCCGGGCGCAGCCAGGCGGGACGGGCCGGTGCGGAGGTCGACGGGGAGGTCCCGGCCAGCCGGCCGGCAGTCACGGCGTTCGTCACGCGGCCAGTCTCCCCCATCCGGCGCCGACCGGTGGCGGGCACTCGGGAACCGTGCGTGGAACCCCGTCCGCGGACCGGGACCAGGTCCGGGAACGGGGCGGCAGCGGGCACGACCGACACGGTGCACGACGCGGTGCACGACGCAGCGCACAGCAGCACGCTGCGCCGGCTGGCCGGGATCGGGCTGGCCGGGTACGGCCCGTGGGTGCTGACCGGCATCGCGGCCGGTTTCGCGGCGTTCAGCGTGCACTGCCTCACCCGGGCCCGGCACCCGGTCAGCTGATCGCCGTCCGGCAGCTGCCGGGCTCCCGTGCGAGGCTGTCCGGCGCCACCGCCGGTGTTCGTTCGAGCACCCGCGTCCGTGGCGGAACGGCGGTCGTCGAGCACACGGCGACGGGAGGAGACGGTCATGGGCATCTCGGGGAACACCGCGGCGGCGGAACGCGCCGGCGACAGCCAGGCGCTCGAGCACCTGGCCCGGGTGGGGCTCACCGCCTACGGGATCGTCCACCTGCTCATCGCCTGGCTGGCCCTGCAGCTGGCCCGGGGCGGGGGCGGCGGGTCCGCCGACCAGTCCGGGGCGATGGCCACCCTGGCGGAGCAGCCGCTGGGCGAGGCGCTGCTGTGGGTGCTCGTCGTCGGGCTGGCCGCGCTGGCCCTCTGGCAGCTGGCCGAGGTGCTGCGGCACCGCGCCGGCCTGCAGGCGTCGGGCGGCGCACGGAAGGAGGCCGCCGGCAAGGTCGGCAAGGCGGTCGCGAAGACGGTCGTCTACCTCTTCCTCGCGGTCACCGCGCTGCGGTTCGCCACCGGCGGCGGGCAGTCCAGCTCGGCTCAGCAGCAGTCGACGGTCGCCGGGGTGTTCGGCTGGCCGGGCGGGCGGTTCCTCGTCGGCATCGCCGCCCTCGTGGTGGTCGGGGTCGGGATCTACCACCTGCGCAAGGGCCTCACCGGGCACTTCCTGAAGGAGATCGACACCGCGCAGGCCAGCACCGGGCAGCGCCGCGTGGTCGAACGGCTCGGCCAGGTCGGCTACCCGGCCAAGGGCGTGGCCCTCGCCCTGGTGGGCGGCCTGCTCGGCTGGGCGGCGATCACGTTCGACCCGGAGAAGGCCAGCGGGCTCGACGGGGCCATGCACGCCCTGCTCGCCGCCCCCTTCGGCAAGGTCCTGCTGACCGTGGTGGCCCTCGGCATCGCCGCGTTCGGCGCCTTCTGCTTCTTCCGGGCCCGCTTCCCCGAGCGCACCTGAGCCCAGGTGAACGCCGTCCTCCGGCGGGTGCACGACGCGGTCACCCGCGCCCGCGAGGTGACCGACCACCCGGCGCTCACCCACCTGGCCCGCGTCGGGCTGACCGCCTACGGCGTGCTGCACCTGCTCATCGGCTGGCTGGCCTTCCGGATCGCCTGGTTCGTGCAGCCGGGCACCGAGGACGCCGACCAGACCGGCGCGCTGCAGACCGTCGCCGGCTCCCCCGGTGGCCGGGTGCTGCTGTGGGTCATCGGGCTGGGCATGTTCGCCCTGTCGGTGTGGCAGGCCGGTGAGGTGCTGCGGTGGTGGACCGGGCTGCTGCGCCCCGGGCACCGGCTGCGCGTGGCGGTCGTGTGCGCCAAGTGCGGGGCCAAGGCCGCGGTCTACGCGGTGCTCGGGGTCACCGCGCTGTTCTTCGCCGTCGGTGCGGGGTACGACGCCGCCGCACGGTTCCGGGAGCTGACCGGCGACGCGCTGCGCATCCCCGGCGGGGCGGCCTTCGTCGTCACGGTGGGTCTGGGTGTCGTGGCGGTCGGGGTCTACGTGCTGGTGCGCGGGGTCACCGGCGGTTTCATGAAGGACGTCGACCTCGACGCCGCCCCCGACCGGATCGAGCCGGTCATCCAGCGGGTCGGCTCGGTCGGCTACGTGGCCAAGGGCATCGCGTTCGCCGTCTCCGGTGGGCTGCTGGTGTACGCGGCGGCCACCTCCGACGTGTCGACGGCGACCGGGCTGGACGGCGCGATGAACGCGATCGGCGCCGTCCCGACCGGCCAGTGGCTGCTCACGGCCGTGGCGCTGGGGTTCGCCGCGTTCGGGGTCTACGCGCTGGCCCGGGCCCGCTACCCCGACCGCGACCCCACCACCTGACCTCCCGACCACCTGGCCACCTGGCCACCTGGCCACCTGGCCACCAAGATGGCCATTTCGGTGGTCAGGCGAGGGCTATGAGGCCGGCGCCGGTGGGGGTGAAGCCGCAGCCCGTCTCGTAGAAGCCGCGCAGGTGGTCCTCGAAGTCGACGTGCAGCCACTCGCACCCCGTGCCCCGGGCGCCGGCGACCGCGGCCCGCACGAGGTGGACGCCGATCCCCTGCCGCCGCCGGTCGGCGCGGACGAGGGTGTCGAGCAGGAAGGCGTGCACCCCGCCGTCCCAGGCGACGTTGACGAAGCCGACGAGCTCGTCACCGTCGACGGCGGTCACCCAGCCGAGGCTGAACCGCTCGACCTGGGCGTTCCAGTCGTCATCGAGGAGCCGGTGGCCGAAGCCCTCGGCGTGCAGGGCGTTGACGTCGGCGTTGGTGAACCGGCCGCGCCAGCTGTACCGGACCATCCACGAACCGTAGGTGGCCGGACGACCGGGCACCTCCGAGTTCCCGGCGGCGCGTTCAGCCGATGACGGTGAAGACGTCCCAGAGGCCGGTGATCTGCAGCGGGCGGACGACGGCACGGGTGCTGCCGACCCGCATCGGCAGCGCGCGGCCGGCGGCCTCGGCGGCGCGGTGGGCCATGGCCAGGGCCGACAGCCCGGCCGAGTCCAGGAACGTGACGTCGGTCAGGTCGACCTCGACGGTGGCGGCGTCGGGGCGGTCGAGCACCTCGAGCAGGCAGGTGCGCAGCCCAGGGGCGGTCGTGAAGTCGATCTCACCGCTGACCGTGATCAGGAACCCGTCGGCCGAGGTGGCGGCGCGGACGTCGATGCGGGTCGGGTCGAGGTCGATGGGGAGTGCGGTCATGGACACCTCCGGCAGGCCAGGGTCGGCAGCAGCCGCCGACCGTGTGCGCCGAGCGGACGAGCGCTCGGTCGCGGCTGGTGGTTGAACCGCGCCGACGACGCTAGGCACTGGGTCCGTCGCGCACAAGGGGGTGTCGGCGTGGCGAGGTCGGCCACGCCGAGGGGAAGACGCGGGTCGGTCGGCGTGTTGGGGGCGTTCCCGCGCCCGGGCGGGCCGGCCCCGGTCACCGGCCCCGGTCGCGCAGCAGCAGGGCGGATACTGGCGGCCATGTCGAAGTGGACCGTCGTCGCCGGGGTCGTGTGGGTGGTCCTGAGCGTGCTCGCCTTCACGGTCGACCCGATCCTGGGCGCGGTCGTGCTGATCTTCGGCGCCGCCGGCGTGGTCGTCGTCCAGCTGGCCAGCAGCTGGGACGAGCACCCCGACTTCGAGGCCCGCGAGCTGGCCCGGTCACGGCGGCGCAAGGCCACGTGGGAGCGCACCGCCCCCGCCCGCGAGAAGGACGCCGCCCGGTACGCCGCCCACCAGGCCCGGCAGGCCGCCAAGCGCCGGGCCGAGTCCGACACCGCCCCCTGACCGCCCGGGGAAACTGACCGCCCGGGGAAACCGGTGGACGACGGCCCGACGCCGTCCGTACCGTCCCCGCCATGGGCTCCTGACACGGCCGCACCACCGATGAGCTGACCCGCACGGCTGCCGAGCAGCTCCGCCGTCCGCCGGTCCAGCCGGCCGCCCCCCTCCCCGCTCGTCCCGGCGCGCCTGTACGGCCGCCGGCCACCCCGTACCGGAGGCCCCCGTGTCACGACCCACCCCTGCCCTCGACGGCGCCGTCGCCGAGGCCCGCGCCCAGCTGCCCGAGGACGCCCAGGACGGCTTCGACCGCCTCGTCCACGGCGTGCTCGCCGGCCGGCAGCCCGCCCTCGGCGCCGCGCTGCGCAGCCAGCTGCCCGGCACCGGCGGCGTGCGCTGGCTGCACGCCGAGGGCGTCTCCCCCACGGCCCGCCCGTCGGTGCTGACCGCCGCCCAGTGGCTGTCGCTGCACGAGACGTGGCAGGCCACCCAGCGGGCACCGCGGGCAGGTGGCCGCAGCGAGGGCCACGGCCCGCGGGCCGACAGCCGGCACGGCCACGCCCCCGGAGCCCAGGCCGCCCCCCGCTGGTTCTAACCGGACCCCGTCCTCCTCTGGACGGGCCGGTCGGGAGTTGACGGCCCTCCTGCAGGGGCCCGCCGCGAGCGTGCGAGCGGTGGGGGCAGGAGGGTCCTTCACCAGCCGACGGCGTCCTCGGCGGCGAGCTCGGCGGCGCGCTGCGGGTGGGCGAAGGCCTCGGCCAGTGCCTGCCGCAGCGGCCACGCCCCGGCCCGCCAGGCCAGAGCGCGACCCAGCGCCGCCGGGGTGCCGTCGACCGCGTCGGTGCCGGCGCCCGGCCACCACGCGACGCTGCGGCCGCCGCTGACGGTGAGCGCGGGGTGCACGGCGACCGACCCGGTCAGCTCGGCCAGCCCGAGCCGGGTAGCGGCCAGCCGCGCGCCGGGCACCTCCGACCAGGCCACCGTGCGCGCGGCCCGGCTGGTCACCCGCGCCTGCTCCTGCTCGCTGGCCAGCGGCAGGTCGAGCAGGTCCGCGACCGCCTCCGGAGCACCACCGGCGGGCACGAGCGGCGCGTCGACCAGTGGCTGCAACCACGGCGCGTCCAGCACGACGGCCTCGGCGCTGACCCGGTCGGGGGCCACCCGCACCCGGGCCGGCGGTTCGACGTCCACGCCGTCCAGGGCTGCGGCGAGCCGGGCGTAGACGGTGCGCAGCACGGCCGGGCCGACGGTGCGCGCCGGATCGCCGAGCCGGTCGAGCAGCTCGATCGCGTCGTCGACGTCGACCAGCAGGTCGGCCACGGTCGAGGCGGGCCGCAGCAGCGCCAGCACGGCCGGCGGCAGTTCGGGGACGGCTTCGTACAGTCCCGGCAACTCGACGCTGCCGGCGGCCCGGAGCTGGTCGGGCCGGGCGCCGCGGAGCACTGGTGAGGTCCGCAGCCACCAACGCAGGTACCCCGGGACCACGGTGCCGCCGAGGTCGACATCGGTGCGGGCGGCGGCCGGCAGGGCGGCCAGCAGCGGCAGCGCGCGGTCCCAGTCGCCGACCAGCTCCAGGTCGCGGACGACGGTGAGTGCGGGCCGGTCCGGCGGCGGCGCGTCGGCGGGCAACCGGCCCAGCACGGCGTCGAGCCACTCCTCTCCCCGGTCGACGTCGAGCTCATCGGGGTCGGCGACGACGAGCAGGGCGAAGGTGTCCAGCACGCCGACCGCGCGCAGCGCGCCGGCGTCCTGCCCGACGGCGAACTCCGGGTCCAGGGCGCCCAGCGCGCCGGGGACGAGGACGCCGGCCAGCGGTGAGCCCGGGCGCACCAGCTCGCCGGCGGGCGCCCAGCCGCCGTCGTCGTCGGGCAGCGCCAGCTCGCCCAGCCAGGGCAGCTCCCCCGGGGCCGGCGCCGCCGCGGCGACCAGCGCGAGGACGGCGGCGGCCAGCGGCTCGACGTCCTCGCCGTCGTCGGCCCGGTCCAGCGAGCTCTGCACCGCGGCGCGCACCTCGGGGGCGGCGAGGACCGCGGCCGCCGTGGCCGGGTGGGCACCGAGCCGCTCCAGCACCCGCCGGGCAGGGTCCGGAACCGCCGCCGGGTCGGCGATCCGCAGCCCCAGCGGGGCGAGCCGGTCAGCCGGCAGCGACGCATCGGCGAGCAGGACGCCGGCCGGGCCCTGCGCGGTGCGCCCGTCGGCGAGCGGCACGGGCAGGGCGGCCAGCTCCTCGCGGTCGGCGCCCTCGAGCGCGGCGTAGAGATCGGCCCACCACTCCCCCGGCCGCTGCACACCGCGGACGGCCTCGACCACGTCGGCCAGCCCGATACGGCGCACGCCGAGCGCCGCCCGCACCCGGGCGTCGCCGCGCCGCGACCAGCCGGCCGGCAGCAGCCCGGGGAGCACACCGACCAGCGCGGCCACCCGCTCGTCGGAGGCGTCGTCGAGGGCGACGGCGCGGTCGGGCCGCAGCGGCGGCTCCTCCGGGTCGGCGGCCGGCAGCCAGGCGGTCGCGGTGAGCCGGTCGAGCACGGCGCGGCACAGCGCTGCGTCCAGCTCGGCGGCGGCCAGGCCGGCGCCGGGGACGAGCCGGAGCAGCACCGGGTCGGCGGGCAGGCCGGCGAGCAGTTCGGCGTAGCCGTCGGCGGCGACTCGGACCAGCACGTCGGTGACCGGACCGGGCGCGACGTGCCGCCGGTCGGGGCCGAGCGGGAACGGCGCGATCAGCCGGGCCGGCAGTGACAGCGGCTCGTCGCTGGGCGTCGGGGCGTGCAGCACCTGCGGGCCGGGCAACGGGGCGGGGGTGCCGTCGTCGTCCAGCGGCACCGCCCAGGTGAGCGTGAACCCGCAGCGCCCGCGTTCCTCGACCGGGCGGTCGGCGACCAGCTCCGCGGGCAGCTCCCCGGCGCGCTGGACCAGCTGCCAGGTCGTGGTCGCCTCGCCGTCGCCGAGCCGGACCCGGCCGCCGTCCCGTTCGCGGGTGAGCGCGCGGGTCCCCCCGTCGAGCACGACGTCGACCCGGGCCAGTGCGGGCAGGGCGAGCAGCAGCTCGGCGTCCAGCGCCTGCAGCGCGGCCCGGACGGCGTCGGCGCTGCCCGGCCGCAGCGGCAGCACGACCTCGGTGGCGAACCCGGCCGGGGGCATGCCGTCGGCGTCGAACGGCAGCCGCAGCACCGGGACGGCGCCGTCCCGGCGGGCCAGCTCGTCGGCCAGCGCGGGGACGGCGGCGACGGCGTCCCGGGTGGCGGCCGCGCTGAACCGCACCGACCGGCCGGCGGAGAGCACAGCGGGTGCGTCGGTGACCGCCAGCACCGCGGCGAACCCGACGCCGAACCGGCCCACGCTGCCCGCGGCGTCCCGCTTGGCCGACGCCCGGAGGGTGGCCAGCGCCTGCACCCCGTCGTCGTCCAGCGGGGCGCCGGTGTTCGCCGCCCGAAGCTCGTCGCCGGCCAGCTCGAGGCGCAGGTGCCCCGGCTCGCCGGTGCGGGCCGCGGCGTCGGCGGCGTTCTGGGCGAGCTCGACCAGCAGCCGGTCGCGGTAGCCGCCGCGGACCAGGTCCTCCTCGGCGTTGGCGTCCTCGCGGAACCGGGCCGGGGAGTCGGTCCAGGCGGCGAGCACCCGGCGGCGCAGTTCGGTCGGCTCGGGCATCCGCGCAGCATGCCCGACCCGGTCAGCTGCCCGGTCCTCCGCTGCTGCTCGGCAGCAGCCGCCGACCCCTGGTCCGCGCACTCGGCGTCCGGGGGCCAGCGGCGCTCCGTCACCTCCGGACATGGCTGCCCCCGGACGGGGCATGGGCTCCCCATGCGCCTCTCCGACGTCCTCTTCGGCGACCTCTCCTCCGCCGGGTACGCCGCCCTCAAGGCCGTGCTGATGTTCCTGACCGCGCTGGCCGTGCTCCGGTTCAGCGAACGCCGCACCGTCGGCCAGATGACCCCCTACGACTTCATCGTGGCCGTAGCGGTCGGCGCGATCGTCGGGCGCACCGCCACAGCCGCCCAGACCCCGTGGCTGACCGGTGCGCTCGCCCTGCTCGCGCTGGCCGTCGTGCACACCGTGGTCAGCCGGCTGCGCTTCCTGCCCTGGGTGCACCGGGCGATCGACCCCGAGGTGCACGTGCTGATCCGGGACGGGGAGGTCGACCGCAGGAAGCTGCGCCGGGCCGGTCTGCTGGACGCCGACCTGGACGCCGCGCTCCGCCAGCAGGGCGTCTCCGACGTCAGCCAGGTGCACCTGGCGGTGTTCGAGTCCAAGGGCGGGGTGTCGGTGCTCAGCTCGCCGCCCCGGCACCCGGGCAGCTCGACCGAACCCGCGACGTCCTGACCGGTCCGACCCGATGTGATCAGTTCCTCCACCGCCTGCCCCCGGGAGGGGATCACGTCTGGCACAGTGGGGGGCACCGGCGCCGCCCCCCGCTCATCCGAGAGCAGGTGGACTCGACGTCGGCGCGAGGCTGCGCCACCGAGGTGCGCCGGCGACCCGACGTCCGACCCGGAGCGATGTGGCCCCCTGCGGCGGCCCCGCGCCTGGTGGATGAACGGTGGCCACCGGAACGTTGAGGACCACCAGATGACTGCCACTCCGCACACCCCTGCCCAGGACGGCGCCGACCGCCCGCGCCGGCGCGCCACCAGCCCGGCCACCGCGCCCGCGGCGAACGCCGGCTCCCCCGCCTCCCGACCCGCCCCGGCCGGCTCCACCGGCTCCGCACCGGCCGGTCCGGCGGCCGAGGGTGACGCCGCCCGCCGTCGTCGTGGTGGCCGCGGCCGCGGCGCCGGCCCCCGCCCCGAGGGCCAGCAGTCCGCTCCCCGCGCCGACGAGCGGGTCCCGGCCGCCCCGGTCGTGCCCGTGGGCGCCGACGCCACCGTGCTGCCGACCGACGCCACCTTCGCCCAGCTGGGCGTCCCGGCCCCGCTGGTCGAGGTGCTCACCGCCAGCGGGATCACCGCGCCGTTCCCGATCCAGGTCGCGACCCTGCCCGACACGCTCGCCGGCCGCGACGTGCTCGGCCGCGGCCGCACCGGCTCGGGCAAGACGCTGGCCTTCTCCATCCCGCTGGTCGCCCGGCTCGCCGGCTCTCCCAGCAAGCGCCAGCCCAAGCGGCCGCGCTCGCTGATCCTGGTGCCGACCCGCGAGCTGGCCAACCAGGTCGCCGCGGTCGTCGACCCGATGGCCCGCGCGCTGGGCATGAAGACCACCGTCGTCTTCGGTGGCGTCGGGCAGAACCCGCAGGTGCAGGCCCTGTCCGCCGGTGTCGACGTGCTCATCGCCTGCCCCGGCCGGCTCGAGGACCTCATCGGCCAGGGCCACTGCGACCTCGGCGCGGTCGAGATCACCATCCTGGACGAGGCCGACCACATGGCCGACCTGGGCTTCCTGCCCGGCGTCAAGCGCCTGCTCGACCGCACCCCCAAGGTCGGCCAGCGGCTGCTGTTCTCCGCCACCCTGGACAACGGCGTCGACGTGCTGATCAAGCGCTACCTCGACCGACCCACCACGCACTCGGTCGACCCGGCCGTCGCCCCGGTCTCCACGATGACCCACCACGTGTTCCGGGTCGACGCCGCCGACAAGCCCCAGATCGTCCAGGAGCTGGCCTCGGGGCTCGGCCGCACGGTGATGTTCACCCGCACCAAGCACCAGGCCAAGAAGCTGGCCAAGCAGCTCACCGCCGCCGGCGTGCCCGCGGTCGACCTGCACGGCAACCTCAGCCAGAACGCCCGCGAGCGCAACCTCGAGGCGTTCAGCAACGGCGAGACCCGGGTGCTCTGCGCCACCGACATCGCCGCCCGCGGCATCCACGTCGACGACGTCGCGATCGTCGTCCACGTCGACCCGCCGGCCGAGCACAAGGCCTACCTGCACCGCTCGGGCCGCACCGCCCGGGCCGGCGCCGGCGGCATCGTGGTCACCATCGCCACGCCCGACCAGGCCGGCGAGGTCCGCACCCTGGCCCGCCAGGCCGGCATCACCCCCGACGTCTCGGCGATCAAGCCCGGGGCCCGGGAGATCACCGCGCTGACCGGCCCGGCCGCGCCCTACATCGAGCCGGCCCCGGTGGCCGAGCCGCAGCCGCAGGGCACCGGGGGTGGCGGCAACGGCGGCCGTCGTCGTCGCAGCGGTGGCGCCGGCGGCGGGTCCGGCACGTCGTCGGCCGGCTCGTCGTCCTCCGGCGGTGGCCGGGGCGGCCAGGCCCGCTCCAGCGGCCCGGCCCGCACCCGGGCCGAGCTCGCCGCCCGGGCCGGTCAGGCGCCGTCGGGCGCCGGTCGCGGGCGCGGCCGCACCGGCCGCTGACCTCGCACCGGGCACTCCGGGCCGGTGGTGGTCGTCCTCCGCGGGCGACCACCACCGGCCCGCACCCGTCCGGGGGGTCCCCGGTCGCGGCGGCCCCGGCGCGGCGACGATGATGTTGGGCCAGCATCCCCGTAGCCAGTGAGGTCCTCATGCGTCTGCCCATCACCCCCAGCGAGATCGCGCCCCGGCTCGCCACCGGCGCGTTCATCCTGAACTCCGGCCTCGGCAAGCGCGGCGCGGACGAGGGCACCGCCGCCGGCCTGCACGGCTTCGCCGCCGGCACCTACCCGTTCCTGGCCAAGGTGCAGCCGACGACGTTCGCAAAGGCGCTGTCGACCTCCGAGATCGTCATCGGTGCCGCCCTGCTCACCCCGTTCGTGCCCGCCGCCGTCGCCGGCGCAGCCCTCACCGGCCTGTCCGCGGGCCTGCTCGGGCTCTACCTGCGCACCCCGGGCATGACCAAGCCGGGCGCGAGCGTCGCCCCCACCCAGGAGGGGCTCACGATCGCCAAGGACGTCTGGATGCTCGGCATCGGCGTCGGCCTGATCACCCAGGGCCTGTCCGGCCGCGACGCCCAGCTCACCGTCGGCGGTCGCACCCCCCGCGAGGCCCAGGCGAAGGCCAGGGCCAAGGCCCGCAAGAAGGCCGACCGGAAGGCCGCGAAGGACGTCGCCAAGGTCCGCGCGACGGCCAGGGCTCGGTCGGCCGAGGTCCGGTCGGCCAAGGCCCGCGGGACCGTCGCCGCCTAAGGCGTCGACGACAGCTCGCACACCAGCGCGGGGAGCTCGTCCGGCCGGGTGTGGGGCGTCATGTGCCCCGCACCCGGCAGCTCGACCAGCCGGCCCCGCGGCGCGCAGCCGGCCAGGTGGACGGCCCAGTCGCGCGGGCACAGCGCGTCCCGGGACCCGCGGACGACGACCACCGGCGCCTGCACCCGGCGCAGCCGCTCGTCGACCGGGTCCACGGCGATCCGGCGCCACAGCGCGACCATCGCCGGCGGACCGGTCTGCAGCCACTGCGCCAGCAGCATCGGGACCTGCCACCACGGCTCACCCGCCGCCGTGCGCAGCCACCGGCCGGCCAGCACCCGCCGGCGCAGCATCCGCGGATCGGTGGTCGGGCCGAGGAGCAGGACGGCGGTGACCCGCGGGTCGCGCTCGGCGACGGCCGCGACCACCTGGCAGCTCTGCGAGTGCCCGACCAGCACCACGGGCCCGGGGCCGAGCGCGGCCTGCAGCTGGGCGGTCAGCTCCGCCAGCGGGCCGACCGGGCCCCGCCGTCCCGTCCCGGGCAGCAGCACGACCCGGCCGCCGACCAGGCGCCGGACGCGGGCCGAGGACCGCGCGTCGAGACCGAGACCGGGCACCCACACGGGTGTGGGAACACCGTTCGCCTCCAGGCTGCTCATGTGGATGCCGACTCTGGCAGGGACGACGCCGCCCCGCCGCGGAGGGTGGCCGCGCGATCGAACGCAGTAGTGGGAGGATGAGTCATCATGACGACATCAGGAGGCAGCGTGACCACCGCAACCCAGTCCACCGGACGGCGGCCCCGGGTGGTCATCGTCGGCTCCGGCTTCGGCGGCCTCTTCGCCGCCAAGGCGCTGAAGAAGGACCCGGTCGACATCACCCTGGTCGCCAAGACCACCCACCACCTCTTCCAGCCGCTGCTCTACCAGGTCGCCACCGGCATCCTCTCCGAGGGCGAGATCGCCTCGTCCACCCGGGAGATCCTCAGCGACCAGGGCAACGCCCGCGTGGTGCTCGGTGAGGTCACCGACATCGACCTGGCCGCCCGCACGGTCACCTCGACCGTGCTCGGCCGCACCACGGTGCACGAGTACGACGAGCTGATCGTCGCCGCCGGTGCCGGCCAGTCCTACTTCGGCAACGACCAGTTCGCCGAGCACGCGCCGGGCATGAAGAGCATCGACGATGCCCTCGAGCTGCGCGGCCGGATCTTCAGCGCATTTGAGCTGGCCGAGCTGGCCACCGACCCGGCCGAGATCGACCGGTTGCTGACCTTCGTCGTCGTCGGCGCCGGCCCCACCGGCGTCGAGATGGCCGGGCAGATCGCCGAGCTGGCCCGCCGCACCCTGCGCAAGGACTTCCGGCGCATCGACCCGACCAGCGCGCGGGTGATCCTGCTCGACGCCGCACCGAAGGTGCTGCCCCCCTTCGTCGACAAGCTGGGCCAGGCCGCGGCCGAGCAGCTGCAGTCGATCGGCGTGGAGATCCAGCTCGGCGCCATGGTCACCGACGTCGACGCCGACGGCCTCGTCGTCAAGGACCAGGACGGCCACGAGAAGCGCATCCCCTCTGCCACCAAGATCTGGGCGGCCGGCGTGCAGGCCAGCCCGCTGGGCAAGCTGCTCGGTGAGCAGTCCGGCGCCGAGGTCGACCGCGCCGGGCGCGTCTCGGTCCAGCCCGACCTGACCCTGCCCGGGCACCCGGAGGTGCACGTGGTCGGCGACATGATGTCGCTGAACCGGCTGCCCGGTGTCGTCCAGGTCGCCATCCAGGGGGCCCGGTTCTCAGCCAAGGCGATCCGCGCGCGCACGGCCGGCCACCCCACCGAGCCGGAGTTCACCTACCACGACAAGGGCAGCATGGCGACGATCTCGCGGTTCTCCGCGGTCGCCGACCTGGGCAAGATCAAGTTCACCGGCTTCATCGCCTGGGTCCTCTGGCTGGCCGTGCACGTGGTCTACGTGGTGGGCTTTAAGAGCCGGGTCACCACCGTGCTGGGCTGGGCGGTGAGCTCGCTGGGCCGCGGCCGGGGCCAGCGCACGGTCACCCAGCAGCAGGTCTACGGCCGGCTGGCCCTGGAGGAGCTCGGCTCGGACTTCGAGGTCTCGAAGTCCGGCGGTCGGCACCACTACGGGGAGGACGTCGACGTCACCGGGCGCGAGTCCGCCTGACGCACCGCACCACCCTGCACCGCACCACCGGCGACGGCCCGGCCCCCGCACCCGCGGGGGCCGGGCCGTCACCGCATCAGGGCGCTGTCCCGTCCCCGGCCGCCCCGGCCAGCTGCCGCACCCGGGCCTCGGCCCGGTCCCGGATCGCCGCAGCCGTCTCCGCCCGGCGGACGGCGGCGTCCCGGCGGCGCTCGGCGCCGGGCACCGCGGCGGCGGACTCCTCGGCCTCCCGCCGGACCCGGCGCAGCTCCCGCTCCAGCCGGTCGACCCGCTGCTGGAGCTCGTCCCGCCGCTCGCCGGCCGCGGTCGCCTCTGCCCCGGCGGTCCCCGCCGCCGCCTCGGCGTCCCGGGCGACGGCGGTCGCCTCCTCGGCGTCCCGGCGGGCCTGGGCCAGCTCCCGCCGGGCCTGCTCGGCCGCCTCCCGGCGGCGCTGCTCCTCGGCCTCCCGGCGGTCCGCGGTCCGCGGCCGGCGCGTCGGCGCCGGGGGCGCCGCGCGCACCGGGGTGGCCACCGCGCCGCCCAGGTCGACCGGACCCAGCCCGCTGTAGGACAGCGCCGCGGTCAGCCGGCCGGCCCGCAGCGCCTCCCCCGCGCCGGGGTCGGCGACGGCGGCCCGCAACGTGGCCTCCACCTGCTCGGCCACCGCGGTGCTCACGTCGTGCCCCTCGGCGGAGGCCAGCCCGCGCGCCTGCCGGGCGAGGGCGGCGACCAGCAGGTTGCGCTGCCGGCCCAGCTCGCGCAGCTGGTCACCGGACAGGTTCACCTGGGCCGCGCGCAGCAGCTCGGCCAGTTCGGCCAGCTGGGCGACCTCCTCGGGCTGCCGGCGGACCAGCAGGTTGCAGACCCAGGCCGCCGTCGTCGGCTTGGGCAGCGCGGCGATCGCCGTCGCCAGCGGCCGGTCCCCCGCCACCCGCGCACGGTCCCGGGCGGCGGTGCGAGCGGTGGTGAACTCCTCGGGCTGGACGCCGTAGAGCTCCTCGGCGACGGCGTCCAGCCCGCCGGCCGGGTCGTCGTCGGTCAGGGGGTGCGCCAGTCGTCGGTGGTCATGCCCGACCCGGCCACCGGGCCCATCTGCAGCATGCCGCCGTCGACCGCCCAGGAGGCGCCGTTGACGTAGCCGGCCGCGGGCGAGGCGAGGAAGGCGACCGCCGCGGCGATCTCCCGGGCGTCGCCGGGGCGGGCCACCGGGATGCCGGGACGGCGCTCGTCCGGCGCGGTCGGGTCCTCGTCCTCCTGGCCGGTCACCGGGGTGGCGATCTCGCCGGGTGCGACGGAGTCGACGGTGATGCCGGGGTCGGCGAGCTCCAGCGCAGCCACCTCGGTCAGCAGCCCCGGACCGCCCTCGGCGGCGCAGCAGGCGCCGGCGCCGACCCGCGGCTGGATCTCGTGCCCGCTGGTGATGGGGATGATGCACCCGCCCCGCTCGGCGGCGACCATCCGCCGGGCGGCGCGCTGCAGGCAGAGGAAGGCGCCGTCGAGGTCGGTGTCGAGCACCGACAGCCAGTCGGCGTACCCGGTGTCCAGCAGCAGGGTCGCGCCACCCGTGCCGGTGCAGTCGACCAGCACGTCGATGCCACCGAGGGCCCCGGCCAGGTCGTCGACCCCGTCGGCGGCGCCGGGCAGCCGGGTGAGGTCGAGGGGGCGCAGCTCGGCGCGCCGGCCGGTGGCGCGGACCTCCTCGGCGGTCGCCTCCCCCGCTGCCTGGTCCCGGTACCAGGTGGTGCCGATGTCGCAGCCGGCCTCGGCGAGGGCGACGGCGGAGGCCCGGCCGCTGCCGGACCCCGAGCCGGTGACGACGGCGACGCGCTGCTGCTGGCTGCTCCGGGTCATGGCCGCACCGCTACCCACCCGCGCAGCGGCCGATGCGGCACCGCCCCGCCCCGCCCCGCCCCGCCCCGCCTGCAATCGATCCCGCACCGCACCCCGGCGCCCCGGACCCGGCACTTCCCCGTCGGCGTGCCATGGTCCTCGTCACGGGGCCCGCGGGGCCCGTCCGGACGGTGCTGGGGGTGGGCGTGCGAGGGGTACCCCGCGGCGCCCTGCTGCCCGCGGCCGCCGGCGCCGTCCTGCTGGCGCTGCTGATCGTGCTCGGGCTCGCCGCCCGCGGCGGCCGGTACACCGCACCGGTGGCGGCTGGGACGGCCCAGCCGCCGCGGCCGCTGCCGACCGCGGCCCCGCTGACCCCACCGCCGCCGCCGACCCCGAGCACCCCGCCGCCGGACCTGCCGCCGGGCAACCCGCTGGTCGGCCGGGTGCTGCTGGTGCTGCTCCTCGTCGGCGCCGCTGTCCTGCTCGTGCTCGCCGTCCGGGCGCTGCTGCGGCTCCTCCCCCGCCGGCTGCCCGAGCGGGCGACCGGCAGCGCGCCCGACGGCCCGGCGTCGGCACGGCCGCAGCTGACCACCGCGGTCGAGCGCGCCCTGCGGGCGGTGGAGCAGCCGGCCGCGCGCGACGCCGTCGTCCAGGCGTAACTGCTGCTGGGCGAAGCAGCTGCCGCGGCCGGGACGCCGGCGCTGCCCGCCGAGACCGCCGCCGAGTACGCCGAGCGGCTGGCCGGGGTGCACCGGCTCCCCGCGCCGGCCCTGCACCACCTGGCCGAGCTGTACCGGGTCGCCCGCTTCTCCGACCACCCCGTCGGCGAGGCGCAGCGGGACGACGCGCGCCGGGTGCTCACCGAGCTGCGCACCGGGCTGGTGGCCGGGTGAGCGACCGTCGGACGGCGCTCGCCCTCGTGCTCGGCGGCCTCGCGCTCGGCGCCGCCACCGTGCCGGCCGCCCGCTACGTGGGCACCGCCGTCCCGTGGGCGGTCGCGCTGGTAGCCGGGCTGGTGGCCGGCGCCCTGCTGGCGATCGCGCTGGCCACGCCGGCAGCCGACGCGCCCCTGCCGGAGGAGCAGCGCCCACCCGGCCCCGACGCCAACGCGGGCCTGGGCGACCTCGGCGTCCTGGTCTTCACCCTCGACGCCGCCAGCCGGGACCCCGAGCGGTTCGAGACCCGGGTCCGCCCCCAGCTGGCCCGCCTCGCCGTCGACCGGATCTGGCACGTCCACGGCCTGGACTGGCACACCCCCGAGGGGCGCGCGGCCGCAGAGCCGGTGCTCGGCCCGCACACCCGCGCCCTGCTCACCGCACCCCCGGGCACCCTGCGGTTCACCCCGCAGGCCCTGCAGGACTGGACCGAGGAACTGGAGCAGCTGTGACCGAGACCCGACCGCCCACCGCCCTCACCCCGGCAGCCACCGCCGAGCTGGGTGCCGCTGTGCTGGACCGGGTGGGGCAGGCGGTGGTCGGCAAGCGCGCCGAGCTCCAGCTGGTGCTGGCCGCGGTGCTGGCCGGCGGGCACGTGCTGCTGGAGGACGTGCCCGGGCTGGGCAAGACGCTGGCCGCGCGGTCGTTCGCCCAGGCGCTGGGGCTGTCGTTCCGGCGGCTGCAGTTCACCCCCGACCTGGTGCCCGCCGACGTCACCGGCTCCTTCGTCTACGACCAGGCGAGCTCGGACTTCGTGTTCCGGCCCGGCCCGCTGTTCGCCGGGCTGGTGCTGGCCGACGAGATCAACCGCACCCCGCCCCGGACGCAGAGCGCGCTGCTGGAGGCGATGCAGGAGCGGCAGGTCACCGTCGAGGGCGAGACCTTCGCCCTCCCCGACCCGTTCTGCGTGCTGGCCACCGCCAACCCGGTCGAGTACGAGGGCACCTACCCGCTGCCGGAGGCGCAGCTGGACCGCTTCCTGCTGCGGATCTCCTTCGGCTACCCGCCGGCCGACGAGGAGTGGCAGGTGCTCACCCGCCGGCTGGGCCGCCGCCGCGAGGAGCAGGTCCTGGAGCCGGTCACCGACGCCGCCGGGCTGCGCGCCATGCGGGCCGCGGTGGAGTCCGTGGACGTCGAGGAGACGGTGAGCCGGTACTGCGTCGAGCTGGTGACGGCCACGCGCAGCCGGCCCGAGGTGCAGATCGGGGCCTCGCCTCGGGGCGCGCTGGCGCTGCTGCTCACCGCCCGGGCGCTGGCGGTGCTGCGCGGTCGCGACTACGTCGTCCCGGAGGACGTCAAGGACCTCGGGGTGGCGGCGCTGGCCCACCGGCTGAGCCTGAAGCCGGAGACCTGGATGCAGCGGGTCACGCCCGAGTCGGTGGCCCGGGCGGTGCTGGCCGAGGTCCCGGTGCCCACGAGCACGCTCGCCGTCGCCCCGGATGAGCTGGCAGCCCACCGCGGCGCTGCTGCGGGTCAGCGTCCTGCCGGCGGTGATCGCCGTCGTGGCCGTGCTCGCCCGCCGGCCCGACCTGCTGGTGATCGCCGCCCCGCTGGCGCTGGCGGCGCTGCCGCTGGCCCGCCGCCCGGCCGGCACGCCCACGGCCGAGCTGGCGGTCAGCGACGAGACGCCGGCCGAGGGCAGCGCACTGCAGGCGGTCGTGCGGCTCACCGGGGTGTCCGGCGCGGAGACCGTGACCGCCACGGTGCCCACCCCCGGCTGGGTGCGGCCGCGCACCGGGCGCCGGCTGGCCGCGGTCGTCGGCCCCGACGGCGACCGGGCCGCGCTGACCTTCGACCTGACCGCCGCCCGCTGGGGCCGCTCCGAGCTGGGCCCGGCGACCGTCAGCGCATCGACGGCCGGCGGTCTGCTCCGCTGGGGGCCGGTCGTGCTCCCGCAGCGGCGGCTGCGCGTCCTCCCGCTGGCCGAGCCGCACCGCGGCGCCACCCTCCTCCCGCGCGCCCGCACCGGGCTGGGCCTGCACCGGTCGCCACGGGCCGGGGAGAGCTCCGAGCTGGGCGGCGTCCGCGCCTTCGCCCCCGGTGACCGGATGCGCCGGGTGAACTGGCGGGTGTCCCTGCGGGCCGGCGAGCTGCACGTCAACGCCACCACCTCCGAGCGCAACGCCGACGTGCTGGTGCTGCTCGACGCCCGGTACGACGCCGGCGTCAGCGGCGGGCTGGCCGGGCGGGCCAGCGGGGTGGACGCCGGGGTGCGGGCGACCGCGGCGCTGACCGAGTTCTACCTGGGGCTGGGCGACCGGGTGGGGCTGATCAGCTGCAGCAGCCGGCTCTCGCAGCTGCCCGCCCGGGCCGGCCGCGGGCAGCTCCAGGCGGTGCTGACCACCCTGCTCGACGTCAGCGCACCGCGGGTCGGCGGCGCCGAGCCGGCGCTGCCCGAGCCCGTCGGCATCGACCCGCGGGCGCTGGTGCTGGTGGTCAGCCCGCTGGTGGGCACCCGGGTGTTCGACCGGGCCGCCGCACTGGGCCGCACCGGGCACACCGTCGTCGTCCTCGACACGCTGCCCGACGACGCCGGCCCCACCGGGAACGGGCCGTGGACCGCTCCCGCGCTGCGGCTGTGGCGGCTGGAGCGCAGCACCCGGATCGCGCAGCTGACCGCGCTGGGGGTGCCCGTCGTCCCGTGGCGGGGGGCGTCCAGCCTGGACCGGACCCTGCTCGAGCTCACCCGCGCGGCCGCCCGGACCGGGAGCCGGCGGTGACCGCGCGAGCGCTGATCGCCGGCTGCGGGCTGGCCGCCCTGGCGCTGCCCGGGCCGTCGCTGGACCCGGTCGGGGTGGTGCTGGTACTGACCGGGCTGGTCGCGCTGTTCGTCGCCGTGCAGCAGCCCGGGTCGGGCGCGCCGCTGCTGGTCATCGGGGTCGCCGCGCTCTCCTGGCTGGCCGTCGGCGGCGACGCCGGGACCGCCCGGCTGGTCGCCCTGGCGGCGTGCGCGTCCGTCGTGCACGCCGCGGCCGCCTTCGCCGCGGTGGTCCCACCGCGCACCCCGGTCGCCGCGCCCGTCGTCCGGCGCTGGGTGCTGCGCACCGCCGCCACCACCGCCGCCGGGATCGCCGTGATCGGTGCCAGCACCATCGTGCCGGCCCCCACCGCACCCGTGACGACGGTGGTCGCCGGGCTGCTCGCCGCCCTGCTGCTGGGCGGCTGGGCGCTGCTGCCCCGGCGTCGCTGCCCGGGGCCCGGACGGGCGCGAGCCACCCGGCCGGCCGGGTGGCCGTCACAGCAGGGGCCCGGCCGCCGCGGGTAGCGTGCCCGTCGGGTGGTCGCCGTTCCACCGCCCGGGAGGCACCATGAAGGTCTCGCTCTTCGCCACCTGCCTGGTGGACACCATGACACCGTCGGTCGGGATGGCCACCGGCCGGCTCCTGCAGCGGCTGGGGCAGGACGTCGTCGTCCCGCCCACCCAGGCCTGCTGCGGTCAGCTGCACGTCAACACCGGCTACCGGCGCGAGGCACTGGGCATCGTGGCCAACCACGTGCGCGCCTTCGCCGGTGCCGAGGCGATCGTCGCGCCGTCCGGCTCGTGCGTGGCCTCGATCCACCACCAGCAGGCCGCGGTGGCCCGGCGGGCCGGCGACGAGTCGCTCGCGCAGGCCGCCGAGGAGCTCGCCGGGCGCACCTGGGAGCTGTCGCAGTTCCTGGTCGACGTCCTGGGCGTGACCGACGTCGGGGCCTACTACCCGCACCGGGTCACCTACCACCCGACCTGCCACTCGCTGCGGCTGCTGGAGGTCGGTGACCGGCCGCTGCAGCTGCTGCGCGCGGTGCGCGGTCTGGAGCTGGTCGAGCTGCCCGGCGCCGAGCAGTGCTGCGGCTTCGGGGGCACCTTCGCGGTGAAGAACGCCGACACCTCCACCGCGATGCTCACCGACAAGATGGCGAACGTGCTGTCCACGCACGCCGAGGTGTGCACCGCCGGCGACGCGTCCTGCCTCATGCACATCGGTGGCGGGCTGTCCCGGCTGCGCGCGGGCACCCGCACCGTCCACCTGGCCGAGATCCTCGCCTCGACGGAGCAGTCCACCCACCCCACCATCCCGATGGACGCCGTGACCCCGCACCAGACCACCACCCCGGCGGTGCCGGCATGACCGCGACCGTGCCCCCGAAGGCGCCGGTCTTCCTCGGCCTGCCCACGGCCCCCCGGGGCGTGGGCCACCTCCGCGGCACCGAGTCCTTCCCCGACGCCGCCCGGCACGAGCTGCGCAACGGGCAGCTGCGGGCCAACCTCGGCCACGCGACCGCGACCATCCGCGGCAAGCGGGCCGGGGTGGTCGCCGAGGTGCCCGACTGGGAGCAGCTGCGGGCCGCCGGCAAGGCCGTCAAGGCCGCGACGATGGCCCGGCTCGACGAGCACCTGGTCGAGCTGGAGCGCCAGGTGACCGCCCGCGGTGGCACCGTGCACTGGGCCCGCGACGCGAACGAGGCCAACGCGATCGTCACCCGGCTGGTGCAGGCCACCGGCAGCACCGAGGTGGTCAAGGTCAAGTCGATGGCCACCCAGGAGATCGGGCTCAACGAGGCGCTGGAGGCCGTGGGCCTGGACGTCTTCGAGACCGACCTGGCCGAGCTGATCGTGCAGCTGGGCGAGGACTCCCCCAGCCACATCCTGGTGCCGGCCATCCACAAGAACCGCGCCGAGATCCGCGAGATCTTCGCCCGCACCATCCCCGGCGTGGACCCGGAGCTGACCGACGACCCCCGACAGCTGGCCATGGCCGCACGCACGCACCTGCGCGAGCGTTTCCTGCGCGCCCGGGTCGCGGTCAGCGGGGCCAACTTCGCCGTCGCCGAGACCGGCACCCTGTCGGTGGTGGAGAGCGAGGGCAACGGCCGGATGTGCCTGACCCTCCCCGACACGCTGATCACGGTGATGGGCATCGAGAAGGTGGTCCCCACCTGGGGTGACCTCGAGGTGTTCCTGCAGCTGCTCCCCCGCTCCTCCACCGGCGAGCGGATGAACCCCTACACCTCGACCTGGGCCGGGGTGACCCCCGGCGACGGCCCGCAGGAGTTCCACCTGGTGCTGCTGGACAACGGCCGGACGGCGGTGCTCGCCGACGAGGTGGGCCGCGAGGCGCTGCACTGCATCCGCTGCTCGGCCTGCCTGAACGTGTGCCCGGTCTACGAGCGCACCGGCGGGCACGCCTACGGCTCGGTCTACCCCGGCCCGATCGGGGCGATCCTGTCCCCGCAGCTCACCGGGGTGGAGGACAACGCCTCGCTGCCGTTCGCCTCCTCGCTCTGCGGCGCCTGCTACGAGGTGTGCCCGGTGGCGATCGACATCCCCTCGATCCTGGTGCACCTGCGGGCCGAGCACGTCGAGGCGCAGGAGCGGCCGACCGCCGAGGCGGTGGCCTTCCGTGGTCTAGCCACGGTCATGTCGCACCCGCGGTTGTGGCACCTGGCCCAGCGCGGCGCCCGGCTGGGCCGGCTCATCGCCCGCGGGAAGCCGACCCTGCCCACCGTGTTCCCGCCGCCGATCTCCGGCTGGACCCGTAGCCGCGACCTGCCCACCCCACCGACGCGGACGTTCGTGCAGCAGTGGACCGAGGAGCACGGCAAGTGAGCGCACCAGCGGACGCTCGTGCTCTGCTCCCTCAGGGGGAGCAGAGCACGAGCTCGACCAGGAGCACCCGGTGAGTGCCCGCGCGGAGGTGCTGGCCCGGATCCGGACGGCGCTCGGCGAGGACCGCGCCCCGGTGCCGGAGGTGGTCCGCGACTACCGGCGGGCCGGTGACGCACCGGCGGACGCCGCGCTGCTGGCCCTGCTGGTCGACCGGGTCGAGGACTACCGCGCCGACGTGCTGCGCTGCGGCCCCGAGGAGGTCGGCGCCACCGTGCGCGCCGCGCTGGACCGCGGCCTGCGCGACGGCTGGGCGGCGACCGACGTCGTCGTCGCACCCGGCCTGGACGCCGGCTGGCGGCCCGAGGGGTGCGACGTCGACGACGACCGCCCCGCGGTGCAGCTCGCCGACCGGGCCGCCGCCGTCACCGCGGTCGCCGTGGCGATCGCCGAGACCGGCACGCTGGTGCTCGACGGCTCACCGGCCTGCGGGCGCCGGGCGCTGTCGCTGCTGCCCGACTGCCTGGTCTGCGTGGTGACCGTCGACCAGGTGGTGGCCGGGGTGCCCGAGGGCATCGCCGCGCTGGACCCGGTGCGGCCGCTGACGATGATCAGCGGCCCGTCGGCCACCAGCGACATCGAGCTGCAGCGGGTCGAGGGCGTGCACGGCCCGCGGCAGCTGTTCGTCGTCCTCGCCGGCTGACCGGCGTTGCGGCGGCTTCCTGTCCACCGCGGGACCGCCCTCCTGACAACCGCCGTGCACCACGGACAGCGCGAGCCTGCGGCGGTGGTGGACAGCCGGCGCCCCGGGCAGCCGGCACCCCGTGGGTACCGGCTGCCCGGCGACGGCCACCATCGACGGCGTGGGACGGGTCGCGGTCATCGGGGACATCGGCGGGCACCGGGCGCAGCTGGTCCAGGCCCTGGCCCGGCTCGGCGCCGACCCGGGCACCTGCCGGCTGCCGCCCGACCTGCAGGTCGTGCAGGTCGGTGACCTCGTCCACCGCGGCCCGGACTCCGCCGGCGTCGTGGACCTGGTCGACCGGCTGCTGACCGACCAGCCCGGGCAGTGGCACCAGCTGGCCGGCAACCACGAGGGCCAGTACGTGGGCACCCCGGCGTTCGACTGGCCCGAGGTGCTGCCCAGCACGGTGCAGGACACGCTGCGCCGCTGGTGGGGCACCGGCCGGATGCGGGTCGCCGCCGCGATCACCCTGGCCGACGGCGAGCAGGTGCTCGTCACACACGCCGGGCTGACGTCCGGGCTGCACCGCCGGCTCGGCCGCCCCAGCACCGCGGACGCCGCAGCCGCTGCGCTGAACGCGCTGCGCGAGGTGGACGCGACGGCACTGTGGCGGGCGGGCGCGATGCTCGGCGGCGGTGCCCCTGACCTCTCGGCCGGGCCGATGTGGGCCGAGGCGGGTGCTGAGCTGGCCGCCTCGTGGGTGGCCGATGAGGCGCTGGGCGTGCAGATGCCGTTCACCCAGGTGCACGGCCACTCCAGCGTGGTCGGCCACGAGCGCGGTGAACCGGTGCTGCGCGCGCCCGAGCTGCGCGACCGCATCCAGGTCCAGCGGGCCGACCGGCACGTCGCGGTGACCGCCGCCGACGGCCTGCTCCTCGGCATCGACCCCGGCTTCGGCCGCACCGCGCACTCCCGGTGGGCGCCCCTGCTGTTCCCGGACGCAGTCGTCACCGCATAGCTGCGGCCGCCGCATCGTCCTCGGTCACGACGCCATCGAGCACCTCGCAGTACTGCGCCCGGTCAGACCTCCGGACGTCCTGCGCCGGTCCGGAACCGGAGCGGCCTGCGGCCCGGCACCCGGGTCCGGATCCGGACAGGCCTCCGGCTCGGCGCCCTGGGGAGACAGGGCGCCGGGCCGGAGGACGGGGCCGTCGTGGTGCGGGGCACCCGCTACCCGTTCCCGGTCCGAGGTCAGGGGACCGGCAGCGGGCTCAGCGGGAGCCCGGAGCCGACGACGTCAGCTGCAGCCGCTGGTGGAGCCGCAGCCCTCGCAGACGTAGCAGCTGCCGGCGGGGCGCATCTTCGTGCCGCAGGTCATGCACAGCGGCGCGTCGGTGGCGGTGCCGGTGACCAGCTCGAGCAGCTCGGCCGAGGAGTGGGCCTCCTTGATCGACTTCGGGCCTGCGGGGGTCACCTTCTCCTCCACCTTGGTGGTCTCGATGGCGGTCTCGATCGGTGCCGAGCCTCGCAGCTGCTCCAGGTCGACGTCGTCCTCCTCCACGACCGAAGAGGTCGACGCGGAGGAACCGTAGGAGCCGGCGACCTGCTCGGCCCGCTCCTCGGCGGAGAAGATGCCCAGCCCTGCCCGCGTCTCCACGGGCAGGTGGTCCAGCGCCAGGCGGCGGAAGATGTAGTCCATCACCGACTGGGCGATCCGGATGTCCGGGTCGTCGGTCATGCCGGCCGGCTCGAAGCGCATGTTGGTGAACTTCTGGATGTAGGTCTCCAGCGGCACCCCGTGCTGCAGGGCCAGGGAGATCCCGATCGAGAAGGCGTCCATCACGCCGGCCAGGGTCGACCCCTGCTTGCCCAGCTTGAGGAAGACCTCACCGAGGCTGCCGTCTTCGTACATCCCCGCGGTCATGTAGCCCTCCGCGCCGGCGACGCTGAAGGACGTGGTGACGCTGGTGCGCTTCTTCGGCAGGCGCTTGCGCACCGGGTGGGCCAGGGCGGTGGCCGCCGGGGCGGTCTCGGCGACGGCGACCTCGTCCTTGGTGCCGTCGTTCTTGCCCTTGCCGCCGGACAGCGGCTGGCCGACCTTGCAGTTGTCGCGGTAGATGGCCAGCGCCTTGATGCCCATCTTCCAGCCCTGGAAGTAGATGTCGGCGACCTCCTCGACCGTGGCCGACTCGGGCATGTTCACCGTCTTGCTGATCGCGCCGGAGATGAACGGCTGCACCGCGGCCATCATCCGGACGTGGCCCATCGGGGAGATGGACCGCTCGCCCATCGCGCAGTCGAAGACCTCGTAGTGCTCCGGGCGCAGGCTCGGGGCGTCGACGACGTGGCCGTGCTCGGCGATGAACTCGACGATCGCCTCGACCTGCTCGTCCTGGTAACCCAGGCTCGCAAGCGCCCGCGGCACCGTCTGGTTGACGATCTGCATCGAGCCGCCGCCGACCAGCTTCTTGAACTTGACCAGCGAGAAGTCCGGCTCGATGCCGGTCGTGTCGCAGTCCATCATGAAGCCGATGGTGCCGGTGGGGGCCAGCACGGAGGCCTGCGCGTTGCGCCAGCCGTTCTCCGCACCGATGGCCAGGCACTCCTGCCACTGGGCGGTGGCGACCTTGAGCACGTCGGCGTCGTCGGCGCCGACCGGGCGGATGGCGTCGTTGGCCGCGGCGTGCTTGCGCATGACCCGGGCGTGGGCGTCGGCGTTGCGGGCGTAGCCGTCGTAGGCACCGACGACGCCGGCCAGCTCGGCCGAGCGGCGGTAGGCGGTGCCGGTCATCAGCGAGGTGATCGCCGCGGCCAGCGACTGGCCACCGCGGGAGTCGTAGGCGTGGCCGGTGGCCATCAGCATCGCGCCGAGGTTGGCGTAGCCGATGCCCAGCTGCCGGTAGGCCCGGGTGGTGTCCCCGATCGGGTCGGTCGGGAAGTCGGCGAAGCAGATCGAGATGTCCATCGCGGTGATGATCAGCTCGACGGACTTCACGAAGTTCCTGGAGTCGAAGGTGCCGTCGTCCTTGAGGAACTTCATGAGGTTCAGCGACGCCAGGTTGCACGAGCTGTTGTCCAGGCTCATGTACTCCGAGCACGGGTTCGAGGCGTTGATCCGCCCCGTCTCGGGGTTGGTGTGCCAGTCGTTGATCGTGCCGTCGTACTGGATGCCCGGGTCGGCGCACTCCCAGGCGGCCTTGGTGACCTTGCCGAACAGCTCCCGGGCGTCGACGGTCTCGATGACCGAACCGTCCTCGCGGGCCCGCAGCCCGAACTCGGTGCCGTTCTCGACCGCGCGCATGAACTCGTCGTCGACCCGGACGGAGTTGTTGGCGTTCTGGTACTGGACGCTGGTGATGTCCCGGCCGCCGAGGTCCATGTCGTACCCGGCGTCCCGCAGCGCGCGGATCTTGTCCTCCTCGCGCGCCTTGGTCTCGATGAACTCCTCGATGTCGGGGTGGTCGATGTCGAGCACGACCATCTTCGCGGCGCGACGGGTGGCGCCACCGGACTTGATGGTGCCGGCGGAGGCGTCGGCGCCGCGCATGAAGGAGACCGGGCCGGAGGCGGTACCACCGGAGGACAGCAGCTCCTTGGAGGAGCGGATGCGGGAGAGGTTCAGGCCGGCACCGGAGCCGCCCTTGAAGATCAGGCCCTCCTCGCGGTACCAGTTCAGGATCGAGTCCATCGTGTCGTCGACGGCCAGGATGAAGCAGGCGCTGACCTGCTGCGGCGAGGCGGTGCCGACGTTGAACCAGACGGGCGAGTTGAAGCTGAACACCTGGTGCAGCAGCATCCAGGTCAGCTCGTGCTCGAAGGCCTCGGCGTCGGCCTCGGTGGCGAAGTAGTCGTGCTCACGGCCGGCAGCGCCGTAGGTCAGCACCACGCGGTCGATGAGCTGACGCAGGCTGGACTCGCGCTGCGGGCTGCCGACGGCGCCACGGAAGTACTTCGTGGTGACGATGTTGGTCGCGTTGATGCTCCACTCGGAGGGGAACTCGACCCCGCGCTGCTCGAAGTTGATCGAGCCGTCCCGCCAGTTGGTCATGACGACGTCGCGGCGCTCCCACACGACCTCGTCGTAGGGGTGCACCCCAGCGGTGGTGAAGACCCGCTTGACCTTCAGGCCCTTGCCCCGGGTGGGGACCTTGGCCGCGGTGCGGCGGTTCCGGCTGGGAGAGAGGCGGTCGGCTGTCTCGGTCAAAGCGTGCTCCCCTGGTGAGGCGTGCTGAACTGGGTGGCTGCTGGGCCGGCGGTTGCCGGGAGCCGTGGTGTGGAGGTGTCCCGCGGTGCGGGAGGGCCCGGACGGCGGGCGACGAGCTGGGCGTGGTGCGGCGGCGGCGCGGGAGGTCAACCGGTCGGCGAACCGGCGGCGACGCCGGGTGGGCCGTTGTCGGCGACCTCGGGCCGGAGCCGCTTGAGCTCGGCGATCTCCTTCTCGAAGTCCGCCGCGGAGGAGAACGAGCGGTACACGCTGGCGAAGCGGAGGTAGGCGACCTCGTCGAGGTAGCGCAGCGGCCCGAGGATGGCCAGGCCGACCTCGTTGCTGGGGACCTCGGCGGCCCCGGTGGCCCGCACGGCGTCCTCGACCTTGGCGGCGAGGACCGCGAGCTGCCCCTCGTCGACCGGGCGCCCCTGGCACGCCCGGCGCACACCGGCGATGACCTTGTTGCGGTCGAAGGGCTCGCTGACGCCGCTGCGCTTGACGACGGCGAGCACCGGCTCCTCCACGGTCGTGAAGCGGCGACCGCACACCGGGCACGACCGGCGGCGGCGCGTGCTGGCGCCCTCGTCGGTCTCCCGCGAGTCGACGACCCGGCTGTCAGGGCTGTGGCAGAACGGGCAGCGCACCGGGCACCTCCTCGATCGGCGGGCCGCCGGAGCGACCGTGGCGGCGCCCCCTGTGGACCGCCCGGGGGACATCCGGTGGATGTCCTGGGGTTGACCTGGGGAAGCACCTGTGGAGAAGAACCACATCTCTGTCACACAAGATGTTGGGGTGAGGTTAGCCCCGCACCACTACAGGTACAACCCCTGCCCCCGGCGCGTCGTCCGCCGTCGCACCGGCCACGCCCTTACCAGGCACTTTCCCGCGCCACGCCGACCGAACCCGCCGGCTCAGGGCAGCCGGAGCTCGGCGCCGGGCAGCAGGTCGACGCTGTCGAGCCCGTTGAGCTCCACGATCGCGTCCACCACGGCCCGCCGGTCCTCGTCGGGGGCGACGTCGCCTGCGATGGACCACAGGGTGTCCCCCACCCGCACGACGACGGTGTCGGAGCCGGCCAGCTGCAGACCGCCGCCCCGGTTCAGCTCGATGGCCACGACCGTGCCCGCCGCGATCGACAGGCCGATCGCGATCGACAGCCCGGCCACCACCCGGCGACCCCGCGCGGTGAGCCGCAGGGGTGCCGGCGGGGGCTCCTCGACCTCACGGCGGCGCACCCGCACCACGGGGCGGGCCTCGCCGGCACACCCGGCCCGGGCGGGCCGACCGGAAGCCGGACCGCCGAACCGGGCCGGCCGGGCCCCAGGGCGCACCGGGTCGCGCCGCGCGGTGACCGGGCCGGCCGGCTGCGGACCCCGGCCCGCGGCACCCTGACCTGCGGCACCCTGACCCGCGGCACCTTGGCCTGCGAGACCCGGGCCGCACACGGAGGCCGGCCGGGCGGGGGCCGCGACCGGCCGCCGCACGCGTGGCACCGGGGTCAGGGGTGCCACGGGCGGAGAGGGGGCGTCGAGCTGCGGGCTGACCATCGGGGGCGCTCCTGGAGGTCGGGCGGTGGGTCGTCGTCGGACGCCCGGCGCGCCCAGGCGACCCCCCCGAGGCGATGGCACCTGGAGCAGGAACCGCCTCGAACGCCTGTTCGATTCGAACGTCTGTGCGACTGTCTACCGCATCCCCCCGACAAGTCCACCCCGGGCGCGTAACTTCTTCGAACAGGTGTTTGAACAACACCGGTTTAACCCGCTACCGTGCTACCGAGATCGCTGACCGGACCGCTCCCCCGGCCCCCGGTGCCGGGCGAGCGACTGGGAACTGCTGCCCCCGGCAGCCGGACGAGGAGGACACATGGCGGCCGACGGCCCCACGGCAGGCGGCACCGGCCCCTCGCGGCGAGCCCGCGCGGCGGCCGGCACCGACGGCACCGACGGCACCCCGGAGAGCGGGGCGGTCGCGGCCGTCCGCGAGTTCCCCGAGCGCGGGGAGGCCGGCGACGGCCTCACCCAGCGCCAGCGCCGGGTGCTCGAGGTCATCCGTGACTCGATCGACCGCCGCGGCTACCCCCCGTCGGTCCGCGAGATCGGTGAGGCCGTCGGGCTGTCATCGGCGTCCTCGGTGGCCCACCAGCTGTCGGTGCTGCAGCGGAAGGGCTGGCTGCGGCGCGACCCCAACCGCCCCCGCGCCCTCGACGTCCGGATGCCCGGCGGGACGACCGTGATGGCCGGGTCCCCGGGCGAGCCGGCCCCGTCCGCCGCCGCCGGTGCCGTCGACGAGGCCGCCACGCCGCGGCCGACGTACGTACCGCTCGTCGGCCGGATCGCCGCCGGTGGCCCGGTGCTGGCCGAGCAGGCGATCGAGGACGTGTTCCCGCTCCCCCGCGAGCTGGTCGGCGAGGGCACGCTCTTCATGCTCAAGGTCGCCGGTGACTCGATGGTCGAAGCGGCCATCTGCGACGGCGACTGGGTCGTCGTCCGGCAGCAGCCGACCGCGGAGAACGGCGAGATCGTGGCCGCGATGATCGACGGCGAGGCGACGGTCAAGACCTACAAGCGCCGCGACGGGCACGTCTGGCTGATGCCGCACAACCCCGCCTACGAGCCCATCCCGGGCGACGACGCCACCGTCCTCGGCCGCGTCGTCACGGTTCTGCGGCGGGTCTAGCGACCCGACCGGTCGCTCCCGCACCGCGAGCGGCCGCCCGACCCCGCCGCGGGCCCCCTCGCGGGGGCCCGCGGCGCGCACAGCGTGTCGTGGGACCGAGGAGGCCTCGGTCAGACCTGCCGACGGCGGCGGAGGCGGCCGCCGACCCAGACCAGCACGGTGGCGACACCTGCCGCGACCAGCCCTGCGGTGACCGGGCTGACGCTGCGGGTGAGGTCCAGCGGGGCGGCAGCTGCGGTGTCCGGGGTGTCCGTGGCCGGCGCGGCAGCGAGGTCGGCGGCGATCGGCACGAGCGTGACCGCGGCCGGCAGCCCCTCGCTGCTGACGAGCAGGTCACGGTCGTTGCCGGCGAACGCGATCGCCTCGCCCTGCGGGGAGTCCGGCAGCGGGATCCGCACCGGCGGCCCGCTCAGCGCACCAGCGACGTCGGAGTCGGTCAACGGCCAGACGTAGGCGTCGGTGTAGGTGCGCAGCGCGATGCGCTGCCCGTCGCCGGAGACCGCTCCCCCGGTGACCAGCAGCTGCCCGGCGCGGCCGACCGGGCCACCGGGGGTGCCGGTGAGCGTGAACCCCATGCCGAGCACCCGGGTCATCGGCAACGTCACGCCGTCGGCGAGCGGCTCGTCCGGCCGGTAGACCGAACTCGCGCCGAGCACCTCCTTGGTCACCAGGTACGGCGTCCCGTCCGGGGCAAGCAGCAGTGCCTCGGCGTCGTGCGCGCCGTCGGGGTAGGTCAGCCGGGCCAGCGTGCTGCTGCCGTCGGGGCGCAGGCCGATCAGCGCGACCGTCTCCCGTTTCTGCTCGTTGTCACCGATGTCGGCCAGCCACACCGTGCCGTCGGCGCCGAGCGCGAGGTCCTCGGGGTCGTAGGGGTCGACCGGTGCGGTGCGCACCTCGCCGACCGCGCAGGCGCCGTCCAGCGCGAAGACCTCGGCCTGGTCGCCGCCGTCGTTCATCGCCAGCACGGCGTCCCCGATCCCGACCAGCCCGGACAGCTCCGGCAGCCGCTCGTCGGTGATCTCGCACCGCGTGGTGGGCGCGCCGTAGGCCTCGGCCGCGGTCGCCGGGGACGCCGGCAGCAGCACGGCCAGCAGCCCCAGGGGTGCGCTCAGCGCCGCACCGGCCACCCGGGGATGGCGGCGGGCGCGGTCACCCCTGCTGTCGGCCCGCTCTGGCACGGGCCCAGCGTGACACCGGCAGCTCGTCGATCGCGTGAACCACGCCCAAGAGCAGCACGCCCACGGCCAGCCCGGCCACCACGTCGGTGACCCAGTGGAAGTTCAGCGCGACCATCGCGATCCCGGTGACGAACGGCCCCAGCACGCTGAGCAGCCAGCCGACCCGCTGCACCCGGGCGGGCAGCCCGAACTCCACGGCCTGCCAACGGGCCACCCCCCACATCAGCACGGCGTTGGTCACGTGCCCCGAGGGGTAGCTGCCGCCCCCGCGGTGGAAGAACGAGCCGGGATACTCCGGCGCGGTGCGTCCGGTGCCCCACTTGACGGCGTACACGGCGACGGTGAGCAGTACCAGGGCGGCCAGGATCCGCAGGGCGGGGACGTAGCTGCGCCGGCGGACGGCGATCCACGCCACGAGCCCGGCCAGCACGATCAGCACGGTCCCGCGCCCCCCGGCCTGGGTGCACACCCAGACCGGCCAGTAGGCCGGGGAGTTCCGCAGGTCCCAGCGGTCGACGACGGCGGACACCTGCAGGTCCAACGCCTCCAGGACGCCGCCGGCGAGCAGGTCGGCGGTGACGGCCACGGCCACGACGGCGGAGACCGCCAGCAGCCACCCGGGCGGCCGACCGGTGCCGATGACCGGCGCGGCGACGCCCTCCGGACCGCGCGGCGGCCGCAGCGCTCCGCCCTTGGCCACCGGGTCACCGTACCGGGCCGGGCAGGCCGGCCCGGGGACGCGACGGGGCCGTGCCGCGGTGCGGCACGGCCCCTCTGGCGCCGCTGCAGGGCCCCGCCCCGAGCCTGCGAGGGGTGGGGAGCAGCAGGGTCCTCCTACGGCGCGGGAAAGGGCTCCAGGAGGGACGCCAGACCGGCGTCGACCTGGGCGACCAGCCGGGTGCCGTCGGCCTCGTGCGTCTCCTGCAGCACCTCGCCGTCGCGGTGCACCCGGGCGACCAGGTCGCCCCGGTCGTAGGGCACCAGCACCTCGACGTGGACGGCGGGGTGCGGCAGCCGCGCGGCGATGATGTCGCGGAGCGCCTCGATGCCCTCGCCGGTGCGAGCCGAGATCCACACCGCGCCCGGCAGCGCCTGGCGGAGCAGGAGCGCGTCCTCCTCGCTCATCGCGTCGACCTTGTTCACCACGATCAGCTCGGGGACCGAGGAGGCGTCGATGTCGTTGAGGACGACGTGCACGGCGTTGATCTGGCCCAGCGGGTCGGGGTCGGAGCCGTCGACGATGTGCAGCAGCAGGTCGCTGGCCGCCACCTCCTCCAGGGTCGACCGGAACGCGTCGACGAGCTGGTGGGGCAGGTGCCGGACGAAACCGACGGTGTCGGTGAGCGTGTACTCCCGGCCGTCGACCGTCTCCGCCCGCCGGACCGTCGGGTCCAGGGTGGCGAACAGGGCGTCCTGCACCAGCACCCCGGCGTCGGTGAGGGAGTTGAGCAGGCTGGACTTCCCGGCGTTGGTGTAACCGGCGATCGCCACGCTCGGCGTCGCGTTGCGGTCCCGGGAGTTGCGCTGCGTCGTCCGGGCGGTGGACATGCCGGCGATCTCCTTGCGGAGCTTGCTGACCCGGGTCCGGATCCGGCGCCGGTCGGTCTCGATCTTCGTCTCACCCGGGCCGCGGGTGCCGATGCCGCCACCGCCGGCGACGCGGCCACCACCCTGCCGGCTCAGCGACTCACCCCACCCGCGCAGCCGCGGCAGCATGTACTGCATCTGGGCCAGCTCGACCTGGGCCTTGCCCTCCCGGCTGGTGGCGTGCTGGGCGAAGATGTCCAGGATCAGCGCGGTCCGGTCGACCACCTTGACCTTGAGCACCTTCTCCAGCTGGTTGAGCTGGCCGGGGGTCAGCTCACCGTCGCAGATCACGGTGTCGGCGCCGGTCGCGGCGACGATGTCGCGGATCTCGTTCGCCTTGCCCGACCCCACGTAGGTGGCGGCGTCGGGCTTGTCCCGGCGCTGCACGAGCGCCTCCAGCACCTCCGAGCCGGCGGTCTCGGCGAGGGCGGCGAGCTCGGCCAACGAGCGCTGGGCGTCGACCGCCGTCCCCTCGGTCCAGACGCCGACCAGCACGACGCGCTCCAGGCGCAGCTGCCGGTACTCGACCTCGGTGACGTCGGCGAGCTCGGTGGACAGGCCGCCCACCCGGCGCAGGGCGCTGCGCTCCTCCAGGGCGTAGGACCCCGGGGTCTCGCCGGGGAGGTCCCACTGGGTGGGGGTGGCGGTGTCGCGCGAGCGGGCGGCCTTGTCGACCCGGGCCTCGGCGTCGTCGAGGATCGCGCGGTTCTGGGCTGTCGTCATCGTCTCCAGCGTGGCATGCCCCGGCGTGCGGGGCGAGTGAGTTGTCGTCATCCTGCCGGGTGCAACACCTCAGAGCTCCGGGTGCATCCCGAGGTAGAGGGACCACTTCTGCCCGTCAGGATCGGCCGGGCGGGCGACGAACTCGTCGAGCAGCTCCTGCATCCGGTCCTCCAGCTCGGCCTTCTCCGCAGGGGTCAGCCGCAGCGCCAGCCGGGTGCTCTCCAGCTGCCGCTCCCCCACCTCGGCCACCTCCTCCAGGAACGCGCCCAGCGCCGGGTCGCGCCGGGGCCCCGGGCCGCCGGCGTTGTCCACCTGCCAGCTCCTGCCGGTCGCCCGGTAGGGCACCTCCCGGGCGCCGCGGGGCCCGCGGCGCTCGGGCTCGGCGGCCAGGAAGCCGGTCTGGGCCAGGGTGCGCACGTGGTGCAGCACGGTGGCCGGGTTGCGGCCGAGCCGGGCGGCGAGCTCCTTGTTGGTGAGCGCGGTGTCCCGGCACAGCCGCAGGATCCGCAGCCGGACGGCGGAGGCGAGCGCGCGCGCCTCCGCGTCGGTGGCCGGTCGCCGCTCCCCCTCCGCAGGTCCGCTCACGCCCCCAGCCTAGGGACGACGCGCCGCAAACCGATTGACACTTCCCAATGGGACGGCCAGGCTCGCCGGGTGACCACCGACCGGAGCCTGCTGCGGCACCGCGACTTCCGCCAGCTGTGGGCCGCGGAGACCGTCAGCCAGGTCGGCACGCAGGTGACGATGCTGGCCCTGCCGGTCGTGGCGGTCACCGTGCTCGATGCGACCCCGCTGGAGATGGGCGTGCTCACCGCGCTGGAGACCGCGGCCTTCCTGCTCGTCGGGCTGCCCGCCGGCGCCTGGGTGGACCGCTGGCGGCGCAAGCGGGTGCTGGTGACCACCGACCTGGCGCGCGCCGCCGTCCTGGCCACGCTCCCGGTGGCCTACCTGGCCGACCTGCTGACCCTCGGCCAGCTGTTCGTCGTCGCCGCGGTCACCGGCACCGCGACGGTGTTCTTCGACGTCGCCTACCAGAGCTACCTGCCCGCGCTGGTGGACCGCGACCAGCTCGTCGACGGCAACGGCAAGCTGGAGGCCAGCCGGGCGGTGGCGCAGGTCGCCGGCCCCGGGGCCACCGGCGTGCTGCTGCGGGTGCTCGGGGCGCCGCTGCTGATCACCGTCGACGCGGTGTCGTTCCTGCTGTCGGCGCTGCTCATCGGCCGGATCCGCACGCCCGACACGGTGCCCGACCGGGCGGCGCGCCGGCCGCTGCGCACCGAGATCGCCGAAGGCCTGTCCTTCGTCGTCCGGCATCCGCTGCTGCGCCGCATCGTGGCCTGCACCGGCACGTCCAACCTGTTCGGGGCGATGACCAACGCCCTGCTCGTGCTCTACGTGATCCGCTCCCTGGGCCTGTCGGAGGCCACCCTCGGGCTGGTCTTCTCCCTCGGCGCGGTCGGCGGCCTGCTGGGTGCGGCCACCGCGGCCCGCGTCGCCCGCCGGGTCGGCGAGGGCCGGTCGATCCCGCTGTCGGCGGTCGTCTTCGCCGCGGCCGGCGCCTTCCTGCCGCTGGCCGCCGTGGGCGCCCCGGTCGTCCTGCTGACGGTCGGCTGGTTCGTGCTCAGCTGGGCCACCGTGGTCTACAACGTGACCCAGGTGAGCTTCCGGCAGCGGCTCTGCCCGCCCGGGCTGCTGGGCCGGATGAACGCCTCGGTGCGGTTCATCGTCTTCGGCACCATGCCGGTCGGCGGCCTGCTCGGCGGCGTCCTCGGCGAGTGGCTCGGCGTCCTGCCCGCGCTGTGGATCGCGGCCGCGGGTGGCGTCGTGGCCTGCCTGCCGGTCGTGCTGAGCCCACTGGTCGCCATGCGCGACCTGCCCCGCGAACTCGACGTCACGACGGCTCCGGTTGGCCCCGGCTGCGCCGGGTAGGTCGCGGAGGACGCACCCGCACCGAGGAGGACGACGATGACCAGCCCCACCACCAACTCCGACGGCGAGCTCGACGACCCGGGCCGTGACCCGGTGGGCCTCGCGGTCCCGCGCAACCCGCTCGGCGGCGCCGACCAGGACACCGGCCGCGGCACCCCGCGCGGCGACGACGGTGACGACCCGGGCGACAACGCCGCAGCGGCCGGCGGCGCGGCGAAGCCCTGACCCTCAGCCGGCGAGCCACTCCCGGGTGAGCACGCCGGCCGCGACGACGACGGCGGGGCCGGAGAGCACCGTCGTCGTGCCGTCGACGTCCACCGTGAGCCGGCCGCCCGGGACGTCCACCGTGACGCTCCCGGCGGTCCGGCCCCCGGCCTGCAGCGCGGCGTAGGCAGCAGCGCAGGCTCCGGTGCCGCAGGACCGGGTCTCGCCCACCCCGCGCTCGTGCACCCGCAGCCGGACGTGCGCCGCGGTGCCGGCCGGGGTGTCCGCCGCGGCCAGCAGGTTGATCATCTCCACGTTGACCCCGTCGGGGAACATCGCCGGGTCGACGCCGGGCAGCGCCGCGAGGTCGAGGGTGTCGACCTCGACGTGGGTCAGGCAGGCCAGGTGCGGGTTGCCCATCGACACGCCCTGCCCGGGGTAGGCCACCCCGGAGATCCGGGCCGCGCTGCGACCGAGCGGCACGGCCGGGCCCATGTCCACCCAGTAGCAACCGTCAGGCCGGGCGCCGACCCGGCGCGGTCCGCCGCGGGTGCCGATCAGCACACCGGCCTCGGCGGCCGCGCGGTCCAGCAGCCCCTCGGTGAGCAGCACGTGCAGGTACAGCCGGATGCCGTTGCCGCACATCTCGGCGTGGGAGCCGTCGGCGTTGCGGTGGTCCATGAACCACTCGCAGTCGCCCAGCGACGCACCGAGGACGGCCGGGGCGTCGGGCACGTGCGCGCTGCGGACGACCCGCAGGACGCCGTCGCCGCCGAGGCCGGCACGCCGGTCGCAGAGCCGGCGCACGAGCTCGGCGTCCAGCCGCGCCCCCGGCCACCGCGTCCCGTCGGGGTCGGGCAGGACGACGAAGTCGTTCTCCGTGCCGTGGCCCAGGAGCACCCGCAGGTCGCTGTCGTTCACGCCCCGATCGTACGGGCGGCGACCAGCGCCTCGACCGCGTCGACGAGGTCGGGGCGGGCGGCGTCGAACCAGCTGGTGGCGGCGTCGCGGCGGAACCAGGACCGCTGCCGGCGCACGAACCGGCGGGTGGTGACGACCGTGCGCTCGACCGCCTCGGCCGGGGTGAGCAGGCCGTCGAACTGCTGCAGCACCTGCGCGTAGCCCAGCGCCCGGGACGCCGTCGGCCCCTCCCGCAGCCCGTCGGCGGCCAACTGCTCGACCTCGGCGACGAACCCGGCGGCCCACATCGCGTCGACCCGCCGGGCCAGCCGCTCGTCGAGCTCGGCCGTCTCCCGGTCCAGGCCGATCGTCACCGCCGGGTAGTGCGCCCGCGGCTCGGGCAGCCGCGCGGAGAACGGCTGGCCGGTGAGCTCGATGACCTCCAGCGCCCGCACCACCCGCCGTACGTCGCTGGGCATAATCGCCGTGGCCGCGGCCGGGTCGAGCGCGGCCAGCCGGTCGTGCAGCGCCGCGGCCCCCTCGGCGGCCAGCTCCGCACCCAGCCGGGCGCGGACCGCGGCGTCGGTGCCGGGGAAGTCCAGCTCGTCGAGGACGGCGCGGACGTAGAGCCCCGACCCGCCGACCAGCAGCGGGACGACGCCCGCGGCGCGCAGCCGGTCGATCTCGGCGCGCGCCCGCTGCCGGTACCCCGCGACCGACGCCGGCTCCCGCACGTGCCACAGGTCCAGCAGGTGGTGCGGCACGCCCTCGGTCTCGGCGACGGTGGGCTTGGCGGTGCCGATGTCCATGCCGCGGTAGAGCTGCATCGAGTCGGCGTTGACCACCTCCCCGCCCAGCCGGTGGGCCAGCGCGACGGCCAGCGCGGTCTTGCCCGTGGCGGTCGGGCCGACGACGGCGATCACAGGAGGCCCGACGACGGCGATGACCGGAGGCCCGACGGCGGCGGCGGCGGCAGGAGACCCGCTCACCGCGGGGACCAGGTGGCGACCAGGTACCCGACGCCGAACGGCGCGTCGTCGTAGCCGACCTCGGCGCGGAAGGCCCGCCCGGCCAGCGCAGCTCCGACCGACCGCCACACCGGGACACCGGCGGCCAGCAGCCGCTCCCCCGCGGCCGGGTCCAGCCCGGCGAGCGCGGCCGGGTCGCCGACGGTCAGGGCGGCGGCGACGGCGGCGTCGAAGCGCCCGGCATCCGGGTCCAGGGCGCCCGGGGCCTTCTCGGTGCGCCGGGCCGATCCGTCGCCCATCGCCAGCACGCCCACCTGGCCCGGCGCCTCGGCCAGCGCCGCCGCCAGGTCGCCCGGGCCCACGCCCAGCCGCGCACCGGTGTGCCCGACCGTGTCCAGCAGCCAGGCGCCGACCAGGTGCGGCAGCGGCACCCGCCGTCCACCCGGGGCGACCGGTCCGGCGAAGGGCACGTCCAGGTCGACGCCGAACCCGCGCAGGTCGCCGGAGTCACCGGGACCGGACCGGGCGCCGTCCGCCCCGTCGCCGACGACCAGCACCACCGTCGGGGAGGCGGCGAGGACGGTTGCCACGGCGGCGCAGGCCGCGGCGCGGAGCCCGGCCAGGGCGGCGCCGGCCGCGCCGGAGACGGCGGGCAGCAGGAGCGGCGACTGCGGGCAGAAGGCGACCGTGACCGGAGGAGGACTCACGCCAGGGAGTGTCGCGGACGAGTCGTGGGAGACTTCTTGCGTGTCGAGCACGGAGAACACCGGAGACCGGACGCAGCAGCCCGCCACCGCACCCGAGGAGCAGCCCGAGACAGCCACGCTCGAGGTCGCCCCGGTCGACGAGGGGCCGCTGGGTGCCACCCCCGACGCCGCCGTCCCGGACGGCGACGACCCGGGACCGGTCGCCGAGCAGGCGACGCCCGCGGAGGTGACCGCCGAGGCCGCTCCGGACACCGGCGCCGCGCCGCCGGTGGACACCGACGCCCCGGCGCCGGCCGCCGAGGACGTCGTGGTCACCGCGATGGCCCCCGTCGACGAGGGCCCGCTGGGCGCCACCCCCGACGCCGCCGAGCCGCAGGACGCCCCTCCCAGCCCGGCGCCCGCGCCCGCCCCCAGCACCCCCAGCGACGTGCCGAACGTCGTCCCGGCCGTGCCGGTCTCCGACCCCTCCGCCTGGGGCCGGGTCGACGAGGACGGCACCGTCTACGTCACGACCGCCGGCGGGGAGCGCTCGGTCGGCTCCTGGCAGGCCGGCGCGCCCGCCGAGGGCCTGGCCCACTACGGCCGCCGGTTCGACGACCTGGCCACCGAGGTCACCCTGCTGGAGGCGCGGCTGGCCGCGCACACCGGCAACCCCGGCGAGATCCGCACCAAGGCCCAGGAGCTGGCCGACACCATCCCGCTGGCCCAGGCCGTCGGCGACCTCGACAGCCTCTCCGCCCGTGCCCGGGCGATGGTCAGCATGGCCGACACCGCGGTCGCGGCGAACCGCGCCGAGAAGGCCGCCCAGCGCGTCGTGCAGGTGCAGCGCAAGGAGGCCCTGGCCGCCGAGGCCGAGGACATCGCGGAGAACTCCTCGCAGTGGAAGGCCGCCGGCGACCGCCTCAAGGCGATCGTCGAGGAGTGGAAGACGATCAAGGGCATCGACCGCAAGACCGACGAGGCGCTGTGGCAGCGCTTCGCGGCCGCCCGCGACGCCTTCGGTCGCCGCCGGGGCGCCCACTTCGCCCAGCTGGACACCCAGCGCGCCGAGGCCCGCGGCGCCAAGACCGAGCTCATCGCCGAGGCCGAGAAGCTGTCGAGCTCCACCGAGTGGGGCCCCACCAGCGCCGCGATGCGCGCGCTGATGGACCGCTGGAAGGCCGTGCCGCGGGTCGGCCGGGACACCGACGACGACCTCTGGAAGAAGTTCCGCGGGGCGCAGGACGTCTTCTTCGCCGCCCGCACCGCCAACGACCAGGCGCGCAGCACCGACGAGACGGCCAACCAGCAGCAGAAGGAAGAGCTGCTGGCCGAGGCGGAGAAGCTCGACCCGGCCAACAAGGGGAACCAGAACGCGCTCCGCAAGATCCAGGAGCGCTACGACGCCATCGGGCACGTACCCCGCGGCGCCATGCGTCAGCTGGAGGACCGGATGCGCGCGGTCGAGGAGAAGTTCCGTGGTGCCGTCGAGTCCACCCGACCCCGGGTCGAGCCGGAGAACCCGCTGCTGACGTCGATGCGGGCCGCGGTCACCAAGGCCGAGGAGCAGCTGGCCAAGGCGCAGGCCTCCGGGAACGCCACGCGGATCACCGAGGCCGAGGCCGCGGTGGCCACCCGCCGGGAGTGGCTGGCCGAGGCGGAGAAGGCGTCGTCCCGCCGTTGAACGAGGGCTCCCCGCGGGGAGCGCAGCAGGGCCCGTCCGGTCGTCCGGACGGGCCCTGCTGCGTGTGCGGGGCGTCGTGACCGGACCACGCCTCGTGGTGTGACATGCCGAACCGCGCACCGGTCACCCACACCGGTGTGGGGCACAACCGGTCGGGTAGCCGGTGGAGGACCGAGTCGCCCCGGCGTGCGACCGGGTGCCCAGCCAGCGGCACCGAGCAGGCACCCCACGCCCCGACGCGGCCCGGTCCCCCATCCGACGAGGAGAAGGAGCACCACCATGAAGGCTGTCGTCTACCGAGGCCCGAAGAACGTCGCAGTCGAGGACGTCCCGGACCCGACGATCCAGGCCCCCACGGACGTCGTCGTCCGGATCACCACCACCAACATCTGCGGGTCCGACCTGCACATGTACGAGGGCCGCACCAACGTCGAGGAGGGCAAGGTCCTCGGCCACGAGAACATGGGCGTCGTCGAGGAGGTCGGCCCCGGGGTCGACCGGATCAAGGTCGGCGACCGCGTGTCGGTGCCGTTCAACATCGGCTGCGGCTCCTGCCGCAACTGCCTCGAGGGCTGGTCGTCGTTCTGCCTGCGCGCCAACCCCACCGAGGGCATGGACGGCGCGGCGTACGGCTACGCCAACATGGGCCCCTACGACGGTGGGCAGGCCCAGTTCCTGCGCGTGCCGTGGGCGGACTTCAACCTGCTGACGCTCCCCGAGGGCAGCGAGCACGAGAACGACTTCACGATGCTGTCGGACGTCTTCCCCACCGGCTGGCACGGCGTGGAGCTCTCCGGCCAGGTCCCCGGTGACCGCGTCGCCGTCTTCGGCGCCGGCCCGGTCGGCCTGATGGCCGCCCACAGCGCGATGCTGCGCGGCGCCTCCCAGGTGTTCGTGGTCGACAAGGAGGCCGACCGGCTCGCGCTGGCCAGCCAGATCGGCGCGACCCCGATCGACTTCAGCGCCGGCGACCCGGTCGAGCAGATCATGGACGCCACGGACGGCGCCGGTGTCGACCGCGGCGTGGAGGCCGTCGGCTACCAGGCCCACGACGCCACCGGCGAGGAGCACCCCGAGCTGGTGCTGGACAACCTGGTGCAGGTGGTCAAGGCCCGCGGCGGGATCGGCGTCGTCGGCGTCTACATGCCCAGCGACCCGGGTGCCTCCAGCGACCTGGCCAAGGAGGGGCGCATCCCCTTCCAGTACGGCCAGTTCTTCACCAAGGGCCAGTCGATGGGCACCGGCCAGGCGCCGGTCAAGCGGTACAACCGGCAGCTGCGCGACCTGATCATCACCGGCCGGGCGACCCCCGGCTTCATCGTCTCCCACGAGCTGGGCCTCGATGAGGCCGTCGAGGGCTACGACAAGTTCGACAAGCGCGAGGACGGCTGGACCAAGGTCCTGCTGCACCCCGGCAAGTAACCGCTGAGCCGAGGGCCCGTCACTCCACCGGGGTGGCGGGCCCTCAGGCTCCGTCCAGAGGCTGGCCCGAGTTCGCGAGGGACGTAAGAGGACGAAGTCCTTCCTCAGGCGCAGGCGGGCGCGGCTGCGGGCAGCGGCGCGGGGACGCCGATCTGCGGCATGCCCAGGGAGACGCCGGGCGTCGTGGGGCGGGTGCCGGCCTCGCTGGCGTCGCCGGCCCGGGTGCGCCGGTGGCTCAGCAGCACCCCGTCGGCGACCAGGAAGTGCGGCTTGGCCGCCGTCACGACCGTCTCCACGACGTCCCCGGCCCGGACGCCGTCCGCGGTGGTGAAGTGCACGAGCCGGCCGTCGCGGGCCCGGCCGGAGAGCCGGCCGCGGACGGCGTCCTTGCTGCCCTCCCCGGAAGCGACGAGCAGCTCCACCCGCCGCCCGACGAGCGCGGTGTTCTCCGCCCAGCTGATTTCGTCCTGCAGGGCGGTGAGCCGCAGGTACCGCTCCTGCACGACCTCCTTGGGCAGCTGACCGTCCATCTCCGCCGCCGGGGTGCCCGGGCGCTTGGAGTACTGGAAGGTGAAGGCGCTGGAGAACCGGGCCTGCCGGACGACGTCCAGGGTGTCCTCGAAGTCGGCGTCGGTCTCGCCGGGGAAGCCCACGATGATGTCGGTGGTGATCGCCGCATCGGGCATCGCAGCCCGCACCCGGTCGATGATGCCCAGGTAGCGGTCGCGGCGGTACCCGCGGCGCATCCGGCGCAGCACGTCGTCCGAGCCCGACTGCAGCGGCATGTGCAGCTGGTGGCAGACCGCCGGTGTCCCGGCCATCGCGTCGATGACGTCGTCGGTGAACTCCCGCGGGTGCGGGCTGGTGAACCGGATCCGCTCCAGGCCCTCGATGCGCCCGGCGGCCCGCAGCAGGTCGGCGAAGGCGCCGCGCTCCCGGAACTCCACGCCGTAGGCGTTCACGTTCTGACCCAGCAGGGTCACCTCGAGGACGCCCTGGTCGACCAGGGCCTGCACCTCGGCCAGAACGTCGCCGGGACGGCGGTCCTTCTCCTTGCCGCGCAGCGCCGGGACGATGCAGAACGTGCAGGTGTTGTTGCACCCGACGCTGATCGACACCCAGCCGGAGTGCGCGGAGTCCCGCTTGGCCGGCAGCGTGGAGGGGAAGACCTCCAGCGACTCGACGATCTCCACCTGGGCCTCGGCGTTGTGCCGGGCCCGCTCGAGCAGCACCGGCAGCGAGCCGACGTTGTGGGTGCCGAAGACGACGTCGACCCAGGGCGCGCGGCGGACGATCTCGCCGCGGTCCTTCTGCGCCAGGCAGCCGCCGACGGCGATCTGCATGCCCGGGTGGGCGTCCTTGACCGGGCGCAGGTGGCCGAGGTTGCCGTAGAGCCGGTTGTCGGCGTTCTCCCGGACGGCGCAGGTGTTGAGCACGACGACGTCGGCGTCGGTGCCCTCGGGGGCCGCCGTGTAACCGGCCGACTCGAGCAGGCCGGAGAGCCGCTCGGAGTCGTGCACGTTCATCTGGCAGCCGTACGTGCGCACGAGGTAGGTCTTGCCGTCCACCACCGCATCGTACGGACGTGCGGTCGGGACGCCGTCCGCCCGACCCTCGGCGGGACGCCAGAACGTGACGAGGAACTCCGTGAACCGGGAACTCTGCGGCCAGGAGGGCTGTTCGTTACAGCTTCGTGATGCCAGGCGGCGTCCGGGCCACCGCGAGCCGCTTAGGGTCACCCGCTGTGACCGAACGTCCGACCGGAGAGCCTCTCGTCCGCCTGTCCGGCGTCAACAAGTGGTTCGGCCAACTCCACGTCCTGCAGGACATCGACCTGTCGATCGACCGCGGCGAGGTGGTCGTCGTCATCGGCCCCTCCGGGTCGGGCAAGTCGACCCTGTGCCGAGCGATCAACCGCCTCGAGTCGATCGAGAGCGGTGAGATCACCATCGACGGCCAGCGCCTGCCCGAGGAGGGCAAGGACCTCGCCCGGCTGCGCGCCGACGTCGGCATGGTGTTCCAGAGCTTCAACCTCTTCGCGCACAAGACCGTGCTGGAGAACGTGACGCTCGGGCCGATCAAGGTGCGGAAGCAGTCGAAGGCCGACGCCGAGAAGCGCGCCCGCGAGCTGCTCGACCGGGTCGGCGTCGGGCACCAGGCCGACAAGGTGCCCGCCCAGCTCTCCGGTGGCCAGCAGCAGCGCGTGGCGATCGCCCGGGCGCTGGCCATGGACCCGAAGGTGATGCTCTTCGACGAGCCCACCTCCGCCCTCGACCCGGAGATGATCAACGAGGTCCTCGACGTGATGACCTCGCTGGCCCGCGACGGCATGACCATGGTCGTGGTCACCCACGAGATGGGCTTCGCCCGCCGTGCGGCCAACCGGGTCGTGTTCATGGACGCCGGCCGGATCGTCGAGTCCGCCGTCCCGGAGACCTTCTTCACCGCGCCGTCCTCGGACCGGGCGAAGGACTTCCTCTCCAAGATCCTGAACCACTGACCACCCGCACCCCCACGAGAGGACCCTCCATGCGCATCACCCGCTCCGTCGCAGCCCTGGCTGCGATGACGGCCGGCGTCATGCTGGCCGGCTGCTCCAGCGACGCCGGCACCACCGCCGGCACCGCGGCCAGCAACGCCCCCGCCGTCGCCACCGACGTCGAGTTCCCGGCCGGCAGCACGATGGCCGAGATCGTCGAGTCCGGCACGCTGCGCGTCGGCACGAAGATCGACCAGCCCGGCTTCGGCCTGGCCAACACCGCCGGCGACCCCGAGGGCTTCGACGTCGAGATGGCCAAGCTCGTCGCGGCCAAGCTCGGGCTGTCCGAGGACCAGATCGCGTTCACCGAGACGGTGTCGGCCAACCGCGAGCCGTTCCTGCAGAACGGCACCGTCGACATGGTCGCGGCCACGTACACGATCAACGACAAGCGCAAGGAGGTCATCGACTTCGCCGGGCCGTATTACGTGGCCGGGCAGGACATCATGGTCGCCGCGGGCAACCCCGAGGGCATCGAGGGCCCCGAGGACCTGGCCGGCAAGACGGTCTGCTCGGTCGAGGGCTCGACCCCGGCGGAGACCATCCGGTCGGAGTACCCCGAGGCCGAACTGGTCCTCTACGACGTCTACTCCAAGTGCGCCGACGACCTGCGCAACGGCAACGTCATGGCCGTGACGACGGACAACGTCATCCTCACCAGCTTCGTCGCCGGTGACCCGGAGAGCTTCGAGCTCGTCGGCGCCCCCTTCACCGAAGAGCCCTACGGCATCGGCGTCCCCAAGGGCGAGGACGACTTCCGCGACTTCATCAACGACGTCCTGCAGGAGTCCTTCGACGACGGCTCCTGGGCCCAGGCCTGGGACGCGACCGCCGGTGCCATCACCGACACCCCGGCCCCGACGCCGCCCACGCTCGACCGCTACTGACCGACCCCATGCATCGTCGGCACCCCGGTCCACCCGGGGCGCCGACGATGCGCGGTGTCACCCCGATCGAACGAGAGGAGGCTCGATGTCCTTCCTGGCCGACAACTTCCCGCTGCTGCGCAGCGCCTTCCTGACCACGCTCAGCCTCGCCGTCGTCAGCGGGGTCCTGGCCCTGGTCCTGGGCACGGTGCTCGCCGCCATGCGGGTGAGCCCCATCCCCGCGCTGCGGGGGCTGGCCACGTTCTACGTCGAGACCTTCCGCAACACGCCCCTCACGGTGGTCTTCTTCTTCCTCGCGTTCGGCATCGTCTACGTCGACCTGCAGTTCCCCAGCCGCTTCCTCACCGCCGTGGCGGCGCTGGCGCTCTACACGGCTGCCTTCGTCTGCGAGGCCCTCCGATCGGGGATCAACTCCGTTCCGCCGGGCCAGGCCGAGGCCGCACGCGCGCTCGGCCTGGACTTCCGGCAGAGCCTGACCTCGGTCGTCCTGCCGCAGGCCTTCCGCACCGTCGTCCCACCGTTGGGCAACGTCTGGATCGCGCTGGCCAAGAACACCTCGATCGCGGCCGGCTTCGCGGTCACCGACCTCACCGCCGTCCTGCAGCGGCTGGCCAACTCCGACGCCGACCAGCTCGCGATGGTGTTCATCGCGGTGGTGGTGGCCTACCTGATCATCACGCTCCCGTCGGCCTGGGTCATCAGCGTGCTCGAGCGCCGGCTGGCGATCGTCCGATGACCGGTTCCCGGGTCCTCTTCGACCTCCCCGGCCCCCGCGCCCGCCGCCGGCAGCGGATCGGCAGCCTGGTGGGCGCCGTGCTGGTGCTGGCCCTCGTCGGCCTGGCCCTGTGGCGGCTGGGGAGCAACGGGCAGCTGGAGCCCGAGCGGTGGGCGATCCTGTTCGACCCGGCCACCAACGTGCCGCAACGGCTGATGGAGGCGCTGGTCAACACGCTCCAGGTTGCCGCCGTGGGCATGGTGGCCGCGACCGTGCTGGGTGCCCTCCTCGCCGTCGGACGGCTCTCCGAGCACGCGTGGCTGCGCCTCCCGGTGGTCACGGTGATCGAGTTCTTCCGCGCCGTGCCGCTGCTCGTGCTGATCCTCTTCTGCTTCCTGTTCCTCCCCCAGGTCGGGCTGCGGCTGAGCGCCTTCGGTGCCCTGGCCCTCGGGCTCACGCTCTACAACATGGCCGTGCTCGCCGAGATCATCCGGGCCGGCATCCTGTCGGTCGACCGGGGGCAGAGCGAGGCCGCCTACGGCCTGGGCCTGCGCAAGTGGCAGGTCATGTCCTTCGTCCTCGTGCCGCAGGCCGTGCGCCGGATGCTGCCGGTGCTGGTGGCGCAGCTGGTGGTGCTGCTCAAGGACAGCTCGCTGGGCTTCATCGTCGGGTACCTGGAGCTGCTCCGCACCTCCCGCAGCCTCGTGGAGACGCTGAACTTCAGCTTCGGCCCGCGGTACACCTTCCAGCTCTACGTCGCCGCCGCGCTCATCTACATCGTCGTCAACGTGCTGCTCTCGCAGCTGGCGAAGTACATCGAGCGGCGGACCAGCCAGAATGCCAAGGCCGCCGGGACCGCCGCGGTCGACCTGCCCGCGGACTCCGCTGCGGTGACCGGCGTGACCGCCGGCACGACGTCCGTCTGACCGCTGCCCACCCGAGAGCCCCTGCCCCCACCCGGGGGCAGGGGCTCTCGCGTTCCCGGACCGGCCGTCGGGACGGCCGCCGATGACGCGCCCGGCTCTGCTCCACTCCCCTGCCGGTGCGCGCTGTCGTCCGGCGGCCCCGCGCGCACGACCGTTCCCGGTCCGCACGCCGTTGACGGGTGGGCCGGCACGGCGCCACCGGCCGGCCGCGAACTCGACGAGGAGTGGCCGGACGTGCGACGAGGGCCCTGCGCGATCCGGTGGCAGCAGTCGTCGACCGAGCTGACCGGAGCCCCGGTGCCCGTCGTCCACCCGGAGGCCGCCCGACCGGGCACCGGCCGAGCGGTACGACCTGCCGGCGTTCGACGAGCTCGATGTCGCAGCGGACCTGCGGCAGACCACCGGGATCGTCGCCGAGGCCCCGCCCGCGGCGGCCCCGTCGGGGGGCGAGAGCGGGGGCACCCCGGGGGTCGAGGACGGCATCGGCCCGGGCGCAGTACTCGCCGTCCCTCTCGGTGGTCTTGCCGGACCGGTCTGCCCGGCTTGGCACATTGCGCCGATCGCCCCGGTGGGCCGACCTGCCGAGAGGGGAGGTGTGACCTCCTCAGCCACCGCTCCGCGCCACATGCACCGGGACCTCGAGGACGACGAGGACCTGGCGACGACGACGCAGATCTTCGTCAGCAAGCTGCGCGCCAGCGCAGCCGGCTTCGCCGAGGCCGCCGGCGCGGACCAGGCGATCGTGCGGGAGGCCGTGCCCCCGGCCCGGCACCGTCGGTCGCGCTGCCGCGTGGTGCTGCTGTACGGGAACGGGCAGGAGGCCGACGTGACCCTCCTCGGCCCGGTCAGCACCTCGACCAGCGCCAAGGAGATCGCCATGTCGCAGTTCGACACCGCCATCCAGCTGTGGCTCGGTGCCGGCCAGGAGCGCAGCCGTCGCTGGCTGGTGCCGGACGAGGAGGCCGCGGGCGGCGTGGCCATCGACGTCACCGCCTGGCTGGACCGCTGAACGTCCGCACCAGCCACTGACCGGGCGTCACACCCGCACGGTCGTGCCGGGTCGTCCGCGGCCGCGACCTGGCACCACCACGACCCCGACCGGCACCGGCACCGGCACCGGTCGGACGGGGCGACGACGACGCCACCCCGACCACCACCAGCCGGTGCGACCCCTGTCGCACCGGCTGGTCTGGTCACGGACCCCGTCCCCGTGCCTGCCACCGGCCGGAAGCCCGCGCGCCGGCGGAGGAGGAGCGCCGCGCCGTCCTCGCGCCCCACCGGTCGCCGGTGGCACCAGGCGGCGCCGGCGGGTGGACCGGGACACGACCACCTGGCTCCTCGGCCTCCACCCACCCCAGCACGGGTACCGACGGCGGCACCAGGCCAGCACCGGCATGGCCCCGCAGCGGGACGCCGGCGTCAGAACGGGTCGGGGAACTCCTCGGCCGGGCCGGTCGAGCCAGACCGGGCGCGGCCGATCCGCCGGGCCTGCCCCTCCCCCACCTCGGTGCTCGCGGGGTTGGCGAAGCTCGCCGCCGGCGCGGTGGAGCGGAGGGCGGACCGGGCGGCGGAGCGCGCTGCGGTCCACACCGGGGCCTCGGCGGGTGACCAGCTCGGTTCGTCGTCGTCGAACGGCTCGGCCTCGGCCGCGGCGTCCTCGGCCTTGCCGGCGTCGTCGAGCGCCTCGCGGACGACGTAGCCGGCGAGGCCGCCGCCGTAGCCCTTGCGGGCCAGCATGCCCATCAGCCGTCGCTCGGCGGTGACCCGGTCGAGCCGCTGCATCGAGGGCATCTTGCGGGCCACCAGCGCGCGGGCGGAGTCCCACTCCGCCTGGGGGTCTACCTCGGCCACCGCCGCGGCGGCGATCTCCCCATCGACGCCCTTGGCCCGTAGCTCGGAGGCGAGTGCCCGACGGGCCAGCCCCCGCCCGGACTGCCGACTGGAGACCCAGACGGCAGCAAAGGCGGCATCGTCGATCAGGCCGACGTCGGTGAACCGGTCGAGCACGGCGTCGGCCACCTCGGCCGGCACCTCCTTCTTGGCCAGCAGGTCGGCCAGCTGCTTGCGCGTCTTGGCCGTGCCGGTCAGCGCGCGCAGGCAGATGCCCTTGGCGACCGCCTCCGGGTCCTCCATCTCGGCAGGCGCCCCCTCGGCATCCGTCGAGCGGGAGCTCCACTGCGGACCGCTGGCCCGACCGCTCTTCCCGCGACCGGAGGCGCCGTCACCCCGCCCACCCTGGCTGCGTCGGCCCGAGCCGCCATCGCCGAAGCCGCCGGCGCCGCGGGCACCACCCCGACCGGGGCGACGGCCGGACCGACGACCCGAGTCGTCGGTCGGGCTCGCGTCCTGGTCGGGGGCGGTGCCCGCGGGACCGTCGATGGTGGGACCGGACATCAGCGGATCAGAAGTCGGCCGGCTCGGCTGCTGCCACGCCCGCATCGACCTTGGGGACGCCGATGCCCAGCTTCTCCTTGATCTTCTTCTCGATCTCATCGGCGAGGTCGGGGTTGTCCTTCAGGAAGGTGCGGGCGTTCTCCTTGCCCTGGCCGAGCTGGTCACCCTCGTAGGTGTACCAAGCGCCGGACTTGCGGACGAAGCCCTGCTCCACGCCGATGTCGATGAGGCCGCCCTCGCGGCTGAAGCCGGTGCCCCAGATCAGGTCGAGCTCGGCCTGCTTGAAGGGAGCGGCGACCTTGTTCTTGACGACCTTGACCCGCACCCGGCTACCGACCGCGTCGGTGCCCTGCTTGAGGGTCTCGATGCGGCGGATGTCGAGCCGGACCGAGGAGTAGAACTTCAGTGCCCGGCCACCGGTGGTGACCTCCGGGGAGCCGTAGACGACCCCGACCTTCTCGCGCAGCTGGTTGATGAAGATGCAGGTCGTGCCGGAGTTGCTCAGCGCACCGGTGATCTTGCGCAGGGCCTGGCTCATCAGCCGGGCCTGCAGACCGACGTGGCTGTCGCCCATCTCGCCCTCGATCTCGGCGCGGGGCACCAGCGCGGCCACCGAGTCGACGACGATCAGGTCGAGGGCACCGGAGCGGATCAGCATGTCCGCGATCTCCAGCGCCTGCTCACCGGTGTCGGGCTGGCTGATCAGCAGGGCGTCGGTGTCGACGCCGATCGCCCGGGCGTAGTCGGGGTCGAGCGCGTGCTCGGCGTCGATGAAGGCCACGATGCCGCCGGCGGCCTGGGCGTTGGCCACCGCGTGCAGGGCGACCGTCGTCTTGCCGGAGGCCTCGGGGCCGTAGACCTCGACGACCCGGCCGCGCGGCAGGCCGCCGACGCCGAGGGCGATGTCGAGTGCGATGGAGCCGGTCGGGATGACCTTCATGGCGACCTCGGGCGAGTCGCCGAGGCGCATGACGGAGCCCTTGCCGAACTGCTTGTCGATCTGGGCGAGGGCCATGTCGAGGGCCTTGTCGCGGTCGAGCGTTGCCATGGTGGCCACCTTCGGATGTCGCTGTAGCGGGTCGTCGCCGACGCTAGGGCGGGGGTCTGACACTTTCGCGAGCCGGAGCGCATCTGTGGACGAACACCGGGTCTGTGGACACGGTAGACCGAACAGGTGTTCGATTCCACCGACACGCCGCCACGGTCCTGCTCACCCGCTCGGGAGGCGACCGGAACAGGTCAGGGGCGGTCGTCCCGGGCGGTGCGAGCGGCGAGCACCTGCGGCAGGGCGTCCTCGACGAAGTCGATGAGCGCGCGCAGCCGGGGCGCCAGCGCCGTCCCCAGGTCGGTGAGGGTGTACTCGACGTGCGGCGGGGTGGCCGAGCGGACCTCGCGGTGCACCAGGCCGTCGCGCTCGAGCACCTGCAGCGTCTGCGACAGCATCTTCTCGCTCACGCCGTCGACCCGGCGGCGCAGCTCACCGAAGCGGTGCGGGCCCTGCTGCAGTGCGGACAGCGCCAGCACCGCCCACTTGCCGGTCACGTCCTCGAACACCTCGCGGGACGGGCAGGCGCGGCTGAACACGTCGGCCGCCTGCTGGGACGTGCTCATCTCCACTCCTCCGCGTCGGGCGTCGACCCCGAGGGTACTGTCCCGTCGAAAGCGCTAACCAGGAGTTAGTGCCGACTCACCAGGAGAGCCCATGATCAGCGTCACCGCAGCCAGCGGCCACCTCGGCCGGCTCGTCGTCACCGGCCTGCTGGACGCCGGCGTCCCGGCCGCCGAGGTCGTCGCCGTCGTCCGCACCCCGGGCAAGGTCGCCGACCTGTCCGCCCGCGGCGTGCAGGTGCGCCAGGCCGACTACGCCGACACCGCCGCCCTCGAGGCGGCGCTGCAGGGCACCGACCGGCTGCTGCTGGTCTCCGGCAGCGAGGTCGGCCAGCGCGTGGCCCAGCACACCAACGTCCTGCGGGCCGCGGAGGCCGCCGGCGTCGAGCTGATCGTCTACACCAGCGCGACCAAGGCCGACGACACCCCGCTGCCGCTGGCGCCCGAGCACATCGCCACCGAGCGGCTGATCGCCGACTCCGGTCTCCCGGCGGTCGTGCTCCGCAACAACTGGTACCTGGAGAACTACGACCAGCAGATCGCCCAGGCCGCGCAGACCGGCACGCTCACCGGCAGCTCGGGCAGCGGCCGGATCGCCGCCGCCACGCGCGCGGACTACGCGGCCGCGGCCGTCGCCGTCCTGACCGCCGGCTCCCCCGCTCCCGGCGTGCTGGAGCTCGGTGGCGACGACGCCTTCACGCTGGCCGACCTCGCCGCCGCCGTCTCCACCGCCGCCGGCCGGGAGGTCGCCTACACCGACCTCACCCCGGAGCAGCACGTCCGCACCCTGCTCGACGCCGGCCTGCCCGAGGGGACGGCGCAGTTCGTCGTCGGCCTGGACCAGGCCATCGCCAAGGGCGCGCTGGACACCGGCAGCACCACGCTGTCGGAGCTGATCGGCCGGCCGACCACGCCGCTGTCGACCTACGTGCAGGGCGTGCTCAGCTCCTGACCACCCGGCGTTCCGCCGGAGGATCCTCAGCGGTCCTTCGGCGGGACGTCGTACTCCTTGCAGATCTCCAGCCAGACGGTGCGCACCGGCACCCCGGCGTCGATGGCCTCGAGCGCCGAGCGGCCGCCCAGCGCCGAGAAGACGTGGTCGCGGGCCACGCTCTGCGCCCGCATCGCGCCGAACTGGCCGTCCATCCGGGTCCTGAACTCCTGCAGCCGCACGGGACGACGGTACCCACCTCCGCCGCCCGACCTGCTCGGGCGGATCTGGGCTGGCTCGCATGATCCCCAGCACCGGGTCGGCCACCTGGGACACCATCGGGCAGATCGCCCTTACGCTGGCCCTGGCCACCACGCTGGTGCTGATGGTCCGCGGCTACCGCAACCGCCGCTGACCCGCGGTCACCATCCGGGCGCCGGCCCACACCACCGCGAGCGGGACGACGAGGACGGCGGCGACCCCGGCGACCAGCCCGAACCCACCACCGGCCAGTAGCGGCCCACCCACCGCGCCGGAGACCGCGGCACCCAGCCCCATGAGCAGGTCGGTGGCCCCCTGCGCCGCGGGCCGCAGCTCGGCCCCCACCGACTCGGTGACCAGCGTCGACCCGGCGACCAGGCCGCAGGACCAGCCCAGGCCCAGCAGGAACAGCCCCGCGCCGAGCTGGACGGCGGCGCCGGCCGGCGCGGTGCCCGCGACCAGCGCGGCGAGCAGCAGGAGCAGCCCACCCAGCGCGACGGTGGCCGACCGGCCGGCCCGGTCGGCGAGCCAGCCCACCGCCGGGGAGAACAGGTACATGCCGGCGACGTGCACGCTGATCACCAGGCCGATCACCCGCAGCGTCGTCCCGTCGGCGGCGGCGTGCCCGGCGCCCATGTGCACCGGCGTCATCACCATCAGCCCGACCATCACCGCGTGCGAGACGACGACCGCGGTGAGACCGAGCCGCCCGCCGGGTGTCCGCCACACCGCGCGCAGGGCCGCCGCCGAGCCCGTCCGCGGCGGCGGCCCGGCTCCTCCGGCGCCGGCGCTGATCCGCCGGGCCAGCAGCAGCGGGTCGGGCCGGAGCAGCACCAGCACCCCGAGGGCGACGACACCGAAGGCCGCGATCGACAGCGCGAAGGCACCGCCCAGCGGGGGCAGGCCGAGGGCGCGGCCCAGCTCGTCGCCCGGGCCGGCCAGGTTCGGCCCGAGCACCGAGCCGACCGCGGTGGCCCAGACGACCAGCGACAGCGCGCGGCCGCGGTGCGCGGGTTCGGCCAGGTCGGCGGCGGCGTAGCGCGCCTGCAGCGTGCTGGTGGTGGCCGCGCCGAAGAGCAGGAGGCCGGCGAGCAGCAGCGGCAGCGCGGAGACGGCGGCCGCCGCGACCACCACCAGCGACCCCAGCACGGCGAGGCCGTACCCGAGGGCCAGCCCGGCCCGGCGGCCGTACCGGGCGCTCACCCGGGCCAGCGGTACCGCCAGCAGCGCGGCACCCAGCACGCTGGCGGTCTGGCCGAGACCGGCGGCCGCGTCCCCACCGGCGACCTCGCGGGCCAGCAGACCACCGACGGTGATCCCGATGGTCACCCCGAGGCCACCCAGCGCCACCCCCGCGGACAGCACCCCGACGGTGCGCCGCTGCACGGCGGCGCGGTCGGTGGCGGTGGGGAGGCCGGGCACCGGGCGAGTGTGCCGGACGCCGGTCGTCCGGGTCAGCCTGCCCGGTGCACCGGGCGGCCGGCGTACCTCGGCCTGAGCACCGTGTTGACGTGGCGGCCGACGCTGTCGGCCTCGAGCAGGGCGAGCGCCTCCTCCGGCGGGACGTCCGGGTAGCGGTACACGCCGCCGTTGGCGAAGCCGATCTCCAGCACCTGCTCGTCGAGGTCGTAGCCCACCCAGCGCACGCTCGAGGACCGCACCCCCGCCCGCTGCATCGCCATAAGGATGACAACGCTGTAACTACACGTCTGTAATCCGCAGAAGTGATCATCATCCCCTTGTCGACGAGTCGACACGAGGGCTCGTCGACGAGTCGACACGAGGGCTCGTCGCCGAGTCGACACGGGGGTCCGGCGGGCCGGTGGTCGCCCGTTCGGGGACGGCGGACCGTCGTACCCGCGTGGACACTGAGGACGTGCCGACCATGCCGTCCGCCCCGACGCCTGCTCTGGAGCGCTTCTCCGCGCCCACCCAGGCCTGGTTCACCGGCGCATTCGAACACCCCACCGCCGCCCAGGAGGGCGCCTGGACGGCGATCAGCAGCGGCCGGCACGCCCTGGTGGTGGCCCCCACCGGCTCGGGCAAGACGCTGGCCGCCTTCCTCTGGTCCCTCGACCGGCTCGCCGCCACGCCCCCGCCGGATGACCCGCTGCGCCGCTGCCGGGTCCTCTACGTCTCCCCGCTCAAGGCGCTGGCCGTCGACGTCGAGCGCAACCTGCGGGCCCCGCTGACCGGCATCGGCCAGGCCGCCGCCCGGCTCGGGCTGGAACGGCCGGAGATCACCGTCGGCATCCGCTCCGGCGACACCCCCGCCGACGAGCGGCGGCTGTTCACCAAGCGCCCGCCGGACATCCTGATCACCACCCCCGAGTCGCTGTTCCTGCTGCTGACCAGCCAGGCGCGGGAATCGCTGCGCGGGGTGGAGACGGTGATCCTCGACGAGGTGCACGCCGTCTGCGGCAGCAAGCGCGGCGCGCACCTGGCCGTGTCCCTCGACCGGCTCGACGAGCTGCTCGACGCCCCGGCCCAGCGGATCGGGCTGTCGGCCACGGTCCGCCCGATCGAGGAGGTCTCGACCTTCCTGGCCGGCGGCCGCCCGGTGCAGGTCGTCGCGCCGCCGTCGACGAAGCAGTGGGACCTGTCGGTCGTCGTCCCGGTGGAGGACATGTCCGCACTGGGGCAGCCGACCGGTGAGCTGTCCGGGTCGGCGGCGGGCAACCAGCCACGGACGTCGATCTGGCCGGCGGTCGAGGAGCGGGTGCTCGACCTGATCGAGAGCCATCGCAGCACCATCGTCTTCGCCAACTCCCGGCGGCTGGCCGAGCGGCTGACCAGCCGGCTCAACGAGCTGGCTTACGAGCGCGCCACCGGCGAGCCGATGCCGCACGGCGCCAACCCCGCCGAGCTGATGGCCCAGGCCGGCACCGGCGTGGGCACCGGGGTCTCGACCGACGTCAAGCCGGTCGCCTCGGCCCACCACGGCTCGGTGTCCCGGGAGCAGCGCGCCATCGTCGAGGAGGCGCTGAAGTCGGGGCAGCTGCCGGCCGTCGTGGCCACCTCCTCGCTGGAGCTGGGCATCGACATGGGCGCGGTCGACCTGGTGGTCCAGGTCGAGTCCCCGCCCAACGTCGCCGCCGGCCTCCAGCGGGTCGGCCGCGCCGGCCACCAGGTGGGCGCGGTCAGCGAGGGCGTCATCTTCCCCAAGTTCCGCGGCGACCTGGTGCAGAGCGCCGTGGTCGCCGAGCGCATGCGGGCCGGCGCGATCGAGTCCACCCGCTACCTGCGCAACCCCCTCGACGTGCTGGCCCAGCAGATCGTGGCCATCGTCTCCGAGCGGCCGCGCACCGTCGACGAGGTCTCGGCGGTGCTGCGCCGGTCGGCGGCGTTCGCCTCGCTGCCGGACTCCGCCCTGCACGCGGTGCTGGACATGCTGGCCGGCCGCTACCCCTCCGACGCCTTCGCCGAGCTGCGCCCGCGCCTGACCTGGGACCGGGTCACCGACACCCTCACCGCCCGCAACGGCGCTCAGCGGCTGGCGGTCACCAGCGGCGGCACCATCCCCGACCGCGGGCTCTTCGGCGTCTTCCTCGTCTCCGGCGCCGGGGAGAACGGCGGACGGCGGGTCGGTGAGCTCGACGAGGAGATGGTCTACGAGTCTCGGGTGGGCGACGTCTTCCTGCTCGGCTCCTCCTCCTGGCGGATCGAGGAGATCACCCACGACCGGGTGCTGGTCAGCCCCGCCCCCGGCCAGCCGGGGAAGATGCCGTTCTGGCACGGCGACACCCTGGGCCGCCCGCTGGAGCTGGGCCGGGCGCTGGGCGCCTTCCTCCGCGAGGTCGGCACGGCCACCCCGGAGGCCGGGATGGAGCGGGCCCGCGCCGCCGGCCTGGACACCTGGGGGGCGAGCAACCTCTTCGCCTACCTGGCCGAGCAGAAGGCCGCCACCGGCCACCTGCCCGACGACCGCACGCTGCTGGTCGAGCGGTTCCGCGACGAGCTCGGCGACTGGCGGCTGGTGGTCCACTCCCCCTTCGGCGCGCAGGTCAACGCCCCGTGGGCGCTGGTGCTCGCCGCCCGGCTGCGCGAGCGGTACGGCGTCGACGTCGCCTCGATGCACGCCGACGACGGCATCGTGCTGCGGCTGCCCGACACCACCGGCGAGCCGCCGGAGGCCGACCTGGTGCTGCTCGACCCCGACGACGTCGAGCGCGAGGTCACCGCCGAGGTCGGCAACTCCGCGCTGTTCGCCAGCCGGTTCCGCGAGTGCGCCGCCCGCGCGCTGCTGCTCCCCCGCCGCGACCCGCGCCGGCGCACCCCGCTGTGGCAGCAGCGCCAGCGGGCCGCGCAGCTGCTGTCGGTGGCGGCTGAGTTCTCCTCCTTCCCGATCACCCTCGAGGCGGTCCGGGAGGTGCTGCAGGACGTCTACGACGTGCCCGGCCTGGTCGAGCTGATGAGCGACGTGCGCGCCCGCCGGGTCCGGCTGGTCGACGTGCAGACCCAGACGGCCTCCCCGTTCGCCCAGTCGCTGCTGTTCGGCTACGTCGGCCAGTTCATCTACGAGGGCGACGCGCCGCTCGCCGAGCGCCGCGCCCAGGCCCTCGCGCTGGACACCGGCCTGCTGGCCGAGCTGCTGGGCCGCTCCGAGCTGCGCGAGCTGCTCGACGGCGACGCGATGGCCGAGATCGAGGCCGAGCTGCAGCGGCTGCCCGAACAGCGGCACCCGCGCGACGTCGACGGCGCCAGCGACCTGCTGCGCGGCGTGGGCGACCTGACCGTCGCCGAGGCCGCCGCCCGCGGCGTGCCCGCCGCGTGGCTGGCGGAGCTGGTCGTCACCCGGCGCGCGCTCGTCGTGCGGATCGCCGGGGAGGAACGGCACGTCGCCATCGAGGACGCCGGCCGGCTCCGCGACGCCCTGGGCACCGCCCTGCCGGTCGGGGTGCCCGAGGCGTTCACCGAACCGGTCGCCGACCCGCTGGGTGACCTCATCGGCCGCTTCGCCCGCACCCACGGCCCGTTCACCCCGCCCGAGGTCGCCGCCCGGCTGGGGCTGGGCGTCGCCGTGGTCACCGCCACCGTGCAGCGGCTGGTCAGCACCGGTCGGCTCGTCACCGGCGAGTTCCGGCCCGGCGGCATCGGCCAGGAGTGGTGCGACGCCGAGGTCCTGCGCTCGGTCCGCCGGCGCTCGCTGGCCAAGCTGCGCCAGGAGGTCGAGCCGGTCCCGATCGACACGCTGGCCCGGTTCACCCCGAGCTGGCAGTCCGTCGGCGGCCGGATGCGCGGGGTCGACGGCGTCCTGGCGGTCGTCGAGCAGCTGGCCGGCGCGCTGGTGCCGGCGTCGGCGCTGGAGTCGCTGGTGCTCCCCTCCCGGGTGCAGGGCTACTCCCCCGCGATGCTCGACGAGCTGACCAGCGCCGGGGAGGTGCTGTGGGCCGGCGCCGGCGGGCTGTCCGGCGGCGACGGCTGGGTGACCCTCGTGCCCGCCGACCTGGCGCCGCTGCTGCTGCCCGAGCCACCGGCCGGGGCGGTGCTGGAGGGCGGCGTCGGCCAGCAGGTGCTCGACGAGCTCGCCGGCGGGCAGGCGATGTTCTTCCGCAGCCTGTCCGACCGGGTGGGCGCCACCGACGACCCGGCGCTGGCCGAGGAGATCTGGGACCTCGTCTGGTCCGGGGCGCTGACCAACGACACACTCGCCCCGCTGCGCACCCGGCTGTCCGGCGGCGGGACGCACAAGAAGACGCCGGCCGCGCCGCGGGCCCGGCTGGACCGCAGCCGCTACGGCCGCACCCGGCTCGGCCGCCCGGCGATGCCCAGCCGCACCGGCCCACCCGCGATGGCCGGGCGCTGGTCGCGGCTGCCGGAGCTGGAGACCAACACCACCAAGCGCACCACCGCCCGCGCCGAGGCGCTGCTGGAGCGGCACGGCGTGCTGACCCGGGGTGCCGTGCAGGCCGAGCAGGTCGTCGGCGGCTTCTCCGCGGTCTACCCGGTGCTGCGGGCGTTCGAGGAGAACGGCCGGGCGCGTCGCGGGTACTTCGTGGAGACCCTGGGCGCGGCGCAGTTCGGCACGCCGGGCTCGGTCGACCGGCTGCGCAGCTTCGCCAGCCCCGACCGGGTGCCGGCCGGCCCGGTCGTGCTCGCCGCGACCGACCCGGCCAACATCTACGGCGCGGCACTCCCGTGGCCCGAGCGGCCCGGCACGGGCACCGGCACGGAGGAGGGCGTCGACCTGGGCGAGGGCACCGCCACGACGACCAGGAAGACCGGTCACCGGGCCGGGCGCAAGGCCGGGGCGCTGGTGGTGCTGGTCGACGGGGAGCTGGTGCTCTACGTCGAGCGCGGCGGCAAGACGCTGCTGTCCTGGACCGAGGAGGAGACCACGCTCAAGGAGGCGGCCACGGCGCTGTCGAGCGCGGTGGCCTCCGGGGCGCTGGGCCGGATCACCGTGCAGAAGGCCGACGGCGCCTCGGTGCACGAGTCCGGTGCGCTGTCGGCCGCACTGCAGGCGGCGGGCTTCATCGCCACGCCGCAGGGCCTGCGCCTCCGCCGCTGACCAGCACCGGTCGGGCGGCAGGGCGGCGGCGGTTCAACGGCGGCGGGAGCCCTGCAGCCAGGGGCCGAGCCAGCGGCTGAGCCGCGGCATCAGCAGCCGCAGCACCGTCACGACGTACACCGCCGACAGCAGCAGCCGGGCCGGCCACGGCCAGCTGCCGACGAACGGCAGCGCGACCAGCTGGAAGCTCGTCGTCAGCACCAGGACGACGGCAACGGTGAGCGCCCAGCTGCGCCAGGCCGGCCCGGGGCGGGCAGGAACGGCGAAGAACGTCTCCAGGCCCACCGCCCGCGCGGTCCGCTCCTGCTCGACCAGCCGGCTGACCCGGTCCAGCGCTGCACGGCGCTCCGGCGAGCGCTCCCAGACGGCCAGCGACGCGTCGTCGCTGAACCGGTAGACCAGGTGGTACTCGTCGCTGGCCGGACCGGGCCGCAGCAACGACGACCCGAGACTGCCCGGGAAACTGCCGACCAGCTCCTGGACGTCGGCGGCCCACCGCTCGAACGCCTCGTGCTCCTCGGGCAGCACGACCCGGGCGACGGTCACGGTCACCGGCTCGGGCGCCGCGGGCTGACGGGCCACCGGGTTGCCGGTCAGTCGAGCCGGCAGGCTGCGCAGGCGGGTCGTCACGGTCACGGGTCGCAGAGCGCTCGCGGCGCCCGCTCTCTTCCCGCCTGTCGCTGCCTGCGCAGCCGGCTCACCCGTCCGGGCGGTCCACCCGCACCGGCTCAGGGGCCGGCGTCCCAGAGCAGCCGGTGGTACGCGGTCCGCACCGGGTCGAGCTCGATGCCGTAGGCGTCGAGCAGCGGCTGCTCCCAGCCCGGGCCGTAGTTCCACTGCGTGCTCCAGGTCGCCACCGCCAGGTCGGCCCAGCGGTCGGCCAGCCCCAGCGAACCCAGGTCGACGTGCCCGGACCACGACCCGTCGGCGCCGACGAGGGTGTTGGGGGCACACGCGTCGCCGTGGCAGACGACCAGCCGGTCGTCGTCGGGGACGTCGGCCAGCCGGGCGAGCACCTCGGGCACCGACAGCGCGGCGTGCTCGGCGTGCCACGACGCCGGGCGCAGGACGTCGGCGCGGCGGTGCACGTCGGCCAGCCTGGTGCGGGCGGTCCAGTCGAACGGGCAGCCGTCGGTGGGGAGCGCGTCGTGCAGGGCCCGCAGGCCGGCGCCGATCGCGCGCACCGCGGTCAGCGGATCGGCCCTCCACCGGGCGTCGACGGCGCTGTCGCCGGGCAGCCCGGCGGTGAGCAGCCAGTCGCCGTCGGCGGCGCCGCCGGCGTCCAGCACCTCGGGCACGGGCGAGTACCGCGACGCCCAGCGCAGCCGCTCGGCCTCGCGCACGATCGGCAGCCCGCTGCCGGCCGGCGCCCACGTCACGAACCGGCGCCGAACCCCGGACCCCAGCTGCCAGGTGACTCCCCCGGCCTCGTTCTGCCAGACCGCCGTGGTCGGCCCGGTACCGGCCAGGGTGCGCACGACCGGCGGCAGCCCGACGGGCTCGGGAGGCGGCCCGGAGTACAGCACCCCGCGGTGGTGGCACGGGCGCGCTCCGCACGGGCGGTCTGGGGCGGGGACGATGGACGGCGTGCCCGAGGGAGACACCGTCTGGCTGGCGGCGAAGCGGATGGACACCGCACTCGCCGGGGCCACGCTCACCCGGGGTGAGCTGCGGGTGCCCCGGCTGGCCGCGATCGACCTGGCCGGGTCGACCGTCACCGAGGTCGTGCCCCGCGGCAAGCACATGCTCATCCGCCTCGCCGACGGCCGCACCCTGCACACCCACTTCCGGATGGACGGCAGCTGGCACATCCACCGCCCGGGGACCCGCTGGCGTGGGCCGGCGTTCGAGGTCCGCTCCGTGCTGTCCACCGACCAGTGGGAGGCCGTGGGCTTCCGGCTGCACGACATGGCGCTGGTCCCGACGTCCCGCGAGGACGACGTGGTCGGCCACCTCGGCCCCGACGTCCTCGGCCCGGACTGGGACGTCGAGGAGGTGCTGCGCCGGCTGCGCGCGCACCCCGACGAGCAGATCGGGGTGGCGATCCTCGACCAGCGCAACCTGGCCGGCCCGGGCAACCTCTACAAGGTCGAATCGCTGTTCCTGACCGGGGTGAACCCGTGGGCCCGGGTGGCCGACGTCCCGGACCTGCGCGCGCTGGTCGAGCGGGCCCGCACGCTCATGCTGGCCAACCGCGACCGCCCCGAGCAGAGCACCACCGGGATCACCCGGCGCGGCCAGGACCACTGGGTCGCCGGCCGGAAGGGCCGCCCGTGCCGCCGCTGCCGCACCCCGATCGAGCTGGGCGACCAGGGCCCGGACCTGCAGGAACGGGTCACCTGGTGGTGCCCGACCTGCCAGGCCACCCCGGTGCCGGTCGACCCGCGGGCGCGCACCGGCCAGCCCGGCACCGAGGCCCGTCGCGCCTCGTACTGAGGCGTCCGGCGCAGCTCGACCCGGCCGGGGATCATGGCGGGATGCCCGAAGGAGACACCGTCTGGCTGGCGGCCAGCCGGATGAACACCGCCCTGGCCGGGGCCACCCTCACGAAGGGCGAGCTGCGCGTGCCCCAGCTGGCCACCGTCGACCTCACCGGCGCCACCGTCACCGAGGTCGTGCCGCGCGGCAAGCACATGCTCACCCGCTTCGCCGACGGCCGCACGCTGCGCACCCACTACCGGATGGACGGCAGCTGGCACATCTACCGGAAGGGCACCCCGTGGAAGGGCGGGCCCGCGCACAGCATCCGGGCCGTGCTGTCGACCACCGAGTGGGACTGCGTCGGCTACCGCCTGCACGACATGACGATCGTGCCGACCAGCGCCGAGAGCGAGCTGGTGGGCCACCTGGGCCCGGACGTGCTCGGCCCGGACTGGAACCTCGAGGAGGCGCTGCGCCGGCTGCGGTCGCACCCCGGCGAGCAGATCGGCGTCGCGATCCTGGACCAGCGCAACCTGGCCGGCATCGGCAACCTCTACAAGGTCGAGACCCTCTTCATGACCCGCACCCACCCGTGGACCCGGGTCGCCGACGTCCCCGACCTGCCCGGCCTGGTCACCCGCGCCCGCACGCTGATGCAGGCCAACCGCGACCACCCCGAGCAGAGCACCACCGGCTCGATGCGGCGCGGCGAGGATCACTGGGTCTTCGGCCGGCGGGGCCGCCCGTGCCGCCGCTGCCGGACGACGATCCTGCTCGGCGACCAGGGGCCGGACACCCAGGAGCGGGTGACCTACTGGTGCCCGCAGTGCCAGGCCGCGCGCAGCCCGATCGACCCGCTGGCCCGCACCGGCGAGCCCGGCCACCCGGCGTCCATCGCCGCCACCTGACCCCCGCACGACGGAGCCCCGCCGTCCACCAGGACGACGGGGCTCCGGTCACCGGCCCCGGTGCAGGGTCCCGCCGCGAGCGTGCGAGCGGTGGGGGCACCGGGGTCCTTCATCATCAGGCGCGGTCGGGCCGCTCGGCCGACTGGTCGGCGCCCAGCGCGGTGCCGCTGACCGGCCCGTTGCCGGACTCGATCGCACCGGCCGCCTGGTTGCCGCTGATGGCCTGCGTGCCGCCGCCCATCGAGGCGCGGATCTCGGCGAGCCGGGAGGCTCCGGCGACGTCGATGGTCGCCTTCTGCACCTCGAGCATGCGGCCCTCGACCGAGTTCTGCGCCAGCTCGGCCTGGCCGAGTGCGTTGGCGTAGCGGGCCTCGATCTTGTCGCGGACGTCGCCCAGCGAGGGCGTGTTGCCAGGTGCCGCGAGCTCGTTGACCGAGCGCAGCGAGGCCGAGACCTGCTCCTGCATCTTGGCCTGCTCCAGCTGGGACATGAGCTTGGTGCGCTCGGCCAGCGTCGACTGCAGGCGCATACGGCTGGTCTCCACCGCACCCTTGGCCTGCTCGGCTGCCTGCAGCGCCTCGTCGTGGCTGCGCTTGAGGTCCTCCGCCGCCTGCTCGGCGCCGACCAGCTGGGTGGCGAACGCCTGGGCCGCCTGCTCGTACTCGGCGGCCTTGCCCGCGTCGCCGGCGGCACGGGTCTGGTCGGCCAGGCTCAGCGCCTGCCGCGCCGAGGACTGGAGCTTCTCGATCTCACCGAGCTGCCGGTTGAGCCGCATCTCCAGCTGCCGCTGGTTGCCCAGCACGGCGGCGGCCTGGTTGGCCAGGGCCTGGTGGCGCTGCTGCTCGGCCTCGATCGCCTGCTGGATCTGGATCTTCGGGTCGGCGCGCTGGTCGATCTGGTCGTTGGCCGAGGCCGTGAGGTACTTCCACAGCTTCACGAACGGGTTCGGCATGGCTCCTCCTGATCCGGTGCGCCGGTCCACCGGGCGGTGGACGGCGCGATCCGGGCAACGCTGTCGCCGATCATCGTCTCAGGCGCAGCACCCGGCCAGCCACCGCTGGCGCGGCGCCCCCTCCGGACGACGTCCTCCCGTCCCAGACGACGTCCTCGGGCGAGCGACGACGTCCTCCCGCACGAAAGGCCGTCCTCCCGCACCGACGTAGGTGCGGGAGGACGGCCTTTGACCAGGTCACCTGATCAACGTCCCGCGTGGGCGCCTTCGTCAGGGGCGGCCGCGCAGCCGGCGGTAGTGCTGCACGAGCGCGACCGTCGACGCATCCTGGTCGATCTCCGGTGCCGTCTCGCTGGTCAGGGCCGGGGCGAGCTCGCGCGCCATGACCTTGCCCAGCTCCACGCCCCACTGGTCGAAGGAGTCGATCTGCCAGACGACGCCCTGGACGAACACGGTGTGCTCGTAGAAGGCGATCAGCTGACCGAGGGTGGCCGGGGTGAGCTCGGGCGCCAGGATCGTGGTCGAGGGCCGGTTGCCCGGCATCACCTTGTGCGGGACGACCTCGGCGGGGGTGCCGTCGGCGGCGACCTCCTCGGCGGTCTTGCCGAAGGCCAGCGCCGAGCTCTGCGCGAACATGTTGGCCATCAGCAGGTCGTGCATCTCGCCGATGTCGTGGTTGGGCTCGCCGAACCCGATGAAGTCGGCCGGGATGAGGCTGGTGCCCTGGTGCAGCAGCTGGTGGAACGCGTGCTGGCCGTTGGTGCCCGGCTCGCCCCAGTAGACCTCGCCGGTCGAGGTCGTCACCGGCTCCCCGTCGACCTGCACGGACTTGCCGTTGCTCTCCATCGTCAGCTGCTGCAGGTAGGCCGGCAGCCGGGACAGGTACTGGCTGTAGGGCAGGACGGCGTGGGTCTGGGCGCCGAAGAAGTCGGTGTACCAGACGTTGAGCAGGCCCTGCAGGACCGGCAGGTTGGCAGCCAGCGGCGTCGTGCGGAAGTGCTCGTCGACGGCGTGGAAGCCGGCGAGCATCTGGCCGTAGTGCTCGCGGCCGATGGCGACCATCAGCGACAGGCCGACGGCGGAGGTGAAGGAGTACCGGCCGCCGACCCAGTCCCAGAACCCGAACATGTTGTCGGTGTCGATGCCGAACCCGGCGACGGCGTCGGCGTTGGTGCTCACCGCGACGAAGTGCTTGGCGACCGCGCCCTCGACCTGGCCCACACCCGCCAGCAGCCAGTCCCGGGCGACGGTGGCGTTGGTCAGCGTCTCCAGCGTGGTGAACGTCTTGGAGCAGACCACGAACAGCGTGGTCGCCGGGTCCAGGTCGCGGGTCTTCTCGGCGAAGTCGGTCGGGTCGATGTTGGACACGAAGCGGGCGGTGAGGCCGCGGTCGCTGTAGTCGGCCAGCGCGAGGTAGGCCATCGCCGGGCCCAGGTCCGAGCCGCCGATGCCGATGTTGACCACGGCGGTGATCCGCTCGCCGGTCGCCCCGCGCCACTCCCCCGACCGCACCCGGTCGGCGAAGTCGCCCATCTTCTCCAGCACCGCGTGCACGTCGGCGGTGACGTCCTGGCCGTCGACGGTCAGCGGTACCGACGCCGGGGCGCGCAGCGCGGTGTGCAGCACGGCGCGGTCCTCGGTGACGTTGATGTGCGAACCTGCGAACATCGCCTCGATCTTCCCGGGCAGGCCGGCCTTCTCCGCCAGCGCGACCAGCAGCTGCACCGTCTCGTCGGTGACCCGGTGCTTGGACCAGTCGACGTACAGGTCGCCGGCGGTGCCGGTCAGCCGCGTGCCGCGCCCGGCGTCCTCGGCGAAGAGCTCGCGCAGCGTGCGGGATGCCACCCCGCGGTGGTGGTCGGCGAGGGCCGCCCACTCGTCGGTCGAGGTGATGTCCATGCTGCTGCCTCCAACGGTCCGGCCAGGGTCTGTCGGGGAGTGCGCAGCCGGGACGAGCGACAAACCCCCGCCGCGATCATGCCCGCCCCCACCCGGCTCCCGCGCAGTGGTCCGGTCCGCCGCCTCAGGCAGCCCCCACCCGGGAGCTGCCGCTGCGGGCCCCGCCGGCCTCGGTGGCCGCACCGCGTGCCCGGGCCTCCGCCACCTGCTCGATCCGGTCCTCGGTCGCCATCCGGGTCAGCTCGGCGCCGGCGTCGGCGTCCCGGGTCAGGTTCTCCCCCGAGTGCGGGTCGAACACGTGCACCTTGCGGGAGTCCAGCCAGAACTCCGCCTCCCGGCCCTCCCGGATCCGGCTGGTGGAGTCGATGGACACGATCGCCTGGGTGCGCAGCTCCTCGGCGTCCAGCTCCTTGGACAGGTCCCGCAGCTGCGTCCGGATCGCGTCCGGCGCCTCGTAGGGGACGTAGGCGTACTGCTGGTCCCCGAGCCACTCGGTGACGTCGACCCGGGCGGTGAACACCGAGCCGAGCGGGCGCTTGGCCTCGTCGACCAGCGAGGCGTCCTCGAAGTACTCCGGCCGGATGCCCACCAGCAGCAGGTCGCGCCCGGCGACGGCTGCTGCCCGGCGCTCGTCGAGGTCGATCGTGCCGAACGGGGTGGTCAGCCGGGCGCCCTCGACGGTGGCGGGCAGGAAGTTCATCGGTGGCGACCCGATGAAGCCGGCGACGAAGAGGTTGACCGGCTGCTCGTACAGCTCCCGTGGCGAGGCGACCTGCTGGATCCTGCCCTTGCGCAGCACGCAGACCCGGTCGCCGAGGGTCATCGCCTCGGTCTGGTCGTGGGTGACGTAGACGGTGGTGATCCCCAGCCGGCGCTGCAGCCGGGAGATCTCGGTGCGCATCTGGCCGCGCAGCTTGGCGTCGAGGTTGCTCAGCGGCTCGTCGAACAGGAACGCCTCGGCCTGCCGCACGATGGCCCGGCCCATCGCCACCCGCTGGCGCTGGCCGCCGGAGAGGTTGGCCGGCTTGCGCTCCAGGTGCTCGTGCAGCTCGAGGACGTCGGCGGCCTCGTCGACCCGCCGGCGCACCTCGGCGTCGTCGGTCTTGGCCAGCCGCAGCGGGAAGGCGATGTTCTCGAACACCGTCAGGTGCGGGTACAGCGCGTAGTTCTGGAAGACCATCGACAGGTTCCGCTCGCGCGGGGCCTTGTCGTTGACCCGGACGCCGCCGATGACCATGTCGCCGCTGGTGATGTCCTCCAGGCCGACGACCATCCGCAGCAGCGTCGACTTCCCGCAGCCCGACGGGCCGACCAGGATCATGAACTCCCCGTCGGCGACGTCCAGGCTGACGTCGTTGACCGCGGGGAACCCGTCGCCGTACTGCTTCACGATGTGCTTCATCTCGATCGATGCCACAGCAGAGTCCTCTCGGTCGTGCGGCTCAGCCCTTGACGGCGCCGTTGGTGAGGCCGGCGACGATGCGCCGCTGGAAGACGAGCACGAGGGCCACCACGGGGACGGTGACGATGACCGCGGCAGCGGCGATGGCCCCGGTCGGGTCCTCGAACTGGGAGGCGCCGGAGAACAGGCCCAGCGCGGCCGGCACCGGGCGAGCCGCGTCGGTGGAGGTCAGCGAGATGCCGTAGACGAAGTCGTTCCAGGCGATGAAGAACGCGATGATCGCCGTGGTGAACACCCCGGGTGCGGCCAGCGGCACGATCACCTTGCGGAACGCCTGCCAGGTCGTCGCCCCGTCGACCTGGGCGGCCTGCTCCATCTCCCAGGGGATCTCCCGGAAGAACGCCGACATCGTCCAGATCGAGATCGGCAGCGTCAGCGACAGGTACGGGATGATCAGCCCCGGCCAGGTGTCGTAGAGGCCGATGGTGCGCCACAGGTTGAACAGCGGCGTGACGATCGAGATCACCGGGAAGATCGCCACCCCCAGCGCCGTGCCGAGGACCAGCTTCTTGCCGGGGAAGTCCAGCCGGGCGATCGCGTAGGCGGCGAACATGGCCAGCACGCAGGAGATGAACGTCGCGATCAGGCAGATCCCGAAGGAGTTGCGCAGCGCGGGCAGGAAGAGGTCGGCACCGGACCCGGTGACGATCTGCGTGTAGTTCTCCCTGGTCGGCGTGGTCGGCAGGAACTGGCCGTTGGCCAGGTCACCCGCCGCCTTCAGCGACAACGACACGATCCAGGCGACCGGGAACAGCGCGTAGCCGACGATCGCGACGCCGGCGACGATCCACCAGCTCTTCTCCCTGGTCGACATCAGCCCTCACCCCGAGCCTGCGCCAGGTCGACCTTGAAGCCCTTGATGAACAGCGCCGCGATGCCCACGACCACCAGGAACAGCAGCACCGACACCGCCGACCCCAGGCCGATCTCCAGCCGGGAGATGGTCTGCCGGTAGGCCAGGAACGACACCGACTCGGTGTTGTTGGCCCCCGCGGTCATCACGAAGATCGAGTCGAAGACGCGGAAGGCGTCCAGGGTGCGGAACAGCAGCGCGACCATGATCGCGGCCTTCATGTTCGGCAGCGTCACCTTCCGCAGCCGCTGCCACCAGGTGGCGCCGTCGACCTTGGCCGCCTCCTGCAGCACCTCCGGCACCTGGGCCAGCCCGGCGAGCAGGAGCAGGGAGATGAACGGGGTGGTCTTCCATATCTCGGCGAGGCAGACGACCAGCAGCGCCGACCCCTGCCCGCCGAACCAGTCGGTGTCGGCACCGATGCCCGGCAGCCAGCCGAACCAGGCGTTCACGAACCCGGTGTCGATGGCGAAGGCGAACCGCCAGGCGAACGCCGAGACCACGGTGATCACCGCGTACGGGATGAGGATCGCCGCCCGCAGCACCGGCCGGATCGCCCTCAGCGCCTTGGCCATCACGAACGCCAGCGCGAACCCGAGCACCAGCTCGACGGCGACGGTGACCACCGTGATCGCCACCGTCACGGCCATGGCGATCCACCAGGTCCGGTCGGTGAGGATGACGAGGTAGTTGCTCAGGCCGGTGAACGAGCGGTTGCCCGGGTCGGTGAGCCGGTAGTCGAACAGCGAGTCGTAGACCGCCTGCAGGATCGGGTAGGCGGTCACCAGCAGCATCACCGCCAGCGCCGGACCGGCCAGCAGCCAGCCGAGCGTGCGCTCGCTGCGCGCCCGGTCGCTGGTCGGGTGCCCCGGGGCGGAGACCGGTGCGGTCCTCTCCACCGGCGGCAGGGTGGTCTGGGTCATGACGCCTCCTCCCGCACGCTCGTCGGTCCGCTCGCGCGCTCGCTCACAGCAGCTGCTCCTTCCGCAGCACCGCGGTGATGAACTCGGTGGCCTCGCGCGGCGTCGTCTCCGGGTCGACCGACCCGGTGGGGTGGTACTCGCGCTGCAGGCCGCCGGAGACCTCGCTGTAGTAGGGCGTCAGCGGCCGGGGGGCCGCCTGCTCCAGCGAGTCCCGGATCGTCCCGGCCATCGGGAACGCCTCGAGCACCTCCGGGTCGTCGTAGACCGTGGTGTCGGAGGCGGCGTTCCCGTCGTGGACGAAGTAGTAGGCCTGGTTCGCAGTGGAGGTGATGCACTCGGTCGCCTCGTAGGCCAGGTCGGGGTGCTCGCTCAGCGCGCCCACGCCCAGGTTGATCCCGCCGTAGGGCGGCGCGCTCTCGGTGCCCTCGTCGGCCCGGGGGTACAGCGCCCAGCCGTAGTCCTCGACCGTGGCGGGGTCCATCGTGCCGTCCTCGACCTTGCCGAGGGCCCGGGCGTAGACGAACGAGTAGTTGACCATGAAGCCCCCCTCGGCGGACTCGAAGCCGGTGGCGGTGCTGTCCTCGTTCGCCGTCGACAGCGCCGGCCCGGTCCGACCGCTGGTGGAGATGTCCCGCATCAGCTCGGTCGCCCGCCGTCCGGCGTCGGACTCCAGGCCGAGGGTGATCTGCTCGGGGTCGGTGGAGTTCTCCGCGATGATCGACCCGCCGGCGGACTCGATGAGGGCGTTGAACCAGACGGTCAGCGCCTCGGCCCGGATCCCCTGGACGCCGATCAGCGCGTCCTGCTCCTGGGCAGCGGTGACGATCTGCTCCCAGGTGACCGGCTGGGACATGTCCAGCCCGGCGGCCTCGGCGACGGACCTGCGGTACCAGAGCAGCTGGGTGTTCGACCAGAACGGGACGGCGACGAGCTCGCCGTCCCAGGTCGAGGTCTCCACCGCGGCCGGGACGACGTCCTCGGTGACCCGGCCGGCGATCTCGGGGGGCACCGGGGCGAGGAAGCCGGCCTGGGCGAACTCGGGCACGAAGATCGGGTCCAGGCTCATGATGTCGATCGAGGCGTCGTTGGCTGCCAGGCGCCGGACCAGCTGCTCGCGCTGCGCCGAGGCCTCACGGGGCAGCGTGGCGGTCTCGATCCGGTAGCGCCCAGCGGCCGCCTCGGTGCAGCGGGCGGCGATCTCGGCCTGCCCGCCGGCGTCGGGGTTGGTGTACCAGGTCAGCGTCGGGACGCCGCCGGAGTCGCTCCCGCAGGCCGCCAGCGTGCTGCCGAGCACCCCGGCCGCGACCGCTCCGGCCAGCGCACGCCGCGACCGCCACCGGTGGAGCGGGCCCGCTCGCCCACCCCGTCCTGCCTCGTCCCGACCCGTGAACGCGTCCGGCACGGTGCACCGCCTCCGTAGGCCCACGACGACCTCGTCGTCCCCGTGGATCTCGGAGCGTGGCCTGGGTCACACGTCGTGTCAACCGGACTGCGACGTCCGGTGGGGCGGGTCAGGCAGGGGTGCGGGCGGGAACCGCGCGGTGGGCCATCACCGAGGGGGTGGTGAGCACGGCGGGCGTGCGGGGCAGCACCTTCTGCACGTAGGAGCGGGTTGCCGCCCAGGTGCCGACGTCGAAGCCGGCCTGCTCGGAGAGGAACCAGCGGTGCTCGAGCACCTCGTGGAACACCTCGGCGGGCTCCAGCCGGCCGGCCAGCTCCTCCGGGACCGCGCGCACGACCGGCTGGTAGACGTCGGTGAGCCAGCGGCGCGCGGCCTCCTGCTCCGGCACCGTCCCGTCGGTGCGCTGCTCGAGGTAGGCGCGGTACGAGCGCAGGTCGTTGAGCAGTCGCAGCGCCTGCTTCTCCTGCACCTCCAGCCCGGTCAGCCGGACCAGCTCGCGCCGGTGCTGGCCGGGCTCGGCGACCCGGGTCTCCACCCGCAGCCGCGCGCCCTCGGGTGAGGTGACCAGCTCGATCTCGCCGACGTCGAAGCCGAGGTCGTTGATCCGCTGCAGCCGCGCGGCGACCCGGACGGCCTGCTCGTCGACCCGGAAGACCTCCTCGCGGGTCACCTCGTCCCACAGCGCCTCGTACCGGCCGGGCAGGCTGTTGGCGATCTCGACCGGGTCGAGATCAGGGGACAGCAGCTCGCCGAACTGCAGGTCCATCAGCTCGGCCCCGACCCGCTCGCGGGCCAGCTCGATGTCGTAGGCCCGCTTGCCCGCCGACAGGGTCGGGTAGCGCTCCGCGGTCTCGGCGTCGACCAGGTAGGCGGTGTACGTGCCGGCGTCGGGGAGGAAGAGGGTGTTCGACAGCGAGCAGTCGCCCCAGTAGACGCCGGCCAGGTGCAGCCGGACGAGCAGCTGCACCAGGGTGTCCAGCAGCCGGTCGGGCTCCCCGGCGCGCGGCCCAGAGAACAAGTACCGGTAGGACATCGAGTACTCGAGGTAGCGGGTGACCAGGATGGCCTGCTGGTCGTCGGGCCGGTCGAAGCAGATGCCCAGCGCGGCGACCGAGGGCAGGCCCTCGGCCTCGAACTCACCCAGCAGCCCGTACTCGTGCCGGGCCAGCGGCTCGGCGATCTCCTTGAGCGCGTACACGTTGCCGTCGCTGACGGTGAACCGGACCACGTGCCGGGAGATGCCCCGCTGCGGCACCTCCAGCAGCAGGTCCTCGTCCCACTCCTCCAGCGGCTGGTGCCACGGCAGGCCCAGCAGGCCGGCGGCCTCGGCGGCCGGGGGTCGGAACAGGTACCGCATCGCGCGCTCCCGGGGTGGTGGGTCAGGAGGTGGGGGCGGAGAGGCGCCACCCGGCCACCTTGCCACGGCTGGCACCACCGCACGGCCGGCTCCGGCGTCAGCCGACGATCACCCCCGGTCCGCGCCTTGGTCGCCGGCGCTCCCCCGATGCTCCCGGCGTCAGCCGAGGAGCACCCCCGGTCCGCGCCTCGGTCGCCGGCGCTCCCTCGATGCTCCCGGCGTCAGCCGACGAGCTGCCCGGTCACGACGGCGGCCTGCGCCGCGCGCTCCTGCACCGTGCCCGGCTGCAGCACCAGGCCCAGCAGCCAGCGGCAGACCAGCTCGGCCTCGGGGCGGGAGATCCGCAGCGCCGACCCGAGGGTCACCACGATGTCGCCCCAGCGGTCGGCGTCCAGCGCCAGCATGTGCACCAGCGTCTCCGGCTCGTTCTCGGCCAGCCGGCGCAGCACCGGGTGGCCGCCGACCTCCTCGGCCAGCGCGGGGACGGCGACGGTCAGCGGTAGTTCCGCGGCCAGGGCGGAGAGCCGGTCGAGCTCGAAGGCGATCAGCGCGTGCGCGACGTCGTCCTTGGTGCGGAAGTGGTTGTACAGCGTGGCCTTGGCGACGTTGGCCGCCGCGGCGATGTGCTGCATCGTCGTCTTCTTGACCCCGCGCTCGGCGAAGGCGGTGCGGGCTCCGGCGAGCAGGCCACGCCGGGTGCGGCTCATGGCCACCCCGGTGCGGGCGGCCGGACGACGGGGGTCCGGACGCGGGCCGGTCGCGGTGGGCCGGGGTGCGGGGACGGCGACGGCCAGCGACGGCACCGGGGCCGTGTACTGGTGACCGGGGGCCGGGGGCTGCATGAACGCGGCGCCGGCCGGCACCGGCGTGGTCAGGTGCTGCCCGCCGACGGCCGCGGCCTCGGCAGCGGCCGCCTCGGCGGCGTGGGCCTCCAGCACCGTGACCCCGCCACGCGCGCCGGCGGCCGGCACCGGGAGCGAGGGGTGCTGCGGCTGCGAGGAGCGGGATCCGGGGGAAGACATGGACCCTTTGTGCCTCCCCGGTCGCACCGGGTCAAGGAGGTGGACACCGAGCGCCGGTCGTGTCGTGCGAACCGGCCGGTCGTGGACGGTTCGCCACACCGGTGACCGGAACTGCGACGGGCCGCTGACCAGGCTGTACGGTCCCGGACCCGGTCGACCACCCCACCGGGGGAACCCCCGCAGCCGATCACCTCCGCCCCGGGTGCCCCAGCCGCCTCGCGGGCCACTCGCGACCACCGCTCAGCAGGCACGCCGCAGCGCGTGCCGGCCCCGGCGCACGGCCCGCCCCGAGCTCGTGAGTGGCGCGGCCACGGGGGTCCTGCTCAGGCGGCGAGGGAGACGGCGCCGCGCGGCCGGGCGGCCGAACGCGCGGCCTGACCGCCGCCGACCAGGGCCAGCGCGGGCTCGGCGACCGGGGCATCGACGGCTCCGGCGCCGGTCTCGACGGTCTCGTCGGCAGCTGCCGCCGCGGCGTCGTCCTCGCGGGTGCCGGGGTGGGGCAGGGCGACCGGGCGGACCGGGCGGTCGGCCGGGTCGGCGAGCCGCATCTCCAGGCTCACCTCGGCCAGCAGGTCGGCGAGCTCGACGTCGAGGGCGTCGCAGATGGAGGCGAGCAGCTCCGAGGATGCCTCCTTCTGGCCGCGCTCGACCTCGGAGAGGTAGCCCAGGCTGACCCGGGCCTCACCGGAGACGTCGCGCAGGGTGCGCCGCTGCCGCAGGCGGTGACCCCGCAGCGTGTTGCCGAGCTGGGTCCGCAGCAGCGTCATGGCCGTCTCCTGTCCACTCTGGCGAGCGCGTCGAACGAGCAGCGGCGCCGTCGGAGGACCGCCGGACACCGTCTGCTCACCGTACGCGGCCGAGACCCGGGTCACCGTGCAGAGCCCGGCTCGTCCGCTCCAGGCGTAACGCCCCGCGCACCGCCCGCGTTCCCCGCCCGGGCGGCGTCGGGGACCGGGTGCTCAGCCAGCCGGTCGAGCAGCCGCCGGAACGCCGTCTCGACGGCAGCGGCCCGCACCGCGGCCCGGTCGCCGGGGAGGTCCAGCTCGTGGACGACGGTGCCCAGCCCGTCGCTGATGCCGAGGTAGACCCGCCCCGGGGCGTGCCCGTCGACCGGGTCGGGGCCGGCCACGCCGGTCAGCCCGATCCCCCAGGTCGACGAGCAGCGGCTGCGGATCCCCTCGGCGAGCGCGGCGGCCGCAGGATCGCTGACCGGCCCGTGGACGGCCAGCAGCTCCGCGGGGACACCGGCCAGGGTGGCCTTCAGGTCGGTGGCGTAGACGACCGCCCCGCCGCGCAGCGTGGCACTGGCCCCGGGGACGGCGGCCAGGGTGGCGCAGAACAGCCCGGCGGTGAGGGACTCGGCGGCCGCCACGGTCTCCCGGCGGGCCAGCAGCGCCTCGTGCACCCGCTGCGCCGTAACGGGCAGCTGACCGGGCGCCGCACTCATGCCGCGGTGTCCCGCCGGGCCTCACCGGTGCCGGCGGCGTGCCCGCTGCCGCCGGCCGCGCGGCGCTCGGCCGCGGCGGCCACGGCACGCGCGCTGGTGCGGCGCAGCGTGAGCGCCCGGTAGACGTAGTCGATGCCGGTGACCACGGTGAGCACCACGGCCGCGGCCATCACCCACCAGCGCGCGGTACCGAACAGCCCGTCCAGCGGCAGGATGTACATGCCGATGGCCAGCGCCTGCAGCACCGTCTTGGCCTTGCCGCCCCGGCTGGCGGCGATGACGCCGTGCCGGATGACCCAGAACCGCAGCAGCGTCACCCCGACCTCGCGGACGAGGACGACGGTGGTCACCCACCACGGCAGCAGCCCGAGGACCGAGAGCCCGAGCAGGGCGGTGCCGGTGAGCGCCTTGTCCGCGATGGGGTCGGCGAGCTTGCCGAACTCGGTGACCTGGTTGGTGCGCCGGGCGATCATCCCGTCGTAGCGGTCGGTGATGATCGCCAGGGCGAAGAACAGCGTGGCCCACCCCCGGCGGCCGTCGTCCATGCCGCCGTCGGAGAGCAGCAGCAGCGCGAACAGCGGCACCACGGCCAGCCGCAGCACGGTCAGCGCGTTGGGCAGGTTGACCAGGCGCGCGGTCTGCGGCGGGGTCGCTGCCGGGTCGGCCGCCCCGTCCGGTACCGGCGCGCTCATGGCCTCAGACCCCGGCCGGCACGGCCAGCGTCGGGTCGACGGCCGTCGCGCCGGTGTGGACGACGACCCGGGCGACCAGGTCCACACCCTCGGTGTCGACCACCTCGGCGCGCACCAGCTGCCCGGCCACGGCGCCCGCGGGCACCCCGGTCACCGTCGTCGTCCCGTCGGCGTCCGGGTCCTGGTGGGCGGCGTGCCCGCCCCAGGTGCCCGGCTCGGTCTCGTCGCCCAGGTCGTCGGTCAGCAGGACCTCGACGACGGTGCCGATGCGCTCCTCGGCCCGCTGCGCGGTGAGCTCCTCGACCAGGTCGGTGATCCGCCGGACCCGGGCGTCGATCTCGTCGGAGTCGAGCTTGCCGGGCAGCGTGAGCGCCTCGGTGCCGTCCTCGTCGGAGTAGCCGAAGACGCCGACGGCGTCCAGGCGGCCCTCGACCAGGAAGCGCTCGAGCTCGGCGACGTCGGCCTCGGTCTCGCCGGGGAAGCCGAGGATGACGTTGGTGCGGAACCCGGCTCCGGGGGCCAGCGTGCGGGCCCGGGCGATGATGCCCAGGAAGTCGTCGGTGCCGCCGAACCGGCGCATCCGGCGCAGCAGCGTCGGTGAGGAGTGCTGGAACGACAGGTCGAAGTAGGGGGCGATCCCCGGGGTGCTGGCGATGGTCTCCAGCAGGCCGGGCCGCAGCTCGGCCGGCTGCAGGTAGGCCACCCGCACGCGCACGATGCCCGGCACGGCGGCCAGCTGCGGGAGGAGCTTCTCCAGCGAGCGCAGGTCGCCGGAGTCCTTGCCGTAGGACGTGGAGTTCTCGCTGACCAGCACGATCTCGGTGACGCCCTCCGACGCCAGCCACTGCGCCTCGCCGAGCACCTCGCCGGCGGGCCGGGAGACGAACGAGCCGCGGAAGGCCGGGATGGCGCAGAAGGAGCATCGCCGGTCGCAGCCGGAGGCGATCTTCAGCGCCGCCGACGGCCCGCCGGCCAGCCGCTTGCGCCGCAGCCAGTCGTGGCCGGGGATCGCGGGAGCATCGGGGGCCTGCATCGCGGCGGTGCGCTGGACCGGGCTGATCGGCAGCAGCATGCGCCGGTCGGTCGGGGTGTGCGGCACCAGCGGGCGGCCGGTGAGGACGTCGTCGAGCCGGTCGCCGATCGCGCTGTAGTCGTCGAAGCCCAGCACGGTGGCCTCGGGCAGCGCCCCGGCGAGCTCGGAGCCGTACCGCTCGGCCATGCAGCCCACCGCGACCACCTGCGCGCCGGAGTCGGTCGCGGCGAGGATCGCGTCGACGGAGTCCTTCTTGGCGCTCTCGATGAACCCGCAGGTGTTCACCAGGACCGCGTCGGCGTCCTCGGCGTCGGCGACCAGCTCGTAGCCGTCACCGGCGAGCCGGCCGGCGAGCTCCTCGGAGTCCACCTCGTTGCGGGCGCAGCCCAGGGTGATGACGGCGACCCGCCGCGCAGCGGTGTGCTGAGCGGCGAGGAGCTGCCCTTCGGGGGACGTCACGGGGCTGGGCAGGGCAGGCACCGGTCCATCCTAGTTGACGGACCCCCGCGCCCCCGCCGCTCGCGAGCTGGCGGCCGGACCCGGTACGGGGGCCGGGTCCTGCCGGCCGACGTCGCCGTCAACCGCCGCTGCCGCCGCGCAGCAGGAACAGCGTCGACTCCAGCTCGTCGGGCTTGAGCAGGACGTCACGGGCCTTGGAGCCCTCCGACGGCCCGACGATGCCGCGGCTCTCCATCAGGTCCATCAGCCGGCCGGCCTTGGCGAAGCCGACCCGCAGCTTGCGCTGCAGCATGGAGGTGGAGCCGAACTGGCTGGTGACGACCAGCTCGACGGCCTGGACCAGCAGCTCGAGGTCGCTGCCGATGTCCTCGTCGATCTCCTTCTTCTCCCCCGCCGCGGCGGTGAAGACCTCCTCGCGGTACTCCGGCTCGGCCTGCCGCTTGGTGAACTCGACGACCGCCTCGATCTCGGCGTCGGAGACGTAGGCGCCCTGGACGCGGATCGGTTTGCCGGCGCCGATCGGCAGGAAGAGCGCGTCGCCCATGCCGATCAGCTTCTCCGCGCCCGGCTGGTCGAGGATGACCCGGCTGTCGGTGAGGCTGGAGGTGGAGAACGCCAACCGCGAGGGCACGTTGGCCTTGATCAGGCCGGTGACGACGTCGACCGAGGGGCGCTGGGTGGCCAGCACCAGGTGGATGCCGGCAGCGCGGGCCTTCTGGGTGATCCGGACGATCGACTCCTCGACGTCCCGCGGGGCCACCATCATCAGGTCGGCGAGCTCGTCGACGATCGTGAGGATGTAGGGGTAGGGCTGGTAGACCCGCTCGCTGCCGGGCGGGGCGGTGATCTCCCCGCGCTCGACCTTCTTGTTGAAGTCGTCGATGTGCCGCACCCCGGTGGCGCGCATGTCCTGGTAGCGCTGCTCCATCTCCTCGACCAGCCAGGCCAGCGCGGTGGCGGCCTTCTTGGGATCGGTGATGATCGGCGTGATCAGGTGCGGGATGCCGTCGTAGGGCGTGAGCTCGACCATCTTGGGGTCGACCAGGATCATCCGCAGCTGGTCCGGGGTGGCCCGCAGCAGCAGCGAGGTCAGCAGCGAGTTGATGCAGCTGGACTTGCCGGCGCCGGTGGCACCGGCCACCAGCAGGTGCGGCATCTTCGCCAGGTTCGCGCAGACGAAGCCGCCCTCGATGTCCTTGCCCAGGCCGACCAGCATCGGGTGCGGATCCTGCTTGGCCACCTGGGAGCGCATGACGTCGCCCAGGCTGACCGTCTCGCGGTCGGTGTTGGGCACCTCGACGCCCACCGCGGACTTGCCCGGGATCGGGGCCAGGATCCGGATGTTGTCGTTGGCGACGGCGTAGGCGAGGTTCTTGGTCAGCGCGGTGATCTTCTCGACCTTGACCGCGTTGCCCAGCTCGATCTCGTAGCGGGTCACCGTCGGGCCCCGGGTGTAGCTGGTGACCGCGGCGTCGACGTTGAACTGCTCGAGCACGCCGGTGATCGCCTCGATGGCGACGTCGTTGGCCTTGGACTTCGCCCGCGGCGGGGTGCCCGGCCGCAGCACGCTGACCGAGGGCAGCGTGTAGGTGCCCTCGACCGGCTGGATGCGGAGCTGCTCGGGCTCCTCGATCGGCGGCAGGTCCTCCGGCGGGGCCGTGCGGTCGATGATCGGACGGCGCGCGGGCACCGGCGGCGGCGGGGGCTCCTGCACGAGGGCCAGCGGTGCCTCGTCCAGCGCGGCGTGGTCGACCTCCGGCAGGTCGATGTCGCCGGTGTCGAGGGTGTCCTGGGCGAGCGCCGCAGCGCTCTTGCGGCCGCGGCGGCTGCGCGGTGCTGCGGGCTCCTCGTCCTCGTAGATCTCGTCGAACTCGTCGTAGTCGGCGTCCTCGTCGTCCCGGCCCAGCTGCCGGTCGACCCAGCCGCGCAGCCGCTCGGGCACCTGGTGCACCGGCGTGGCGGTGACCACGAGCAGACCGAAGAACGCCAGCAGGACCAGCAGCATCACGGTGACGACGCTGCCCACCCCGGCCGTCAGCGGGGTGCCGACCGCCCAGCCGAGCAGCCCACCGGCGCCAGAGCGGGCGCCGGCTCCGGCGCCGGAGCCGACGACGTGCGTGACGCCGACGACCGCGGCGACCACGCTCAGCCAGCCGATCAGCAGCCGCCCCCGCGCCTCGGGGTGCGGCGGGTGGCGCAGCAGCCGGACGGCGACCAGGAACAGGACGACGGGCAGCACCATGGTCAGCGAGCCGATGGCCCAGCGGACGGCGTCGGTGAGCAATGCGCCGACCGGGCCGATCCCGTCGGTCCAGGCCGCGGCACCGAGCACGATGGCCAGCCCCAGGACGGCCAGGCCGACACCGTCGCGGCGGTGCTCGGGGCCCAGCGGCTCGGTCTCCGCGGGGCGGGCCACCGAGCGGGCGACGCCGCCGGCGCCGCGGGCCAGCAGGCCCCAGGCGCCCGAGGCGCCGCGCCAGAGGCTGCCGGCGAGGGGGGACTTCTTCTTCGGCGCCGGACGGCGGGCGGCGGTGGCACCGGTCTTCCTGACCGGAGGCCGCTTCTTGGCGGTCGGGTTCTTCGCAGTCGAGTTCTTGGCAGTCGGGCCGCCCGCGCGCGGGCGGGCAGAGCTGCCGCCGCGAGCAGGCGCCCGGTTCGACGTCGTCGCGCGAGCAGGCATGCGCCGACGGTAATCCGGAACCCGGGCAGCCGCGCCCATTCCGGGCAGCGTGTCCACATCCGGCTCTGTCCGACCAGACACCGCCTGGCTACGGTCAGGCGGTGACCGATCCCGCGCAGACGCTCCCCCACGGCAGCTGGCCGACCCCGATCACCTCGGAGCTGGTGGTCCGGGCCGCCGCCCGGCTCGGCGAGGTGGTCGTCGACGGTGCCGACGTCTGGTGGGCCGAGGGCCGGCCCAGCGAGGGCGGGCGCTCGGCGCTGGTGCGCCGCTCCCCCGACGGGAGCACGACCGACCTGCTGCCCCCGCCGTGGAACGCGCGCACCCGGGTGCACGAGTACGGCGGCGGCGCGTGGACGGTCTCGGCCGGTGCGGTGTGGTTCACCTCCTACGACGACCAGCGGCTGTACCGGGTCGCGGCCGGCAGCACCGAGCCGGTGGGGGTGACGCCCGAGCCGGAGCTGCCCGCCGGCGTCCGGTACGCCGACCTCTCCGTCGTCGAGGACGGCGCGGCGGTGCTCGCCGTCCGGGAGACCCACACCGCCGGCGGCGCCTCGGCCGACGTCGTCCACGAGGTGGTGCGCATCGCCGTCGACGGCACGACCGAGGTGCTCGTCGCCGGCCCGGACTTCGTCTCCGACCCCCGCCGCTCCCCCGACGGCTCGCTGTCGTGGCTGCAGTGGCAGCACCCGGACATGCCCTGGGACTCAGCCGAGCTCGTCGTCCGCGCCCCCGACGGCACCGAGACGGTGGTCGCCGGCGGCCGGTCCGGGGCGCAGCCGGAGTCGGTCGTGCAGCCGACCTGGGCGCCCGACGGGTCGCTGTGGTTCTTCGCCGACCGCACCGACGTGTGGGCCCTCTACCGCTGGACCCCCGCCGGGGGCATGGCGCTGGTGCTCGACCCCGGCACCGACATCGCCGGCCCGCAGTGGGTGTTCGGGCAGAGCCGGTTCGCCCTGCTGTCCGGGAGCCGCGTGGCGGTGGCCTACGGCCGGGACGGCGCCGACCGGCTCGCCGTGCGCGAGGCCGACGGCACCGTGCGGGAGCTGCCGTCGCAGTACACCTCGTTCGGTCAGGTGCGCGCGGCCGGTGAGTCCGTGGTGTGCGTGGCCGGTGGCCCGACGTCCGAGCCGGTGGTGCTGCGCACCTCCCTCGACGGCGCCGCCGAGGTGCTGCGCCCGGCCCGCGACCTCGGTCTGGACCCGGCCTGGTTCTCCCGCCCCCAGCACGTGACCTTCCCGACCGTGGCCGGCGACTCCGGCGTCGGCGAGGCGCACGCGCTGTTCTACCCGCCGGCCAACCCGCAGGTGACCGGCCCGGACGACGAGCGGCCACCGCTGCTGGTGCTGGTGCACGGCGGGCCCACCGCCGCCGCCCGGGCCGTGCTCGACCTCGGCGTGCAGTACTGGACCTCGCGCGGTTTCGCCGTCGCCGACGTCGACTACCGCGGCTCGACCGGCTACGGCCGGCGCTACCGCGACGCGCTGCAGGGTCGCTGGGGCATCGCCGACCTCGACGACGTGGTGTCCTGCGCGCAGTGGCTGGCCGCCGACGGCCGGGTCGACCCGGCGCGGCTGGCGATCCGCGGCGGCTCGGCCGGGGGCTACACGACGCTGGCCGCACTGACCTTCCGCCCGGGGGTGTTCGCCGCCGGCGCCAGCCACTACGGCGTCGCCGACCTGGCCGCGCTGGCCGCCGACACGCACTCGTTCGAGTCCCGCTACCTCGACGGGCTCATCGCCCCGTGGCCCTCGGGCGCCGACGTCTACGCCGAGCGCTCCCCCATCCACCACGTCGACGCCCTCGACACCCCGCTGGCGGTCTTCCAGGGCGACGAGGACCGGGTGGTCCCGCCGGAGCAGGCAGAGATGATGGTCGCCGCACTCCGGGCCAAGGGCGTGCCGCACGCCTACCTGCTCTTCGCCGGCGAGCAGCACGGCTTCCGCCAGGCCGCCAACATCCGGGCCGCGCTGGACGGCGAGCTGTCCTTCTACGCCCAGGTGCTCGGCTTCGCCCTCCCCGCCGAGGAGGGCATCACCCCGATCACCGTCAGCCGGTGATCAGGTGACCTGATCCAACGCCGTCCTCCCGCACCAGCGTTGGTGCGGGAGGACAGCCGTTGGTGCGGGAGGACGGCCCGCCGCTCTGCCGCCGGCGCCCGCGGCCCCCTCGCAGGGTCCCGCCACGAGCTCGCGAGTGGTGGAGGGCGAGGGTCCTTGTTCAGACCTCGAGGACCGTCGGGATGATCATCGGACGGCGGCGGTACTTGTCCGACACCCACTTGCCCACGGTCCGGCGGATCACCTGGGAGAGCCGGTGGGCGTCCACCGACTCGTCCTCCATCGCCCGGCCGAGCTCCTTCTCCACCAGCTTGAGCACCTCGTCGAAAGCGCCCGGGTCGTCGGAGAAGCCGCGGGTGGACAGGTGCACCGGCCGCACGATCGTGCGGGTGGAGGGCTCGATGACCACGGTGAGGGCGACGAATCCCTCGTCACCGAGGATCCGGCGGGCCTGCAACGACTCCTCGCCGACGTCGCCGACGTTGAGCCCGTCGACGTAGACGTTGCCGATCGGCACGCTGCCCACGATCTCGGCCTTGCCGTCGACCAGGTCGACGACCACGCCGTCCTCGGCGAGCAGGATCTGGTCCCGGCGCATGCCGGTCTGCTCGGCCAGCGCGGCGTGCGCCCGCAGGTGCCGCCACTCGCCGTGCACCGGCATCAGGTGCCGCGGCTTGGCCACGTTGATCAGGGTGCGCAGCTCACCGGCGGGGGCGTGCCCGGAGACGTGCACCTTCGCCGTCTCCTTGTGCACGACCGTGGCGCCGAGCCGGGCCAGCTGGTTGATGACCTTGTAGACCGAGGTCTCGTTCCCGGGTACCAGGGACGAGGCCAGGATGATCGTGTCGCCGGCCTCGATGGTGATCTGGTGGTGGTCGCCGCGGGCCATCCGGCCCAGCGCCGACAGCGGCTCACCCTGCGACCCGGTGCTGATCAGCACGACCTGCTCCGGGGGCATGGCGGTGGCCTCGTCGAGCCTGACCATCAGGCCCGGCGGCACGTGCAGCAGGCCGAGGTCCTGCGCGACGCCCATGTTGCGCACCATCGAGCGGCCCACGAACGCGGCCTTGCGCCCGTGCTTGGCCGCGCAGTCGAGCACCTGCTGGATGCGGTGCACGTGGCTGGCGAAGCTGGAGACGATCAGCCGCTGGGTGGCGCGGGCGAACACGTCGTCCAGGACCGGGCCGATGGTCCCCTCGGAGGTGACGAAGCCGGGGACCTCGGCATTGGTGGAGTCCGACAGCAGCAGGTCGATGCCCTCGACGCCGAGCCGGGCGAAGGCACCCAGGTCGGTGAGGACGCCGTCCAGCGGCAGCTGGTCCATCTTGAAGTCGCCGGTGTGCACCAGCGTGCCGGCCGGGGTGTGCACGGCGACGGCGAGCGCGTCGGGGATCGAGTGGTTGACGCTGATGAACTCGCAGTGGAACGCACCCGCCAGGTGGTCGTCACCGGCGGCGACCTCGACCAGCACCGGGTCGATGCGGTGCTCGCGCAGTTTGGCCCTGACCAGCGCCAGGGTGAACCGGGAGCCCACCAGCGGGATGTCCTTGCGCAGCCGCAGCAGGTAGGGGATCGCGCCGATGTGGTCCTCGTGCCCGTGGGTGAGGACGACGGCGGTGATCTCGTGCAGCCGGTGCTCGATGACCCCGAAGTCGGGCAGGATCAGGTCGACGCCGGGCTGCTCGGCCTCGGGGA